>ERZ808042.476-NODE-476-length-23040-cov-3.770196_pt1 | contig 23040 bp, 19 predicted proteins | sample MGYA00380193_ERZ808042 | MGnify/ENA primary metagenome ERZ808042 (study PRJEB31490, sample SAMN06133401) | mouse gut metagenome | isolation source: M1_2 | host: mice | place: China: Chengdu | collected 2015-05 ...
TAAATAATCCCATTATAATTCCCCTTGTCCTATTACTTTTGTATTATCCCGTCGTAAATATCGCATCAAAACAACATCTTTACAACAATGCATGTATATCCCTACTTCAACTCATTCGCTGTCACATAAAAATGGTGATAAATCCCGCCCTGCGCGAGCAGGCTCTCATGGGTGCCTTCCTCCACGATACCCTCCTCCGTCAGCACCAGAATCCGGTCGGAATTGCGAATACTTGACAACCGATGGGCAATGGTAATGGTCGTCCTGCCTTTGGCAAGCGCTTCCAGCGACTTCGCCACCTGAAATTCGCTCTCATTGTCCAGCGCAGAGGTAGCCTCATCCATAATGAGAATGGGCGGATTTTTCAAAAACACTCTGGCGATGCTGATCCGCTGTTTCTGTCCGCCGGAGAGTTTCACGCCGCGCTCTCCCACATAAGTGTCATACCCGTCCTTCAAGGCTGTGATAAACTCATGCGCCCCGGCACGTTTCGCCGCCTCCACTACTTCCTCATTGGTGGCATTCTCCCTGCCGTAGGCAATGTTTTCATAAACTGTGCCGGAAAAGAGATAAACATCCTGCTGTACCATACCGATATTCTGCCGCAGGCTCTTGATCGTATACCCATGAATATTTTTCCCGTCCAACAAAATTTCGCCCTGATCAATGTCGTAAAACCGGGGAATCAGATTGCAAAGAGTGGTCTTTCCGCCGCCGGACGGCCCCACAATGGCAATCTTCTCTCCCTGATGAATCTCCAGATTTAAACCTCTAAACACCACGTTGTGATCGTCCGGATACTCGAAACTGACGTTGCGGAAGGAAATGTTTCCCTTCGGGTTCACACAATCCACCGCGCCCGGCTCGTCAAAGATCTCGATATCGCTGTCCATGATCTGCACAAAACGCTCAATCCCCGTCATGCCCCGCTGGAACTGCTCTGCAAACTCAATGATCCTGCGGATGGTGGCAATCAGCGTCGTCACATACATCACATAAGCCACCAGATCGCCCGGCGCAATCTTACCCTTCACCATAAAAATGCCGCCCGCAACCAGCAGCACCAGATACATCAGGCCGTCAAAAGCCCTCGTGGTCGTCTGGAATGCCGCCATAAACTTATACGTTTCCTTTTTGATGCGGTAAAAGTTTTGATTGTCCTGCTCAAACTTTTCCTTCTCCTTCTCCTCGTTGGTGAACGCCTTCACCACCTTCTGCCCGAGAAGGCTGTCTTCAATGCGGGCATTCAGCTCACCGATCTGCACGCGCTGTTTCCGAAACGCCTCCCGCATCCGCAGATTGATGGCCGTACAGGTCACCGCCATGATCGGCACCACCACAAAGATGATCAGCGTCAGTCCCAGACTGATCTGCGCCAGAATGATAAAGGAGATCACCGCCTTGATTCCCGCAATAAAAAACTCTTCCGGGCAGTGATGCGAAAATTCCGTCACGTCAAAAAGGTCGTTTGTGATACGCCCCATGATCTGACCGACCTTTGTATTGTTGTAGTAGGTATCCGACAGTTTTTGCAGATGCGCATAGGCATCCCGCCGCATATCCGTTTCAATACGCGTGCCCATCACATGCCCTGTGTAGGCCATATAGAAATTCGCTATGGTATCGACGATCCGCAGGCACAGATACAGCGCTCCCAGGCGAAGTATGACTGATATGGTCAACGACGCCAGATCATTCATTCCCGTATTCGTAATAAAACGGATGATCATTGGCAGCACCAGCTCACAGATTGTCGTGAGTCCGGCGCAGAGCAGGTCGATCACCACAACCTTCCAGTATTTTTTATAATAGGGGAGAAATCTTCTCATCAATTCCCCGGATTTATATGTTCTTGTATTTTCTCCTCGCATCTTTCCACAAACGCCTCCATAACTTCTCTCGTGCAAAACCGGTATCCGCTCACATCGACCACCGCTTTTCCGGTAAACTGTTCGTTCAAAAGCGACTGTTTCTGTCTTGCAAGGTCTTCCTTCCGGATACAGCCATTCACCCCGTAAACCTGCCCCTGCTCCAAAAGCCGCCAGATTTTCCGCGATTCCTTTCCGTTCTGATACAGCCACTGGTCAAATCCATAAGCTTCCGCCGCATATTGTCCATATACCTCGTCAAAATCCGCACCCTGCATCGCTCTTTCCCGAAAAGGCGTCCAAATACACCTGTCGTTTTCCCAGTCCGTCAGAAGATGCGTGCAGTAACCCGCCATAAAATCCCGATTTTCGACGTCTCGATTCTCTTCCCAAAACTTGCAGATCGCATCCAGCCAGTCTTCGCTCTCAAGCGTCACACCCCAACGCGGACCGAATTTCCACAGATGGCTTTTCTCTTTTAACGAAACGTCATAATCGTCGTGAAAATGCACTGCATCCGGCGCGACAGCACCGAGCAGAAAATCTCCCGGCCTTTCCACACGCCCGCCGGCATACCGCGCAAGCAGTCCATATGCAACTTTTAAATGCACCATTGGATATGACATTTTTCAATCTCCTTATCCCGCAATTATATACTGATACTAACATGGTTGTCAAAGCAAAAGGGCCATCCGTTCCCGGACAGCCCCATAAACCTGTACAGCCTCTCTATTTCCTTTTCCCGTTATACTCCACGACCCGGTAAAAATTCTCCTCCGAAACATAAGCCTGCACCTCCCGCAGCTCCTCATCCGTCAGCACATTTCCCAGGTCAATATAATAGTAGATGCACGTTACCGCCTCGTCCTGTTTTTGTACAAAGGGCAGGACATACTCCATCAGCCCGCCAAAGGACAGCGTACCCTTACCCATCGCTGTCACGATATCCGTCAGAGGTTTCGTGGAGACACGATAACAGATCTGTCCAAGAGCCTTCTCATCAAAACCATCTATACTGCCTTCGCGCAGCGCTTTCGCAAGATATCCGGCCGACAGATTCGCATCGGAATAGACAAAAATTTCCTCCCAGTCCGATTTGGAAACCGCATTCCGTTCCAAAAGATATCGAAAGCACTCGCTCACATCCTTCTCCTTCATATACGGCGCGATTTTAACAAGTATATTACTGTTGAAGTCCCCGCCTCTGCCCGCCTGCAATTCTTCCAGCAGATATTGCGCCGTCAATTCATTGTCGGAATAGATAAACAGATCCTGCCAGTTTTTCTCTGACAAAGCCACCTCATCCTCCCATGCCTTCCGGGCCAGCTCGCTTACCTCACTCTCCTTCAGATACGGGCAGGCTTCCTCCAGGCCGTCCGGGTCAAGCGGTCTTTTTCCCTCCAGCGCCTGATAGGCATGCTCTACCGTTTCACTGTCATAAATACCGTCCAAATCTTCCTTTCTGACTCCGCTGTACGCAATGTCGATATCTTCCAGCCGCGCTTTCTGTCCCACCATCTTAATTACATTTCTGCCTTCGGGCAGCGTGATTTTTACCGTATTCTTTTTCCCGCTCTCATTGAGCATCTGCACGGTCCGATCCGGTCCGACATAGACCACCTTAAAACGTCCGTCGCGAAGATGGAACTCAGAAGAAATCTCCATCGTTGTCTCCCTGTTGGTATACAGTATCCACAACGTATCGGAACCGTTGAAAGCGAACTTGCTCACCTTCACACTGTTTTCCCCGCCACAATAATTATAGGCGCGCCAGACATCGCTCTCACTGTCCTCCGCAATCAGAGTTTCATCGTCATATATACCGTACGCTTTTCCCCTCGTATTAGCCAACATAAATCCATCCAGATCATCCAGATTAAAGGAGGCATCTGAAATTTGTCCCAGGAAGCGCGCCGCAAAGTCGCCTTCATTGTGTGCGGAAAAATTGTTCCCGCCGCCGGCGCTGACACCCGCCGCGCCGCAGACAACGGCCACCGTCAAAAACATGACCACCGCCACCGCAGAGCAGAGCCCCACTACAATTCCGTTCTTGTGATAATGTGCAATTCCCCGCAATCTCTCTTTCAATGTATGTTTCTCCTCCAGCAATGTCATAGTCGGCACATTCTTATGCATCAAACTCTTTCCAAAAATATTCGTTTCGCGCAGATTTTTCTGTGCCACGTCAATAAGTACGTTCCCATAAGCCCTGCGCCCCTCCTCTGAGAGAAGGGCCATCACCTTCTCGTCGCAGGCCAGCTCGCAGTCCATATTAAACTTACGGTTGAATACATACAGCAGCGGATTGAACCAATGCACACAGAGCGCCGCCTGAAACAGCCATTTATACCAAATGTCCTTCCTCTTGTAATGCACCAGCTCATGATGCAGAATCAGACAGGTATCATTTTCCTTCCCTGTTATCTCCGCAAGAAGGGCTGACGGCATATAGATCCGCGGCTCCAAAATGCCGATCAGCATCGGACTGTCGATGACCGTACTCTCGTAAATCGGCACCCGTTTTCCAAGCCCAAGCCGCATCTGAATTTCCGCACTTTTTCGATACACCCTATCATCGGTGACCGGCGCGCTTGCGGCGCGGACTCCTCCGGCAAAACGCAGATAACTAATAATCTTCCGAAAAGCCGCGATCAGGACGCCGAAAATCCACACAATTCCTCCGGCCGCTGCCACACCTGTACCATTCGTTACTGCCCCGACAACACTTTCTGTTTGACTGGCTGTGCCACTATATCCATTTTGCTGAATATCTGACACTGTGTTCTCGCGGCCCGGCCTTTCCGCGACACCTGCTGCCACCTCTGTCATACCTGCAGAGCCCACGTTCTTGCCGCTTTCCGTACTTTCCACTGCACTCTCCGCAGCGGCCAGTCCACTCTCCACTGCCGCCAGTCTCACCGACAAATATTCCATCAGATTTACATCCGCATGTACCGGCAAAAGCAGTCTTGCAATCACCAGAAACCACAGATAATAATTCCACCTTTTTGCAAAAAACCGTTCGGTGAGAGGGCGCAGCAACAAGATCAAAAGACCCACCAACCCACCGGATATTGATAATGATAAAATCACAGAAAAAAGCCGTCCCATCATTTTCTCTCCCTCAAAACAATCCCTTTATCGAAACTCTCCCGAAAAATAATCCCTCAGCTCCTCGATATCCTCCCTGCTCAAATCCTCATCCTCAATGAGCGCCGCCGCCAGATTTTTCGCGTTGCCCCTGAAAAATTTATTCAGAAAGCTTTTCGTCTCCTCTTTCACATAAGCGTCGCGCGCTACAAGCGGAGCATAATAATAGACCTCCCGTTTCTCCTGCGCGATCACACCCTTATCAAGCAGTCTGCGAATCAGCGTCAGCACCGTAGTGCGCTCCCAATCCTTCTTCTCGTTCAGACGCGCTCGAATCTCATTGGCATTTAACGCCTCTCCTGCCGCCCAAAGTGTTTCCAGAATTTCCAGCTCCGCATCGGATATTTTCGTGTCTTTCATATTTCCTCCCATTCCTGGAACTTATTTACCTTTATTATTTGATTGTGTTTACGGATGTAGACTTTCTGTGTATAGTCTACATCCGTAAACAGTTTTTGTCAATACTGATTGCTAATTTTTCATAGATGGAATATAATATTATAAACACATGCAGAACAACTTCAAATTGCATGAAAGGAGATTGCTATATGGCAGAACAGGTTTTGATTCAATTCAGAGCAGACAAGGCACTGAAACAGGAAGTAACAGAAATATATGAGAGGCTTGGCATGGACTTACCTACGGCTTTCCGCATGTTTATGGCAAAAAGTAAAATGGTGAAAGGACTGCCATTTGAAGCAACATTGCCAGAAAAGACCATAACAAGAACGGAGGCAAGAAATGCGTTTTATGAGTTGCGTCAGCAGGCTGCAAATCTCCCAGATATGTCTCTCGATGAAATTGATGCTGAAATCTCAGCTGTAAGAACAGAAAGAAAAAGGTAAGTAGTTATGGAATACTATGTCGTAATTGACACAAATGTACTATTGTCAGCTTTACTTTCTAAAAATGAAAACTCAGCCACCGTTAAAGTATTGGATGCCGTTTTTGACGGAACAATTATTCCCTTGTATCATCAGGATATTTTATTTGAATATGACGAGGTTCTTCACAGAGAGAAATTCCACCTGCAGGAAGAAATGATACGAACGGTTCTAGAATCAATCAGGCAATACGGAATCGAAGTATTTCCACAGCCTACCGGAGCTGTATTGATAGATATGGACGACCTTATTTTCTATGAGGTAGCTATGGAAAAGAGAGACGATGATGCTTATCTGGTCACCGGAAACCAAAAGCATTATCCATTTCGCAACTTTATCGTTACTCCTGCTGAAATGGTAGCAATTATGGAAAAGAACAAATAGCTATTATTGACCCCTTCCCCCGCTCTCTCATTCTGCCTTCGCTCCCCAAATCGCATCCTTAAATTGCTGTATCTCCTGCAGACAGTGATCTCTGTAATCCTCACTGATCAAAGGGCCTCTGCCCGAGGAGGCCACGCCTACGCTGGTCTTCTTTCCATTGATTGTTATATCAAAGTAAACACCATATGCATATTCTTTTCTTTTTCCGGCATAGGTGACCACCGGCTCTATTTTTTCGACGCTTTCCAGAGAAAAATACTGTACCCGAAACGGATTGAGCAGACAAATCACAGCTAACTCCTTATGAACCGCATCAACCCAAAAATGTATGGTGTTCGTTTCATATTCGCAGTTTATACAGAATCCATTCCGCACGCCCTTCCTCTTGTTATATGCGTAAAAAAGAAATCCGGAGAGCAAAACCCACGCCAGATACACCAGAAACAGTGCCGTGGCCTCCAAAAACATCATAGAACTCATCACCTTCAGCAGAACAGGCAGCAGTAACAACCATACGAAATAATATTTCCAGTTAAATTGTTTCATTAGGCTCATTCCTTTCACATGATGCCGGGCAAATTGCTTTCGCAGTGTGTAAAGGCGGCCGTACCATACAAGGCACGACCGCCAGTGCGTTTACATACGGGGCGATTCAATACGGGGATCCTGTCTGTTACATCACTTCCGTTATCTTCTGAACCGCTTCCTCTTTTGTGGCAACAAAGAAAAAGTCTTTCCCCTTATTGCTCTCAAAAATAAAGTCCTTCAGCGGTTTGCTTGTATAATGAGAATAATCGCCGTATATGGCAAGCTTCCCACCATAGTTGATATATTTTTGAAGAATCTCTCCCGCCAAACCACTGCTTAAAACAAAGAAATCTTCCGCGACTGCCTTTTTATCCACGACGAGATACTCCGTGCCTGCTTCATATTTGGCAGACATAAGCAGATCAAGCGCAGAATCGACATCTGTAATTACCTGATTGTCACTTGAAACAGCAGCAATCGTTCCGCTGCCACAATCTATTTTTTCAAGTCTCATGTCTGTTCCTCCCTTCTTAATTTGCAGACAAAATCCCGCAGTACCGCCGTCGGTAACGCTTGGGGTATTATAGCATGACCGCCTTTCCAATGCAAGATGGAAACGGAATGCTTTTACAGGCTTCCGCAAAACAATTATAATAAGATTGCAGCCACCGAATACCGGAACATATTTGGGCAAACGGGGACAGGATTTTTTGACCACGATTCTATACAATGATCTTACACAGGGAGAGCGGCGCAAAGACCCGCGCATCAGTCATGATGAACGCGGAAATCAAGGAAAGGCGGAAAACGACATGTCGATACAACTGATTCAGCAGGCAATAAACTATATGGAAGAACACATTTACGAGGACATCAACTATACCGATGTGGCCAAAAGCATCCATATGTCAAACTATAATTTCCATCGGACATTCAGCTTTATTGCCGGAATGACGGCCAACGAATATATCCGGAACCGTCGTCTTACTCTGGCGGCGCAGGAGCTTCAGACAACGGATCTGTCCGTCATTGACGCCGCATATAAGTATGGCTATGAATCACCGGAGAGCTTTTCCAAAGCCTTTTCGCGCTTCCATGGTTCCTCGCCGAAACAGGCAAAGAAGGATGGCGCGAAGCTTCATTTGTTCAATCCCCTTGTGATAAAAATAATTACGGAAGGCGGTAGTGTTATGGATTACAGAATGGAACACAGAGAATCACAGCAGTTTATTGCAATGGTCAGGTCATTTCCCAATGAGGGCATCAATGATGAAAGCGACCACGGCATTCCTGATTTCTGGACGGAATGTTACGACAAGAATCTGATCGAGCCCATGAAACAGCTCCGAAAAGAAGGAAAGCGGGATGTATTCGGCCTGTGCAGCCCCACAAAGGCAAACGAAACACATTTCAACTACGGAATTGGTGTCATTATTGATGAAGATACCGATTCTTCCGGCTTAGATGCGCTCATAAGCCGCGGTTACACCATATGGAAGGCAGAGCCCGCCGACTATGCCGTGTTTAAATGCATCGGCACAGACGGGGACTGCATCGGAGAGACCTGGAGCAAATTCTACAAAGAATTTTCTCCGCAGACCGGATATACGCAGACAGACGATACGGACTATGAAATCTATTTTGAAAAAGGAGAAAAAGGTCTATTCTGCGAGTTGTGGGTGCCTGTCAAAAAGGCTTAACAGCCCCGCTCTCATAGTACGCCGCAAACGCCTGCTTTGTGTAAACGTTATCGACAACCGCACCAAATTCCCGGATAGAATGCATCGCCAGAATCGGCGCCCCCATATCTACCGTGGGAATTGTTGTCAGGCCGGAAAGCGCGGGGCCGATGGTGGAGCCGCCCGCGATATCGTTGCGGTTCACAAATTTTTGGCAGGGAACGCCGGCGCGCTCACATGCCTCCATGAAATAAGCGGCGCTCATCGCAGTCGTAGCGTACCGCTGAGACGCAGAATATTTGATCACGGGGCCGCCCCCTAACACGGGGCGGTTTTCCGTATCATGCTTATCACTGTAGTTGGGGTGTACCGCGTGCGCCAAATCCGCCGAGATCGAGGTGGAATTGGCGACCGCCTGAAAATACGCGTCGTCGGTCATCCCCAGATTCTTACAGATGCGGTTCAGGATATGCAGCAGGAACCCGGAATTGGCCCCCTGCGCGGTGGTGCTCCCCACTTCCTCATTGTCGAAGGCGGCAAACACCTGGCAGCCCTCTCCCGCCTGTGCCTCCGTCAATGCGGTCAGTCCTGCATAGACCATGGACAGATCGTCGAGCCGCGGCGCCGAGATAAACTCCTGCTTTTTCCCCATAAAAATCCCCTTCTGATACTCATACAGAAACAGCTCACAGTCCACCATATCCGCTTTTTCTATGCCCGTTTCCTCCCGGAGGAGAGCAGGCAGATAATCCTCTTTCTCCAGCCCCTCCTCCTTCATGCACAAAAGCGGCAGAACTTCCGTCTGCTTGTTACAGGAGTTTTTCTCATTCATATCCCTGTGAAAATGAATGCAGAGATTCGGAATCACAAAAACAGGCTTGTCAACCCGAATGAGTTTTTCCCGCAATACGCCGTCTTCTTTTACGATCACACGCCCGGCCACGGCTAACGGCCTGTCGAACCATGTCTGCAAAATAGCGCCGCCGTAAATTTCCACATTCACCTTCACATAACCGTCCGGGGTAACGGTGCACGGCCCGGGCTTGATCTTGAGTGCCGGGGAATCCGTATGCGCGCCTATGATGCGAAAACCCTCTGTCGCCAAATCCCCTTTCCCCACGGTAAAGGCAATCACCGCCGAACTGTTTTTTACGACAAAATATCTGCCGCCTTTTTTTAGAGACCAGCTCTCCGTTTCCTTTAATTCCTGAAAATCATTCTCCCGCAGCAGGGCCGCCGCGTTTTCCGCAGCGTGATAAGCCGTGGGACTGTCGTTTACATATTGCAATAAACTTTCTGCAAATTTTTGATTATTTTCACTCATAATTTTCCTCCATGTCAAGACAATGTCTCCTCTGTCCACGCAATAATAACCGGGCACATTCTCAAGTCAATCTTTCCGTCTTTCACCTGAATCTCTTTCCCGTCTGCCATATTTTGATAAGTTCCATCCTTTATGCCCGTTTCTATCTGCCCTTTTCTCCCTTCAAAGCTGAATACTCCCAAAAGCCTGCCTGTTCCCTGAATTTCTTTATGTTCGCCAACAACTGCCCCCAATCCGTCGTCAGCGGACAGATGGAAGCTGCTCTTTGCAACAATCGGTAATTTTTTGATACGATAAAGTTGTTTTAACAAACCTGATATATCATGGCTTCCGTCCAGATTGATAACATCCTTATCAAATAAATCCGGTCTGGTTTCATTCAGGTTCTCCTGCCCTGCATACAAAAGCGTAATTCCTTTCTCGAAATAAAGAAATGCCGTCCAATTTCTCAGTGCTTCTTCTTCCGCAATTATTTTTTTTGCCCTTTCCTGATCGTGGTTTTCCAGAAATCTCAACTTTACATAGTCGGCAGGGTAAATATACTCCTGCATATTGATGGCTTCCACATATCTGCTGAGTGTGCCTTCACCGCTTAAATACTGCCTGAAAAAATGATAAATATCATAGTCGTAGCACATATCGAATGCCTGAAAAATCTCTGAATCAGACAGATTCGTCATTCCCCTTGCCCTCAAATCCAGTATGAACCCCGGCTCCACAGATTCACTGAGCCAGATACACTCGGGATTGATTGCCGCCACCTCTTCCTTCGCTTTCAGCCAGAATGCAAGCGGAACCAACGGCGCTACATCACAGCGGAAACCGTCCACAATGCCGGCCCACATTTTCAGTGTATCGATCTGGTACTGCCAAAGCTCTTTATTGCCGTAATCCAGATCTACAATATCCCCCCAGTCACCTACCCGATTTCCCATCTGCCCTTCGGGTGTCTTATAAAAATATTCCGGGTGGTTCTTTGCGAGCCACGAATCCGGCGATGTATGATTGTATACAATATCCAACATACATTTCATTCCCCTCAAATGAATTTCCTGTACCAAGTGTTTAAAATCATCCATTGTCCCCAACTCCGGATTCACTTTTCTGTAATCGGCAATCGCATAAGGCGAGCCCAGTGTCCCTTTCCGTTTTTCCTTTCCAATTGGATAAATTGGCAGAAACCAGATAATATCCACTCCCAACCCTTTGATTCTGTCCAAATCTTTCTCCACTGCTGTGAAAGTCCCTTCTGCACTGTAATTCCTGACATAAACAGAATAAATAACCTTGTTTCTCAAATCCGTTTTTGTACAATATGCCATCCTATTTTCCTCCTTTTTCGGATTCTTTCATGTCTTTTCGTATCAATTCCCTGCCGCTCTTTGAGAGCGGGTATATCATTTCACCAGAAATTCCTTCACTCCATATTTTTCCCGATATTGATGAAGCGTTATCCCGGTCTCCTTTTTAAATTGTTCCCCCAGATGGCTCTGTGAGCAGAAACCCAGATAGTTTGCTATCTCTATATAAGAATAATGAGAATAAATGAGCATATTTTTTACCAGTTTTATCTTCTCCTGGAGAATGTACTGCCCGATCGTAAGCCCCTCCTCCTTCTTAAAAAGACCGGAAAGATAATTGGGATTCATATAAAGTGCTTTTGCAATTTCTGCTATGGTAATTTTGCCGTGCAGATGTGCAAAAATATAATCCTTACATTGACTGACACGGGAATCCGCAGCAGATTTCCGATCCCCTCCGGCCTTTTTCTCTCTTTCCTCCCTGACCAAAAGCGCGTACTGGTATTCCGCCTGTCTTGCAAGCTGATAGGCCGTCTCGGGGGTGTGCGCCTTCTCCAGTTTACGGATATAGCTGTCGCTTAACGAGTACGCCGTTTCCGGAAGAAGTCCGCCCTCTATGGCTGCCCGGGAAGCCAGCGTGACGAGAACGATCCCGAGGTTCTGACTGTTTCGCAGAGGGTCATCCGCCAGAACCCCCAGCTCACCGACATAGTCTTCCTCCCAGCTCTTCTTAAGCTGTTCCGGGTCGCCGGTGCGTATACTCTCCACTTCCCGGACTTCCTGATCGTAGGGATTGTGATTGGAAACCCTCTCCTGATACTGAAAAACAATATCCGTAAATTCCCTGTGCACCTCCGCTGTCACAGAGCGGTCCAGATAATTATAGTCAGTGGTCTCGTGCGCAGAACAGGTGTCCTTATGAAGCAGATTATGTATCAAAAGCAGCTCGGTTATCATATCGGTGGCTTTACAGCGGTATAAAAAGGGAATCAGGGAATCGGCTGCCGGCAATGACGGCAGCTTATGCCGGCTTTTACTGTCCGACGTCAGAATGACGGGCCCCACAACAAACACGGCCTCCCCACAGTGAACCAGTCCATAGGATATGGATGCTTCCCCTGTCGCAATCAGGGGCGGACAGCCCGGCTTTGCAAACACCAGCAGATCTTTCGCGTAAAGCTCCTCCGTATCCGCAAATAAAGCATTTTCTGTCAGATCCAGACGTTCACAGATTTTTATCCAGCTCCCTTCCTCCCCGGAAAATTTTCTGACGATCGTGTGAAGGCGGCGCGAGACATATTGCATCAGATACGCAACATTCATGGGTCTTTCCTCCCTTTAGATATATTATAACAGTGAAAAATATGATATACAAATGAATTTTATGATATAGAGCACAATATAATTTACTTAAAATAAAAGAAAAGAACGGCAACGAACCAAAAACAAAAGGAGGATGGAAACATGTATGTAAAGGGAGTCAATCTTGGAAACTGGCTTGTTCTGGAGAAGTGGATGAGTCCTGCCCTGTTTGACGGAACAGACGCGGAGGACGAATACTATCTGCCAAGGAGCCTTTCTCCGGAGGTTTATGAGGCCCGCATCAAAGTACACCGCAGCGAGTATATCTCCGAACGCGATTTTGCGACGATCAAGCGGATCGGCCTGAACACCGTGCGTATTCCGGTACCCTACTTCATTTTCGGAGACCGGCCGCCGTTTATCGGGTGTATTCAGGAGCTGGACAAAGCCTTTTCCTGGGCTGAGAAATATGATATTCAGATTCTGATCGATCTGCACACGGCGCCTCTCAGTCAGAACGGTTTTGACAACGGCGGTATCTGCGGCGTCTGCAAGTGGAGCCAGTCCCCCGAGGAAGTGGATTTTGTGCTGGATGTACTGGAAAAACTGGCCAAACGCTACGGACAGCGGAAAGGCCTTATGGGCATCACTCCCATCAATGAGCCGGTCACAGAAGAAATGTGGGAGACCATGGATGTTCCCGGCCGATACCCCCCTGTGGACAAAGAGCTGGCTAAAGGCAGCGCACCTAACACGATGGCATTTCTGCACGACTTTTACAACAGGGCTTATGACCGGATTCATCCAAATATAAAGGAAGACGCCTACGTTGTTTTCCACGACGCCTTTCAGATGAAAGCCTGGAAGGAATTTATCACACAGCCCCGCTTTGCCCATGTGATGCTGGACACCCATCAGTATCTGATGGTGGCGGAGGCCATGGGCTGCGAACAGTCTTTAAACGGCTATATCAAGTATATTCAGGAAAATTATGCGAAGGACATGGAGGAAGTACAGTCTTATGTTCCGGTGATCTGCGGCGAATGGTGCCTGTTCAATTCCTATGTGGTGGGCGTGGACACCAAAGGCGGCCAGTCTGTGTTAAACGGTATGGATTACGCGAGCGCGCCCGATGCGCTGACGGAAGACGCCAAAAAGCACCTGTACGCGCAGCTTGCCAATGCACAGCTTGCTGCATGGCAGAAGGGAAGCGGTTATTTTTACTGGAATTACAAGCTGCTGCTCGATACCGTAAACGAACCGCAGTGGAAAGGCTGGGACTGCTGGGATCTCGGCAAAAGCGTGGATCTCGGATGGTTCCCGGCGGAAGCATAGTGTAAAAATGCCCCCAATACAGGCATTCTCCGTACAGCTCTGAAACCTTCATATAATAATAAAGTAGAAAGGAATCATGATTATGAATATGAACACTGGAAAAGCGGAAACCCCCGACGCAAAACTTTCCTTTTTTGAACGTCTGGCATATGGTATCGGTGATTATGCCGGCAATTTGGTTTATTCCTCCATATCGGCGTTCCTGCTGGTATATTATATAAGTGTCCTCGGCGTAGATGCCGGTGTGGCAGCTTCTATTATGGCAATCTCCAAAATATTTGACGGCGTTTCTGATTTAATTATGGGCCGAATTGTAGATAATACAAAGAGTAAATGGGGCAAAGCGCGTCCCTGGATTCTGCGGATGTGTTTCCCTCTGGCGATCTGTACGGTGCTTATGTTCTCCGTGCCCGCCTCTCTGGCCGGTTCCGCCCAGGTGGCCTATATGTTTTTGACCTACAATCTGGTTTCCACCGTATTTTATACCGGTCTGAATGTGCCTTACGCATCCCTGCAGGGTCTGATGACCACCAACCAGTATGAGAGAGGTCTTCTCGGCAATTTCCGTATGCTTCTTGCCACCTTCGGCACTATGACTGTCAACACCGTTGTGTTGAAACTGTGTGCCTTCTTTGGCGGCGGAGAACAATACAGCCAGAAAGGCTGGACACTGGCCTTTGTCTGTCTGATGATCGCCTTTGTCATTTTAAATCTGATTACCTTCTTCTTCTGCAAAGAAAGGGTTTCCATCACAAAGGAAAACGAACCTTCCCAACAGGAAAAAGGACCTTCCGTTCTTGAGTGCCTGAAAAGTCTTGTGGTAAACAAATACTGGCTGCTGATGGTGGTATTCCTTTTCTCCCTGTACTTCATGATGTCAACCTTCTTTGGCAGCGCCTATTATTTTGCACAGTATGTATTGGGAGATGAAAACGCCTACGCGATTACGGCAAACTCGCTTTCCATAGCCCAGATCGTAATGATGTTTATCACTCCTTTCATCATGGCCAAAATCGGTAAACGCTGGACAGGGCTGCTCGGCATGGCCGTATCCATCGTCGCTTTCGTCATGACAGCTTTGGCCGGACAGAATGTGACTCTGGTCGTCGCATGTAATATCTTAAAAGGAGCTGCCTTTGGCTGTGGCGCCGCTACCATGTTCGGTCTGTTACAGGATTTCATCACCTATGGGCAGTGGCTTACCGGCGTCCAGGCAGTAGGCATGGGAAATGCGGCATCCTCTTTCTGCATGAAGGTAGGTTCCGGTATCGGAACCGCCGCGCTTGGCTGGATCTTAAATGCAGGCGGCTTCACCGCCGATCCCACCAGCGCGTCCGCCATTGCCTCCGTCAATGTAGCTTATATCTGGGTACCGGTGGTAACCGGTGTGATCGGCGTACTCTGTTTGCTGGCCTTTGATCTGGATAAGCATTATAAGAAAGCTGTGGACGATCTGGCGGCAGGAAAGTGGAAAGGCAGCCAGACGGATTCCTTTAACGAATATTATGACAAATAACACACCCATAACAGGAGGAGACCATGATTACCAATCCAATTTTACCGGGATTTCACCCGGATCCATGTATCTGCAGAAAGGGCGATGACTATTATTTAGCGGTGTCCTCCTTTGAGTGGCTGCCGGGCATTCCGGTCTATCACTCCAGAGACTTGAAAAACTGGGAGCTTTACAGCCATGTCATCACAAAAGACTCCGGGGTGGATCTGACCAGACTCCCTTCCGCGAAGGGAATCTGGGCACCCTGCCTGACTTACTGTGAAGAGGAAGATCTTTTCTATGTGGTATATGGTGTGATGAATTCCATGAATGCCCGTTACTTTGATGTGGACAATTTTGTGATCACGGCAAAGGATATGAAAGGGCCTTGGAGCAAACCTGTCTATCTTCACTCCTCCGGCTTCGACGCCTCCCTGTTCCACGACCGGGACGGCAGAAAATGGCTGGTCTCTCTGGAATGGGAAACCCGCGAAGGATACGAAAAGCCGGGCGCCATCTGTATGGTGGAATATGACCCCAAAGAGCAGAAAATCCTCGGTTATCCCAAGCGGATCTGGGCGGGCGGAACTGACAGAGGCTGCATTGAAGCGCCCCATTTGACAAGGCGCGGCGATTACTACTATATCATGTGTGCGGAAGGGGGAACGGGTTACAACCACTGTGTGACGATGGGGCGTTCCAAAAACATCTGGGGCCCTTATGAAAAGGATCCGATGAACCCGATTCTGACTTCCACTCCCGGCGTATCCTATGAACGCCATAATCCGGATCACTTAAAGCCCAAATATTACAATCCGGAATCCCTTTTACAGAAATCCGGCCACGGCAGCTATGTGGAGACTCAGACGGGCGAAGTTTATATGGTGCACCTGACCGCACGCCCCTTTGTGCCGGAGCTGCGCTGCACCCTTGGACGGGAAACGGCAATCCAAAAAATGGAATGGACAGCGGACCACTGGTTTCGCCTGGAGGGCGGCGGAAATCTGGCAAAACTGGAAGTCCCGGAAAGCTTTCTGCCCGAACATCCCATGCCGCAGATACCGGATCTTGACGACTTCGACGACGACACCTTAAATATCTGGTATTACGCCCCGCGGATCATGCCGGAAAGCTTCGCCGACGTGACTGTCCGACCCGGATATGTGCGCCTGCGGGGGCAGGAGTCACGTACCTCCTTAAACAAAGTCAGCATTCTGGCCAGAAAGCTGCGTTCCCTGCACGGACGGATTACGACCAAAATGGAATTTTTACCCGAAATCCACCAGCACAGCGCGGGCCTGATCCTCTACTATGACAATATGAATTATATCAATCTGCGCAAATACTACAGCGAAACGCTGGGGCAGAGCGCGCTCTCCATCATTCATTTGGAAAACGGGCAAAAGACAGAGTTTTTAAATTCCCGGATTCCCGTGGAAGATGTGCCAATTTACCTGCGGCTCTATATAGAAGGCCGGGAGTCCTGGTTTGAATGGAGCTACGACGGAGAAACCTATCAGCAAATAGGGAAAAAGTTCGACACCAGTAAATTCTCCGATGAATACTGCGAATACGGGGAATTTACGGGAACCATGGTAGGTCTGACCTGTGCGGACAGAGTGAAACACGAACATTATGCAGATTTTGATTTTCTGGAATACATCTCTGAATAGTGCAGACACAAAAAAAGAGCTTCGTTTTGCGAATTACGATTCGTAAAACGACAGCTCTTTTTTATTTTCCTATACGGTATAACTGTTCAGATACTTCTCCTGCTCCGGCGTCAGCACATCGATCTCTTTCCCAAGGAATGCCAGTTTTCTCTTGGCCACATCCTTATCCACCTCTTCTGGCACGTCGATCAGCTTCTCGGTAAGCTCACCCGCATGCTCCACCAGATACTTCGCGGAGAGCGCCTGAATCGCAAAGCTCATATCCATGATCTCCGCCGGATGTCCGTCGCCTGCTGCCAGATTTACGAGACGCCCCTCGGCAAGTACAAAGATCCACTGACCCGTAGGCAGCTTATAGCCCATAATGTTCTTGCGCTGCTCTCTGGTCTCCACCGCATTCGCTTTCAGCCACGCCATGTCGATCTCGCAGTCGAAATGTCCCGCGTTGCAGAGGATCGCACCCTCTTTCATCTCGGCAAAGTCCTCTTTGTCAATTACTTTATCGCAGCCGGTTACGGTGACAAAGAAATCGCCCACCTTAGCCGCTTCTTTCATGGGCATCACGTCGAATCCGTCCATAACTGCCTCGATCGCCTTGATCGGATCGATCTCCGTCACAATGACACGCGCGCCCAGACCTTTCGCCCTCATAGCCGTACCCTTGCCGCACCAGCCGTAGCCTGCCACAACGACGATCTTGCCCGCCACGATCAGGTTCGTGGTCCTGTTGATGCCGTCCCACACGGACTGGCCTGTGCCATATCTGTTATCAAAGAAATGCTTACATGCCGCATTGTTGACCCGCACCATGGGGAATTTCAGCTCTCCCGCATTGTTCATCGCTTCCAGACGGATGATGCCGGTGGTGGTCTCCTCACAGCCGCCGATGATGTTGGGAATCAAATGCGGCATCTGCGTGTGCACCATCGTCACCAGATCGCCGCCGTCGTCAATAATGATATTCGGCTCCGCCTCCAGCACATGACGGATGTGCGTCTCGTACTCCTCCTGCGTCGCACCATACCAGGCATGTACCTCAAGTCCTGCTTTTACGAGCGCCGCCGCCACGTCATCCTGCGTGGAAAGCGGATTGGAACCCGTCACATACATCTCGGCGCCGCCTGCGGCAAGCACCAGACACAGATACGCGGTCTTCGCCTCCAAGTGTACGGAAAGCGTTACCTTCTTGCCCGCAAAAGGCTTGCTCTCGGAAAATTCTTTTTCCAGGGTGCGCAACAGGTCACAGTTTCTTTTCACCCACTCGATTTTTCTCTCACCGGATTCGGCAAGATTAATGTCTCTGATTTCACTGCTCATGATAGTGTCCTCCTTTTGATCATTATCAGCCGAATTTTTATTATAGTGATGGTCGTCTGTCCTATCATCACTTATTATGTTTGCAAGACTCGCCCGGATTTATACGCTCGTCTCGAAAAACATCTCCTTATACCAGCAGACGGTCTCGGTGTACGCCTGATAGATGGTATTGGTGTCCACATTCAGCACAATGAGCTGTCTGCTGATCTCCTGCCAGTCCGCCGCCTCGTAGTTCACCACGAAAGAGTAAATACCGGCCAGATCTCCCTTACCGCGCACCAGCGCATCCTCGATCTCCTTGGAGACCGTGACCATTTTAAGCGCATCCTCCATAGACATATTCAGAATAATATCCAAAATAGAAAACAGGCCCATCAAAAATACTTCCGCAGACTTCATACCCAATCCGAAGACCGGAGCCAGACATTCCATAAATTTCGCGCGGAGCATGGACGTTCTGGCAACCTCATTCGGTCTGTCCGCACACAGCTCCTTCGTGATCACGGTATTGATCCACTTCTTCAGCTCCCGCTGTCCCAAGATCGCCGCCGCGTGACGGATGGAAGTTACCTGGGAATTGATTGCGATATGGTTCACCATCTTGAGAAGCTCCACCACGAGCGCGGTATCACGTCCGATGACGTCCGCCGCCTTCGTCAGCTCAAAATCCGGCGCATTCACGATGTTCATCAGCTCCAGATAGTTGATCTTCAAAGGCGAGACCTCGTTCTCTCCCTTTGTGATCGGGATGCGGTAAAACTTGCCCTCGAACTGGGAAAAGTTATCATCATCTTTCAGACTGTCAAAAATATCCTGACTGTCAATATTCGCCACAAATATCTTAATCTGCGGATACTGCCGTCTGAAATAGATCTTTACTTTGGAGAGATCCACCTCTTTCTGATCCAAAATAACATAGTCCATCAGTCTGAGCAACTCCCGGTTTTCCTCATACCGGCTCACAGGAAGTTTTGACATCGCCAGCTTATACCCTTTTTCTTTCAGGTCTGTAAAGCGCTTTCTGTATGCCTCGTTATTCTCCACCTCGCCGTCAAACACCAGCACCACTCTGCCCCGGAACTCGTCGCACTTCGATTCAAGATCCGAAAACACTGCGATATGGCTCACCGGAATCAGCACATCCGTTCCCGGAGACAGCGTATCGATACCGATATTATGTACAATTTCCAACCCTTCAATCTCCGCCAGACCGTTCGGGCTGCTTGAGCCGAAAATCGGCGGATTCAAGAGACAGTTCTCTCTCTGCGAGGCCAGCGCGTAAGCCGCGACTTTCATGTCCTTATCAAAATATGGAATCAGTGTTGCCAGCATATCCGTTCCCCTCCCCAATAGCATTTTATCTACTACTTAGTATAGCAAATAATTCTCTATAATTCCATAATTATCAATAAGTTTTCTTGTCAAGTCCCATTCTGACGATAATGTCCTGAATCTTTGCATAGACCAGTTTCTCGTCCATCGTCAGGATATTGCGGTTTTCCATCGTGATCTGCCCGTTGATGATCACCGTATCGACTTCGGAACCGTTGGCGGAATAAGACAGCCCGGCAATCAGATTATTTCTGGGCGTGAGAGACGGCGTATTCAGATCGAGAATTGCCAGATCGGCTTTCTTGCCCACCTCTATGGAACCGATTTCCTTCTCCAGCCCCAATGCCTTCGCCCCGTTGATGGTGGCAATGCGGAACCCTTCCTTCGCACTGACGCATTGAGGGGTCTTCCCCGTGCCCTTGTGGATCAGCGTCAGCAGGCTTAATTCATGAAACATGTTCAGGCAGTTGTTGCTGGCCGCGCCATCCGTACCCAGACACACGTTGACGCCTTTTTCCAGCATTTTTGCAATAGGTGCAAAACCGTTCCCCAGCTTCATGTTGCTGGCCGGATTGGTCACAACGCTGACATTCTTCCGCTTCAAGATATCAATATCCTCATCTGTCACCTGCACACAGTGCGCCGCGATGGCGGGCACGTCAAAAATACCGCATTTCTCCGCCAATGCGATCGGCGTACAGCCATACTTCTCCTGAATCTGGGAAATCTCGCTCTCGCTCTCCGAGAGATGTACATGGATGCCCATATTCTCCCTTTTGGCCTCGGCCGCCACGATCTTTAAGAACTCGTCGTCGCAGGTATAAGGCGCATGAGGGCCCAGCTTAAAGGTGAGCCGGTCGCAGTCCGCCGCCGCGTCCCGCTCCTCGTACGCCTGACGCAGACGCATCTGCCCCGCCTCGTCATTGCCGCTCCCCACAAGACCGCGGCAGATCACCGCACGCATACCGGATTCCTTCACCGCCCGGGTGGTCTGATGAATGTTCATCTGCATATCGTTAAAGCAGGTGGTTCCGCTTTTCATCATCTCAACGATCGCCAGATTGGCTCCCCAGTAGGTATCCTCGTCCGTCATCTGCTGCTCGATCGGATCGATCGTGCCAAACAGCCAGTCCATAAAAGAAAGATCATCCGCCACATTTCTCATAAAGGACATATAAGAGTGCGTATGACAGTTGATCAGCCCCGGAATCACCAGCTTGTCTTTGCCGTCAATCACCTTATCCGCGGTAAACCCCGCCGGTTTGTCCCCTATCCCGGTTATTTTGTCCCCCTCGATATAAAGCGGGGTCTCCCGAATTACATCCTCCGCGCCCTCCGGCAGTACCACAAGGGCATTTTCAATCACAATTCCCATGTCTTTCTCCCTTCCTTGTCCTATCATTTATTGACAACGTTCCGGTCTTCCCCATCCAGAAATGCCTGAATGTTTTTCACCACTTCATCCACCAGCCGCTCTCTTGCTTCCGTGCTCGCCCACGCCAGATGAGGCGTGATGATCAGCTTCGTGCTGTCCTTGATCTCATTTAACGGATTGTCCCTGCTGATGGGCTCTTTCTCCAGCACGTCAAGCCCCGCCGCCGCGATCCGGCCCTGCGTCAGAGCATCATAGAGCGCCTGTGTGTCTACCACCGGCCCTCTCGCCACATTGACAAGTATGGCCGATTTCTTCATCTTGGAAAATGCTTCCTTATTGATAAGTCCTCTCGTTCTGTCACTTAACGGGCAATGCAGGGACAGGATATCCGACTGCGAAAGCAGCTCGTCAAACGCAACCCGCGTATAATCCGTACAGGTGCTCTTGCCGGCAGCGGAGTAAAAAATCACCTTACAGCCCAGAGCCTGCGCGACCTTTGCGACACCCCGGCCAATATTTCCCATGCCCACAATGCCCCAGGTTTTTCCGTCAAGTTCTCCAAACGGTCTGTCAAAATTGGAGAAACGATCCTGTGCGCCATATTCGCCTGATTTCACATAATTGTCATAGTGAACCAGCTTTTCCTCAAGCGCCAGCGCCAGCAGAATCGTATGCTGTACCACCGCTGCCGTGCTGTAGTTCACCACATTTGCCACCTTGATGCCGCGGCTCTTGCAATATGCCAGATCCACATTGTCAAAGCCTGTCGCAAACAGACAGATCAGCTTCACATTCGGCGCATCTTTCAGGGTATTCTCATTCATGGGCGCTTTGTTCGCGATGACGATATCCGCGTCCTTCACCCGCTCCGCCGTATTCTCCGCCACCGTATTGGGGTAATACTCCACTTCCCCAAATCTTTCAAAGCAGCTCACATCCACGTCCGTTCCCACGCTGTTGCGCTCCAAAACCACCAGCTTCATAGGCACCTCCTATATTTTCCATTTTTCTTTCACTATAGCACAGCGCCAGTTGAGATTCAATTCTCCTGTTCCGTCGTTTCCCGCCGGATCAGAATAGGGGTAATCACCCTGTGAACCGGCTCCTGCAGGGGAACCGGTTTCCTTTTCCTGCGCTCGCCCATCTGCTCCACCAGAAGACTCACCGCTTCATAGGCCATTCTGTCAATCTGCTGCCCTATTGTACTGATAGGAATAACCGCCTCCCGGGAGATGGGTGAATCGTCAAAACCGACGATCCTATAATCATTGGGCAGAAAGCCATACTTGCGGATCAGAAAATTAAGAAGAATATTAGCGCGGGTATCCCCGGAAACAAAAATCCCCTTCTTCATGCCCGAATAGGAAGTATCCAGTTCTCTGAACACCTCGCCGAGACTTTCCTGCATTTCCTCAAAGCTGCTGCCCCGCTCAACATAGATCAGGCGGTGGTTCAGCTTTTTTTCCCTGCAAATATCCAAAAATCCACGGATACGTCCGTAAGCGGGCCGCTCCGGTGTGGTGTCCGCCGTATTGATATGAACAAGAATATCACAATTATGCCGCGCCAGCAGACTGGCCGCCTGCACGCCGCCCATATAGTTATCCGTGTTGACGCTGGACACATACCGGTCCTCTCTCTCAATCGTCACGACAGGGATCGGCAGCCTGGCAAGCTCCTCAGATGACAGCGTAAAGCTCATCACGATCAGCCCCTCGATATTGTACGCAAGAAGCTCCTGAATGTATTTTCGCTCCGTCTCTTCCTGCTCGTCTCCCAAAAAGACAAGGAATTTATAACCGAAATCTCCATAAGTCTGCAGAATGCGGTTGAGCATTTCCGAATAATAATGATTCAGCATATTCGGAATAATGACGCCGATAAACTCTGTCTTTCCGTTCGCAAGAACCCTGGCCACTTTATTTTCTTTATAATCCAGATCGATCAGGGCATTTGATATAATTTCCTGATTGTCAAGGGTAAGGGAGTCGGGGAAATTGAAGTACCGGGAAATGGTTGTTTTAGAAAAACCCGTGTATTTTGCGATGTCATCAAACGTTACTTTTTTCTTTTTACCGTTATTTGCAGAACTC
>ERZ808042.478-NODE-478-length-23024-cov-7.672593_pt1 | contig 23024 bp, 24 predicted proteins | sample MGYA00380193_ERZ808042 | MGnify/ENA primary metagenome ERZ808042 (study PRJEB31490, sample SAMN06133401) | mouse gut metagenome | isolation source: M1_2 | host: mice | place: China: Chengdu | collected 2015-05 ...
GGTCTGCATAGTCGGACGCCATCTCCTCCGTGGCCGCAAGGAGAGTGAGAACATCCTTCTTATTCCTTGGCATCACGGCAATCTTGGGAATGTCAGCCCCCAGGTCCTGCATCTTGCGCAGGCGGTATATGATGTCAGCCTTGGCAGGCGTCTTGTCAAAATCGTGGTTGGAGGCCACGACTTTTGTATTGCAGCCATGGATAGCGGCGATTAAGTCCGTCACAAGCTCGTCTCCTGTGAAGATTTCCACATCAATGAGGTCTGCCATTTTTGAGGCGGCCACAGCCTTGTTTAAGGAAACGTAGGCGTTTACATCCAACTCGCAGACTCCCCCTTCTTTTTTCGTGCGGAAGGTAAATAAAAGGGGAGTGTCGCCAAGAGCTTTCCGAACCTCTTTTAGAACCTCCATTACTTTTGAATGGCTTGGTTGATATGGGGAGGCCTTCAGAATCTGATATTATACGTATATTTGATGGCCATAAATCATGACTTTATGGGATAAAGCCTCTTGCCGACAGCCAGCAAACCGTTGGTGTAACTGACTTTCTTGAAGTCCTATAATTATACTCCGACCAACTTAATAGGGTGAAAATGCTATCTTGCCCGTCAAGCCAGTGTTTTCAACGCCTTCACAGCCCTCGGACAGCAAAATCCGGGGGCTGTGAAAAATTACTATCAATCCCTGACTGGGAGGTCTTGAACTCACACCAAGTGAGAATTGCCGTAGCGCCCTATTTCAGCCTGATACCGTGCGGCCACGTATCAGGCCAGTATAAGTCGGCATCTTTCATGTGCAAAGATCCCCGCCTTTTACATCAGGAGCAAGTGAGGAATGCCAAACCAGTGAGGCAGGACATTAATTTTGGATTGAGCTCGGTTTTGTATAGAAATGAAATGCAAATAGATTAAAAATGCTGGCGCCCCTCAAAAAAAGTTCATAAAGCAAAAAGATCATACAGCGCGTCTGTGCCGTTTCTCTGATCCTAACCGGATCAAAGAAACGGCTTTTTTCATGTTCACAAATTTAGCGCCCTTTTTCCGGCGCATCCGAAGGAGAGTACAGATCATGAATTGCAAAGCGATCCTCAGCAACAAGGCCCACCCGGAATACGGGCAGGCCACCGTTCCCTTCCCCATCCAGGACAGCGAGTATGACCACACCATCGGTCTGCTGGAGGATATGGGTATCGGCTCCCCCGCCGCCCAGGATTGCCGGGTAGATGGACTGGACAGCCCGTATCCCGTCCTCAACCGGCTGGTAACTCAAAGCGCCAACGTGGATGAGCTGGACTACCTGGCCAGGCGGTTAGACAGCTTCTCCGAGGGAGAGACTGAAAAATTCCAGGCCATGGCCTCCAGGCTGTGCCTGTCCGGCATCGAGGACTTCATCAATCTCACCTTCTCATGCCAACAGGCCACGGTGATAAGCGATTTCTCTGATTTGGAGCGGGTGGGCAAAGACCATGCTCTGACAATCAATGGCGGCATGATGCCCACATCGGAGTTCAATCGGGTAGATGGTCAGGCGGCCGCCCTGGACCTGATCCAAAGCGGTGCCGGGGTGGTCACGCCCTATGGCGTCGTATACGACAACGGCATGAAGCTGGAGCAGGTCTATGATGGCAGGCATTTTCCAGAATACTTTTATGAGGACTGTGTGGCGTCGGTGGCGCTCTCCCGGCCCGGACAGGACGGGAGAGAAACGCTCTACCTTCCATGCCCGGACATCAAAATCGCCCGAGCGCTCCAGCGGCTGGATGTGAAAGACGTTTCTCAATGCACGGCGGTGCTGGACACTGACAATATCTGCGACGCGGTCCGCAAGGTGTTTGAGGAGGAATTCAAGCTGAACGAGCACCTGGACGCCCTCAACCGGCTGGCCCGCTGCTACCAGGGCTTCAAGGACGACGAGCTGGAAAAGTTCCACACCGTCTTCGACCACGCCTGGCCGCAGACCCCGGAGGAGGCGGCATATCTGGCGGAGAACCTCCGGGACTTCACCGTGATCAATGGCATCAGCACCGCTGAGGAGTACGGCCAGATCATCGCGGACAGGATGGAAGTCAGCCCCGAGCTGGCAGAATTTCTGGATCTCCAGCGTCTGGGCCAGCGCCAAATCGACGAGGAGGGCGGCGAGTTTGGGGACCGGGGCTATGTCGCGTACAAGGGTACCCAGCCGGAAATCAAAGAGATCCTGGGGCGGCATATCCCGCCCACTCAGGAACCGCAGATCGGAGGGATGGCTTAATGGTGCTCCGCATAGCAAAGGCCCACTTTGGTGAGAAGGTCCCCATCACGTTCCCCACCGAGGCGTCTAAGGTGTGGAGCGAGATGAGCGGGCTGGAGGAGTTCGGAACCTACGGCACAATAAAATACATCATTGGGGAGGGCATTTCAGGACACTTTGCCAGGTACATCACCCTCGCTGATCTGAACACCGAGCTCGGCATCCAGAAAATCAACCAACTGGCTGAACTTGTCGACGCCATGGACGATACCACGCAGAAAATCTTCCTCGGGGTGCTGGCCGCAGGGCGTCCCGCCAGTCTGGATGACGTCCTGCACGCCGCGTCCAAGGTCGGCCAGTACGAGCTCATCGCGGAGGTCAGCACAGACCGGGAGCTGGGAGAGTGGCTGGTGAAGCATGGGCACCTGGGGACAGAAATATCCGACACCGTCCGTCCCTATCTGGACTACCCGTTTATTGGCACTCAATATTACAAAAGCCATGAGGGCGCCTATACGCCCAACGGATATGTAAGGTTCCGAGAGCCGTTCCCCGTGCTGGAATCGGCGGGACCGCATACGATCCAACTGACGCTCACCGCCCGGAGCGGCGAATTTCCTCTTGACCTCCCCATCACTGAGGCGCAGCTGGACCAGGTAAAAGAGACCCTGGGCATAGAAGATTTTGCCCAGGCCAGCATCGGCGCCGTCAGCTTCTCCTCCCCACATCTGTCCGGACTTATCCCACTGGACGCTGTCACAGTGGAGGAGGCCAACGAGCTGGCCGGATGGCTCCAGGAACTGAGCCGAGAGGATACCGGGCTGATGAAGTTCTGCGCTGTGCTGGAGGTGGAGCAGCCGGACACGTTATGAGTTGTAAGGAATTATGAAAAGATTTCCTTTAAAAGTATTGAAGTTTCTTAAAAAAGGTGTCAATACAAAGCATAATTCGAACATTTATAAACTGGATTGTATGGTAGAGAATCGGTGAATTTGCTCGCTAAAGCTATTCAAAAGATATCCCCTATCAGAATTCTGATAGGGGATATCGAAGAGTTTTAAAATACAAAATCTTTAAATGTTCCAATTTCTTTGAAATCAGCTTGGTTTAATCGCTCACAAGCAACATTAGAGGTAATGATATGTAAGTAAGGATAGAGTAGAAAAAAGTACGGTCTTAAAATGTGGGCATATTTTTTCATCTCTGCAAAATCAGGTAAGGTTCGTTCACACAAGTCGGGATAATATCCAATGAGATACTCAGATTTATTTTTGGACAGTCGGATATCAAAAGGAAAAAGTCTGCAATCAATTGGACGATTCTCATATATTTTGCACTGTTTCAATGCAAAATCGAAGAAATAACATCTGGAAGATTCAAGCTGTCCATGAGAATCATTTTTCTGAACGCGATCAATTTGTCTGACATGACACTGCTCAAATGGTTCGGCTAAGGCCTTAGAACAATACCTAATTGAATTTTTCTTTTTGGGCAACCCGGAACGAATAGCATTTACTTCTGAATCTAAAAATAGCGGCATATCAATCTTTTCGCTTGCACAACAGCACACTTCTTTTTGCTTATAACAATCAGTGCAGAAATTGTATGTTCCATTAAGTAAATCGACATTTTCTCCGGCTACCCAGATATACGGACTTACTCTAATTTCATCATCGCTTGTAGATGACAATTTTGAAAATGAGCAAAAGCCACTCAAGATATTTAAATCAATAAGTTTAAGATTAATGGCCCCTCTTTCGTCACGAGCGTCATCGCTTGAGTAATACTCTGCAGTGAGAATCTTGTTTGAAAACAGTCCCTCCAATGTATAGGTCAGAACAGATTGTTCTTTTCCCAAACTATCTATTTCTCGTAATTCAACGTGACCAGTAATATGCCCCTCCTCTTGCTTAGTAATATGAATGCGTTCTGTTTTCAATTTATTTTCTTCGGCAAACAGTGATGTATAAATAGGAGCGAGTCTTATTTCTGAAAAAATGCCTTTTGAATCTTCTTTTATACCTTCATCATCCTTGACTGGACTTTCTGTAGGGGAATGTACATGAACGTTAACGGTTCCTCCATGGCTAGCCGAATAATTTGACCCGCTAGAACTGGTCTGGGTCGTACTTTGATCAGTATAGCATGGAGTTCCGCGATCTGGAGGCACCTTTTCGTCATCTCCTTTTTTATGAAACTTTATGAACAGCGCAATAACACCTCCTATAACAATTAGAATAGCAGTAATCAACTCCACCCAATTCTCAATAGACATTATCATCTTCCCTCCATATGCATATGCAAAAGATGGTCATATATTCTGTAAATATTATTTGGGCAGATGCCCTGCTTGGTAAATACAAACGGCTTTTTTCTTATTTTACCCCAGTCTTTGGGAAGATGCAACAACTATTTTCACTAAGTGTTCACTTTTTGAAGTTTTCCTTATACGAAGGCTTGTTATATCTCCTTCCCAAAAAGGAGCATACAGCAGAGCATATTGCCCTACTGTATGTCCATAATATTTTGAGTTTTGTTAACTAAGCGAGGACAGCCACTCAATCAACTCAGCATCTTGTTCCCAATGGGATGCTTTCGGAAGATCAAGGTGGGCTGTAGCTTTTTCCAAAGCAGCTCGCTTGGCCTCGTTGTCTGCTCTGGCATAGACCTCAGTGGTAGAGATGTCAGCGTGCCCCAGATAATCTTTAATAAAAACTGGATTAACATTTGCTTGTACCATATGCATGGCCTTCGTGTGGCGAAAAATGTGAGGAGAGATTTTGGCGGGCATTCCCGTAGCGGTTTCCCGCGCCATATCTGCATACTTTTGGACAATGTACGTAATTCCAGATCGGGTTAATTTGTGCCTGCTTCCATTCCAAAACAGGGGCATATCTGAATTGTGCCGCACATCAATATGGTTTTCGGCAAGGTAACCGCGCAACAATTCCGTAGTCTGTTTCATGAGAGGCACAGTACGGATTTTCCCACCCTTTCCATGCAAAGAAATCACTGCTGGAAAATCCAATCGCACATCTCGCATACAAATATCCACCAATTCACTAACACGGGCTGCAGTATCATACAAAACAGTTAGCAGAACAAGATCTCTCCGCCCTTTAGGCGTAGAGGTGTCCGGCATAGACAATAGATACTTCAGATTTTCTGGCGTTAAGTACTGTGCTGGCGGGGCAGGAGATACCATGCTCGGTATTTTGAGGATCAAAATACACTGCTCCATATACGCTGGTTCTTCAGTCATAACATAATCAAAAAAGGCGTGGATAGCGCAGAGACGCTGGTTATAGGTGGATGGAGAGGAACCTCTGGTATTGGTCAGCCACAGAAGAAAGTCCTCTATGCACTTTTTGTCCAGCTTGGCCAGATTCAGCTTTGCAATATTGAAGCCTTTCTCGTCTCTACAAAAGATCAAGAGAAGTTTAAACGTATCCCGGTAAGAACGAATGGTGTTGCTGCTCAGGTTTCTCTGAACAGGCAGGTAGTGTGTAAGGTACTGCGTCAAAAATCTGGAGAAGTCAGGTGCTTTCATCGGACACCTCCATCTGAGGAATAAGACTGCCCAATTGCGTTTCCAGTTTCGCAACAATGTCTGGATACATTTGCGCTGTCAATTGAAGATATTTTTGCGTGCCGGTCAGCCCGTTGTGCCCAAGATACCGTGAGAGTACAGGCAAAGCAGCGGTAAGGTCCTCGCCTGAAAGCACCCAGTTGTTAAGGCAGTGTACCGCAAAAGTGTGTCGGATATCATGAGGCCGCGGGCCTTTCCCTGGACCATTGTAAGGAATACCTGCCATTCTGAGAAGCTGGTGGAATTGAGTTTGCAGCCAACTGTTTCCGTACCTTCCACCGCTGCCGCGAGGGCCTGAGCTTGGAAAAATCAAGGAATCGGCAGATTTCGGCGGGAACATTTCCAGGTATTGATTCAAGGCCTCCGCAACCGTATCAGAGAATGGTACCAAACGGTTTTTGTGAAATTTCGTCTCTATTATGGTAAGCACGTTTTCTTCGAGGTCTACATCGCGCATACGCAGTTTGAGTAATTCGGAGGTCCGCAGTCCGCAATTGAATAAGATTCGGAACATAACAGGAATCTGGTGCTTTCGAGCAGGGTTCTGCTCCGTAAACGGCGTATGGTCCGCGGCAATCAGCATTCGCTCAATTTCATCATCCGTAAAAATATAGGCCCTAAAATTGCGGTTTTCTTTTGGAAGAGATTTAGGAGGGATCTTGTATGCCGTATATCCTTTGCGGATCACAAAATCAAGGAATCCATTGATTGCGCTGACATCTCTGAGGATGGTATTGGTTTGCACGTTCAACCTGTTTCCAATATGGCTTAGAACATATTCTTTTGTAAATGAGATCACTCCATCATCAGGCTCGGTGAAATCTTGGAGGAAGCGCCGGATACAGCCTTCATCCGTTTTCAGACTGAATCCAAGAGCATGGCGCTCTGCCATATACTGCTCCAACAGCATTTTGGAAGTCATACCAATTCCCTCCGTTCCCCATAAGACAATGCACACTTACGTAAGGCAGGAAGGTCTACTTTTGTGTATACGGAGGTCGTTTGTGGGCTGTTGTGCCCAAGAATGTTGGAGATTGTCATAAGCGGTGTGCCATCATACAAAAGATTGCTTGCCAGAGTATGACGCAGTGAATGGGCCGCTTTGCGCTTCTTTACTGTCAAACCTGCATATTTCATGTATCGCTTGAGGTTTTCAGAAAGAGCTGTACTGGACTGGAATTCCCCGTAAGGATGGATATGGCGGATGAACACATTGTCGCAGTCAGAATCCAGTCGTCCATTTTTCAGATAGTCAATGATGGCGTCGCCAATTATAGGGAGCAGAGGCAGTGTATTGACCTTTTTCGTTTTTTGCTGGGTATAGGTAATCAATTTCTGGTGCCAGTCCAGATTTTTGAATTTCAATGTGCAGATATCTCCAGCCCTCATACCAAGCAGAATAGCCAGAAGAAGCATCGCGTAATCTCTTTTTCCAATCGCATTGCTACGGTCAATAACGGACAATAACTGCCGTACTTCTTCTGGATTCCATGTTTCGGGGATGTTTTCTTCAGCGTAGATTTTGGGTCTTGGAACACTTGGAGATAAGTCATCCTCCAATATTCCATTTTCATGGAGATAGCGGAAGAAATCACGCAAAACGCTGCTGAATACATGGATGGTTGCACGATGGTAGCGGCACAGCGTGGTCATGAAATCCGAGATGTCTGCGGCGGTTAAATCTGAAAGTTCTATTCCGCGTCCATCCAGAAAACAGAAAAATTGCCGCATCTTTGTCCGCTTGACACGGATAGTACCAGCAGAACTATTATTTCTGTGACACCATGCAAGGTATTCTTCCAGTAAACCAACATAGTGCTGTGGCACTGTGTAGTCATGATGGCTGTATCGCAGCGCATATCCGAATTGGAAAATGTCATCCAAAAATCGAATAGAACAGCGTGTGTCCAATTGCTGCTCGGTCAGTTTTACGGTGGGGTCACCTATATCCAAACCATAACAGCGTTGGAAGTATTGCGGTCCGGTTTCTGCGCCATAGGCGTTGATCTCGTTTTCTCTGCAATAATCGGAGAAGCTGCGGAACTCTTTGCTATGCCGACTGAGGGTTGACGATTTGAAGTCCAAACGAATTAGCTCCATGTTTGCCGCATCCATCAGTTCAGCGATGGGAACTGTTTTTCTATCAGGCATAATTGACCTCCTTTATATGTGATACTCACAGTATAAAGGAAAATTATGCACAGTGTTTTCTTAATCCCTAAAGAATTTTCAATGTTTTGAAGGAGGACTCTTCATAATTGCTTACAACGCATAACGTGCCTTATGCACTTCAACGCATAAGGAACATTCTCAAAGACCCTCACCATAGCCATGGACCTGGACGATCATGAGCTTGTCCCCGCGGACATGAACGAGTACGGCAGGCAGGTGCTCCAGCGGATCGGGGCTGACGATGAGCTTCTGGACACCATCGACGGCTATATGGATTTCACCCGGCTTGGCGAGGACTCCATGGCGGAGGACGGTGTGCGCAGGACCCAGTTTGGCCTGGTCCGCCGCCTCAGCGCCCCTTATCCCCAGCAGGAGGAGAGCGGTCCGGTAATGTACTAAAAAATGCTGGACTTTCGAACGGCTGTGTGATATCTATTGTGTTCATCAAAAGTAAAGGGAGTGAAAATCGTGTCTATCAACATCTATAGAGACCCACTGCAAAAGGCATACCTGTTTGGGACCGCCATCCTCTACAGCGAAAAGCCCGTCCCGCGGGAGGACATTCCCCAGCACTGGTACTGCTATGAGCTCAGGGGTACTATGTTAGAGCCAGACAGGCCCTACGCCCTGGTAGACCTGGCAATGGAACACTGCGCAGGTTCTATCCTGTCTCCTCTGCCGCTGAAAAAAGAAACCGCTCAAAGCAGACAGGTCAAAGGTAAATTCGAATTGACCTCCGAGTATGTCCGGCTGGCTGAGTTCTGCTCCGAATATCAAATTCCACAGCCTCAGACCCCTGCCCAACATATGCCGCGCCCTGCCTCTCCCGATGAGGCAGGGTTTTCTTATATCCTGCCGCCTGAGAAGGATGGGGAAATGGGTCTGACAGAAAAGGGGCGGCAGATGCTCCGGGACGCCGCCAATCCTGACCTCCCCCACCAATACAGCTGGTATGTGATCCAGGATATCACCCGCCCCAGTCAGCGGGTGGACCAGGTGCTTCCATTGGACGAGGCCATTGAGCACTACATGGAACTGGACAGCGAGGACAAGCGGCTGGGCGTCACCAAGGACGGCATCGCCACCGTGGACCTGGTGATCCGCAAGGATGGCCGGGAGTGGATTCCGGAGGACTTCCAGAAGCTGGCCAGCTTCGCCCGGGACCCGGTGGTGGCTGAGGCAGTCGGCCAGATCCGGCAGGCGCTGGAGGATCAGACACAGGGACAGGCCATGACGATGGGAGAGCTGATGTAATGGCCCGGAGCATACCCCGGCATCTGCGGGATGACCAACAGCGGACCTTTGTCCGCCTCTTTGACCAGGTGTGCAGACGCCACAGCCCCTGGACCGTCTGGGCGGACTTTGTGGTCATGAGCGCCGCCATTATCTCAAATTCTGTGGACAAGGACCACGCCGTGGAGCGGGAAAAGACCTACATGGCCCTTGCCTCCAAGTATGACCGCTCTGAGCTGGAGTGCCTTAGCAGGATGTTTGCCGAGGTTGTCAACGGTCTCGAGGAAAATCCGGATCAGGACTTTCTCGGGGACCTGTTCATGACACTGGAACTCGGTAATGAGCATAAGGGGCAATTCTTCACTCCATACAGTGTGTGCAAAATGACAGCGAAAATGACTTACGGCAAAGACCTTGAAGCGAAAATAGACCAGCGCGGCTGGGTATCCGTCAACGATCCGGCCTGCGGCGCCGGGGCCCTGCTGGTAGCCTTTGCCAATGAATGCAGGCTTCAGCACACGAATTATCAGACCTCGGTATTGTTCGTCGCGCAGGACATTGACCACATCGTGGGCTGTATGTGCTACATCCAGCTGAGTTTACTGGGGTGCCCTGGATACGTGGTCATCGGCAACAGCCTTACCGAGCCATGCGTGGGCATTGACGGCGATCCCCTGATCCCCGTACCCGGGGACAATATCTGGTACACCCCCATGTACTTCCGGGACGTATGGCACTACCGCCGTCTCGGGCAGGTCATGAACCGTGTGATACGCGCCTCCCCGCAGCAGGCGGAGCCGCGGGACGTACTGGAAGCGGAAGCTGTCCCGGAGCCTGAGCCATTGGACTGCCCGGCTCCACAGCTCCTGGACGAAACCGGCATGGGACAGCTCACATTCTTCTAACCACGAGGAGGTTACAGCATGACAGTCTATCTATCTCGAGGGGAACACGATCCCGAATACAGCATCCGCTTCCCCACTACACCGGACTCAGTGAGGACGGCCATTGCGGAGCTGGACGAGCACTGCGCCAGTTCTGAGCCAGTCAGGATCGTGGGCGCTCTCAGCCCGGCCACGGCTCTCTGCCAGTATATCAGCTGCGCCGACGTGGAGGAGGAAGCCGACATCCTGAAGCTCAATATGCTAGCGGGACTGGTCGACGGCATGGGCACACAGGAACAGCACATTCTCTGGGGGGCTCTGGATGCTGAGAGCATCAACGGCCTGGATGACGTCCTGCGCGTGGCCTCCAGCCTGGAGCAGTACCAGTTCGTGGAGGGCGTCACATCTTATAAACAGCTGGGCGGCTGGCTGGTGGAACATGGTTTGGCCGGGGTCGACTTTCCAGAAGAAGTGCGGCCCTATCTAAACTACGAGGGGATTGGGCTGGAATATGGCGACAGTCATGGCGGCGCGTTTACGCCCTATGGCTATGTAACACGGCGGGAGGGAGTTCAAACGCAGAAGGCAGAGGATCGCCCCTCCTTCGCTCTCACACTGGTTTCCCCCACCGGCACTTATCGACTGGACCTTCCTGCCCCGGATGCCGAATATGCAAAAGCGAGAGGGGCACTGGGGCTGGACAGCCTGGACAGCGCCGTCATTGGGGATATGGAGATCGGTTACTCCTGGACCCATCTTTTCCCCATGGACAGCATCACTCTGGATGACGCCAATCTTCTGGCCCAGTTCGTCCAGCGGATGAGTGAAAGCGAACTCAGAACATTCGGCGCCGCACTGGAAGCGGAGGAGCCCGCCGCGTTCTCCGATGCGGTCTGTATCGCTGAGAACATCGACGATTATGAGCTGGTGGACTCGACCGACGGCGTGTATGGCCGGGACGCTCTGCGTAAAGCAGGCGCGACAGACGAGGTCTTTGGGCTGCTGGACGGCTTCACCGATTTTGACGCGCTGGGCCGGTCCGAAATGGAGGCAGACGGCGTGCGGGAAACCAGTTTCGGTTCGGTCCGCCGCCTCAGTGCCCCCTGGTCCCAGCAGAGTGAGCAAGGCCAGACGATGTGCTAGATCACTGCTGAACACGATAGGAGGGAAAAATTATTTTAACAATAAGACCGATCACCCTGCGGGCCGCTAATACCTATGTATCCCAATACCACAGGCACAACCAGGTGACAAATGGGCATAAATGGTCCGTTGCGTGTTATGACGGTGACAGGCTGTGCGGTGTGGCCATATGCGGGCAGCCGGTCGCTCGCAAGCTGGACGATGGCTTGACCATCGAGATACGCAGGGTTTGCACTGACGGCACATATAACGCTTGCAGTATCCTGTACGGGGCGTGCGCCAGGATTGCACACGAAATGGGATATAAAAGAGTAATCACATACACACTTGCTTCGGAGCCGGGGACAAGCTTGCGGGCAAGTGGATTTGTAGACTGCGGCAAGGCTGGCGGGAGGTCCTGGGATATGCCCAGCAGACCGCGCGAAGTGGAGCAGGTGACCTTGTTTGGTGAGATAAGAAAATACTCAGAAGAAAAGAAAAGACGATGGGAAAAGCATTTTTAACCACAAACAAACCACGGCCCAGTGGAGAGGAAGATAGTCTTAACTGGACCTGCAGCCTTAAAAATCAAAGGAGCGTATGAACATGAACGATCAATTTTTTCCCGAATTGACACGCCGCCTGAAGCGGGAGGGCATCGCCGTCTTGCCTGTGGGAAAAGCCTGCCTCCCCGTAGTGGTCGAGGGGCAGGAAGCCATGTGGGTCCAGTCCTGGGGCGGGATCATTCTCAACGCAGAGGCAGTAAACGACCCTGCCGTGAACCGCGTCTACGACACGGTGGCGGGGATCAGTGCCCAAGTCTACGAGTACACGGAGGCTATGACCGCCGCGCCGTCCCTCCAAGCGGATGGGCTCCACGATGGTTTCCGGCTGCTGGCGGAGTTCAACGGTACAGTCCTGGCTGGACAGGAGCTGGCGGCGGACTGGGGATACAAATTTGCCACCTGGCAGCGCACCCCGGACCGCACCGCCGTGACTCAGGGGAACTATTATGATGGCGGCGACAAATATGAGGCCGCCAAGCTGGACTTTACCTGCCGGGCGGGGCTGGTGCAGGAAGGCCGCCAATTCAGCAATGAACAGCTGGCGGAAGTTTACCGCTGTGTCCACGAGACGCTGGACAGCGAGTACCCCATCACAGATCAGCGGCGCAAAGTCCTGGAGCAAGTGGCGGAGCAGATTGAGGGCAGCGTGGAAAATCTGGACGAGTTGGTGGGGCAGTCCAACCAGCAGGAGCTGGACGCGGCGCGGGAGCAGGGCCGCGATGTCCCTGACATGGAGTTCTGATGCAGGTACATTACAAACACAACAGGCGGGACATGGTCTACGCGGACTACCGGCTCCCCACCGTTCAGCGGCTCCCGCCCGAGCCGGTCTGCGGCCCCTTGGACCGCTGCCGGGGATGCCCCTACCCCGGCCACGGCTTCCTCTGCTGGCACGATGGCGGGGAGGAATGCCTTCGCACCGAGATGTCCCGGATCATGGAGCGGGACCGGAGGCTGAGATGAAGATCGGCCTCGTTGACGTGGACAGCCGCCACTTTCCCAACCTGGCTCTCATGAGGCTGTCTGCCTGGCACAAGGCGCAGGGCGACGCCGTGGAGTGGTGGAACGGCTTCACCCACTACGACCGGGTGTACTTATCAAAAGTGTTCACCTTCACCCCAGACCACGACACCGTGATCGACGCGGATGAGATCGTCACCGGGGGCACCGGCTATAAGGACTACGGGACGCTGCCCCCAGAGGTGGAAAAAATGTTCCCGGATTACAGCATCTACCCGCAGTATCACCAGGCTATCGGCTTCCTGACCCGTGGGTGCTGCCACCGTTGCGAGTGGTGTATCGTATCCCGCAAGGAGGGCGCCATCCGTCCAGCGGCCACCTGGGAGCAGGTCAAGCGCCCGGACAGCCGGGAGCTGGTGCTGATGGACAACAACGTGCTGGCCTGCGGCCACGGTCTGGAACAGATTGAGCGCATGGGCCGCGAGGAGGTGTGGGTGGACTTCAACCAGGGCCTGGACGCCCGGCTGGTCACGCCTGACACCGCCGCCCTGCTGGCGAAGCTGAAATGGATACGGTTTGTGCGCCTGTCCTGCGACACCACCGCCATGGTGCCGGTGATCGAGCAGGCTGCGGCTTATTTAAAGGAGGCGGGCGTCGCCCCCTCCCGGCTGTGGTGCTATCTGCTGGTGCGGGATGTGGCGGACGCCCACAGCCGGGTGCTGGCCCTGGAGAAGCTGGGCTTCGACGTGTTCGCCCAGCCCTACCGGGACTACGACGGCGGCGAACCCACAGCGGAGCAGAGAGCCTTCGCCCGCTGGGTCAACGTCAAGTCCGTCCACCGCTCCTGCACATGGGATGATTATGCCGACACCCGTCGTAAAAACTGCGCCAAATAGTGACGGAAATATCTGTTGCTATTCCCGAATGGCTTTCGGCGGGCTGTTGTGATAGTGTTTGCGCAGGCACCGGAGGAGGTGATTACAATGTATATTTACAGACGGAGAAAACAATTCAACAGCACAAATAACTGTTCCCCGTTTCGTCCGATGAAGCGGGGATTTTTCATGCCCTGCCGCAAAGAGCAGCGGCACAGAACACAGGACAGGAAGTGGATAAATCATATGGAAATGCAAAAAGAATGGCTGGATTTTCTACGGGAGCAGTACCCTGTGGGCAGCCGGATCAAACTCCGGGAGATGGGCTCAGACGACCCGTGCCCCATCAAGCCGGGATCTATGGGCACGCTTAAGTACATCGACGACATGGGGACGTTCCACATGGCCTGGGACGACGGGCGCGGCCTGGGCCTGGTGATGGGCCAGGACTCCTTCACCGTCCTGCCGCCGCCCTCTCAGACGCTGAAACTCTATATGCCGCTGACCGCCGACCTGTTTGAGCCGGACGAATATGGGAACATGGGTGAGGAGAGCGAACTGCTGGAGGGGCGCGAGCTGCTGAAGTATGAGGATCAAATCACGGCGGCACTGGTCCGCAACCGGGTGCCCGAGGAGGCGGAGCGGGGCGTCATGCACTGGTACCATGAAAATGATGCCGTGGCCGACAAGGTTCGTTCGGTGGTGTTCGGCGTGGAACGGAAGGCAGGCCAGCTCTGGGGCGTGGCGGAGTGCCAGGTGCAGGGGGAACTGACTCCCGGGGAGCTGGATACGCTGAAGGACTATGTCACCGGACAGGCATCGGACGGCTGGGGTGAGGGCTTCGAACAGCGGGAACTTGACGCCGGTGACGGCGCGGAGCTGTACGTCCATCTCTGGAATTCGGACGATTGGAGCATCCAGACGGAGCAGGAGCGGTTCGGGCCGGAGCAGGCCGCCGCCCAGCCCCAGATGGGAGGGATGGACCTTGCGTAAGGTGTTTGAGGTAGAGCTGGCGTCCGAAAACGGCTGCACCGAGCTCACCCTCCCCGCCACCCCCTACGCCATGCTGGACGCGCTGGAGAAGCTGGACTTGGCGGACGGTGAGGCGCCCCGGTGGGAGATCCTCCGTGTGCCCAGCTGCGGCCACCTCTCCCCGTATCTGGATCACGGCGGTACCCTGCCCGAGCTGAACGCTCTAACCCGGCGGCTGTCTGAACTGGGTGAAACTGAGCTGCACATCATGGAGGGGCTGATCAAAATGGAGCAGCCCCGGCCCGGGATCACGCCCGTCCCCCTGTCCCGCCTCATCGACATGGCCTACAGCACAGACTGCTGCCATCTGGTGGAGGGTGTGGTGACCGATGTCCAACTGGGCCGGTTTTGCGCGGAGAACGGGCTTGTCCCCGAGGCGGAGGGCCTCTCAGACAAAGCATTTGAGCTGCTGGATTTCACCAAAATCGGGCGGGAGTTCCGTCAGGCCGAGGGCGGTGTGCTTACCCGTAGCGGCTACGTCCAGCGGCACGATCAACTGAAGCAGATGTACAAGACCCTGGACCTCACCCTCAAAAAGCCGGACTATGTCATCCTGGCGGAGCTGCCGGATGGAAGTCAGGCCAGGCTCCCCACCCCGCTGGGCGAAACTATGGCGGATACACCCGCCCGGTGCATGGACTGCGCCGCCCCCGCCCTCACCGGCCTGACCGCCATGCGCTCCACCCTGGATATGCTGGCCCGCCGTCTGGCGGAGTTGGAGCTGGGCGGGGACCTGACCAGGTACAAAGCGGTGTTGGAGGCCACCAGATGTGACGATATTCCTCGGGCGCTGGTACTGGCGGACGAGTTGGACCGCTATCGTTTCGATCCGGAGCCGCGCGAGCCGGACGAGGTGGCCAGCGGGCACTTGAAAGAACTGCTGCCGGAGGAGGACCTGGCCGCGCTGCTTCCCAACGTGAATTTGTACTGTTACGGGCAGGAACTGATAGAGCAGAGCGGCGGCAAGCTCACCGGGTACGGCTATGTACAGCCTTCCATCGGACCTGTCCAGGACATGGAACCGCAGAAAAATGGATTGGAAATGATGTAAATTGAATGACTTTGACTACCTGGCCCAGCTCCCCGGCGAGGAAGCCGAGCAAGAGTGGATTCGTGAGCGGCTGAAAACACTGAGTGCCAGAGAGAGCGTTGTGCTGACCGCCGCAGCTCGGAAAGCCCCGCCCGCAAATACTGTGGACGCCATCAATCAGATTCAGTCCCTGGACTTCTATTGCGTGCAGTGCGGTGTAGACGGCTATGAGCAGTTGGGTGAGCTTTATCTGCGCGAATCCTTTAAGATACCGGAAGACGCCCGGCCTTTTGTCAATCTGGCGCAGCTTGGAAAACAATATGCGTCCAAATATCCCGGTCAGTTTGTGGGGAACTGCTATGTCATGGACCCGGAATTCAGCGTCTCTCCCAGATACAAGGGACAGGGCGGACATCTGCCCTCCGATGTCGATTGGAGCGTCAAGCTGAAGCTGGCCTCTCCTGCTGTACCGGATGGCGTATGGATGCGGCTTCCCTGGCTGACTGGCCTTGGGGACTATACCACCGACGAGGAAAAAATGACGTTCAATGAGCTCCAGGCAGAGAGTTGGGACGAATGTGTCCTGTTGGACGCCCAGTGTATCTACCCCGAAGCCTGTGATCTCATGAAACAATACAGCAATATGGCGGATCTGGTGAACGACTGCAAAATGCTGGGCTATTTCTTATCCGGCGATCCTTTCTGGAGTGTCGCGGATCTGGAGTGCTATATCGCCGCGATGGAACTGGAAGATTGCAAAAATCTGAAGCAGGCTTTGGACATCTGCCAGAATATCGACTGTTATAATTGGGTCCCCTGCGCTCAATTGGAGGACCACGCCAAAGAGGCGCTGCAAAAGGCCGATATATCAGACAATCTCATCCAGTCTGATGCCATTGACCTGCGAAGCTATGGCGCTCATCTGTTGGAAGCGCAAGGCTATACACTTTCTGCGGACAAGAGTGGTTATATTGCCCGAAACTCCCAAGCCTTTGTGTACAAATACAGCCCTCAACCCGTTCCAGACGTCCCGAGCAATGATGATGTTATGGTGCGCGGCGGCTGTGAGCAAGCGTCGGATTTTTCCTTCCTGACTCAATTACCGGGTACGAAACAGGAGCAGGACTGGCTGAAGGAACGGCTGGAAACGCTGAGTGTCCGGGAGGGCGTCATTTTATCTGCCGCTGCCATGAGAAATCCACCTGGGGATATGGTCCAGGCAATCAACTGCCTCCAGTCCCTGGACGGATATGAGGTGCGCATCGGCGCGGGCAGCTATGAGGCGCTGGGTCAGGCGTATCTTTGCGATAAGACCAATGTGCCGGAAGACGCTCTGCCCTTTGCCGATCTGGAGCAGATGGGACAGTATTACGAAGACAAGCACCCCGGCCTTTTTGTGGGGAACTGCTATGTTGAGTATCCTCCCACAGCCGCCCAGCCTGTTTACCACGGCCAAGGCTCACTCCTGCCCCGTGACGACGGTTGGAGCGTCAAGCTGAAGGCGGCCTCCCCCGCTGTGCCCGAGGGGGTGTGGCTGCGCCTGCCGGGGCCTTTCCTGGAAGCTCCCGAGGGCACCGTGGAGGAGGCCCTGGCGCTCCAGGAGCTGAAGGTCCAGTCCTGGGACGAATGCACCTTATTGGATGCCCGGTGCGTCCTGCCCGAAGCAGGGGACCTCCTGGCGCAGTATGCAGGCGATGTGGGCGACCTGATCTATGATGGCATCGAGCTGGGCTTTGTGCTGGCTCAGAAGGGCCAGGGAATGCCCTGCTTTACAGAAAAATACGCCGCCGCGCTGGCGCTGGAGGGCTGCCAAACCCTGAAGCTGGCGCTGGACATCTCGCAGAATCTGCGCTGCTACAACTGGGCGCCCCGCGCCAGCCTGGAGGACTCCGGCAGACAGAAGCTGCTGAATCTGGGCATATCTGAGGAACTGATCCGGGCCAGCGGCATCGATCTGGCGGGCTATAAGGCTCACCTGCTGGAGCAGGAGGGTTACACGCCCACGGCGGACGGCTGGGGTTATGTCCGCCGCAACAGCGAGGAGTTCCACTATCAATTCAGCACCCCCGCCCAGCCCCAGGAGGAGCCTGGGATGGCGATGCAATAATTATTATATGAGGGGCCGTTTTCCCGATGGGGACAGCGGCCCCTCTTTTTTTGTGCCCTTTTTCGGGAAGCGGCCCGGAAAAGGAGGAAATCAACGTGACAGATGAACAGCTGCTCCACCACCTCAAGGCCAACTGCTCCGGAAAGAAAAACATGCAGACGAGGGCCCAGCTGCAGAGGAGGCTGAACGTCAGCAAGGACCAGCTGACCAACGCGGTCCACCGGATGCGCTGCAAGGGCATTCCCATCGCGGGCGGTCCGGGCGGCTACTATTACGCCCTCAACGCCGGGGAAGTCCACGCCACCATCCGCTGGCTGGAGAAGATGGTCCGGACCCTGCTCAAATCCATCAATGGGCTGGTGAAGGCGCTGGACCATTTTGGCCTCAGCGAGAATAGCGGAGTCCCCGGCGAGGCCCTGAACAGCGGCGGCCCCGGAGGTGACGCCTCTGGCTGACCTCACCTGCAGGCCCCCGCTGAACTGGGTGGGCGGCAAGAGCGCCATCCTGGATACCGTCCAGCTGGTGTTCCCGCCCTGGGCAAACCGCCGCGCGGAGCATTTCTGCGGCGGCGCGGGCATCCTGTTCGGCACGCCCCCGAAACCCGGCGTGATGGAGCTCCTCAACGATTTCGACCGGGACGTGGTCAACTTTTTTATCTGTATCCGGGATGAGATATTTGCTTTTCTGGAGGAGCTGAAGCGTTTCCCGCTGCAATCGGAGGAGGAGTTCATCTGGCTGAAGAAATATCTGGCCGGTGAAGAAATACTGCCCGACTTCTCTCTGAGCGAGCTGCGCATTGCCCGCCGCCGCCTGACGCCGGAGCAGTACGCTCAGGTAGCGCCCATCCTCCGGGGACGGGCCAAGCTGTGGGACGTGCGGCGGGCCGTGGCCTTTTATAAGGTTAACCGCTGGTGCTTCAACGGCACCATGGACGCCTTCGCCGCCAAACCCGCCCGGCTCGACCGCTTCTTCCCCGTACTCCTCGCCGCCTCCCAGCGGCTAAAGGACGTGCTGATCACCAACCGGGATTTTGAGGCGTCCTTCCGGCTCAACGACAAGCCGGGCACCCTGCACTACTTTGACCCGCCCTATTTCCTGACCGAGAGTATGTATAAGCCCAAGTTCTCCGAGGAGGACCACTACCGCCTCCACGACCTCACCCTCGCGCCCAAAGGGTATGTGGTGATCTCGTACAGCGACCACGACTACATCCGCAACCTGTACCGCAACTGCTACGTTTTGGCCTTTGAGCGGGCCAACCCCATGTCCCTGAAGCAAGGGGCGAAGTTCAAGGAACTGCTCATCACCACCTTCGACCCCCGGCCTGTTATTGAGGCCAACGGACAGCTCTCCATGTTCGGGGACCTGCCGAACGGCCTCCAGCTCGTCAACATCCCATAATCTAAGGAGGAAACCATCATGAAAAAACAGAATACCGCCATCTTGATCCCCGCCGAGGCGGTGGAGCACAGCCACATCCAGCCCGGCGAGCACATCGCCATCCATGTCGGGGAAAACACCCTGGTGGTGGTCCCCGAGAAGCTCACCGCCTTGCAGGCGGTAAACGCCATCGCGCTCCTGGCCGACGTGGGCTCCGACCTGGTCTCCATCGTCAAGGACGCCTGCGGCACCTGCGAGGAGCGACGGGAGCAGGGGCTGTGCCCTTCGGGGCACCTGCTGGACCCGGAACGGTGCCCGTTGAAGGCCATGAATGGACACGGCGTCACGGTCGACGACGCGGCGCGAGAGGAAGCAGGCATCCCGCTGGACGCCAAGCTGGAGGTTTTCGTGGACGAGGGCGAAATGCTGGTCACCGCCGCGGACTACGAGCACGACATCACCGATGTTCCCTCCGAGCCGGAAAATATGGAATTCAAGATCCATACGGATCGTTCCCTGCTGGCCCAATTTCTTTACCAGACCTACAGCGAACACTTGGAAAGTCAGGGTATGTTCAGCGCAAAACACTGCGGAGAGTCTCACCAGGATTATACAGGGAAGGTGCTGATTCTGCGGCCCAGCGTCCTCGCAGACAACTGCCGGGACGTCAAAAACCAGCTTTGGTATGGGCAAAGCGGATTCGGACTCTCCCCCACCTCCAGTGGGCGGGCGGTCTTCGCCACCTGCCTGGGTGATGGGGAGAAGGCCCGGTGGAACCGCACCGACTTCATCGGTGTGCTGGACGAGCAGTATCTGCCGGACTGGGCGCAGGAAAAGCTGACGGAGCTTCGCGCCCCCGCCCAGCAACAGGAGGAACCCGTCCAGGAGCAGGACAGCGGCCCCGCCCAGGGCGGCATGGAAATGAGGTGAGCCATAACATGCTGACCTATCACGTCATCAATGATTTTTGCGCGGATGGCCCGCAGCCCAGCGATGTTTTTACGCTGCTGGATCGGGCCATCCGGCTCTACCGCCTGGTTCTCTCAGACCGAAGCAAGGCGTTGAGGGTGGGTCGAAACGGGGAAACCCTGGATATGGTCCGATGCGTACTTACCAATCCCTGCAACCCCGTGCGGGAGGATGTGCTGGTGCTGGATTTCCTGGACCACCCTGATTGGAGGGCAGACCGGGCAATTACCCATGCCGCCCGGACGCTGGCGGACAAGCTGCACATCCGGTACTGCCTGTTTCGGGGCTGTGTGCTGCCCGTGCCCGTCACGGACAAGCTCCCCCGGAACCTGCGGGGCCTGCGGCTGTGGCCCACGGTGCCGGGGGACCCCGCCACCGCCGTCCGCTGGGTGGAGGTGGCCGGGGTGGGCAGACTCTCCCCCGGCGAGTTCAGGCGCAGGTACCGCGCCCGGGAAGGCACTTCGTCTACTTATCCCCTGGTCCTGCGCATCACCGCCCACGTCCGCAGGCCAAATGGCCGCTGCCGGGACCTCAAGCTCCTGCCCTGGGAGTTCCATCTGATGGCGAGGGCCCGGGAGGAGGAGTGCCAGTGAGCGCGGACTGTTTTTCAGGGCCTCCACGGGCCCCCCCTCCAGTTGTAACTCAAATATCGTAACAAATCAGATGAAAATGGAGGCAATCGATCATGAAGCGAAAAATCATCCTCTGTCTGCTGGCGCTGGCCCTCGTGGCCGCGTTGGTCCCCTCTGCGTTGGCGGCTGCACCGCCCTCGGCGTGCTATCCTACCTCCGTCACCCGGAGCGAGGACGGGACCCAGATCCGCAAGGTGTACGATCTGGGTCTCGAGGAGGACCCCGCGGGCATCTCCCGCTCCGACTTCGAGCAGGAGGGCTTTCTGTATACCCTCACCGACCTGCTCAAGCAGGAGACCCCCGAGCGTGAGGAGCGTTACCACACCGAGACCGTCACCCTGGACAGCAAGAACAAGGACATGGAGTCCGTGCTGGCCCTGCTGCCCGCCCAGCGGGAGTTCACCACTGAGGACGGCCTCACCGGCACCCTGTCGCTGAAGCTGGATACCGTCCAGGTGAACGTGGCGGGCTACGGCAGTTCCACCCGGGCGGTGTCCGCCACCCGCTCCTATCCCAACCTGGCCGGACAGGACACGTCCTACATCCCCAAGGAGATCACCGACAGCGGCAGGACGCTGGAGCTGGCCTCCATCGACTGGCAGACCGACAACACCGCCAATGAGGACGGCTACGCCGTGGGCGACCGCTTTACCGCCATCGCCACCTACACCGGCAGCGCCACCAGCTCCTACGTGAAGGGCTACGTGGTTACCGCCGACTACAGTGGGACCGTGTCCAGGATCGCGCTGAACAAAGTGCGTTATGTGGCCATTTTTGAGGGCACGCCGCTGAATCCTATGGAACCCACTCCCGAGCCTGATCCCGAGCCCAGCGGCGATGTGGCGAGGCCCGCCGCCTCCGTCCAGTTCCACTGGGGCTATGTGCTGGTCCCCTTAGGTGTGATCGCGGCCATCGGCGGCGGGATCGGCGCGGCCCTGTTCATCAAGAAGCGCCGTGAGAACGGCTATGAAACCGAGGAGGAATCTCAATGAGTAAGATGAAACGCCTGATCACCACCGCCCTGGCCCTGTGCGCCGTCTGCGCCCTATGCGCGGCTCCGGCCAGCGCCCTCGAGTATAACATCAACGCCCCCGGCGACCCGGAATACGGCAAACCCACCTCTTTCGAGCCCGTGATTACCGCCGACGGCGGGGCCATGAAGAACGAGGACCTGAGCAAGTCCGCCGCCTTGATCCCGCCCGGCTTCGGCACCCCCACCAGCTATATGCTGAACACCGGCGAGTACCTCACCCCCAATCTGGTCCCCTCTCAGATGGCAGGGGCCGGGCAGGTGAACGGGAACGTGGCCGTGGTCATGCCCCCCTCTTCCGGCAGCACCGCCGCCCCTGGTTCCACCACTTCGACCGCCCCCGGAGGAACCGGGACCGGCAGCTATCCCATTGTGGACACCAGCACCTCCACCTCCCCCACCACGTCCGTGGGCTTCACCGAGGTCACCAGCGCCCTCTACTACAGCGACGGCAGCCTGGGCACCCTCAAAATTCCCTCCATCGGTCTGACGGTGGGCGTCTACGAGGGCACCGGGTCCGCTCCCCTTCTCAAAGGCGCGGGACACTTCGAGGGCACCAGCATCTGGTTAGGCAACATTCCCATCGCCGGGCACAACCGGGGGGTACGCAATGACTTTGGCAAAATCCACACCCTGAATCCCGGCGACGCCATCACCTTCACCACCAAGCTGGGCACCCGCACCTATGCCGTCAGTGCGGTCACCAAGGTGTCCGTCAATGACACCTCCGGCCTGGAGCCCACCGCCGCCAATCAGATCACCCTTTATACGTGCGTGGAGGACCAGCCCGCTTACCGCTGGTGCGTTACCGCCCGGGAGGTCTGAGCGCCGCTGTGTAATATGCTTCATTTGCAGCCCACTTTTTCTCCATCGGTTTGCTTCCTTTCTCTGGACTTCTCCCGGATTCTTCGGTAATGTGTTGCTTGCCAAAAGCGCCATTAAAATTGAAGGGAGAGCACATTATGAGCAGAAAAAGAGAAGCAGTCTTTATGGGAATTGGTATTCTCACCGGCCTGGCCCTGTGCGGCCCTGCCGTCCAGGCGGCGGAGGTGGTCCTTACTGCTGCGCCCACCAGCCAGACCTTCTACGTGGACGGCCAGCGGGTCCAATTTGAGGCATACGAGATTCACGGCAATAACGTGCGCTTTGTTCCTTGACAATCTGCGTAGAAATACGCAATAAAACAAGGCAGATTTTGAAAGAAATCTGAACTCTA
>ERZ808042.514-NODE-514-length-21506-cov-3.342806_pt1 | contig 21506 bp, 19 predicted proteins | sample MGYA00380193_ERZ808042 | MGnify/ENA primary metagenome ERZ808042 (study PRJEB31490, sample SAMN06133401) | mouse gut metagenome | isolation source: M1_2 | host: mice | place: China: Chengdu | collected 2015-05 ...
ACAAATCACACCTGAAAAATGCAAGGATTGCCAATGAGCAGACTGTACAGAGTGCAAATTGTTTTTTATGTGCAAACAGTCTTCTGAAATCAAAGTTATAAATTATTTCAATAATAGCGTAACTGATTACAAGTCCGCAGACCAGACCGAAAATGCTCCATCCGTCGCTTCCCATCATTTCTCTGAAAATCAGGCTGCCGGTGAGTGCAATCGGCACTACAAGGAGCAGCTTGATAACCGGCTGGCTTTTTCTGAATGCCATGGCGCGCCCGGCTGCCTCGGAAGGTCTTTTCTTATACAGAAATACACAGAGCGCGATAAGAAGTACGGTTACTGCAACCGCCCACAGCGCCATTGAGCCTGCTTTTTCCGGTTCTGATACCGCTCCGATATACCAGGCTGCCGGTGATGATTTTTGCAAAAGCTCTACGAATCTGTTCCCGTCCTGGTAAAAGGTAATATAATAGCTGCTGAAATAGCCGATAAGCAGCATGACCGTTCCCGGTCCCCACAGGAAAAACACTGCGGATCCAAGCACATTGACAATGGTATTGCCGGTCATCAGAGCAGCCGCTATCACTACCGTATACATTAACAAAAAGAACGACATATGGATACAGTAAGTCTTTAACACCTCTCCCCACGGGAATATCTGCCCGGCTTTCACCTGAATCATTAATGAAGATATCAAAAGGGATATCAGATAAGGCACAGCCGTATAAAGGACGCCGTTCAGATATACGGCAGTAAATAATCTTTCACGTTTTACCGGAATTGCATGGTAAAAATCGGTTTTCTTACGCGAATGCAGATACGCAAATCCCGAAATACCGCAGACTACGGCAAAAACGATAAGAAGAAAAACCAACATGCCATTATCTATTGCAGTCCAGCTTAAGTATCTTTCCTGAAGCTGCTGCTTTATCACCTCGACTCCCTGCGCTTCCCTCTCCCAAACGGCATCGATTCTGTCCTGGGAAAGATAACTGCTGATTAACAGCGCCGTCTGCACCGGAAATGTAAAAAAGAATATTAATGATATCAAAGCGACTGTCCAGAGGCGCTGTTTCGTGTTTTCTTTCATCAGATTAAAAAATAAGTTTTTTGATGTCATAACCGGCCACCTCCGTTTCACTGATAAATATCTCCTCCAAGGACAGCGGCAGCACCTCATAGAAAATCGTATCCACCGTGGCGAACCGCGCCTCCACTTCCTCTCTTGTACTGCGCACCGTGATCGTGCTCAGAGACCCCCTCTGTTCTTTCTTGAGCACCTCCAGCCCGTTTAATGCCTTCAGCTCATCCTCCACGGTGCAGAACACGCACTGCACTTTCTGGATGTTGCACTTCATATCCTCCAGATCTCTGGACAGCAGAACGCCGCCCTTATGTAACAGCCCCACATGATCGCAGATATCTTCAAGCTCCCGCAGGTTGTGGGAGGCGATCACGGGCGTCAGTCCCCGCTCCTCCATCTCCTTCGCAAAGATGGATTTGATACCCTGACGCATCACCGGGTCAAGCCCGTCGAAGGTCTCGTCGCAGAGAATATATTTCGTGTGGGCGCATATCCCCAAAAGCAGGGCGAGCTGCTTCTTCATCCCCTTGGAAAAGGTGCCGATCTTCCGGTTTTTATCCAGATTGAATTTTTCCAGATACTGATAAAACTCCTCCCTGTCAAACGCCTCGTAAATGCCGCTGTAATAGCGCTCCATGGCCTTCGCGTTGGCGTTTGCGAAAAAATACGGCTCGTCGGCGATAAAAAACAATTTCTTCTTCGCCTCCACATTGTCGTACACAGGCATATTGTCCACCGCCACCGTGCCCTCGTCCGGTTTGATCACACCCGCTATCATGCGAAGCACCGTGCTCTTTCCCGCGCCGTTGGTGCCGATCAGGCCAAACACTGTCTTCTCCCTGATCTCAACACTGACATCATCGACGGCTCTTATCTTTTCAAACTGCTTCGTCAGATTATGTATCTCTATCATATACTCCTCTCTTTCCACCGCACTGTCGTACCGTTTTTCTGTCTGATTCACCTGCTCACCGAATGTGCGTTACACCTGCAGATTCTCGATCTCCATGACGATCTCCATCTTCGTCATGCCGATCTCCAGCACCTCTCTCACCAGCTTTATGATCTGCTCCAGATATTCCTTCTTGCGCTGTTCCACCAGACTGCTGCCCCCGAGTACAAAGCTGCCTCTCCCCTTGACGGTATAGATAAAGCCCTGCCGCTCCAGCTCCGCATAGGCCTTCTGGATCGTATTCGGGTTGATGGACTGCTCCATGGCAAGCCCCCGCACCGACGGCATCTGCTCGTCGGGCTGCATGGCGCCCTTTAAGATCAGTGTCTTGAACCGCTCCACTATCTGCTCATATATGGGGCGTGTGTCTTTATAATCTACCAGTATCATGTGTTCTCCTTTCCTGCGATTTTCCCCTTCTCCTCCCAACAATACCAACTGTACTATTAGTGATGGTACACTTAGTATATTAAAAAGCGGAGGCCATGTCAAGCCTCCGCCCGTAAATGATAAACTTATTTCACCAGCAGTGATTTCCCTGTCATCTCCGCAGGCTGCTCCATGCCCATCAGCTCGATGATCGTGGGCACGATATCCGCAAGGCATCCGCCCTCACGAAGCTTGTAAGCGGGATCCGCATTGACCAGAACGAAGGGAACCGGGTTGGTCGTGTGCGCCGTGAAGGGCGCGCCCGTCTCCTCGTCGATGAGCTGCTCCGCGTTGCCGTGGTCTGCACAGATGAACATCACGCCGTCCACCTCCCTGATGGCCGCAACCGCTTTGCCCACACACTCGTCCACAGCCTCCACAGCCTTGATGGCCGCTTCCTGCACGCCGGTGTGTCCCACCATGTCGGGATTCGCGAAATTGATGATAATCACATCGTAAGTGCCGGACTTGATCGCCTCCACCAGCTTGTCGCACACCTCGTAAGCGCTCATCTGGGGCTTTAAGTCATAAGTCGCCACATCCTTGGGAGAATTGACCAGAATACGGGTCTCTCCCTCATTCGGCTCCTCCACGCCGCCGTTGAAGAAGAACGTCACATGGGCGTATTTCTCTGTCTCCGCGATTCTCGCCTGCTTCATACCGTTCGCCGCAAGCCACTCACCGAAGGTGTTGGTGACGGAAATCTTGTGGAACGCCACCTCCTTGTTGGGAATGGTGGGGTCGTAATCGGAGAAGCACACATAAGTCAGATCCAGTTTTTTCTCTCTGGCAAACCCCTTGAAATCATCATCGCAGAAGCTTCTGGTGATCTCTCTGGCTCTGTCCGGACGGAAGTTAAAGAAGATCACGGAATCCCCGTCCTTAATTGTAGCTACAGGCGCGCCATTTTTCTTCACCACCGTGGGCTTTACAAACTCGTCGGTTTCGTCTCTGTCATAGGAAGCCTGAATCCCCGCCGGGCCGCTCTCCGCCTCCAGGCCCTCGCCCTTTGTGAGCGCCAGATAAGCCTTCTCCACTCTATCGTAGTTGTTGTCACGGTCCATCGCGTAGTAGCGTCCCGTCACGGTAGCCACCTCGCCCACGCCGATCTTCTTCATCTCGGCCTCCAGATCCTCCACATAACCTTTGCCGCTTGCGGGAGGCGTGTCCCTTCCGTCGAGGAAAGCGTGCACATAAACCTTTGTGAGCCCGTTTCTCTTAGCCAGCTCCAGAAGGCCGTAGAGATGGGTGTTGTGGCTGTGTACGCCGCCGTCCGACAAAAGCCCGAACATGTGCAGGGAAGAGTCATTCTTCTTACAGTTATTCACCGCGTCAAGAAGGGCGGGATTCTCAAAAAAGGTGCCGTCCTGAATCTCCTTAGTGATTCTGGTAAGCTCCTGATATACGATGCGCCCCGCGCCCATGTTCAGATGCCCCACCTCGGAGTTGCCCATCTGGCCGTCGGGCAGGCCAACCGCCATGCCGCTGGCATTTCCTTTCACAAAAGGGCATTCTGCCATCAGTTTATCCATCACCGGCGTATTCGCCAGCGCCACCGCGTTGCCCTCCGTCTTCTCGTTGAGGCCGTAGCCGTCCAAAATCATCAATACTGCAGGTTTCTGTCTTCCCATGATCGTTTCTCCTTTTCTGTTTCCTTTATTGCTTTATATTACTCTTTTATTTTGTCAACCTCTGAAAGATTAACGCCCAGGCTTGTAAGCAATGCCTTTAATGAAATATAATCATCTTTAAGATCGGCATATGTCCTCATTGCATTCTCCTCTTTCGCCATCTGCATACGCTTTTGCACTTTCTGAAAATCATTCAATGCTTCTTTTATAATTTCCGCGCCATTTGGCATATGATCACCTGCTTTCTCTCCATAAACCATCCTGTTTGCTACAGACATATTATATCCGTTTTCTGGAAAAGTGTAAAGCCATTCCAAAACTGACTGGCCAACTGACCATGGCACAATACCGTTTCCTGTGATACAATGATATCCATGAAACGCATACACCGCATCAAATACCAGAGTCAATTATACGAACTCCCCTTCGAGGTGGTCTACAGCGGCCGCAAGACCTGCGCCGTCAGCATCTCCGCCGAGGGGGAGATCACTTTACGGCTGCCCTTTGGCACCTCCGAGGCACAGATCCGCCGTCTTTTGCTGGACAAGCAGCACTGGATCATCACGCACTATCTGGAGGCCGTAAAACAGCGGGAAAGCCGTCCCGTGTCCGACCTGACGGACGCCCAGCGGGCCGCCCTCGAAAAGCGCTACATCGAAGCGGCAAAGGCATACTTTCCGAAACGGGCCGCTTACTTCGCGCCGCTCACGGGCGGAACCTACAGCCGCATCACCATCCGCGACCAGAAGACCCGCTGGGGGAGCTGCAGCGCCAGAGGCACCCTCTCCTTCAACTGGCGGCTGATGCTGGCGCCGCCTGCGGTTCTGGATTATGTGGTCGTCCATGAATTATGCCATCTGACCCACATGGATCACTCGAAGGCGTTCTGGGCGCTTGTGGAGAGCGTCTGCCCCGACTACCGCGTCCACCGCAAGTGGCTCAAAGAACACGGAGCAGAGCTTGTTCTCTAATCCCATTTTGTCTTGATCCGCAGGCCGCCGTAACGCGGCTCATAGTCGGATTCCCGTCTGCCGGCCGCGCTGCCGTCACGCCTTACATCCTTCGGCTTTCCGTTCGCATATCTGCTCTTATCCCGGTTTCTTTCCCCCCTCGTTGTATACTCTCCGCTCTTCCCGCCGCGGTCTTTCTTATCCGCATGGCCTCTGTCAGACTTTTTCCCGTAGCCGTTTTTGCCGCCGCTCCCGTTCTTTCCGGCGAAGCCGCCTTTATTGCCGGCCTTTCCGCTCCTTCCGCCAAAACCGCCCTTATCTTTTCCGTCATTCCGACCGCCCTTCGCAGGCCGTTTCTCAAAGAAAAATTTCTCCGTGCGGATATCCTCGATCTCATCCCCCAGCTTCATCTTCATAAACGCCGCCGCGATCTGCGTGGCGCTGTACTGTCCCAGAGCCACGGCGTCCAAAATATACTCTGTCGCCCTGCTGATATCCTCATTCTCGATCACAGCCACAGCTTCCTTCAATATCTTTTCCGCTTTTCTGGCCGTGATGTCCGCAGCACTCGGCACCTTGCGCTCCCTGATCTTCGTGTGGCAGATGCGCTCGATATCGCGTATTTTATACGCCTCCCTGCCGACCACCAGCGTGAACGATCTTCCCGTCTTGCCCGCGCGCCCGGTTCTGCCGATGCGGTGTACATAGTATTCGATGTCCTCCGGCACGTCAAAATTGTAGACCGCCTCCACATCGCTCACATCGATGCCTCTGGCCGCCACGTCGGTGGCGATCAGGATATTCGTCCTGCCGCTTCGGAACAGATTCATCACCGTATCCCTCTGTCCCTGCGTCAGATCCCCGTGAAGTCCCTCCACCTCATAGCCTCTGCCCTTTAAATGCTCCGTCAGCTCATCCACCATCCGCTTGGTATTGCAGAAGATCAGTGCACGTCCCGGCATATAATAGTCGATCAGCCGGCAGAGCACCTCCTCCTTATCCTGCTTCCGCACCTGATAATAAGCCTGCTTGATCAGGGGGATCGTCACCTCTTTTGGCGTCATCTTGACATAAGCCGCATCCTTCTGGTACGTCTTTGTGATGTCCAGAATGGGCTTCGGCATGGTCGCTGAAAAGAGGCCGGTCTGCCGCTTTTCGGGCATCTCTTTAAGAATCGTCTCAATGTCCTCCCGAAAACCCATGTTCAGCATCTCGTCCGCCTCATCCAGAACCACCGTGTGTACCTGATCCATCTTGAGCGTATGTCTGCGCATGTGATCCATCACACGCCCCGGGGTTCCCACCACGATCTGCACGCCCGTTTTTAGGTTCTTGATCTGCTTATAGATTTCCTGCCCGCCGTAAACCGGCAGCACCTTGATCCCGTTCATGTACTTGGCGAACTTGCGCAGCTCATCCGCCGCCTGCATGGCAAGCTCTCTGGTGGGGCACAAGATCACCGCCTGCAGAGACCGGTTCTCCGGGTTGATCTTCTGCAGAATCGGAATGCCAAAGGCCGCCGTCTTTCCCGTACCCGTCTGGGCCTGCCCGATGATGTCCCGCCCCGTCATAAAGAGCGGAATGGCCTGCTCCTGGATGGGCGTCATATGCTCGAAGCCCAGCTCCTTCACCGCCCGCAGAATCCTGCTGTCGATTCCCGCGTCCTCATAGCGGAGCCCTTCCTTCTGTTCCCCTTCCTTTTCTTCCGCGCCGCCGTCATACCGGTTCGCCGTCAGGATCTCCTTCTCCAGAAAGGCGTCAAACTGCTCGTTTTTCTTCTTTTTTTCTTTACTCATACCAACCTCATTCTCTCATCCAAATTTTATTCTCACACTATTATGGGCCTGCACACAGAAAGGCGCTGCCAGCTTTTGAGGCATGGCAGCACCCGACAACCACTCTCTGTTACATTATCCGCATATAAGAACGCTTTTAAGCGCGGTAGATCCTGCGCAGCCTGCTCACCGCCCGATCCCGGATCAGACACTCGCCATGCTCCTCCAGATACTGCATCCGCTCCTCAGAAACCGCGATCAGATTCCCGAACTCCACCGCCTGCGCGCTGATCCTGTTGAACGTCTTGTAGGAAAGCCTGTTTTTCTCGAGCACCAGATAATAGTCCTCGCCCTCCTTATAAAGATGGCTCTTTACAGAGTATGTATTCGGAATCGTGGCCGCGTACTGCATCGTCTGATGCATCGAGGCAAAGACAAACATCCTGCGGTTTTCATCGTACTCACCCGCCGTCTGTGCCGCCACCCGGGAGCGTTCCTCCTGTCCGGCAAGCTCCGCGCTGAATTCCTGCAGCACCTCTTTCAGATTCTGCAGCATCTCCTTGAAGGCCGCGGGTCCCTCATCCGTAAAGGTCACAACAAGGCCGTTATCCTTAAGAGGCGTGATCTGCATGGCAATATTGCCGTTGTTGATCTGGTAGCCCACCTCGTCATGCGCCCGCTCGATGATATCCCGCAAAAATTCCTCGCCTCTCTCGTTGCGCTCGAAAATGTCCGATAAAGCCAGCCCGTACTCAGCCATGTCGTCCGCCGAGACAATACACTGTACCGTTGCGTCGTTGATCTTTTTATATTTCATGTATTTTCTGTCCCCTATCCAAACGTAAACTCGCACCTGAGATATTTTTACAGAATGAGTATACCACAAAGAAACGCAATAAGAAAGAATCTTATCGCGTTTCTTTCGAAAAATTTATTCCCGGCCTGTTTTTCCCTCTCCGTTTTTGATCTCTGAAAGCTTTTTCTCCTGATAAGGCGCGTTCGCCACATACGTTTTATCTATCCTCGGGTTTCCCAGCCGGAACCCGGAATCGCTGTCTGCATCCTCCTCGACCTGCACGGTCAACAGCGGCAGACCGTCAGACCATAGCCCCTCGACGCCCCGAAATTTAAGTCCTGCGGAAAGATACACGGCCAATCCTTCCCTCTCTGCAGCGTTCGTGCCTTCCCCAGCTCTGTCATCCAGTGCAACCCCAAAGACATCGGGCACAATCTGCACATACTCTGTCATCCATTCCGCATAGCCGGAAATATCTATCTCGCCCAGATATATGTCCTCGTCATAGATTACATATACCTTTGCCGCCTCCTGATCAACGTCAAAGCTCAGATGCGCATTTGCCCAAGCGAGACCTTCCCCCTCCGAAAGCATTTTTACGTCCACCGTTCCCGTGTCATAGCGATAACCGCTGTAAAGTCTCCAGATTTCCTCAGTGGAACTGTCCACCGCAGGCAGTTTCCACACAAACCGTCTGGGCAGGCCGTCATCCGCCCGCTCCAACACCAGAATATTGTCCTTATTACTGTTGACCAGAGCAGGATACCATTGAATATCATAGGTATTCACATCCTCACCGATCAGCGTTTTTAAGCCCCTAAAGCCGAAATCCTCCGTATAAAGGCCGTAGAGCGTTATTCCCGCATCCTCATTTTCACAGATCCGGTACCAGCCGTTCTCCATGGGGTTCTCCGTCTCTCCTATGGTAAATTCATAATAAGACTGATAATCCACCTCCCGGTTCAGGAAAAGCTCGCTGTCGTCCTGTCCCTCCATGACACCGTGATAATTCAGCACCTCCATAAAGGCCGCCGACTCCGCTTCCTGCTGTGTGCTCTCCTCCAGCTCTTGGATTTGTTCCTCCAGAAGCTCTGTTTCTTTGGTCTTTTCCTCCAGAAGCTCTGCCATTTTCACGGCCTCCTCGTACTCCTTCTGAATACGGGCAAACGCATCATTTTCTTCCTCCGTGACCATCTGCCTGTCCTGCGCAGCGGAAATCTTTTCTGTTCCCTGAGCATCCGCACCATTCCCTGCCGCCGCAATTCCGTCCGTCTGTCTTTCTCCGGCTTTCTGATCCGCTCCCGTAAACGCACAGCCGCAGACCAGCACTACCGCCGCAAGAACCGCCGTCAAAACCGTCCTTTTTGTCCGTCCTTTCTCTGCCAGCGCGAGAATCCGCTCTCTGACGCTCCGCTCACCGCCCTCCGTCATAAAAGATGTGCCCGGGCATTTCTCCACACCGCCCGCACTCTCTAAAAGAGCAAGAAGTGTCCTGCCGTAAGCAAACCGGCTTGACTCCCCGAGCAGTTCCACCGCCGCCTCGTCACAGGCAAGCTCACTGTCCTGTCTGGCCGCGTAAGCCGCTGTCCAAACAAAGGGATCAAACCAGTAGACCGCCGCCAGCAGACAGCGCAGGAATGCCCAGAAACCGTCCCTGTGCAGCGCGTGGCAGTATTCATGGGCAAGCACATGCGTAAGGTGCTGCGCCTGTGCGGCCGTTCCCTCTCCGATATAAATGTGCCGCCCTGCCAGACAGGGGCCGGGCAATCCCTTCACCTGATATACTTTCATGCCCCGCTGTGACAACCGGTTTGCGAACGCATCCGACACACTTTCCACAGAAAGCTCCCTGCGGTTCCTGTACAGATACCTGACAAACCGCTGTCTGCAAAAAAGCATATAACCGCCTGCCGTCAGAAATCCCACAAGCCATATCGTTATCACTAAGCGGCGCCGGGAGAACGCCCACCACCTGCGGAAACGTTTGTCCGAAGCCACCTCTCCCTGCACCGCATGATCCGCAGCAGCAGACATGATCCCGTTTTCCGTCCTCACCTGCCCTGCTGCCGGTTCCTCTCCTTCATTCTGCTCACCGAAAAATATATCGCCGCGCTCACCCACATGCGTCGAATCCTGTCCGTCATTCACAGACAGCTCTCCACCGTTCTCCCTTTCAAGCGAAATTGTCTGCGCATTTCCCTGAAGCGTCTCCGGCAGCAGATTCATCACGCTGAGCGCACTTGTCCCCACGGACAGCGGAACAAGCAGTCTGACCGCCACGAGAAGCCACAGTCCATAGCGCAGTCTCATACTGATCTTCCCGAGCGTCAGTTTTCGCAGGCAGAAAATTCCGATGATCAAAACCGTCGATGTCACTAACACCTCAAGTATCATATCACTCCACCGCCTTTCCCGAAGGAGCCGGCCCGCTGTCCGCATCCTGCTGTGCCTCCTCCGCCCGTTTCAGGATCTCGTAAAGCTCCGCAATTTCTTTTCCGGAAAGCGCCTTCTGCTCTACCATCGTATTCAGCATCAGGCCCATCCGCCCGTCAAAGACTCTCTCCAGAAACTCCTCCGTCTCCTGCAAAACCGCCTCCCGCCTCTCAATCTTCGGATAGTACAGCTTCGCCCGCGCGCCCGCCTCATAATATACGGCGCCCTTCTCCTCCATCCGTTTTAAGAAGGTCATGATCGTATGTTTCGTCCAGCCCGTTGTCTCCTGAAAACAACGGGTCAACTGCATCATTGTCTGCGGCGCCTCTTCCCACAGCGCATTCATCACTTTCCATTCCGCCTCTGATAATCTGACCATATGTATCCTCACTTCCACAAACAGGTTGACATTCGCCTACCACTTCTATATTTCAGCATAGCGCTTTGGTAGGCATTTGTCAACCTCCTTCTTTCCGCTTTTGTCTGTTTTTATCGTTTATGCGTATGTTTTGTCCGACACTTTGTATTTTCTATGTATTTTTTTAGACTATTTCCTTTTCATTTTCTTAAAAAACTGCTAAAATGGGGTTAAGTAAAAGGGATTCCTGCCGATATCCTTAACAGAACAAGGAGTTCGCTGTGCATAAAGGATATGGCCATATCATAGTAACGCACAAATATGAATCCAAGGAGGGATCACCGCAATCTATGCAAATGAATGGACTTATAAAGTGGAAGCGGTTATGGCGGTCACACCGGTAAAGAAGGCAGCTTCTGACAAAAATCGCCAGTCCAAACAGAACCCATCCCAGGCCTTCGCCAGGAAATTCTTTTCCGAAGTTCTGGATGAGGCATTTGAGAAGGAACAGAGTCGAAATATCGAAATCCGGACTGCCGGATACACAAAGAGCGCCCTTCCTTTTCAGAATTTTGTAAATTTACGGGAATATTCCTAGAATTGCAAAAAATACAAGAAAAATCAGAAACCTCAGCGCGTCCGAACTGAGGTTTCTGATTTTTACATGCGCAGCCGCTTGTTTTTCCTTTGCATCAAATGACGTAGTTTCCGCTTTTCTCCTCGTGCCACTCCACCAGATCTGCCAGTGTCACATGGTCCACCACATCGCTGACCGCCTGATTCAGCATCTGCCACAGCCGCAGCGTGACACACCCCTCCTGCCGCTCGCACATATTGACCTCATCCTCCAGACATGCCACCGGTGCAAGCGACCCTTCCGTCAGACGCAGGATCATGCCGACCGTGTACTGGGCTGGATCTTTCATCAGATGATACCCGCCCTGCGGCCCTCTGACGCTTTTCACGTATCCCGCCTTATTCAAGGTGGAGATAATCTGTTCCAGATACTTTTCCGAAATCCCCTGTCTCGCCGCAATATCCCGGATCCTGACCGGATCACCGGTGTCATAGACCGCCAGATCCAGCATCAATCTGAGCGCATATCTGCCTTTTGTGGAAATCTTCATCCCCGCTCTCCTTCCCGTCACCGAGGCATATCGTCCCGATTCTCCTATATTCCCATCATGTTAATATACTTTTATGTGACTGTTATACAATAAAATGAACACACTGTCAAGGCAGGATTGACCGCATCCCGCGTCATTCCCTCTCCGCGCCGGGAAGGTTTCCAAATTTGTCAATGATGCGATCGATCTTTTCCAGATCGATCCGCAGCTTCCCCTCATAAATCCGTACGCCAACCTCCCCCCGCAGCGGGTAAATATGGGGAACCGCATCCTCCTCGGCCAGATAAACGATCAGGATTCTCCTGTCCGTATCGATTGCCCAGTATTCCCTGACCCCCGCCTCCATATACTTCGTCAGCTTCAAGGTGATATCTCTTTTCTTCGTGGACTTGGATAACACCTCCAGCACAAAATCCGGCGCCCCGTAAATACCGAAATGCCTCACCTTTTTTGGATCGCATACAACGATCACATCCGGCTGAATCATTGTGCTGACATCGCGGTCAAGCTGCACGTCTACGGGCGAAATAAATGGAATACAACCTCCATCATTTTCTTCAATAAATCTCTGAATCCACGCATAAAACATACCGGCAATATGCTGATGCAGTGTCGAGGGCGACGCCATGTCATAGAAAAAGCCATTGATCAGCTCTACCCTCCTGTCATCAGGCAGGGCATAATAATCCTGCAGAGTGTACTCCCCCTGCTCCACATAAATGCGCTCCGCCCCGTATATGCGCGGCTGGCCCAGCATACCCGGCTGTGAATCCATCTGGTAGGTGTATGCCTTACCCGGATAAAGCTTTTCATCCCCGAAAAGCACCTTCTCCAACGCATCCAGCGTGGCCTTTCTGGGATTCGCGCTGTCCCCCCGGAGCAGCTTCTGCAGCGTACCGATGGGCACGCCGCTGTACTCGGACAGTTTCGCCACACTGTAGCCCCGTTCTTCCTTGATACGCAGAATATCCGCCAGAGTAATACTCATAGCATCCCCTCCCATTACCGTTTTTATTATTATACATTACTTTTTATCACTTATCAACCTTTTACTCCCTGCATAATAAAAAACAGGACTATTTTCCCATTTCCCCTATTAAGAAATTTCTGTCAGCGGGCGATATATAGAATAAGAGGTGGAGTCCGAAAATCTCCGACAGGTAAACGGATTTACAGTGTAACCAGATAAAGCTAAGGAGGGCGAAAACATGAACAATATGAACGGTGTCAGCAGCTATAATGCAATGCAGAAGAACATTTACAGCACTGCGGCGCAGAGCAGAAAAACCGCTAAGGCTGATGACAAGAAGACCGAGAACACGAAAAAGACAACCAACAATTCCGTGCAGTTGAGCGATAAGGCAAAGGCGCTCTTGCAGGAATTGAAGAAGACCTACAACAACGCAGATTTCTATGTGGCTGAATACGAGACCGACGAGGAGGCTTCCGAATATCTCTCCCGGGGTTCCAAGGATTACAGTGTGCTGATCGATCCCGAGGAGCTGGAGCGCATGGCCAACGACGACGAGGTGAAGAAACAGAACCTCTCTCTTCTGGATGAGTCTCTTAACAAGCTTGGCGAAATGAAGGAGCAGTTAAAAGAGACCGGCCGCGAGGACGAGGTTGTGACTCTCGGCGTAAACATCGGCAAAGACGGTCAGGTATCCTACTTTGCGGAGCTTGAGAAAAACGGCGAGCGCACGAAGGAATTCGTGGATAAGATGCTCGAGGACAAGAAAGAAGCAGCCAAGGAGGCCGAGGCTGATAAGGCCGGCAAAGCGCAGGACAAATACAATTATGAGCACAGCAAGCGCGCTACCGTCTCCGCTAACAGCGTAGAGGATCTGCTCGAACAGATCAAGAACTTTAACTGGGACAATGTAAAGGAAGAGACGACCATTCCGATGCCCGGAAAGAATTTCGATTTCACCGTCTAAAAACAGAAGACCGCTCTCTTGCGATGACGCGGAGGGCGGTCTTTTTACGCTTAAAATCTCTTGATCTTCTTTGTGGTATTCTTCTCAAACTCCGTGTCGCGCAGTTTCACGCTCACCACGCGCTTGTACAGGGGTGCCTTTTCATTGTAATCATCCACGATTTTCCGGATCTCCCCCTCCACATCCTTGATCTTCTTCTTTGAGGCATACTCCAGATCCGGGAAAATCTCCGCTTCGATCACGCCGTCCTTCTCTCTCACCAGAATCTCCTGCACCAGACGGGCCGCGCCGATCTTATTCTCCAGCTCCTCCGGGGAAACATTCTCACCGTTGGGCGTGATGATCAGGTTCTTCTTTCTTCCCGTGAGGAACAGGAACCCATCCTCGTCCACATAGCCCAGATCGCCTGTCCGCAGCCAGCCGTCCACTAAGGTCTCCGCCGTCTCCTCCGGCATTTTATAATATCCCTGCATGACGCTTGAGCCTTTCACCCAGAGCTCCTCATCCACCACCTTCACCTCGCAGTTTGGCATGCATTTGCCGATGGAGCCCTCCTTCTTATCATTAGGGCAGTTAGAACTGATCACGGGCGCACACTCGGTCATGCCGTACCCCTGCAGAATCGTAATCCCGTACTTTTCAAACCGTTTCAGGTAATCGGGATTTAAGTACGCACCGCCGCTGCATATGGTATGGAACTGCTTCCCGAAAACCTTGGCCTTTATGATGGGCGCGGGCAGCCAGTCGGTCTCCTCCAGCTTCTTGGCAAACGTCTCTATCATAAGCGGCACCATAAGAATGATATTCGGCTCGAAAAGCTTGATATTTTTAAGTACCCGCAGCAGGGAATCGTTGATACAGACCACCGACCCGAGAGACATACCCTTTAAAATATCCATGCTCAGACAGTAAGCGTGATGGATCGGCAGCACCGAGAGCAATACCATGCCCGGCTCAAAGCCCATGTCCTGCGCCGTGGCGTTCTCCGCCAGATTCCTGTGGGTCAGCATCACGCCCTTACTCTTGCCCGTGGTGCCCGAGGTAAACATGATCGTCGCCAGATCCTCCGGCTGCGGACTGTAGGAACAGCCCGGCTCCTGTCCCTTTAGCACTTCTTCAAAAAGGAGCGTTCCCTCCGGCGCATCCGCTGCGGCCTCCGGCTCTGTGGCAATCCAGTGTTTCAACTGCGGGCATTTCTCCCGCGCAAGCGCTGCCACCGCCGCGCGCGCCTTGTCATACACCAGCACCGTCGCGTCCGACCGGTCGATCAGCTCGCACAGCTCCTCCGCCGGCAGATTTGCGTCGAGCGGCACCGCCACGCTGCCGCCGTTCACCGTGCCATAATAAGACACGATCCACGGATAGGAGTTGTCTCCCACGATCGCCACATGGGAACCCTGCTCACCGAGACTGTCAAGAGCCGCCGAGAAGCGCTCGCTGTCCTCCCGAAGCTGCCTGTAAGTCTTTGCTTCCACTACCGTCTCTTTTTTCCCGTTTCCCTTATCGCGTTTCGCCTTGTAGCGAACCGCATCCTGCGGCCCGTACGCCTCGGCCGCCTTGACTAAAATTTCTCTGATCGTGCTGCTGAATTCGTTCATTTTCTATCCTCCTGATTCCGAGTTTGTGTCAGGCACCGCGCTGACACAAATCTCGCGATCGAACTTGTTCGATCTGTTATAAACTCTCGAGGTAATCCACCGCCTCCTGCACCGTGCGGATCCCTGCGGCCTTCTCCTCCTCGATCTCCACGTCAAAGGTGTCCTCCACCTCTCCCAGCATACTCATAAAATCGAAGGACGAAAAGCCCAGATCCTCCATGAACCGGGAGTCCGGTCTGATATCTTCCTTTTTCACTTCCACATAGTTCGTAATGATTTCCGCCAACTGATCAAACATGTTATGTCAACCTCTCTTTCCTAGATTAATTTTATAATATCCCCAATCTTTAAATTCGGGTTCTCTGTTCCCTTGAACATGATCTTGCACATGTAATAGTAGAAACGCTCCAGTGTCTCCCGGCTCACCGCCGCCACCTGATGTTCAAAGTTAAAGTCCAGTCCGTTGTCGTCGGGGCGGTGCATCACCGTCAGATACATGGCCTGGGTGGTCGCTCCGTTGGGATACCATTTTGTCTTATAGCGGATATCTCCAAGCTGATTCAGGCCTTTCTCCCGAAGCGTCATGGGCTGATAGGTCAGAGACATCGGCTCGTAAGTGGCGCCCTGGGGCGTATTGTAGAGCTTGCTCCTGTAGCCAAAATATTCCACCGGGTTGAAATTGGTATGGCGGAACACCTCATTCTGGCCGTTGCGGATCGCAATAATACCGTCCATAAAAGTCTGATCCTCTGAGAGAATCGTCCGGAACGGGAAAGAATGGATTCTCGTGCCGCCCGACTTTTTCTCTAAAAGGGTCGCCCGTCTGGCATACGCCACATTGATGGACACGTCGTCATTACCGTTCATCTTCTGCAGATACGTGCGGATTCCCATGATCAGCAGACACTGTAAGGACACATGCTGTTCCTCGCAAAAGCGCATCAGCCTCTGGGTCGGCTCCTCCTCCAGATGGAAAATGTCAAGCGCCGAATCCACATTGCGGGTAGCGGAAAAAGCCGCCCTTGTCCCGGGGAATTTTTTCCGGGCTTCCTCAAGCTGCCCCGGCCCTTCGATGCCGTTAAAAATTGGCTCCGACTCTTCGATCAGCTTGTGAAAATATTCTCTGTCTCTGGCCTGCGCTTTGCTCCCCGCCTCATAGGCCAGATCTTTCTCCAACTGCTCCGTAAAGGAACGCATGTCCAAGGGATAGGCATACTCAAACTTAGCATTACAGTAAAGCTCGATCACATCCCGCAGAAAGCAGATCAGGGACTGGGCGTCCATCAGCATATGGTCTCCCAGCACATAGAGTCCCTGACAGCCGTCCGGCGTCTTGATCATCACTACCCGGTTCATGGGACTGTCCTCTCTCTGGAAGGGCACCCGGGTCCAGCCCGTCATGATCTCGGCCGCCTCCTCCATGGTTTTCCCCGTGAAGTCCACATACTCGATATCCCGTTCTTCCTTCTCCACCAGATACTGATACCACTGTTCTTCCTTCTTATCGTAAGCGAAGCGCACCCGCATGGACTCGCAGCGCTCATACGCCTTGTATACAGCCCTTTTCAGCTCCTCGATATCCAGCTCGTATTCGATGGTCAGGCTGGTGCCGATATTCACGACCTCCTTCTTGGGGCAAAAATCCATATAATAAATATGAAATTTCTGCGCCACCGTAAGCGGATATGTCTTGTGCCCGTTTCTTGTTTTCATCTCTGCCTCCTTTTATACCCTTACATAACCTGACCGATAAACTCCGTCAGCGCTCTCTCATAATTTTCCATGTCTTTGTAGTAACTCTCCGCGTGGGCGGCTCCCTCCACGATCAGCCTACTCTTCGGTGAAGCGCAGTGCTCGTAGATCTCATCGCACATACTGCACGGCACAAAGGTGTCCGCTTCCCCGTGAATGAAAAGGATCGGCACCGTGGCCTTCTCCACCTCTCTCTTGGCGTTGCACTCATCCATACCGTAACCGGCAAGCTTCCTGTTCACAAGATCCGCACCCGGAATGACCGGGAAAGCCGGCAGATGATACATGGAATGCAGCACATGGGTAAACACTTCCTTCGGGGACGTAAAACCGCAGTCGGAAACGATGCCCTTCACCTGCTCCGGAAGCGTCAGGCCACTCAGCATCAAAAGCGTGGCCGCTCCCATGGACGTGCCATGCAGAAGAATTTCAGCCTCCTCACCCAGCTCCCCGATCGCCCATCTGATCCATCCGAGAGCGTCCTGTCTGTCCAGACATCCAAAGCCGATATACTCTCCCTCGCTTTCACCGTGTGCCCTCGCATCGGGCAGAAGCATGGCAAATCCTCTCTTCTGATAGTAATCCGATAAGCCGATATAGTCAGACATCCCCTTGCTCGTATAGCCGTGAAAGCAGATCACGATCTTCGGTTTGTCCTGTTTTTCCTGCGCCGGAAAATAGGTCGCATGGAGCCGCAGGCCGTCAAAGCTCGTCTGCCACACATCGCTGTGAGGCCGTTCCAGCATGACCGCCTTGCGCTCCTCAATAAGCGGCATGTACTGATTCCAGTCTGTGCCCGCCATCTTCATCGTGCGCTCGGTTTTTGCCCTGCCGCGTTTCATGGTACGCCCATAAAAATAGGCGATCTCCCCGCCGCAGGCCGCCGCCAGAAGCCCTGTCCCCAACACTGCCTTCTTTAAAATCCCTGTCTTTTTCTTCATTTTTTCTTCGCCTTCTTCTCTTCCTGCTTCGCCGCCTTTTTCATCTCCCGCTGCTTGGCCTCTATGATCTCTTTTAAGCGCAGCGCCTTATCAATGTTGCCCTCCACTTTCAGCTTCTGGGTCGTGAACGCCCACACCGGATCCATCTCGCCCTCCGCGATCTTCACCAGCGCGTCGGGCGAGCAGATAAATCTGGCGTCCCTGTCATAGTATTCGTAAGGCTCCACAGAGAGCGTCCCGTCCTTTACTTCCACATAGAAAGCGCCGCCCGCCTCCTCGTCCTCAATGTTAAACTCAAAGGCCAGATGCTCGTGAATGTCGCTCACATCCGCTCCCATGAATCTTCCCTTAATGTCATAGAAAAAATCTGCGTAAGTCATTTTACCCTTTCCTCCTCGCGGGAGCCGTTCGCTCCCTTCTTCCTCACATCTACATTATTCGACTCGCGGTCGATTTCACCTCTCTAACAATACCACAGCTTTCGACCGACGGTCAATACATTTCACAAATATTTTTCCATAATCCCCCCAAGGCGATTGTCCATGCTTCCAATTTGTGATAAAATCCAATATAATCAACTTTATTTTCATCGGAAAGGCACAACAATATGGCAGACACACAGAAATACGACAGAATTTTAGACGCGCTACAGCAGCTTATGATCGACGACAGCATACAGAATATCTCTGTCAGCGACATTGCCGCCAAAGCGGGAATCGGCAAGGGCAGTATCTATTACTATTTTCCGTCAAAAGAAGCCATTTTAGACGCGCTGATCAGAAGAAATTATGAAGCGCCCCTGCAGACCGCCAAGAAGCTGGCCGACCAGACGGATATCCCGCCCTTTACACGGATGGCCATGTTGTTTCAGGCCTGCCGCAGTTCCGCAGCCGCCTTCTTAAAGCAAGGCAGTGAAAAGAACAGAACCATCACGATCCAGGAGTCCGCTTACCTGCATCAGAAATACTTGAATTATCTGATTTCGGAGTTAAAGCCCAATCTGGCAAAAATCATCAGGCAGGGCATCGCCGCCGGAGAGATCCATTTCGACTATCCGGAGGCGCTGGCGGAAATCGTGCTGATTGTCCTCGGTGTAAAGCTGAACAATACGTTTCTCTCCACCACGCCGGAGGACTGCGAATATACCATCCGGGGACTGATCTCCCTGCTGGAACAGGGCACGGGGCTGCCCGAAGGAACCCTGAGCTATCTGAATCTTTCAGAGTAAACGGCAGCCGCCAAATATCTGACGGCAGGCTGGCTTTTTACTCGCGGAAATAAATATAAAACCGGCGCATATAATGAAAGACGCACCGGAAAAAATATCTGTTAATAGAAGTATGGACAGAAATATAAAAACAGAAAAACGAAACCGGAAATGGATTCATAAAAATCAGAAATGGAGAATCGTATGAAAGAAGACAATCTCACCGGGCGGCTGACCCTGCCCACAGATGTGGATATGGTGGAAGAAACCATACGTCTCAAAAACCTTCTGGGCGCGGACGCTCTGCGGGACTGCGACGGGACGGATATGCCCGAGGCCCTGCTGTCCCAGGACGCCAAGATCTACGCCACCTACTACACCACCAGAAAGGACAATGCCTGGGCCGAGGCAAATCCCGAGGAAATCCAGCAGGAGTACCTGATCAGCGACCGGGTGACCGCCAGGGACAAGACCCTGCGCATCCGGCTGATGAAGGGTTTCCACACCCAGCAGCTCAAAGTGAACACCATCGACGACCCGAAGCGCTGGTGGGAAGTCATCGACAGAACCACAGGAGAAATCGTTCCTGTGGATCATTGGCATTATGACGAGAGTACGGGCGAAGTGGAAATCGGCACGGTTCCCTACCATCAGTACACGGTGAGTTTCCTCGCTTTCCTGATCTGGGATCCCGTGCATATGTACAACTTTATCACCAACGACTGGAAGGATGCGCCCCACCAGCTCACCTACGACGTGCGCCAGCCCAAGACCCAGGCCTATGTGAAGGAGAAGCTGCGCCGATGGTGCGAGGAGAATCCCCGGGTGGACGTGGTGCGCTTCACCACCTTCTTTCATCAGTTCACCCTGACCTTCGACGACCAGAAACGGGAAAAATTCGTGGAGTGGTTCGGCTACAGCGCAAGCGTCAGCCCTTATATTCTGGAACAGTTTGAAAAGTGGGCGGGCTACCCTTTCCGCCCGGAATACATTGTGGATGAAGGTTACCACAACTCCATCTTCCGCAGACCCTCGAAACAATTTCTGGACTTCATTGAGTTCCAACAGATCGAGGTGAGCAAGCTTGCCAAAGAGCTGGTGGATATCGTACACAGCTACGGCAAGGAAGCCATGATGTTTTTGGGCGACCACTGGATCGGCACCGAGCCTTTCGGCAAATACTTTAAGAACATTGGCCTGGACGCGGTGGTCGGCTCCGTGGGCGACGGCGTCACCCTGCGCATGATCTCCGACATACAGGGCGTGAAATATACGGAGGGCCGGCTCCTGCCCTACTTTTTCCCGGACGTGTTCACCGAGGGCGGCGATCCCATCGGTGAGGCGAAGGACAACTGGCTGAAAGCCCGCCGGGCAATCCTGCGCTCCCCTGTGGACCGGATCGGTTACGGCGGCTATCTGAAACTGGCAAGCGAGTGGCCCGGATTTATTGACCGCATTAGTCAGGTCGTGTCGGAGTTTCGCCAGATCCATGCCAATATGCAGGGTTCCAGAGCCTACACGGCTCCCTTTAAGGTAGCTGTTCTCAACAGTTGGGGAAATCTGCGCCGTTGGATGGCGAATCAGGTGCATCACGCCCTCTGGTATCGTGAAATCTATTCCTATGTTGGCGTGATCGAGGCTTTGAGCGGTATGCCCATAGACGTGGAATTTATTACCTTTGAGGAGATGAAACAGGGAATCGATCCGGCCATCCGGGTGATCATAAACGCCGGAGACGCCTACACCGCTTTCAGCGGCGGAGAAGTATGGAAAGATCCCGACCTAGTCTGCGCCCTGCGCCGTTTCGTGGATGAAGGCGGCGGTTTTATCGGCGTGGGAGAACCCACCGCCTGCCAGTATCAGGGACGTTTCTTCCAGCTGAGCGACGTTCTCGGTGTGGACAGAGAGCTCGGTTTCTCCATGAGCACCGACAAATACAACGAGCTGAACCGGGAGCACTTCATTCTGGAAGACGTGACGGGCGATATTGATTTCGGTGAGGGAAAGAGCCGCATCTACGCCCAGGGCGAACACTATCAGATTCTCGACATGGACGGCAAGTACAGCCGCCTCGTGGTCAACGAATACGGCAAAGGGCGCAGCGTCTACTTCACGGGACTGCCCTACTCCCCGCAGAACTGCCGCATATTGCTGCGCGCCATCTACTACGCTGCCCACCGCGAAAACGAGATGAAAAAATACTACGTCACCGACGTGGAGACCGAGATCGCTGTTTTCGAAAAAACGAGAATGATTGCCGTCATCAACAATACACAGGAGCAGAAAGAGACCGACTTATATATAGAAGGAAACTTAAAAGCCCAACTGAGCCTTGCGCCCATGGAACTGAAATGGATCAATTATTAAAGGAGGAACAAAAATGCCCCAGCCTCTTACTCAGGAAACCATAAATACTGCCATCGCTGCCTTCTGTCTGGAAGGCAGCCCTCTCAGTGCCAAACCTTACGGAAACGGCCACATCAACGATACCTATCTGGTGACCTGCGCCGATGCTGGCATGGAGAAAAAATATATCCTGCAG
>ERZ808042.517-NODE-517-length-21322-cov-3.757496_pt1 | contig 21322 bp, 15 predicted proteins | sample MGYA00380193_ERZ808042 | MGnify/ENA primary metagenome ERZ808042 (study PRJEB31490, sample SAMN06133401) | mouse gut metagenome | isolation source: M1_2 | host: mice | place: China: Chengdu | collected 2015-05 ...
TCAATATATTCTTGCTTAACAATTTCTTTCCATTCTTTGTTTCTCTCTCCTGGATGATGATTTACGATTCGTTCCGCCAAAAATCTGACATTTTCCCAATCTTGTCTTAAAGCCTCAACTTCCAGTTCATCAAATTCATGAAATTCGTATCCTTTTATTGGGAAAGTTCTGTAATCATATGCCTCTACTGAATGATCTGCCATATAATGATAGTATACTATCAACATATGTTCTAATTTTTCCCAAAAATGAGAGGTCTCAAAAGTTTGTTCTGCAATATCATATATACCTACAGCAGTGATTGACATCGGCTCCTTTGCAACGAAATGTTCAACTGGTTTCTCTGAAATAACAATTCCTGTCGTTTTTAATTCTGTCCTAGTCTCATTTTCTCCGTCACGAACAATCAAATCTGCTTCCTGTTTGCTGTCCGGCTCATACCCCAAAACACATTGTTCAATCAGAGATCCCGCAACGCCCTTCTGCAACGAATATTCTTTTATTCGTTCAAAAAAATTTTTGTTGTCGATCTTCTCCAACGTCAGCCCAAGAATACTTTCAAACCTATTTATCAAATCAGACTTATCATAAATATGTTCCGACATCTCTTCATCCTTCCTCTGCAAAAATCTCATCTAAAACTTTTCCCATTCTGGTAACCATCGGAACAACCAACGCATTACCCATACAAAAAAATCTCATTCTCTGCGGCATACCGCTATTTGTCCAATCATCATCAAAACCTTGCAGTCTTTCTGCTTCAACGGGTGTAAGTATTCTCAACTTCCCACTTCCTGGATCTGTAACAACATGGGTGCTACGATTTAATGTTGACTCACTTGTTAACATTGTACGTCCCGGTCTATCCCACGGATCTGGAAAAGCAACCGGACCTTCTGAAAATATGTACTCGTGCCCATTAGACGATTTCCTTGGTATCTTCTTTGCCCCTTTAAGATAGACCCATTTAGGTTTCTTCTCCTCAGAAATATAAAAATCCTTATCAACATCTGATTGCAAGATTTCTTTTAATAGAATCGGTCGCTCCTCTTTTTCCGTTATGTTCATTGTATATACGACACCATTTGTCATATATCCTGCATTCATAAAGGGAAATGAAAAATTATCAGAAACATCAATGATGTCCTTAGGAAGTTCTGTAGATGTCATTTCATCTGTCGCTATGATTGGAAACGCCTTTGACATAAACCCTTCTGACACAATAAGATTATCAGGCTTTTTGTCTGCCATTCTCTTTCCATAGTCAGTAGAATTCTTGTACGCAAAAATAAATGTTCTCCTTCGTCTCTGTGCTGCTCCATATATGGCCGCATTTACAACCCTCCATTCGGCTGAGTAATTCAATTCAGCTAAACAGGCAAGAATGATACCAAAATCCCTGCCCCTTTGTGATGCAGGAGATTTCAACAATCTATCAACATTCTCAAAAATACAAAATGCAGGCTCCTTAGCAATAATAGTATCTCTGATTTGCCACCACAAGACACCCTTCTTTCCTTCAATTCCTTTCGAAGAAACAAGGGTATGAGCAACACTGTAGTCTTGGCATGGGAATCCACCAACTAATAAATTATGGTTAGGAATGCGCTTTTTCTCCACAAGACTTATGTCTTCACCTGTATGAAATTCACCTTTTAAGTCTTGAGAATCACCAAAATGTGACACATAGCATTCATGTGCCCATTGTGTTTTTGCACCCGGTTCCCACTGCGAAAACCAAGTAGTTCTCCATCCGGAATTCAACTTCTCAAATCCCAACCGAAATCCCCCAACTCCTGCAAAGAGTTCACAAATAGTCTTTTCCATATCAAAGTCCTCCTTGGCATTCACGCCATCTCACTTATTATTTTGGTCCGGTAATAACCTGTTAGCACCATCAGACGATGGATCGTTGACCGATTTTATACTATCATAAACTTAATCAAAAATCTATGCCTTTTCCTTCTCCGCAGTCTTTTCACTGCCTTCACTTTCCCCGTCGGCCTCCGCCTTTTTTGCTTTCCGTTTCTTTCGCTTCTTATGTACGATCAGCACGATCACCACAATCAATACGACTGCACCCGCCGCGATAAAGACGATATAGTCCATGATCCCCTTCTCCGTCACGCTGACCGCAATCTTCACGCTGCCGCCCTCCGCAGAAAAGAGATGGTAAATTCCCATAAGCTCCGACTCCGCCTTTCTCCAGCCGGTGTTGTCCTGCACATAGATATCCACGCCTTCCGTCTGTCCCTGCGGCGCCTGATACCGAATCTGATGGGCCGACGCGCCGTCATCGGGAATGATGATCTGCCAGCACTCAGTCAGCTCTCCCGTTTCCTCGCCTCCCGGCAGCGCCACATCTGCCGTATTCACGTCCAGTTTCTCCACGATCAGCTCATCCTCCTGCAGGAACCGGCCGTCCGCCAGCAGAGAGGACTGGCCGTTGTCCCGCATCCAGCTCCCCGCAAGCGTCGTCAGATACCGGACGTACTCTACTGATACATCCTCGTCGAGTCTGACATTCGTGAGATCCTTATTGTCCCAATCCGCATAGAACCCTTCCTTCACAGGGATATTCGGATATTTTTCCAATCCCACGTTACCGCCGTACGCGCACTCAGCCGTCCCGACTTCCTCATCATCGGCATAAAACGTAATCTTCATCTGACGGAAGTTTGTGGGAACCCCCTCCGTCTCTAAAAGCGTCTGATAACTTACCGGCTCCGCTTTCCCGCTGTAACTGATGCGGTCGATACCCGCAACTTCCTCCGAGACAAAATAGTTATCCACAACCTCTGCATTGTCGGAAACCTTGCCCGCTATGGCTCCTGAGAAAGCGTCCGCCTCCTTCACCTTCACCATGGCCAGACAGCCGTCCAGCCCGTTTCCCCAGCCGACGATCCCGGCCACATACTCACCGCCTGCCACCGTACACTTGGCATAGCTCTGTCTGATATGGGACAATGACTGTCCTGCAACGCCGCCCACATAATCGCCTGCCGTGCTCTCGATCCTGCCATAGTTCTCACAGCGGAGCACCATTCCCATCTCCTGCAGGCCGCAGATACCGCCCACATAACTCTTCTGTGCGGTCACTTTCCCCTGATTTACATTCTGCCTGAGCACGCACTTGGTGAGGAAGGTGGAGTTTGCCCTGGCCTCGTCAAGTCCCGTGATATCGCTCTCCAGGTCAAAATCGTACTCAATGGCCATCGTCCCCGCAATACCCGATACATTCAAATCCGCCTCCACATTCCCGCTGTTGGTACACTTGGCAACGGTGGCGTCCATGCTCTCCTCCGCATCCTCCTGCGACTCGTCCTCATATCGATCGGAATAATCCATATCCAGCACACCGTCCAGCGCATCCGTATACAACAGCATGATCTCGCTGAACTGGTCATTGATATCCGAAAGGTCATCCCCCAGAAGATCCCCTGAGGAGGACATCTCATCATTCAGATAACCCATATTCTCGGAGATATTCTTTAAATTGGAGTTCAGACTCCCCGTGGTGGAGCGGTAGTCATCACCCAGTCTGGGAAAACTGAGATCCGGCTTATCGTTTAAGGTCGTCAGAATATCCTTCGTCCCCTCACCCATATCTTCCAGATTTTCCGCGGCATCCTGAGCGGAAGACGCGGCAGATTTCAACTGCTTCTTCGCATCGTCAGTCATCTCGTCCGAATGTCTGGATGCAATGTCTGTCATCGTCTCCAGATACTTGCGCATATCGTCTGCGTAACTGCTGCCATTGTGGGCGTCACTGTATTGTTTATCCGCATATTTTCCTGCCTCTTCCGCTATCTGGGAAGCGTTGGCCGCCATATCCGCTGCCGCCTTCTCCTGCACCTGACGGTCAGCCTCCGCCTGAGCGCTGCCGTCGGTCAGAGGAAACTCTCTGGTCTCGCCGCTGCCGCTGTCATAGTGCACCCAGCCCGTAATCCCCATATATTGGCCCGGCACATCCGCGAAGGGAATGGACGAATAACTCCAGCCGCTATCCACGCCCGATTCCCTCACAGGCTTTAAGTCATACTCGTTCGTCGTGTCCTCACTCGCAGCCTTACCAATATAGTAATTCTCATAAGCCTCCGTAACCTTCGCCACGTCCTCGGAATGCTGTTTCCCCGCCTCCTCGATGGCCTTCTTCGCCTGATCGTACTGCTCCTTCTCCTCGGGCGTCATATACTGATAGAGATCCATGGATTTTACCATGTCTTCCAGTTTCCCGGCAGCGTCCTTCACATCCCCGGCCGCATCCGAAGCATGGTCGATCACACCGCCGTCCTTAGCCGTCTCGTCCAGCACATAGTCAAAACGACTCACTGCCTCGTTGACAGAATCCATCATGCTGTCCGTCCACTCCGCCGTCCTGTCCGCCAGAGAATGGGTGTCGTCAAGCGCCCTGTCCGCAAAGTCCCGGATCACCGAAAGCCTGTTGGAGAGCACATCCGACCGGTCTCCCGCATCGTCCAGCATCTTCCCCACCTGGTCGTGAAGAACATCAATATGATCCGACAACTGCCGCACCACATCCTCCGACAGATCCACCGCTATGTACGGCTCCGCCTGCCCGACAATGCCGCCCACGTCCTTACGGCCGTATATCTTTCCCTTATTCGCGCAGGCATACACATAACCGGACTGCCGTCCCACGATGCCGCCCGTATTGTAGCCCACATGCTCGTAACCGACCGTACCCTCGTTTACACAGCTTTGGATGATTCCGGTGGAAAGTCCGGCAATGCCGCCTGTATCTACCGTATTATCGGTGGTGGAAAGTTTATCGCCCTTCTCGTCCTCATTCCTGTCAAGGGAATTTAAAATCCCCGTCGTGTACTGCTCCAGATTGATGTCATCCAGAGATTTCGCCTTGTCCTCACTGGAAATGTTGATATCGGCGCGATTGAGGCATCCCACAATATTGCCGACGTTATCACCCGCTATACCTCCCGTATAGTGCGCACCCGTGATCGTTCCCTTTGCCTCGCTGTCCATCAGCACGCCGCTGATCTCATTGTAGCCCGTGATACCGCCCACATAATCGTTGGCTTCCACAACGCCGTCAAAGACACAGTTTAGGAGAATACCGCTGTTATCTCCCACGATACCGCCCACTACCATCTGCTTTCCGGATGGCCTGACCGTTCCCTCTACCTTCAGATTGGCAATAACCGCCGTCTCCTGTGTGTAATTAAAAAGCCCCACATAGGAAACCGGCTTATGCACAAAGAATCCGCTGACAGTATGACCCTGCCCGTCGAAATACCCGCCGAAAGTCGGTATGGAGACAAAACCTTCCCCCGACAGATCAATGTCCTCTGTCAGATATACCTTCTTATTCCGCGACCAAGTGTCCAGCCAGCAGTCTCTGGAAAAGTCTTTCAATTCTTCTGCACTACTTATGTAAACTTCTTCCCATTCTATCTCATCACTTTTATAGGACGCAATCGTCTCGTTGGCGTCCTCCACGCTGGCGACTTCCTCTTCCCCGCCGTCTTCCTCCGAATCCTTATCCTTGGCCCGTTTCTCCGCCTCTGCTTCCTTCTCCGCCTCCGTCTGCGGTTTTTCCTCAAGTGCTGACACAGATGATGCCGGAAAAGCGCTCAAAATTACCGTTGCGGAAAGCAACAGCGCCGTCACTCTTCTCTTACTCATAATCCGCCACCTCCCTGCTCTCCAATTCCCGGGACACCGTCTCCGTCATCTGCCTGTATTCCTCCTCCGTGAGTTCCGTCACATCTCCGGCCTCCACGTAGGCGCTCACGTTACCTCTGACAATGGCGCTCATGCTGCCCGTCACGGTTCCCTCGATTCTGCCGCGCACCAGACCGTCCACTCTCATAAGGCCGGTCACATTCTTCGTGCGGATCGGCATATTCATCACAAAGGCCGTCTTCTCAATGATCTTATCGCCCACCAGAAGAATCTGCGGCAGGACAAACATAGTCACCAGAATGGAAATGGAGGTTCCTCTTCCCAGACATTTTCCGATACCGAAGATCGCCGCATTGGATGTCAGCTTACCGATCAGGAAACCCGCCACCACCATCATGGTTCCCGAGGTAATGATCGTCGGGAAGGCCTGATTCATGGAATCTATGATAGACTGTCTCCTGCCGCAGGTCTTTCGCAGTTCCATGTAGCGGCCCGCAATGACAATGGCATAGTCGATATTTGCACCCATCTGAATCGAGCTGACGATCAGGTAGGACATGAAGAAAATATTGTCCTGCTGCAGCGCCGGAATCGAAAAGTTAAGCCAGATACAGCCCTGAATCACCGCAATCAAAAGCACCGGCATACCTGCCGACTTGAAGGTGAACAAAAGCACCACCAGCACCGCCAGAATGGACACCACATTATTTACCAGATTATCGCGGCCAAAGGTCTTTTGCAGATCATACTGGCTCACCGACTCTCCGCATACCAGTACCCTGCCATCGGGATAATACTTCTCCGCGATTTCATGCATCCGGTCAAGGAAAGCGAACGTCTCCTCGCTCTCCTCAGGCAGCGTCAGAAAGACAAGCATACGGCTGTAATTCTCACCCTGCAACTGATTCTTCGCAAAATTCATGGCATCAAACGCTTCGTCCAGCGTATCCTGCAGATCGTCCTCCAGCGTGACATACCCTTCCTCCACTTCGTCGTGGACAAACATAAACATGTCGATCAGTGACACCTTATATTCGGGAAGGCCGTTGACCACCTTCGCGTAATCCTCATCATTGACGGCGTAGGCCGCATATACCAGCTCCGCCACCTCATAGTCCAGATCGATCAGCTCCGAGAACTGCCTCGGGGTCAGCTTGTCTGTCAGACAGTAATCGTCAAGCGCCTCTATATTGGCAAGCCCCTGCGTGTAATCTACCTCGGGGCAGGCCTCCAGCTCCTCTAACAGTTTTGCCTCCTTCTCGTAGTCTCCTGCAGGCACGATCAGCGCGACCATATTGCTGGCGCCAAAGTTCTCCGTCTGCAATTCCTCCGTCTTTTGGATGCTGTTCTGAATGGGCGGCGTGATCGTGCTGTCACCGAACACATAGGGGCACTTGCTGGATGTGGTGTACGCCCACACGATCACAAGCACAAAGAGCGGTGCCACAATAAACCGCGTCGCATAGTCAAACTTGCCCACAAAAGGAATGTCCGGGACAAAGTTTTTGTGCTTGGTGGTATCCATCAGCCTGGAAAACAGCATGATCACACCCGGCATCAACAGGAACACGGAGCCGAGCGCCAGAAAGATGGACTTGATCAGGCACATGGACAGATCCGGCCCCATCTTATACTGCATAAAGCCCATGGCGATCAGACCGCCTATGGTGGTCAGAGAGCTGCCGCAGATTTCGGGAATCGCCTTGCTCAGAGCTATGATGATCGCCTCGCGGGCTTCCAGCGTGGCGTGCTCCTCCTTGTATCTGTTTAAAAGAATAATGGCGTAATCCACCGACAGCGCAAGCTGCAGTACCACCGTCACGGAATTGGACACGAAAGAGATCGTGCCGAAAACGAAGTTCGTGCCCATCTGCAAGATCGCGGCCGCCACGAAGGTGATCAGCAGAACCGGCACTTCCGCATAAGCCTGTGAGGTGAGCAGCAACACCGTCACCACGACAAAAGCCACCAGAACGACGATGACATTCATCTCCTCCGCAATCAATTCCGCCTCGATATCCCCCAGCGTCGTGGACAGATAGTAATCATACCCGTCAAGCTCTTCCTTCACCCGCTCCAGCACTTCCAGGCACTGGTCGTCCTTCTCGTCGAAATCAAAAGTGACATTATAATAGGAAGAACCATTAAAATAATGTTCTTCCGTATCGTCAAAGTCTACCATGAAGACCCCGGGTATAAATTCCAGATTCCGCTCGATCGACTCCGCCTGTTCATAGGAAACGTTAGCCACCATCACATCACAGGTTCCGTATGTAATAAACTCCTGTTCCATCAGATCCAGACCCTGCTTCGTCTCCGTGGAATCCGGAAGGTAATGGGACATGGAGTTCTCTACGTTGACCCAGTTTCTCGACACGGCAGAAAAAATGATCAAAATGCCAAACAGCAGGAAAAACAGATTTCGTTTATCCACAATGAATCCGCATATCTTGATCATTGCCTGATTGCCGCCCTTTTTTTCATTTTGCTCCTTTTCCATAGAAAAAACTCCTCTCCTTTTCAAGAGGAAATATATCATTTCGACCGCCGGTCGTCAATTCTTTAACAGGCGGGTTTTATACATTCCCCCGAAATTGTACAACAGTTCATTCCATGAGCCTTCCCCCAACCGCCGCCTTCCAAAATACGCAGGGTTTTATAATGGGCTTCCGTTTTTTCTGCGGCTGTGATAAAATTTTTTCTATGAGAAAACACTTTCAACCACATTTATCCACAACACAGACAATACTGCTCAGCTTTTTGCTGGCAATTCTTTTCGGGAGCGCTCTGCTTGTTCTGCCGGTCAGTTCCGCGGACGGCACAGCCGTACCCTATATAGACGCGCTGTTTACCGCGACGACCTCCATCTGTGTGACAGGGCTTGTGACCGTTCCCACCTTTTCCGCGTGGAGCCCCTTCGGCCAGGTCGTCATTCTCTTTCTGATACAGATCGGCGGGCTCGGCGTCGTCACCATCATGTCCGGCCTGATGATCAGCCTGCACAGGAGAATCGGCATCAAGGACCGGATGCTGATTCAGGACGCTTTCAACTTAAATACCCTGTCGGGCATGGTAAAGTTTATCCGAAAGGTGCTCGCCGGCACGTTTCTGGTGGAGGGCATCGGTGCCCTTTTATATATGACGGTATTTGTGCCGGAATTTGGCGTAAGAGGTATCTGGATCTCCGTATTTAACGCCGTTTCCGCATTCTGCAATGCAGGTATGGATGTGATCTCGGAAGACAGCCTGTACGCCTATGTCCACAATCCCGTCATCAACCTCGTGACGAGCCTGCTGATCGTCTTTGGCGGCATCGGATATATCGTCTGGTGGGATATCGTGGGCACTTTGAAGAATATACGGCAGCAAAAACTGAAATGCTTCGCCACCCTGACCCTTCACAGCAAAATAGCGCTCTCCGTTACGGGAGTCCTTATTCTCGCCGGAGCAGCGGCCATTTTTGTCTTTGAATATAACAACCCTCTGACGATGGGCAGCTTTTCCCTTTTTGAGAAGCTGCAGGCCTCGCTGTTTCAGTCCGTGACCACAAGAACCGCAGGCTTTGCCACCATCCCGCAGGAGGATCTGACCAACGCCTCAGCCATCGTCTCCCTGCTTTTGATGTTTATCGGCGGATCGCCGGTGGGCACTGCGGGCGGCATCAAAACAGTGACTTTCGCTGTGCTGATCACCTCGGCGTTTGCCACGATGAAGACCCATTCCGAGGCAGAGCTTTTTCATCGGACCATCCCGAAACACGCCGTCAGCAAGGCTGTCGCGGTGGTGAGCATGGCCTTTATCATCCTGTTTACGGCAACGCTCCTCCTGTCGGCCGTCACAGACGCGGATGCACTTGACATCGTCTATGAGACGGTCAGCGCCGCCGCAACGGTTGGCCTGACGAGAAGCCTGACATCCGAGCTGAATGTCTGGGGCAGAATCATTATCATCATCACCATGTATCTCGGCAGAGTCGGCCCGATCTCACTCATGATCGCGCTGAATACAAAAAAGGAAACAAAAAATATCATCAAGAATCCCACAGAAGATATAAGCGTGGGCTGAGAGACAAGGAAAGGAAGAGAAACTTATGGGTATCCATCAATCTTATGCGGTGTTTGGCCTGGGCAGATATGGAACGGCAGTCGCGAAGGAGCTTGTAAAAAACGGGGCGGAAGTGCTCGCCGTGGACACGGACGAGGAACTTGTCAATGCCGCCAGCGCCGAGATCCCCTATTGCAAATGCGCTGACATCACAGAAGCGGAAGTGATCAGGCAGCTTGGCATCGCCAATATCGACGTTGTCATCATCGCCATGGCCAGCAATCTGAAAGCCAGCGTCATGGCGACCATGCTCTGTAAGGAAATCGGCGTGAAAACCGTGATCGCCAAATGCGCCACCGACTTAGACCGCAAAATTTTAAGTAAAGTGGGCGCTGACCGGGTCGTTTTCCCGGAGAGCGAGTCAGGCATCCGCCTTGCCAAAAATCTCCTAAGCTCCGGATTTATCGATATCATGGAGCTCTCCAAGGACGTCTCCATGGTGGAACTGCCCGTCCGCCCGGAGTGGGTGGGGAAGACCCTCATGGAATTAAATCTCCGGAAAAAGTATTCCATCAACGTGGTGGCCGTCATTGAGGACAAAAACGTCCGCGTCAATATTGACCCCGAAATGCCCCTGCAGCCGTCCATGAAAATGATCGTGATCGCCGATACGGCAAAACTGGGGAAACTAGCGTAAAAGTTCCCCGGTTTCCCCTTTTAAAACAGGCAATCACAATTTTAGCTCCACCTGAATACTGCCATCCAGACTTTTCAGCATCTTTTGAAAATCCTGTCCGTCCGTCTTATTCCCCACGATGCTGCCGTAATGTGTCGGGATCGCCGCCTTCGGCTTGATCTGCGCCGTATACTCCGCCGCCTGCTTCCAGTCCATCGTGTAAAATCCCCCGATGGGAATCAGCGCCACATCGCAGCGCACCTTCCTGATATCCTCATTCACATCCGTATCTCCGGACACATAATAACGGACGCCGTCCATTTCCACCACATATCCCTGCCACTTCTTTCCCTTCGGGTGGAAAGGCTTCAGCTTATTGTAAGCGGGAATGGTCTCAATCGTAACACCGCCCGCCTCCTGGGCCTCACCCGGCCGGTAAAACAGGCAGTTCTCCGGTGCGATACCCGATTCAGAAAGCGCCTTCTTTTTCATGGACTCCGGCGCGACAAGACAGGTGTCATCCTTCTTACATTTCGCAATGGATGCCGGCTCAAAATGGTCGTAATGCTCATGCGTGATGAAGATCAAGTCCGCGTCGTGGGCGTCGGCCTGTATCTGGTACGGGTCGAAATACAGGATTTTCGGACCCTGGATGCGAATGCTGCTCTGGGTGTTGACGGTGATATGATTCAGATTCATGTTTACTCCTCCCTGAAATTTCCAAAAATTACTTTATCGCAATTATAACAGAGAATTTCTGATAGGAATAGACACATTTGACGCTCTTAAAACCGCTCTTGCCAAGCATATCCTTCTCTTCCTCAACGGAACATTCTTTATCCAACTTCCTGCGCTCTTTCCATAATGCAATATCGTGTTCCGTCAACCCGCTATCCGCCAACTGATTCTCCCAATAAGTGTCGAACCAATTATCCATATCCGCCTGTCCGGCACAAAACTGGTCATAGTTTACAAACAGCCCTCCCTCCGGCAGTTTGTCATAAATCCTGTCAAACAATGTCTCCTTATCCGCGTTTTCCAGATGGTGTATTGACAGCGCCGAAACAATGACATCGAAGTCCTGCCCCGGAAGTTCCCTGCTATAATCTGCCACCAAGTACGATACATGATCTAATCCGGCAAACCTTTTGCGGGCAACCTGCAACATATCATCCGCAATATCGACAAGCACATATTCGGACGCCGGAAAGTGCCGGTACCAAACATAGGACAGCAGTCCTGTTCCCGCCCCCAAATCCAAAACCCGTTTCGGTTTCGCTATATTTGACACAATAAATTTCGTTGTATTTTTGTAGTAATCCTCAAAACACGGGATAAATTTTCTGCGGTTGACGTCGTATTCCTCCGCAATCAGGTTGAATTGTTCTTCTATATTCATTTATAGATTCCTCCCGCACTATCATACTATTTACCCTCTTGCTCAGGAAGGGTATTTTCACTGTAATTTTCTAAATAATACCCAAACTCTTTTTTCATCTCTTCTCTTGAAAAATCATATTCCTCCATGAGATACTCCAAAAATTCTTCTATTGATATGGGATCTACATGCTCTGCCTTTTCAGCCGACAGCGAACCATCCTGCCCTACTTTCACTTCATAAATATCTGCATACGACCAGTCACCACAGTCGCTCTCAATAACAGCTATATATACTTCTCCCTCAGACCTGGCCTCAAAGGTAAAGCCAAATTTTTCACTCATATAATACCGATAAGACGGAGTATCAATCTCCTCGATAATGCCTTCCTCGGAACAGACATATACGGCCCCGCTTCCCATTGAGCCGGTACCGGAGCTTAATACCGTCATCTGATTACCATCGACCGCCAACTGTGGTCTAAAATCAAATCGTATAGCCCTGATTCCATCTAATATAAAGAATATAACTAAAATTGAGACATATGCAAGCACTACGACACACGCCTTTTTGGCTAAAGACTTGCTCTTTTTTACAATTGCAACCAACATCATGATCAGGAAAACACCTAACGCGAACATCCCCAAAAGAACAAAAATTATATATACAAGCAATGCGCTTCCGTTCATATTCTACACCCACCTCCTATGAACTTTCCGAGGCAGCTCCTTCTGCTGAACCGTTGGTATTTTCAAATTGTTCCCTCGCCGCCATAATCGGTGAAACTGGCCGCAACATAACGAACGGTATTCACCACCCCCGTGTTGGACTCCTGCTCGCGCACGCCGATTACTTCCGACATATTGGCTTTGCCAAACTTAAAGAAATCCACATACTCTATGATTTCTTTCCCCGTATCATACGCAAAGGAGTACCCGTACAGGTCACAGCCATCCTCCATATGACTCTTTTCAAAAGTAAGATTCGACACTCTTCCCGGGCAGAGTTCTTCACTGCACCGTATCGCCTCCGCCTGAAATGCTTCCCAATCCTCCGGTTCATGGAATGGATTTTCCCCCACAGGATTCGTTACCGGCAGACTGTGAATCTGGTTCTCTTCCTCCCGGGAAGCATATCCATATCGGCCCCATCCCCGATGGCAGAATGTCCATCCATTCTTCCTGACGGTGCACCACAGGACGTAAGAACCATGCCGAGCGCAGTTATACCGATGATGCAGAGTTTTCTTTTTCTATTCTGCCGTCTCCTTTGGTTTAATTCTCTACCTTTCATTTCGTCATCCTTTTACATAATGCTATAGCCGACCGAAATTTATCCAGAGCATGTTCACTTGTGCAGTCAACCAACCCATATGTACAGGTTTTATGCGGCTGTACAGGAATTATTGGTTACAATATACCATATCTCATTATTCCCAACAACACATTTTGAAGCTCGCTTTCAAAATGTGAAAGTCATTTACAAAACGGGAACCTCGGATTGCAATCAACCACGAATATATTTGAACATATCAAATTGTACCTGAAAAATGACAAAGTATACCAAACCCCCTTTTTTAATTTGATTTTTTGTTATAGTTAATTAAGATCATTATATCGCTGTTAGTCTAACATAATAGTTGAAAGAGAGGGAAGAATAAATGAATCAACTTGTGTTTACTACAGATGCATGTGTGGGGTGTAACCGTTGCATAGGTGCATGCAGCTGCCAGGGAGCCAATATCGCAAAAAGCATTAATGGTGAGAATGTAATAGAAGTCGATATGGATAAGTGTATTGCATGTGGCGCCTGTTTTGACGTTTGCGAGCATCATGCAAGAGAATATGAAGATGACACCGAAAGATTTTTTGAGGATTTGAAAAAAGGCGAGAAAATTTCTATTATATTAGCACCTGCGTTTAAGGCCAATTATTACGATGAGTATGAGACAGTTCTTGGCGGACTTAAGAAACTGGGCGTAAATCGGATTTTGAGCGTATCCTATGGAGCTGATATTACAAGCTGGGCATACATCAATTATATTCAGAAGCATAATTTTGTCGGAGGAATTTCCCAGCCTTGTCCTGCAGTTGTAGGATATATCGAGAAATACTTACCCGAGCTTCTGCCGAAATTGATGCCAATTCACAGCCCTATGATGTGCAGTGCAATTTATGCCAGAAAATATATGGGATTAAGAGACAATCTTGCGTTTATCAGTCCTTGTATCGCAAAGAAAAACGAGATTGAGGACCCGAATACGGGAGGGTATGTAAAATATAATGTCACTTTTTCTCATTTGATGGAGTATGTGAGGGCCCATAATATAAAAGGAGATCCGATAAGCGATGAGATCGAGTATGGACTTGGTTCGATTTATCCGATGCCGGGAGGGCTGAAAGAAAATGTGTACTGGCTGCTGGGCGAAGATGTATTTATTCGTCAGGTAGAAGGTGAAAAGCATTTGTATAATTATCTGAAAGCAAATAAGGAACGGATTGCGAAGGGAAGAACTCCATATTTAATGATTGATGTGCTCAACTGTAGTGCGGGATGTCTTTACGGAACCGCTGTGGAAGAGAAATTGGCAAAAACAGAGGATGCCTTTTATGCGATTGAGCAAATAAAGCAGAAAAGTAAGAAGGATAGTAAAAAAACTGCATGGGCGAGAAAGCTTGCGCCGGAACAACGGTTGAAGCTCTTGAATAAAGCATTTGCTTCCTTAGACATCAATGATTTTGTCCGCAAATATACAGATAAAAGTGATAAATGCAGGGCAAAGACACCAAGTGAGAAAGAACTTGATAAGATCTTTGTTGAGATGAAAAAAGAAACGCCGGAAAAGCGCCGCATTAATTGTGGCGGTTGCGGATATAAAAATTGTACGGAGATGGCAGTTGCAATTTATAATGGTTTTAATTATAGGGATAACTGCGTGCATTATGTAAAAGACTTTGCGATCGAAGAAAAGGCGCAGGCGAATTATCTGGCAGAGCAAATGCAGGATCTTCGTATTCACGAAAAAGAAAAGCAGGAAATGCTGTCAAGCAAAATAGATGAGCAGTTTAAAGAAATTGGGGCTAATGTGAGCGGCATGACAGACGGCTGTAACGTAAATGTACAGGAAAGCACGGAAATTGCAGCGACAATTACGGAAATGGTAGCATTTGCGGATGGATTGAAAGCCTCTCTGGAACAGATCCAAAATTATTTAGGAGATTTGGAAACAAATAATGCGGACGTAATATCGATTGCAAATCAGACGAATCTCCTGGCGCTGAATGCTTCCATTGAAGCGGCGAGAGTTGGCGAAGCAGGCAAAGGATTTTCTGTTGTAGCAGAACAAATAAAGGCACTTGCTGAAAATTCGAAAGAAACGGTAAGCAAGAGCGACCAGACAAAGACAGATATAGGCGTTGCAGTTGATAAACTGTACAAAAGTGCAGATGAGCTGCTCCAGATTGTGAAAAAAGTAGATGGGCGGGTTCAGAATTTAGTAGTCTCGACACAAGAAATCACTTCTGCGACAGAGGATGTAACCAGAGTCGCGGAAAGTGTACGTGAAAAGTTATATGAGTTGGTATCGGCAGAAGATTGACATATTTTTCCTCGTCAGGGAATAGTGTGCCCGAACTTTTGTCGTAGACAGCAAAAAGGGATTCCGGCAGACCGTCCGGGACTATCCTAAAGTTTGTGTAAACCTTCAGACTGATGTAAGATAAAACTACACAGTCTGGAGGTTTTATTATGGCAAAAAAAAACGATAGCCCACAAAAAGCAGCCATGCGGGAAATGATGCGTGGATATCTGAAAGACAATGATATCCGGATCAAAGATGGTGCCGATGTCAATGCCGTCATGCGTGACATGATGTCTGTTCTTTTAGAAGGCGTACTGGATGAGGAGCTGGATGAAGAACTTGGCTACTCAAAGTATGACTACAAAAACAAGGACACTGATAACAGCAGGAACGGCCATTCCACAAAGACCATGCACACCAGCTATGGGGATATGGAAATGAATATCCCCCGTGACCGTAACGGTGAGTATGAACCACAGCTTATCAAAAAGTACCAGAATACGGTGACACAGGACATGGAGGAAAAGATCCTCTCCATGTATGCAAAGGGCATGACTACAGGGGATATAGAGTCCCATATGAAAGAACTCTATGACATTGACATTTCCGACAGCACCATCAGCCGGATCACGGACAAGGTCCTCCCCATCGTAAAAGAATGGCAGGAACGCCCCTTAGAAGAAGTTTATGCTGTCGTCTTCATGGATGCCATCCACTACCATGTCCGCAGTGAGGGACGGATTGTAAAACGCGCGGTCTATATCGCTCTTGGAATCGACATGAGTGGGAAAAAGGATGTGCTTGGCATGTATGTGGGGGAAAACGAGAGCGCCAAGTTCTGGCTCTCCATTATGAACGGTCTTAAGAACCGGGGTGTGGAGGATATCCTGATCGCCTGTGTGGATGGGCTTACCGGCTTCCCGCAGGCCATAGAGGCGGTATACCCGCAGACCGAGATCCAGCAGTGCATCATCCATCAGATCAGGAATTCAACGAAATTTGTCTCATACAAAGACATCAAAAAACTGATGGCAGACTTAAAGCTGGTGTATGCCGCCCCATCGGAAGAAGCCGCTTTAAATGAACTGGAACTGTTTAAGGATAAATGGGATTCCAAATATCCAAAGATTTATAAATCATGGCATGACAACTGGGCAACGCTTTCCACCTATTTTAAATATCCGGAGGCAGTCAGGCGGCTTATTTATACTACAAATGCCATTGAAGGTTTTAACCGGCAGCTTCGGAAAGTGACGAAAGCAAAGACCGTATTCCCAACGGACGACAGCCTGTTAAAGATGCTGTACCTGGCGATGATGGATATCACAAAAAAATGGACAGGCCACAGGCAGGACTGGGGCCTGTCCATTCCCAGTTAGAGATTTACTTTGAGGAGCGGCTTTCCGGCCGGAATCTATAACAGGAACAGTTATATCAGCTTTTATTGACAGCAGGGAAACAGCCTGTATAATACAGGGTAAGGGGCGGATCCTGAAATCCGAGTTTGTCAAGTAAAGTGTGTAAATTTTTTGTATTTTTATGGTGGCCAGGGAACCCGGCCACCTTTTCCGTAAATTTCAGCTGAAGGGAAGTTCTTCTGTTTCATCGTGATCTGTCTCTGACGCACGCTTTATGTAACGGTCAATGATATTACCCGGAACTGGGATATCCTGTTCGATCAGCAGAGCCAGAAGCTTCTGGATATCCTGTTTTTGCTGCTCGATAGTCTCCAGAGCATTATCATGGTCATACCTCAAAAAATTCAGCTGGGCTATAAACTCATCATCCATTTCATATTCGGACATTTTCCGTTTGCTCATCCGGCTTCCTCTTCTCTTAAAAATTTTCGTATTTCAGCATGCGTTTCTGAATCTTATCATCCATGGCAAGCTGATTCCTGACCAGCGCCCAGTTTGATACCGGGCGGCCGTTCCATTTCTTATACAGTTCTGTGATCCTCAGATATAAGGCTTTCATGACGGCATCTTCACTGGGAAAAGAACCTTTCTTTGTTACCTTCCTGAAACTGGAATTGATCGATTCTATAGCGTTTGTGGTATACATTACTTTACGTACGGCACTTCCGTAATTATATAACTGTTCTACATGTGCCCAGTTGCGGACCCATACATCAATAGCTCCCGGATACTGGCTCCATGCCTGTTTAAACCGTTCAAACTCCGCCTCTGCCGCTTTCAGGCTGGCTGCACCATACACCTTCTTTAACCGGGCGGTAAATGCCTTATAATCTTTGGATGGTATGTATCTGACTGAATTACGGATCAAGTGTACGATACACCTCTGGATAACTGCATCTTTAAAAATGGATCTTGCCCCTTCTTCCAGCCCGGACACGCCGTCCATGCTGATAAAAAGAATGTCTTCCACACCGCGGTTCTTGATCTCGTCAAATATTTGCATCCAGTAATGCTTCCCTTCTGATTCTCCGATCCAGATGCCAAGGATATCTTTGATCCCATTCACGTCATACCCTAAAACAACATATACCGCACAGCTTTTGCTCTCCATATCTTTGCGTATATTTACATACAGGCAGTCGACAAAGAGAAAGGGATAGAACTTTTTTAGCGGACGGTTCTGCCATTCGCCCGCTGTTTCTATTACCCGGTCTGTGATATTGGAGATCGTTTCATGGGATATCTCAAAACCATAGATATCCTCGATCGTATCGGCAATGTCCCTTTGGCTCATCCCTTTTGCATACATGGATAAAACTTTGTCCTCAATGCCACTCACGTCTTTAGAACGCTTGGGAATGAGCTGCGGGTCAAATGATCCATCCCTGTCACGGGGCGAGTCGATCTCTACTTCTCCCATGGAGGTTTTGAGGCTTTTGTGGGTATAACCGTTTCTGCGGTTAGAGGTCTCTTTGTAACCGTGATCATTTGTATCATAGCCAAGATGGCTGTTCATTTCCCCTTGGAGCATTGCTTCAAACATGGGGCCAAAGATATCCCTTAATGCATCCTGCATATCCTCTGCTGAAGTGGGCTGGTACTGGTCGATAATTGCCTGTGCGATAGCTTTGCTGGCTTCGCTTCTTTTGTTTTTACGTGGTGCCATAAGTGCGTTACTCATAATCCCTTCAATTCCTTTCTTTTAATGTACCGCACTTTATCATAAAAATAAAGTGCGTAAGTTTTTGTTACCGGTAACTTACACACTTTATATTACACTCCCTGAAATCCGTCATCCGCCCCTTAAGTAACTATTAACCTGTCTTATATCAGTTTTTGAGTTTACACAAAACTTGAAACGCTCTCGACCGTCCTTTCATGGGCGTCTCTCGGAATCTCTTTATTTGGTGCCGTCTCTGCACTTTTACCTCTGCTCTCTTAGTAGCAGTACCACTATCTCAACATGCTCATCATTATCCAAACCCAAATTCATATCTTCCTCAATAATCGGAAGCCTAAATTTAATAGATTTCAGCCACTGCCCATTCGGCTGTCTGTCCTCATAGATCTGTATTTCAGAAATCAATGCTTCCATAAGCTGCCGCCGCTCTACTTCATTCATCACAGCATACAGCTTTTCAAAATAAACCAATACCTTATAAATATTATCTCCCGTCAGCTTCTCAGCTTCAACCGCCTGTTTCTTTGCCCTTGCTTCAATAAGTTGTGTTTCTACATATTCTATCTTATCGTACATTCGATAAAGACGGTCATCAAGGTCAGCCTTTCGTTTGATATAATGTCTGTCATCCGGATCAAGGGAATCAATTTCCTCTGCCAGCTTTAGCTTGACAGCATAATATTGCCGTAACTGCTTTTCATACTCTGTAAGCTCACCGTCTATTGCGGCAGTATCCACCTTACTGCCTATCTTCTCTTGCATCATTGCCGCAAACTTAGGATTGCTAACCAACTTTATAATGACTTCCGCCACCGCATCATCCAACAGTTCCTCCCGTATCTGCTTCTTATAATCGCACTTATGCCCGCATGTCATGGTACGATGCTTACAACCGTAGTAATAAAAATCCTTATATTTTGTCCCATCCTTTTTTCGCTTGATGCTCTTATTGCCATACATGCCCGCTCCGCAGACCGGACATCTGACAATTCCCGAAAGAAGATGCGTTTTCGTGTCTTTGCCTCTATTTATATGTTCGTATTTCTTCGCCTGCGCAAGCAGCTTTACCTGTGCCGCCTGCCAGACATCTTCCTCAATAATTGCATCATGCTGTCCGTCCACCAGAATATAATTATCCTGCTCCACAAGATGATACTCGTTTCGCGTCCCATGAACTTTTTCTGTCTTTCTGCGTCCATAGGCCATTTTACCGCAATATACTGGATTTTTTAGGATAATGCGAACCAAGTGCGCATCAAAAAGAGGATTTTTCCCGTTCTGTCGCTGTATTTTACGAATACCGTGGTTTTCAAGATATTTTGCCACACCGTTAACACCAATATCCGTATGCACATACTGTTCAAAGATTATGCGGATAGCTTTTGCTTCTTCTTCGTTAATCTGTAATTTCCCATCTATCAGTTGATAACCATATGGTGCAAACCCACCATTCCATTTTCCCTCACGGGCTTTCTGGATACGCCCCTCCATCGTCTGCACGCGAATATTCTCCCGTTCAATCTCTGCAACTGCTGACAGTACGGAAATCACCAGTTTTCCGGCATCCTTGGAAGAATCAATGTCATCCTCCACACAGATCAGATTTACACCAAAATCCTGCATAACCTGCAATGTAGAAAGCACGTCTGTCGCATTTCTGCCAAATCGGGACAACTTAAAAACAAGGACAAAGGAAACACCGTCTTTTCCTGACTTGATATCCTCCATCATACAGTTAAATTCTATTCGCCCCTCAACAGACTTGCCAGATTTTCCAGCATCCTCATATGTGCCGACAATTTCATAATCATTATAGTCGGCAAACGCTTTCATTCTGGCTTTCTGTGCGTCTAAGGAATAACCGTCTGTCTGCATGGCCGTAGATACTCTTGTATATGTGTAAACCTTTATTTTTTGTCCTTTCATACCAAATTCTCCATTTTAATTTTTATCCACTTTTTTACCCAATATTTTTATCGAGTTCAAATAGTCTTGTTCCACATCACTTAAAGTACGCTCTTTATATTTCTTATATTCTCCAGTTGCTCTTTCCACAGCCTGCTTATGCGTCACACTCCCGTTCCCTGACAATAACTGTTCACCGCTCATTGTTAAAATCCGGTCTAAGTGCTTCGCCCAATCTTTCATGGTCATAATCTGTTCCCGTTCTGCCTGACGTTCTGCAAAATCCAAATATCCCGACACAAGCTGCCCCATTGCACGAAGTTCTTTTTCATCCAGATAGTTTTTGGCAATGACGGCTTCCCGCAAAGTCGGCTGGTTTCCTGCAAAGGTGGTAAGCCCCATAAATTCTTTTTCCGCATCTGCCCTTGTATAAATAACTTCCGCCGCAGTCTGCCCATGAATAGCATAATGAATTTTGTTCTGAACCTTCTGAAAAAACTGAATGGATATTTCCGCTTTCGGATCATAGTCAATGCTGGTAGCATAAATCTCCAGTACCTGCCTGTAAAATACCTTTTCGGAGGCACGAATGTCCCTAATCCGTTCAAGCAGTTCCTTAAAATATCCACCGCCACCTAAATCTTTCAGACGCTCATCATCCAGTGCAAAGCCTTTACGCATATACTCTTTCAAGATTCCGGTTGCCCATATTCTGAACTGTGTGCCGCGTTTTGATTTCACACGGTAGCCGACAGAGATGATTACATCGAGATTATAATAACAAATGCTGCGTTCTACCTGCCTGTTTCCTTCATTTTGAACTGTTGCAAAATATGCAACAGTTGCTTCCTGCACAAGTTCTTCTTCTGAATAAATATTTTTAATATGCCTTGAAATTGTTGATTTATCTCTCTGAAACAGTTCTGCCATTTGGTCAATAGACAGCCACACAGTATCCCCATCAAAAGTTGTTTCG
>ERZ808042.521-NODE-521-length-21076-cov-3.628697_pt1 | contig 21076 bp, 15 predicted proteins | sample MGYA00380193_ERZ808042 | MGnify/ENA primary metagenome ERZ808042 (study PRJEB31490, sample SAMN06133401) | mouse gut metagenome | isolation source: M1_2 | host: mice | place: China: Chengdu | collected 2015-05 ...
GCAGATGTATACTGGAGAATGCGCAGGGGCCGGTAGAGACACAGACAGAGCGGGAAGAGAATAATGTTCCGATCCAATGGAGGCGCAGAATGGCGTTTCAGACGAAACTTAAGCCATATAGTATGCAGAGGCTGGATTTTTCTACGGTGATCGAGGAAACAGCGCCTGCAAGATCTAAAGTGGATGCCATGGACACGGGCATCGTGCTCGAGAATGAGACCATGAAGGTAGTTATCAACAGGCAGACAGGTTTGCTGGACGCTTATCAGTCAGGCGGAAAGGATTACTTAAGAGAAGGCAGTTTTCTGCCGCTGGTTTTTGAGGACGACCATGATTCCTGGGGGATGACGAAGAACAAATACAACATTTTGGCAGGCACCTTCCATATTCGGAGAAACAAAGAGGGGATACCGGAAGTGCAGATCATAGAAGAAGGAGCCGTCAGAACGATTGTGGAATGTGTTTTTGAATATCAGCGCTCCACGATGATCATACGTTACAAGGTTCCGAGAAGAGGAACAGAAATAGAGATAGAGATCCTGTTAAAATATGCAGAAGAGCTAAAAGTTGTCAAACTGGGAATTTATACGCCTTACGAACAGGGAAAATATCTGGGGGATACGGCCTTCGGCGTAGAGGAACTGGATCAGGAGGAACAGGAAGTGGCAGCACAGAAGTGGGTCGGCGTAACGGACGGCGTTTCCATGGTCACGCTGATCAATGACTCTGTCTATGGTTCCAGTTACAAGCGGGGAAGCTTCTTCCCTACGCTGATCAAATCCTGTGGTTACGCGGCGCATCCGATGTCTGGCAGAAAGCATATGCCTGAAGACAGATTCATCGACTGCAGCGATCATATCAGTAAAACTTACAGATTTTATTTGAATGCGCAAGATATGCAAAGCCGTATGGAGCGCATAGGAAAAGAAGCGCTTGTCAAGCATGAAAGGCCTTATATCCTGAATGGATTTACGAATCCTTCCTATCCGGTGGACAGGCCGTTTATGACGCTGAGCGATACCAGAATCCTGTGCAGTGCGGTGAAATATGCAGAAGATGAGACGGGATTGGTGGTCAGGCTTTTCAATACGACGGATCGGCAGCTGCAGGGAGTTCTGGCAATGGAGCTTTATGAGACAAAACTTCGGGTGTCCTTTGGACCGTATGAAATAAAGTCTTTTCTGTATCGATTCCATGAAAAAGAGTGGATAGAAGTCACATTACTGGAAGAAGAAATCACAAGAGGATAAGGAGGCAGTATAATGGGAAACGAGTTGGCAATCAATGGAGGAACACCGGTTAGGAGTAAGCCGTTACCGGGGGCTTATCCGGGGGCAAGCGTGTATGGCGCAGAAGAGATCAATGCGGTGACAGAAGTGATCACGAGAAAGTCCCCGTTCAGGTATTATGGTGTGGATGTGGCAGGTAAGGCGGAAGAATTTGAGCAAAGAGCCTGTGAGCGTTTTTCTCGAAAATACGCCCTGGCGGCAAGCTCGGGGACCTCCTCCCTGATCATTGCTTTGGTAGCAGCAGGAGTCGGGAGCGGGGATAAAGTGATTATTCCGGCCAATACTTTTTATGCCACGGCAGGCGCAGTGGTAGCAGCCGGCGGCGTGCCGGTCTATTGCGAGATCGATGACAGCATGAATATCGATCCGACGAAAATAGAGGAATTGATCGATGAAGATGTAAAAGCGCTTGTTATTGTGCCCATCCTGGGGAACGCCTGTGATATGGACCCGATCATGGATCTCTGCAACAGAAGAAATCTGCTGCTGATCGAAGATAATGCCCAGTCTTGGGGAGCCACTTACAAAGGAAAGAAGTGTGGAAGCTTCGGGGCGATTGCGACGTACAGCTTACAGCTTAACAAGATGATCACTGCGGGTGAAGGCGGGGTTCTGGTAATGGATGATCCCAGATACCTGGAGAGGGCAACAAGATTCCATGATCAGGGGCAGTTTAGGAAGAAACAAAAGAATGAGGGGACAAAAAATCTGCCGGATCAGATCCTCATCGGACAGAATTATCGTCTAAGTGAGGTGGCATCCGCAATTGCCTGCGAACAGATGAAAAAGTTAGATTATATTATTGAAAACCTGAGGCGTGTGAAGCAGACTATAAAATCCGAGATAAAACCTGTGCTTGAGCGTAAAGGCGTCGTGTTCAGGAGGATTACGGATGAGGCCGGTGATGTGAGTAATACGATTATGATGTACTTGCCGAGCCCGGAAAAGGCCGTTGCGTTTAAAGAAGCGCTCTATGCCGAAAATATTTTCTGTTCTCATCTTTATGAGCGGAAAACGATTTATCAGGCGCCATCCCTGCTCGATCCTAAGCCGGCCGATAAAAAGGGGTATCCGTTCAACCAGTTCACCGGAGACAAAGCGCCGCATTACAGTATGGGGATGTGTCCGAAAGCGGAAGACTTACTGGCAAGAAATGTTATGATTCCCTTAGCGCCGGTATTCACAGAGGAGGATTGTAGGGATATTATCAGGGCCGTTTGCAAAGTGGCCGAAGCGGTGCTGTGAGTTTGGAGAAACTACCCATAAAGAGGGAGGGGTTCAAGTTGATGGACGATAAATTTTTTGATGTCAATATAGTAGTCGGGAAAAGGGCTGTCTGCTATCCGGGTTCCTATTATGATCGGGAGACGATAGAGAAGAAAATGGCACAGTATGGCATAGCGAGAGCTTTGGTCTACCATGACGCGGCGAGGGAGGATGATCCGGGGAAAGGGAATCGGCTCACCCTGGAATTCACGAACCAAAGCGATAAGTTCTATCCGGTGTTTGTGGCCATACCGCACCATACAAGACCGGAGTTTGCACCCTGTAAGTTCCTGGAAGAACTGCGTGCGCACAAGGTAAGAGCAGTTAAGATCTTCCCCGGAGCAGACGCGCATAATTTCATGCTTCATAAGGTAGTGAGCGGCGAATTGTTTGAAATGCTGGAGGCCAACAGGATTCCGCTCCTGATCGGACACAATCAGGCGGGGCTTAATGATATTTACGGCATTGCCCAGGAGTTTCAGGATCTGAGAATGATCGTGACGGACTTCACCTACAGACAGGACAGGAATCTGTATGCGCTGATGGATAAGATGGAAAATGTCTACATCGAAACCATAGGCTATAAGACATTCGGAGGCATCGAGGAATTCTGCCGGCATTTTGGCGCTCATCGTTTGCTGTATGGCAGTGGAATGCCGCTTTATTCGGGCGCGTCTGCCGTATCGATGATCCGCTATGCCGAAATATCGGAAGAGGAAAAAGAAAAAATAGCTTATAAGAATTTGGACAGGCTGCTGTCGGAAGTAAGTTATTTACAAGGAGGGACAGGATGCAGACCTTATTAGAAACGGCCAGACAGGGGAAACCCTTAGATGTAAAAGTGATAGATGCTCATTGCCACATGGGCGTCTATCATGCCTTCTATATACCGGATCCGTCAGCGGAAGGCATGTTGAGAGTGATGGACCGGGTTGGAATCGATCAGGCTTGTATTACGCCGCATTTGGCTTCCTGCGGAAGCGATTACAGGGCAGGCAACAGTGAGGTGATAGAAACCTTAAAGAAATATCCGGACAGATTTTTGGGCTATTGTACGATCAATCCCAACTATCCGCGAGAGATCAGAGAAGAGTTGAAAAGATGCTTTGCGGTCAGGGGATTTATGGGAATAAAGCTGCATCCGTTTTGCCATGGCGTCAATATCGAGTATAAAGGGTATGAGCCGGTATACGAGTTCGCGCATGAACATAAGCTGCCAATTCTCTTTCATACGACAGGGGAATCCGATATCAGGTTCATTGAGCATCTGGCGGAGACGTATACGGACGCCAATTATATTATGGGACACGCCGGGTTTGGCGTGAGGGCACAGGAATATGCAATGGAAGCCGTAAATCGACATACAAATATTTTCGTAGACATTGCGATTTCCTTTACCTATGAATGTAACGTGGAGTGGATGGTAGAAAGCGTAGGATCCGAAAAGGTGTTATACGGTTCGGATATGCCGTTTTTTGACCCGCGTCCGGCAGTGGGCAGAGTCGCTCTGGCAGACTTATCCGACGAGGCGAAACAGAATATATTCTATCACAATATTTATGGTTTGATAAAGCATCTGAATATATAGAAGAAAAGAGAGTATATGATGAGAGTATGTATTGCCGGAAACAGCGGACATGGGCTTTCCATCCTGGAATCTCCGGAAAGTCTGGAGAAGGTTGAAGTTGTGGGATATTGCAGAACTTACGAGGGTGAGAGACTGACTGCTCTGAGAGAGGCCTTTGGGGATCTGCACAAAGAGCTGCCGTTTTATCAGGATTACAGGCAGATGCTGGATGAAACGAAACCGGACGTGGTAGTGGTTGACGGTATGTTCTGCGACCACGCGGGACTTGCGATCGAGGCCCTGAAAAGAGAGATGCATGTCTATTGCGAAAAGCCCTTGGCGACAGAGGCAGAGTCTCTGGAAGAAATGAGGCAGGTATTGGCGGCCGGCAGGGGAAAGATCTTCGCCATGCAGAGCCTGCGGTATCTTTCCTGGTTCTATACGGCGAAACAACTGGCGGATGAGGGCCGTGTCGGCGACGTGCGCATGATCAATGTGCAGAAATCCTATAAGCTGGGAAAGAGGGAAGCCTTCTTCAAAAACAGACAGACATATGGCGGCACCATACCATGGGTGGCCATCCATGGTATTGACCTGATCTTATGGATAACGGGAAGAAGGGTGACAGGGCTGCAGGCGTTTCAAAGTAAGGCGTATAACTTCAATCATGGCGATTTGGAGACGACGGCGGTCTGCAATTATATGTTGGAAGATGAGATCGTAGCCAATTTACAGGCCGATTACTACCGGGTCTCGACGGCGCCGGGGCATTCCGATGACCGGTTGCGCATCGTAGGGACGAAGGGGACGATAGAAGTGAGGACAGACAAGGTATTTCTAACCAATCAGGCGGGGAATGAGCAGGTCATTCCCCTGCTGGCGCCGCCCGTCATGTTTGAGGATTTCCTGGGATATCTTAAGGGTGATACAGAGAGTCTGAACAATACGGAAAGCAGTCTTTATACTACGGAAATTGCCCTGCTGACAAGACAGGCAGCGGAATCGGGAAAACTTATCCGCTGTGAAGTGCCGCAGAGAAAGGGAACGTCTGACATAATTGCATAGGAGTCTTGAAGATGAAGGAATGTGGATTATTTACAACACAGGAAAATATTGAACGCATCAAAGAAGAAATGAAAATCCATCAGTGGTATTATAAATCCTATGAACATATCAAATCCGAAGTGGATCGTATGCTTCGCAAGGGATTTCAGGTGCCGAAAGAAAAGGGGTTTGTTTTCTATACACACTGTAAGAGAGACGGGGAAAGACTTATCTTTGATCCCTATCAGGAGGAGAATATTTGTCCCAAATGCGGTATGCGGTATACGGAGGAGAATTTTCAGCGGGCAAGACTGTGTAATTACCATCATTGGCTTTCACAGATGGCTGTTTTAGGAGGAATCGTATATCTTATATCGGAGGAAGATAAGTATGCGCAGCTGGTGAAGGATATTTTGTCGGACTATGCGGCATATTATTGTACCTACCCTAATAATGACAACGAATTAGGGCCTACAAGAGTCTTCCAATCAACTTATATGGAATCGGTGTGGCTTACCTATCTGGCAGGCGCTTATGATATGGTGAGGCATTGCCGGCTCTTTGGCAGGCAGGACGAAGAGCGTATCATAGACGGCTTATTTCGATGTTCTGCGCAGGTCATAAGAGATTATGACGAGGGACGTAATAACAGGCAGGCATTTAACAATTGCGCGCTTTGTGCCGTTGCACTGCTCAGCCAGGATCAGGAGCTTCTGCAATATGCGCTAAAGGGTGAACACGGATTTACTTATCATATGATACGGTCAATCCTGGAAGACGGCATGTGGTATGAAGGTGACAATTATCATTTCGCGACAGTGCCCTCCCTTGTCAATATGGCAGAGATGTGCCTGCACTATGGCATTAATTTATATGATAAAACCTATGGCGGACACAGTATTAAGGATTTATTTCAGGCGCCGCTCGTTTCCCTGCAGCCGGATCTGACGTTTCCGTCGAGAAAGGATTCGCCTTATCAGACTTATATAGGCCAGAGGTGGTACGCAGGTCTTTATGAGGTTGCGTACAGGCGTTACGGGAGCAGGCATTTTGGGCGGCTTCTTAACAAAATGTATCAAAATGAGGCGCATTTTGACGGTAAGCTTAACAATGCAGCCGGGGTGATGGATATATTCCCCTCCGAATTGGCAGACCGGAGCAGACTGGACTGGCGGGGATTCTTGAATGCGCAGCCGGATTTGGGTAAGGAGACGGCGCTGCCTTATACGCAGAGCGTCACCATGCGGGGAACGGGACTTAGTATTATAAGACAGGACGAGGATCAAAGTTACAGCAGTCTGGACTATGGACACTATGGCGGCGGCCATGGGCATCCGGACAGACTGCAGCTTACCTTCTTCGCCAAAGGCAGAAGATGGCTTACGGATTACGGAACGGGACAATATTATTTTGACAATCTGAAATGGTATCGCTCTACGCTCAGCCATAACACGGTGGTGGTAGATGGCGTCAATCATGAAGCGGTAAGCGGAACGGAGACGCTCTTCAAGGAAGAGAAAGAGTTCACGCTGGCAGAGGCCGTGGTGAAAGACATTAAGCCGGGTGTGACCATGAGCAGAACGCTGATCAAATTCAGAGAAGGCCCTCTCTTAGATTATGTGGAAATGACCAGCCATGCGGAACATGACTATGATTATGTATTACATGGCAGTGGCGAACTGGAGTTGATGAATCAGGAAGCCTGCCCGCCGTTTCTGCCTGCTGCGGGGAGCTATGCCTTTTTGGAGGATGTGCAGAGCTTTAAGGTCTTAGAGGATGTACAGGCAGTTTTTCAGGATGGAGAAGGCAGACTCAGGCTGCATATGTTAGGGCAGGAGAACACCTTTGTATATACGGCCCGAAGTTATGGATCCCCCCATAAGCTGACACAAAGGTTTCCGCTGATCGGTGTCAGGACCAGAGCCGCCTGCTGCCACTTTGTTACTTTGCTGGAAGCGCTGGAAGGGGCAGAAGAGCGTAAAGCAGTGATATTCAAGCGCGTGCGTCAAAATGCCTGTATTCTTATGACAAAGGACAGGACTTACACAATAGAAAGAACGGAGAGGGGCTGGGAGATTCAGGTGGAAGTTCATAATGGCCCGGAACCGGTTGTAACCTATCATTACAATGATACAACATGTGACTTTGATAAAGCGCAGCCTGCAGAAGAAGTAAGGGCAGAAGAAATAAGAGCAGAAGAAAAAGGGAAGAAAGCAGTTGTGCCGCTTGTACGGGAAAGCTATGAAGCGCTGTATGGAACCGCCTGGACTCCGCAGCTGCAGCTTTCTGAGGAAGCGCAGATCATACGGGCAGAAACATTCTGGCGAGGGGCAAAGGACTTATCGGCTTCGGCAATGCTGTGCATCATAGGGCAGGAGCTGGTAATGCGGATGAAAGTGAAGGACGATACTCCATGTTTTACGGGAGGGAAGTTTCTATTTGATAATGACAGTGTCCAGCTGTATTTCAAAAGAAGAAAAAGAGAACTTTACCAGTTTCTGGTGCTGCCGCAGACAAATGAGGGGTGTGCCTGTGTGCTGGAAGGCCGGGAACTGGCGCAGAACAGCGTAATCGGGGTGTCCAGTAAAGTGACAAAGGATGGTTATGAGCTTCTGATCAGCATTCCCTTTGCGGTGATCGGAGGGACGCCGGAAGACGGTGAGGAAGTGGAATTCGATCTGGTGATCAATGATCGTGATAAGGGAGTAAGACGGGATAAGCAGATGATCTGGTCGGGAGCCCGCAAAGGAGAAAGAACTTATTTAAAAGAGATCAAACACCCTGATGAGTGTTATGGAATCCTTCGATTTATAATATGTTCTACCAATTCAAGATGGCATGACGGGAAGTAAACACCTTTTGCCAAGAGAGTTTATGACTAGTTGCGTACGGATTATGGAGGTATCATTCGGAGCTTGAACTTGATGGTAAAAACTATGCAAGAATGAAATAATATTATATTTACTACTATCAATAAAAGCACTGTGATCTGCACATGGAGACCACAGTGCTTAAGCTAATTATTCAGCGGGTTCTCAGCCTTATAACATACAGTAGGTTGAATGATGGTAATGATATAGTTATGTTTATTTTTGAATTGTTTTCTGGAATTTTATCTTTCCATGGTCATGAAATGGAAGGTATGCTATAATCTAAATGTTTGGTTATAATCGTTTTAAGAAGATTCACGCAGAGGTGAGAATGAATAAGCGTATCAAAGAAATAGCATTACAAAACAGCATAGAACTGACATTGGAAGAGGCGTGTTATTTCGGCTTCTTTATCCTTTTGTCCGTCACCAAGGGGCTGGGGCTTTACGAAGGGCAGAAGCTTTTCGAACTGTTGGTCGTCCCGGCCTTTTTCCTGGGAGCCGTCAAGCTGGCGATTACGCCTTATACGAGAAGACAGTGGGTGATGCAGGCACTTTTGGTGCTGCTTGTGGGAATCGTGTACTGGAATTCTCATGAGCGGGGCATTCTGTTTCTGGCTTTTACGGTGCTTGGCATGAAAAATATTTCCGTGAAGAAGGTTTTCCATGTGGGATTGTGGGTCTGGTCGGTGTGTGCGGTCTTTCTGAGTATCTTTTCCTTTCTGCGCATAGAGCATACGGTGTACCGGGTACATGCCAAGATGGGGCTTGGGCCGATCTTTCGCTGGAGCCTGGGATTCAGCCATCCGAATATCCTGCATATCACGTATCTGGCCTTGTGTGCGTTTCTGCTTTATCAGCTGGAAGAGCGTTATAAATGCAGGCACTTTTTTCTTCTGATGGCAGGGAATGTGCTGGTGTTCTTTTATTCCGTCAGCTATACCGGCTTCGGGATCGTGTCGGTGCTGCTGGCCGGATGCCTGTATGTGCGGATCAGACCCCGGTTCTGCATTCTGGAGAAGCTGCTTGCGAATCTGGTGCTGCCGGTCTGTCTGGTGCTGTCTTTTGTGGCGCCTTTTTATCTCTATGATCTGAAATACGGATATTATGTGCAGCAGTTGAATTTTAAGCTGAATACCAGAATTGTATTAGCAGAGCAGTTTTTAAGGTCGGAGTACCGGAGTCTGTTTGGAGCGGACATCTCGCAGGTCGTGAGATCCTCCATGACGATGGACAATTCCTATGTGTGGGGTTATATCAATTATGGACTGATCTTCTTCGGGCTGCTGCTGGTGGGATATTTTGTGCTGCTTGGTTACGATACCCATAAACAGAAAACAAGAGAGCTGGTGATCCTGGTCTGCTTCCTGGGAGCAGGGTGGACGGAGCCCCTTTTGTTCAATACATCCTTCAAAAATGTGACGCTGATCTTTCTGGGAAGCCTTCTGTTTCTGCAAAAAGACGGGGCAAAGGAATTCTGCCTGTTTCCAAAGCTGCAGGGAAAGATCCGGATTCCTTTCGTCGGCCTGCCGGATCGTCTGTGGGGAGCTATCTGCCGGCTCTGGCGATATGAAAAGAAAAAGATCGTCTGTCTGATGGCGGCCGGTGCCGCGGCGGGCGGCCTGCTGTGCGGTATTTTGTATCAGGTGCCGGCGGGCTATGTGGTGCCCCGCTTTTATACGGACGGCAGAGAAGAGACTTCTGTCTACCTGAGCAGCCCGGAAGATCCGGCCTATGCGGGATGGAGAGTCATGAACTATCAGGATGGGGAGACGCCCATGCAGCTGGTACAGGGGAAGGCTGTCATGCTGGAGACCGGCCGGTATTACGCGGGGAGTATTTTGATTGGTGCGTTTTTTGGAGGCGCGGCGGGGATTCTATATGCCGGAACCGGAAGGAACAAAGAGCGCAGGAAAGTGACATGATCGGCAGCAGACCGTAGAGCAGGCGGAAGAAACCGAGTAGTGTCCGATAGAAAAAAAGGAGTCAGGTGCGACAATGAGTAAAGAACAGTTACAGTACTGTACGATCTTAAAAACCAGGATCAATGTGACAGATATGGAGCAGACCATTTCTTATATCACGGACAGGCTGGAAGACTTGAAGGGCAATTATATCTGTGTTTCCAATGTGCATACTACCGTGATGGCCTTTCGGGATAAGGCGTACCGCAGGGTGCAGAACAGCGCGGCCATGGCGCTGCCGGACGGGCAGCCGCTGTCCATCGTCAGCCGGCTTAGAGGCTATCCCCAGGCACAGCGGGTGCCGGGGCCGGATCTTATGCCTGCGATCCTGAAACTTTCCCAGGAAAAAGGGTATACCCACTACTTTTACGGCAGCACGGAGCAGACGCTGAAGAAACTGGAGAAGGTACTGCATACAAACTATCCGGGGCTCAGGATCGCCGGTATGTATGCGCCCCCGTTTCGAAAGCTGACGCCGCAGGAGGATGAGGCGGATGTGCGCAGGATCAATGAGAGCGGCGCGGATTTCGTCTGGGTGGCTTTGGGTGCGCCCAAGCAGGAACAGTGGATGTATGCGCACAGAGGCAGGGTAAAAGGGCTGATGATCGGCGTAGGAGCGGCTTTTGACTTCATCGCCGGCACGGTAAAACGGGCGCCCGGGTGGATGCAGAGTCTGTGTATGGAGTGGATCTTCCGCATTATGCAGGATCCCGGCCGGATGCTGCCGCGGTATTTAAATACGAATTTTTCTTTTGTCTACCATGCCTGCAGAGAATCTCTGGAATTACGCAAAAAGGCCGGAACCAGTGCCGAACCTGGTAAAAGAGCAGGCAGACAAAAAGACAGGCTGCGCATCGCCATGATCGGCCATAAGCGGATCCCGTCGCGGGAAGGCGGGGTAGAGGTCGTGGTGGAGGAGCTTTCGGTGCGGCTGGCGGCCATGGGACACCGGGTGGATGCCTACAACCGGTATGGCCATCATGTATCGGGCAAAAAATATGATGAAGAATATGGCTGGAAGGGCCGCAGATTTTATAAAGGGGTGCGGGTCTATATCGTGCCTACTTTCCGCAGGAGCAGCCTGAATGCCATTGTGTATAGTTTTCTGGCGACGCTGCGGGCGCTTTTTGGCCGCTATGACGTAATCCATTATCACGCGGAAGGTCCCTGCGCCATGCTCTGGATCCCGAAACTTTTTCACCGGAAGATCGTGGTGACGGTCCACGGCCTTGACTGGCAGCGGGCCAAATGGGGGAATCTGGCCTCCTATGTGATCAAATTCGGAGAGAAAATGGCGGCGAAGTACGCCGATGAAGTGATCGTATTATCCCGGAATGTACAGCAGTACTTTGCGGATACGTACAACAGACAGGTCACCTACATTCCAAACGGCATCAACAGGCCGCAGCACCGGGCGGCGGAACTGATCACGGAGAAATACGGGCTGACGGAGGGGGGCTACTTCCTGTCTCTGGGCCGGATCGTGCCGGAAAAGGGCGTCCATTATCTGATCGAGGCTTTCTCAAAGCTGGACACGGATAAGAAACTGGTCATAGCAGGCGGCAACAGCCATGCCGTGGAATATATGGAAATGATCCATCGTATGGCGGCGCAGGACGAGCGGATCATCATGACGGATTTCGTGCAGGGACAGATGCTGGAAGAGCTGTATTCCAATGCTTACGGCTTCGTACTGCCAAGCGATGTGGAGGGAATGGCGCTGACGTTGTTAGAGGCGATGAGCTACGGGGACTGCTGCCTTGTCAGCGATATCTGTGAAAATACGGAGGTCGTGGAGGAGCAGGCGCTGGTATTCCGGAAGGGCGACGTGAAGGATCTGCAGGAGAAGATGGCGTATATGCTGGAGCATCCGGAAGTTGTACATGCATGCGGCAGCAGGAGTGCGGATTTTATCTGCGGGAAATATAACTGGGATGAAGTCGTGGAGGAGACGGCAGAAGTTTACAGGAAGTGCTGCAGGTAAGATGCTGTGGATAGAGTCAGATGTGTCCGACGTGTCTGCAAAGGTCGGGTCGGGACAGTCTGCGTACTTTGATGAAGAAGGCTGTAGAAGATGATGAAGATATTGATGGTAAATAAGTTCCTTTATCCGAATGGCGGATCGGAGACGTATATCTTTAAGCTGGGGGAACAACTGCAGAAAAAAGGGCATGAGGTACAGTATTTCGGCATGGAACATGCAGGGCGGATCGTGGGGAACCGTCTGGAGTGTTATACGTCGGATATGGATTTCCATACCGGCGGGGTTGGAAAGCTGCTTTATCCCTTCCGGATCATCTATTCCGGGGAGGCGAAGCGGAAGATGAGGCGTGTGCTGGAAGATTTCCGGCCGGATGTGGTGCATTTGAACAATATAAATTTTCAGCTGACGCCTTCGATCATCTATGCCGTGCGCGCGTTTGAGAAAAAGCGCGGGAAGCGCATAAAAATCGTGTATACGGCTCATGACTATCAATGGGTATGTCCGAATCACATGATGCGCATACCGGCCACCGGGCAGATCTGTTTTGCCTGCCGCGGCGGTGATTTCAAGCAGTGCAGTAAGAACCGGTGCATTCATGATTCCAGGGTCAGGAGCCTGCTGGGAACGATTGAGGCAGCTTTTTATGCCATGCGTAAGACTTACGGAATGGTGGATGTGATCATTTGTCCCAGCGAATTTATGAAAAAACAGCTGGATACGGACCCGCTGCTGGCGGAAAAGACCGTCATGATGCATAATTTTATCGACAAGGATACGGCTGTGGCCGGTAAGACACACGGCAAAAAGAAGAAGCGCCGGGAAAAGGCAGAAGTTTTCGGGGCAGCAATAGACGGGGATAGACCGGCGGGTGATTATGTGCTGTATTTTGGCCGTTATGCAGAGGAAAAAGGAACCTTGACGCTGCTGGAGGCATGCCGGGCGCTGCCGGAGATTCCTTTTGTCTTTGCGGGAACGGGGCCGCTGGAGGGCAGGGTGAATCAGGCGCCTAACGTGGAAAACCGCGGTTTTGTGGCCGGAGAGGAACTGCGGCAGTTGATCGCAGGAGCCAGATTCAGCGTATACCCGTCGGAGTGGTATGAGAACTGTCCGTTCTCTGTGATGGAGTCCCAGATGTATGGTACGCCGGTACTGGCCTCCGACCTGGGCGGTGCCCCGGAACTGGTGCAGCCGGGCCGGACGGGAGATCTGTTCCGCGGCGGCGATGCACAGGAGTTGACAGAGCATATAAAGGAGCTGTGGGAGGATCCGGAGCTGTGCCGGACCTACAGCGAGAACTGCAGTGATCTTCGATTCGATACGGTTGAGGAATATTGTGTTAAATTGGTGAGGAAAGTATATGGAAAACCGTATTCAGTATAAGGGGATTGATGTTTTTAAATTTATTATGGCTATGTTTATACTGCTGGCGCATACTCGTCCCCTTTTTGGAATCAACAATATATTAAATTTTCTCACGGCTGATGTGATTGGAAGAGTCACGGTTCCTTTTTTCTTTGCAGCGACAGGTTTCCTTTTGGAACAACAGCTTCAGGGTGGGCAGTCTAAAACTGGAGAAATGATCTGTAATTACGTGAAAAAAATTTTGAAACTATATTGTATTTGGTCGGTTATTTATCTGCCGCTCATTCTCTGGGATAAAGTTGTGGACAGTGGGGATTCAATGGTGCGTGGAGCCATGGTAGTAGTAAGAGATTTCGTATTTGCAGGATCATATGCTCACTTGTGGTATCTGCCGGCGGTGGCAGAAGGTGTTATTCTTGTATATATGCTTCAAAAATACCTGGGAAATGGTAAGCTGATAACAGTTTTGTTGGTGCTATTTTGTATGGGATTGCTCACGCAGTCATATTTCGGTTTTTTTGCAGATGTAGTGCCCGAATATTGTATGCTGTGGAAAATGATGTTGATTGTTAAGAAGATTATGGTTACTTGTAGAAATGGTATATTTTTTGGCAGTATTTTCATTTATATAGGGATATGGGTTGCAAGACATGATGCTGTACTGAAAGGATGGCAGACTTTGGGATGTTTTGTGATTTCACTGCTGTTCTTGGCTGTAGAAGAAGCATATTTGTTGTATAATGGCTATGTGAGGGAGCAGGATATGTACCTGGCACAGCTTCCTGCGGCGTTTTTTCTACTGCTGCTGGCGATACAACTGCCTGTGAAGGCAGAGACGTTTTTCTTTAGAAAAATGAGTATGAATCTTTATTTTGTTCACCTTCTTTTCAAGTTTATTTATAAAAAGTTTCTGCGGGATGAGGGAGGGACGAATATTGGTTTGTTTTTGTTTGTTTTGGTAGGAAGTTTAAGTACGTCTTATGTGATGTACCTGGTCAGCAGCCGGAAGCAGAAGAAATCTTGTTGATGGATTGCTCAACAGATGTAAAATAGAATACTCTTTATGAAAGAATGTGTTATAATAGAACGAATATATGAGATGGAGATTTGCTATGGCAAGAAGAACATTATACGGCACTGTCATCGTGACCTACCGATGCAACGCCCGTTGCAATATGTGTGACTGCTTCAAGGATCCTACGCGGCCGGACGAAGAGATCACGCTGGAAGATATCAAGAAGCTGCCCGAGATGGCGTTCACCAACATCACCGGCGGGGAGCCTTTTATCAGACAGGATATCCCGGATATTGTGAGGGAACTGTATAAGAAATCTGACAGGATCGTCATATCCACAAACGGTTATTTCACCGACCGGATCATCGCTCTGTGCAGGGAATTTCCAAAAGTGGGCATCCGCATCAGCATCGAAGGCCTGCAGGCTACCAACGACGCTATCAGAGGCATTCCCGATGGGTTCAACAGAGGCTATAAGACGCTGAAAACACTGGTGGAGATGAAGCATCCGGACGTGGGATTCGGCATGACGGTACAGGATATGAACTGTGAGGATCTGGTGCCGCTCTACAATATCGCCAACGATATGGGGATGGAGTTTGCCACGGCTACACTGCATAACTCCTTTTATTTCAGAAAGACAGACAATAAGATCGATGACAAATATAAAGTGGCGCAGAATTTCGAGAAGCTGATCAACGAGCTGTTAAAGAGCAGATCACCGAAGAAATGGTTCCGGGCCTATTTCAATCACGGCCTGATCAACTATATCTATGGAAACAAAAGGCTTCTGCCCTGCGATATGTCGAGAAATGCCTTTTTCATAGATCCCTTCTGTGATGTGATCCCCTGCAACGGCATGGAGAAAAAGGCGGTCATGGGGAATCTGCGGGAGCAGAGCTGGGACGAGCTGTGGAATTCCGATCAGGCGCGCAGGGTAAGGGAGTGTACGAGAAAATGTGACAGAAACTGCTGGATGATCGGTTCCGCGTCACCGGCAATGCATAAATATATCTGGGTACCCGGATGGTGGGTGATCAGGCATAAGTTCCTGAAAGGCGGTAAGTACAGTTTAAAGGAGAATAAATTTATATGAAGTTCCTGTATGTAGCCCCGCGTTATCATACCAACCAGATGGATATCATGAAGGGGCTGATAGAACATGGGCATGAGGTCTGTTTTATCAGCCATTATGCCGCCGCGATCGAGGACTATTCCTGCGTGACGCCGGTGGTGCTTGGGTATTCCCGTCTGTACCGGCTGCTGGATCATCTGTATGTGAACGTGATCCACAGAAAAAGGCCGGAAGCCATTGTCTTTAAGATCCAGCACGGGTTTCCGCCGTTTTTGAAGCTGCGGAAGCTGATCTGTGATTTTCGGCCGGACGTGGTGATCCTGCGGGAGCGGTCGGCCTATTCCATGGCCGCTTATCTGATCTGCCGGAAAAAGGGCTATCCGTGTATCCTCTATAACCAGAACCCTCTGTGGTCGGAGCCGGCAAAGACAGACCTGGCACACCGCATTGTGGGCAGCATGACACCGAAGCTGCGCATGACGCCGGTCATGGGTGTGAAAAGACCGGGAACTTCCGTGAAAGAGCATGATTTTTTCGTCCCCTTTGTGATCGAGCCGCAGAAGGCGCCGGAGGAGAGGATCTATTTTGCGTCGGATACGGTACATATTCTCTGTATCGGGAAATATGAGCCACGCAAGCACCATCTGCTGCTGCTGCAGGTGGTGGAAGAACTGCTTGGCGGGAAAGGGGCGGCGGCAGCCGGTGGATTGCATGCCGGCGGAGCGGAGGGCGATTCAGTCGGTGAGCATAACGGAGTGCATGGAAAAGATCATGGAAACTATAAGATTCACATCACCTTGGTGGGGGAAGCTACCATGGGTTTCCAGAAGGAGTACTGTGAGCAGGTCAGGCGCTATGTGGCCGATCATCATATGGAAGATATCGTCACGGTCAAGACCAATGTGCCCCGCAGGGAGATGGAGGCCGAATATCTGGCGGCGGATGTCTATGTGATCCCCAGCACCAGAGAGATGGCTTCGGTGTCCCAGCTGGAGGCCATGAGCTATTCCCTGCCGGTGATCTGCAGTGATGCCAACGGCACGGCCTCCTATGTGGAAGACGGCCTGACGGGATATCAGTTCCGGGACTGTGACCGGCAGGATCTGTCGGACAAGCTGGAGAAGATGCTCTCGGACCGGGAACGGATGAAGGCCATGGGAGCGGCAGGCTATCGGGCGCTCGTGGAGAAATACAGTTTTGAAACCTATCAAAAGGCGATACAGGTCATGCTGAAGAAGATGCAGGAGCAGAAGCTGTATTGAGATGGCAGCGCATGGAAAGAGCGTCTGTAAATTACAGGGCAAAGCCACATGCGGTACACGGTTCATGAAAAATGTAAGCGGACCGGGAAAAGAAAGAGTCAGAAAAAAGAAGAATCAGGAAAACAAAAACCGGGAAAGAGAAAAATCGGGAAAGAGAAAAATCGGGAAACGGAACGGATATGAAACGGAAGATCAAGGATATTCTGGCGGCAATGGCCTGTTTTCTGTATGAAAAGGGCATTTTGCATAACCGCATACAAGTACACACGATCGACGAGACGATTGACGAGCTTTTGAACACCGAAAAGAGCATGGTGCGTTTTGGCGACGGGGAGATCGTGATGATCAAAGGGGTTGATCTGATGCTGCAGAAGGCGGCGCCGGAGATCGGCGAAGGGCTTGCCCGGATTCTGGCCTGGCCTTACGATGATCTGCTGGTGACGATTCCGGGCATCTTCGATACCCTTTCGGATCATCACAAAGCCAGCAGGCAGTTCTGGAAGGATCATCTTCTTTTCTGCCGCAAAACTTATGAAAAATACTGTAATCCGGACAGAATATATTATACGACCTTTGTGTCGCGGTGCTATTACTTTGCCGCCGACAGAAGGAATTGTGACAGATGGTTTGCAAAAATAAGAAAAATATGGGAGAATAGAGACATTGTTATCGTGGAGGGCACGAAGACACATAATGGTGTCGGCAATGATCTGTTTGACAGCGCCGGTTCGATAGAGCGGATCATCTGTCCGCCGAAGGATGCCTACGGTTCTTTGCCGAAGATCACAGAAGCCTGTATGCAGTACGGGACGGACAGGCTCTTTCTGCTCTCTGTCGGCGTGGCGGCCAAGTTTCTGGCGGTAACGCTTTTTGAAAAAGGATACCGGGTGCTGGATATCGGCAATCTGGATCTGGAGTATGAGTGGTATGTAAGGCAGGCGGCGGAGAAGATACCGCTTGAGAAACACGAGATCGTGGGGGAGGCGGCCAACCGGGAGAAAGCAGCACAGGATAAGGCATACGCGAATTATCTGGAGCAGGTGAAGTGTTGGCTGTGAAAGCAGTGAGCCGGATGTGGTGAGAGCAACGGGGAGGATATGATCGGTCCAATATGCAGTTGAGGTAGGATGAGAGATATGATAGACAGTAAGGAAACATTTCTCCGATATTTGGAGCAGGACCGTCTGGCACTGAACAGGCAGCGGGATAAACGGCCGAAATTTTTGCAGGATGAAATCTGGAAATTTGAGATCATGTTGCGTAAGCTGGAATATGATACAAACTGCAGAAGGGGGCCCTGGGCGGTATTGGTCAGAAAATATCACGCCTGTATATTTCATCGTATGAGTGTAAAACTTGGATTTACGATACCGATCAATGTATTCCAGGAGGGACTTTCCATTCCGCATTATGGAACGATTGTTGTGCATGGCGGGGCAAAAATCGGTAAAAACTGCAGACTGCAGGAAGGGGTTACTATTGGGGCAACAGATGGAAGCCATGATGCAGCTACGATTGGTGACAATTGCTATTTTGGAAGTGGTGCGAAGGTGATTGGCGCGATTATAATAGCCGATGATGTGGCGATCGGCGCCGGCGCGGTGGTGACGAAAGATATTCTGGAACCGGGTACGACCTGGGCCGGTGTGCCTGCAAGAAAGATCAGTGACCGCGATTCGCACAACAATCTGTGCCAGGCGCTTTTTCAGTAAAGGAGATTTTGGGGACAGCGCGGTTGTCGTTTATGCGCAGACAAAGAGGAATGATATGGGAAACAGAGGAATAAAGGGCCTGGCGCATAAGCTTGGCTATATTTTCAGCAAAAGGGATAAGAAAAAAATAGCGGTGCTGCTGTTTGCAGTCATTGTGGGCAGTCTGCTGGAACTGCTGAGCGTCTCGATCTTCACGCCTTTTGTCAATATTATCATGAATCAGGATTCCATTCAGAAGACATGGTATCTGAAATGGCTCTATGACCTGTTCGGATTTCACAGCAACAAGGGATTTCTGGGTTTTCTTTCTGTGTGCATCATGATTGTATATGTTCTGAAAAACGTATATTTGATTCTTGAACGAAGCTATATGTTCAAATTTTCCTATAATACGCAGAAGAACCTGTCCACAAGACTGCTTGTGACGTATATGAAGGAACCCTATACATTTCATTTGAATAAAAATATCGCAACTCTGCAGAGAAGCCTGCAGGAAGATACGAGCCAGTTTATGCAGGTTATTTTGTATTCTCTGGAACTGATCACGGAAGTCGTGACCTGCTCCGTGCTTGGTATTTTTCTGTTGATCGTAAGTAAGTCCATAACGCTGGTGGTACTGGTGCTGCTTGTGCTCTGCATCGGGCTGTTCTTTTTTATTACGAAGAGATATGCACGGGGGCTGGGACAGAAGAATCAGGGATACCGGGGGATGATCTTCCAGTGGATGAACCAGTCACTTGGCGGCATCAAGGAGATCAAGATTTTAAACAGAGAGCAGTATTTTGTCGATGAATATCAGAAATATTATGCGAAATTTGCCAGAGGACTGCGGATCAGCAGAGTGATCTCCATCCTGCCCAAGTATATTGTGGAAGCGGTATGTATGACGGGGCTTCTGACAGCGATCATCATTAAAATGTTTTTCGGCGAGGCGGATATTATCTATTATGTGCCGCAGCTGGCGGTCTTTGCCGTGGCGGCGCTGCGCCTGATGCCCAGCGTGGGTAAGATCAATGAGTATACGACCAGTATCCTGTACGCGCTGCCGTCGGTGGATCTGGTATATCATGACCTGACGGAAATCGAGGCTTATGTGGAGCGGCAGGACAATGAGGTAAAGGAATCGTGGAATCTGGAGCGGGAGATCCGTGCGGAACATGTGACCTATCACTATCCGGATGTGGAGGAGGCTGTGATCAGGGATGCCGATTTCACGATAAAAAAGGGACAAACGGTGGCTTTCATCGGTGCATCGGGCGCGGGCAAGACGACCATGGTGGATATCATTCTGGGGCTGCTGGAGCCGCAGCAGGGCAGAATCATGGCGGACGGCCTCAATGTTCACAAAAAGCCGAAGACATTCCATGCCCAGGTAGGGTATATTCCGCAGGTCATCTATCTGTCCGATGATACGATCCGCAATAACATCGCGTTCGGTGTCAGAGAGTCGGAGATAGATGAGGCGGCCATACAGCGGGCGGTGGAAAAGGCACAGCTGACAGAATTTATCGGCAGCCTGCCGCATGGACTGGGAACCCTTGTAGGAGACAGAGGCGTCAGACTCTCAGGCGGGCAGCGGCAGCGCATCGGCATCGCCAGAGCGCTGTACCATGACCCGGAGATCCTGGTGCTTGATGAGGCCACTTCGGCGCTGGATAACGATACAGAGGCGGCAGTCATGGAGGCGGTGGAGAATCTGCAGGGCACGAAGACGATGATCATCATTGCCCACAGGCTGACGACGATCCGCAATGTGGATGTGATCTATGAGGTGGGTGACGGGAAGGTTGTGGAGAGGCGGAAGGATGAGGTGTTCGGAGAACCGGAGAACCTGGAGGAAGTATAAAGAAGATGTTGAGTAGACCGGAACGGAAACAGGGGACAGGAAGGCAGCAGGATAAAGCGCGGGAAATATGGTTTTCCGTGTCTCTTGTGGCGCTTTCCATGGCCGCTTTTCTGCTGATCGGTGCCGATGGTTATGTTTTGTTTGACGACAGCGGCAGCTACCTCAATATGGAACGATATGTGGAAGGCGTTATGCCGCTTTATCCGCTGTTTCTGCGTCTGAACAGGATAGTGTTCGGGGAAGCGGTATATTTGCAGGCAGTGGTGGTGGAGCAGGCCGTCTTTGCCTGTGTGTGCGTGATTCTGTTTACGCATCTGGTGCGTAGGCGGTTTCAGCTCGGCTATCTGGAGTCTTACGGGATTTATCTGCTGTCGTTGCTGCCTTTCACAACGGATATGCCGGACGCAATGACAACCCAGGAGATCCTGACAGAAGGGATTGCCTATGCGGCTTTTTATCTGTTTATGGCGGTGCTTTTAACGGCTGTCTGGAAGAAAAGCCTTGCAGGTGTGGCGGTTCTTTACCTTGTCACGCAGTTTCTGGCGGCGACCCGGTCACAGCTGCAGATCCTGTTTGGCGTCTGTGGAGTGATTTTTTTCTATATTGTCCTGACGGGAAAAGGGAAAAAAGACTGCACTTTTGACGGAGGAAACAGGAGTAAGGCCGGGAAAGCGGTCAAGATTGGCGGGCGGATTTTATTTGGCTTGGCGGGCTGTCTGTTCATCGGGCTTGTTGGTGTCTGGTGTACGAGCAGGATCAGCACCGCATATCAACAGGCGTTGGCGCGGTATACGATGCGGTTGGAAACCGAGAGACTTGCG
>ERZ808042.526-NODE-526-length-20779-cov-10.964110_pt1 | contig 20779 bp, 23 predicted proteins | sample MGYA00380193_ERZ808042 | MGnify/ENA primary metagenome ERZ808042 (study PRJEB31490, sample SAMN06133401) | mouse gut metagenome | isolation source: M1_2 | host: mice | place: China: Chengdu | collected 2015-05 ...
CGGCTATACGCCGTCCGCATTTGCCGGGGCTATGCCCCGGCACCCCCTGCCCTAAAGGGGGACCCCACCGCAACCCAGCGAAGTGGTTGCGGTGGGGAGAGGAGGAGCAAGGGAGAAAGGAACTCAATGCAGAAGAAGAAAACAGAGATCGTCACCGCCCGGATGACGCCGGAGGTCAAACGCCAGCTCCAGGCGCGGGCGCGTGACGCAAACATGACCCTCACCAACTACCTGATCATCTGCGGCCTCGGACAAGAGATCGTCCGGGTGGAGGGGCTGGACGATCTGCTCTCTGAACTAAAGGCCCAGGGACGCAACCTCAACCAGCTCACCACCCTGGCCAACATGGGACGGATCACCGTCCTGCGCGGAGATGACCTCGTCCAAGAGTACGCCAGACTGTGCGATACATTGAGTGCGCTCATTCAGGAGGTGCGCTGATGGCGACCTTCACCGCGATCCAAAATAAAAAGCAGTCCGCCGGTGCGATGTGCGGCGTACTCGACTACGTGGAGAAGGAGGAGAAGACCCGCTGGGGTGACACGTGGCTGGTCACCGGGAGCAATTGTGTTCCCCAGTCCGCATTCATCGAGATGCAGATGACCAAGGAGCGTTTCCAAAAAACAGGCGGGACGCAGTTCTACCACTTCGTCCAGTCCTTCTCTGCAGAGGACGATATCACGCCCCAGGAGGTCAACGCCATCGGTCTGGAGTTTGCGCAGAAACAGTTTCCGGGCTTCGAGGTGGTGGTCGCCACCCACGTCGACACCGGCCATCTCCACAACCACATGGTGGTCAACAGCGTCTGCTACAAGGACGGCCACAAGCTCCACCAGAGCTACAGCGACCTGCTGGCGCACCGCAAGGTGAACGATGAGATCTGTCTGGCTCACGGTCTGAATGTGCTGGAACAGCCTGAGAAACAAAAGAAAAAGAAGCGCATGAAGCCCGGCGAGTACCAGGCCGGTCTGCACGGCGACAGCTGGAAGCTGGATCTCATCCAGGCCATCAACGAGGCACTGGAATACTCCATCACTCGCGAGGACTTCATCGCCAACATGGAGATGGAGGGATATCAGGTAACCTGGACTCCAAACCGCAAGCATATCACCTTCACCTGCCCTAACGGACGCAAGTGCCGGGACAGCAGTCTCCACGACGAGACCTTCCTCAAGGAAAATCTGGAGGCGATCCTTCTCTACCGCCAGGCCACGGGCTTCCGCCCCACCACCCCAGAGCCGGACGAGGGCTGGATGGGAGAGCTGGCCGCCGGATGGTTCCGGGTGGCGGCCGACCTGGAACGGGATGACGAGTGGCAGCTCTCCGCACCGCCCACCTGGACGGACAGCAAGCAGCGTCGCCGGGAGGCGCTGAAGAAAATGGCCATGGGACAGAAGTTCGGTGGCAATGAAGAACACGGCTTTGAGCAGACCCTGTGAATCAGGGAGAAAGGATATGTCTATGAGAAATGATTTGGATGAATATTTGGAAACCGGGATGATGGGTGCCTACCATCCGGACAAGACTTTCGTGCGCTATGACGGGGATGGGGTATGCACCATATTCCGGGACACAGATTTACAGAAGCGTGATGGATGCTTTGTCAGGGAGCGGCAAATGCTGATCGACCAGCAGGGCTTTTGCATCACCTCTGTGTTCCCGGAGCACCCCACCGCCACACCCACAGACAAAATGCTGGAACTTATTGACGCCGAGTTGAAAAAAGATACCCACGCCGGATGAAATTTCAGTAGACTTCGGCGGGCCGGTGCGGTATGATGTGCGTACCGTACCGGCTTGCCCCCGGAAAGGAGGAAATCAAAAATGGCAAGCCAAAAATATACCATCCTCTACGGACGGCTCAGTCAGGAGGATGACCGGGCGGGGGATTCAAACTCCATTGTCAACCAACGCCTTCTGTTGGAACGATACGCTGAAACTAATGGGTTTGAAAACACCCTTTTTCTGGCGGACGATGGATACAGCGGGACAAATTTCGAACGGCCCTCTTGGAAAAAGGTCATTGAGCTGATTGAGGCGGACGAGGTAGAAACGCTGATTGTGAAGGATATGTCCCGCCTGGGCCGCGAGTATCTGCAGGTGGGACAGCTGACGGAGCTCTATCTGCCCACGAAAGGTGTCCGCTTCATCGCCATCAACGATGGGGTGGACTCCCTGGTGGAGAGCAGCACCGACTTCAATCCCATCAGGAATTGGGCAAACGAGCTGCACGCCAAGGACACCAGCAAAAAGGTCCGGGCTGTAAAAAAGATGCAGGCGGAGCGTGGCGAACGTCTCGGCGGCAGGCCGCCTTACGGCTACCGCAGGAAAACGCCAGACAGCAAGGAAATTGTTCCCGATGAGGAAACCGCTTCAACCGTCCAGCACATCTTCCAACTGTGCGCCAGCGGCAAAGGCCCGAACCAAATCGCCCGTATCTTGACCGAGGAACAGATTTTGACGCCGGCCAATTATGCCTATCGGAAAGAGGGAAAGTCCCATAACCATGTGGATATCACCCGGCCCTATGACTGGAGTGGCAGCTCGGTGACTGGTATCCTGAACAACAAGGTCTACCTTGGACACACAGTGGGGCTGCGGTCTACATCCCTCTCCTACAAAAACAAAAAACTGATCCGCAGGCCGGAGAGCGAGCAGGTCATCGTGGAGAATACCCACCCGGCGCTGGTTACCCAAGAGCTGTGGAATATCGTACAGGATGTGCGGCAGCACAAAAAACGCATCCCCAAACAGATGGAGGAGCCGAATATCTTCTCTGGGTTGGCGTTCTGTGCGGACTGCGGCAAGCCCATGGTGCTCCACCGGGCCAGCACGATGAAAAAAGCGGAATACTATTTTACCTGTTACACCTACGGAAAACGGGGTAAAGACGAGTGCTCGTCCCACCGTATCAGAGAAGATGAATTGTGCAGGATTGTGCTGGACGATATTCAGCGGGTCACCCACTTCGCCCGGATGAAGGAACGGCAGTTCGCAGCCTACATCAACCAGAAGAACAGCAAAGAGCTGCGCCGGGAGATGAATATGCTCCAGAAGGAGCTGGATGCCATGCGGAAACGGGACGGGGAACTGTCCATGCTGTTCAAGCGCCTCTATGAAGACCATGTCCTTCAGCGGATTACCACCGAACAGTTTCGGATGCTCTCCGACGATTATAACACTGAGCAGAAGGGGCTGCAAGAGGCTATCCCGGAGGAAGAGGCCAGGTTGGAGAGGCTGAGGGCATCCGCCGCTAACGTGGAAGCGTTCATTGAAAAGGCAAAGCGGTTCACCACCATCAATCAGCTGACGCCAGAGCTGGTGCGGCTGTTCATCCAGCGCATTGAAATCGGGGAACGGCCTCCGAAAGGTTCACGCTTCGCGCAGGGCATCAAGATCGTCTACCGGGACATCGGGTGCATGGACAGCCCGATGGAGCCGGGGGAATGTCCGCCGCAGCATTTACTTCCGCCCATCCCGCCGATTGAGGAGCTCACGAAAATGCTGGCGTAAAGGCAGAAATGGAAGGGAGCGGACGGCTTCCGCCGTCCGCTCCGCAATAACTGGGGTAGGTTCAACTTTTGTCCCTGTGAACCGTAACAGAACGGTTTGAGGGATTTCTTCTTTTTGTGTTTGGCGGGGTGATTCCGGGATTTGTTACCGATTTGTTGCCGGGGTATGTGAGAGAAATTCAGCGGAAAACAGGGAAGAAAAAAGATTAAAAAATTTTCAAAAAACTGTTGCCAAAATCAAGATAATCATGTATAATATCTAAATAAGAGCAAAGCCAGAAGTTAATAGAAATGAGTGCTTAGTTGAGCGGAGCTACCCAGAGAGGGCGGCTTGGCTCTTTTTTGTTTTATAGGGGGTGAAGCCGTGGAAAAGGTACGGCTGAATAAGAAACGGTGCCAATCTGGCATGGATGGGATGGAACTTGTCTTGAAGCTTGAAAATATGGAGAACCTCTATCTGCCGAAGGAAGAATTAAAGAACACAGCCGGAAATACCATCGTAAGTATGGAGTGTGTCGGCGGCGTAGTGAAAGCCTATGTAAATGCTGTTCACGGTGTCCGCTCCAATAATGTTCAGCCTTATGGTTGTTGGGGTATCTTAAATGAAGTCAGACTTGGTATAGTTGAGTTTCGAGTAACGGAGTTCATGCGGGAATATCTCCAAAAGCACTTAAAGGACCAATATTCGGATGAAATGATTCAGGCCATGGCGGTTAAGAGCCTTGAGGTCAACGTAACGATACCGTGTGTAGGTGGGGCAACCCCCTCCGACGTAATCGCCTTGATAGATTTAGCCTTGGACAAAACAACGGTGTTTAGGAAAAGAAAAACACAGGAAAAGTACGAAAAAGTTAATACCGGCTGTTTGTTCTCAAAATCAAAAGAATACCGTGTTAAGGTTTATGATAAGACGGAGGAGCAGAGGCAAAAGGGTAATCTGTTGGTCGAAGAAAATTTATTGCGGGTGGAAATCGTGTTTATAGATAGGGCACTTCGGCGTATGTTCGGAGATAAACGGAACGTGTTGGATATGCTTTCGTTCCAGTCGATAGAAACGATGTGCCGTGAATATAAGCGAGTTCTGGAGAAAGACATCATCAACGGGGGTATCAAGCCTTGCTTGAACTACTGCGTGGAGCAGTTAGTGGAAAGCCTGAAAGCTGAAACAAGGAACGAGATCAGCGCAACGGTGACCCGGTATAAAGAGCTGATTCCCGATATGGAGGTACTACGGGTAGCGTTGAAGCGGTGGTATCGTATTCGGGGCGAAGAAGACAAGTCGAAACAGGCTATCAATTATTACAGGCAGAAAGGAATTGGATTGCCAGAGGGAGTATTGCAAACTATCCGGGCCTTTCACGATGCCGCTGGCTAAATACGGTAAGAAAGTTTCTTACCTTTTGGGCAGTTTTGAATAAAAATCAAGATACCACAAAACGGTAGGAAGGATATAGTTTTTGATAGAGTAAAGGGGTGTTTCTCCTATAGGTTATGGTGGTTTCGGTTTTTTAGAGTTGGTCCAATAAATAAGGGACAGAAGGAAAGAACGGAAAAGGCCGACCGTAGCCGATGTGCCAGGTGGACAGATGAAGTTGGTATGCGGTGCGGTTTCAGTGGCCGCTAAAGGGGAAAGACGTAAACCGTGTTTGAAGCCGGTATAAATCGTTCATTCGGGCCAGATGTGGAATTACCTTCCCGAGAGTGAAAAAACGGTTTTAACGCCGTTATACGCCGAGGACGGCGGGTAAATTGAGAAATGATAAAAAGACCGCCAGAGAGCGGTGAGTTGTCCAGACCGGGCGAGGACAACAATTACAACCATTTGAGGTATGTTTGTATTGTGTCCCTATTCTGAATGAAAAGGGAGCAATCAAAGAATGAAAACTGCGAGCGCAAGAATCGTGCCGTTCGGGGCGATTGGTAATAAGCCGTTGGTGAACGAAGTGGAGCAGCAGGGTCTGCCGAGAATGAAGACGCTAAAGGAGATGGCGGGGCTTACGGGCCTGTCCTATACCATGTTGCGGAACCTGTGTCTGGAAAATAAGATAGTCCATATCCGGGCTGGGAAGAAGTACCTGATTAACTATGATAGGTTTATTGACTATCTGAACGGCGTGGGCGGTGCTTGAAAACCATGCTTTTCAAGACCAAAGAAAAAGCGGTGAAAAAGTGCCTAGAATCCTGACATGAAATATTTCAAGAAGTCTTGAAATTGGCTGTTGCCTTTTTGAGACGCCTTGGAGACAATGGGGGCATAGGGGAAAGCCCAAAAGTCTTTAGAAAAGGAGTGTCGAGGATGAAGACAGTGGCCTATCACCGGACAAGCACGACAGACCAGCACCTTGATAGGGGTATCGCTGAAATCCAAAAATATTGCGCCGAGCATGGCTTGGAGCTATACAAGGGGAAGGTCTACACCGACCAGCAGACCGGGAAAAATTTTAATCGGCCCCGATACCAAATGTTGAAAGAGGAAATCTTGGAAAGCGGCGATACGTTAATTGTAACAGAGCTGGACAGGCTGGGCCGGAATAAAAAGGCCACGCTGGACGAGCTGCGGTTCTTCCAAGACAACAATATCCGGGTGATGGTGCTGGAGCTGCCGACCACGCTGCTCCCCATTGAGGACATGGAAAACTCTATGGCCCGGATGATGTTGGAGACCATCAATAACATGATGATTGAATTATACGCCAGTATGGCACAGGCAGAAATGGAGAAGAAAGAAAAGCGCCAGCGTGAGGGTATTGCGGCAAAGAAGGCCCGGGGCGAGTGGAGCGACTACGGACGGCCCCGGGTGATGGATATTGAAGAATTTGCGAAGCGGTATCAAGCGGTGGAGCGTGGAGAGAAGAAGCCTTTCGAACTGATGAAGGAGCTGGGGATGACGAAAGCGACCTTCTATCGGTACAAGGGCCTGATGAAGAAAGAGGGATAACTTTGGCGTCGATCAAACGAAATGAGAAGCAGAATGGCGAGGTTGTCTATCGAATCCAGATTTCATTAGGGTGCGACCCCCGGACGGGGAAACGGATTCCCAAAGTGATAACCTTTAAGCCCAACCAAAACGCCACCCCAAAACAGCAGGAAAAAGAAGCCCTAAAGTTTGCCATGGAGTGGGAGGACAAGCTGAAGAACGGCGAGAGCTACGAGGGGCAGGAGATGTCGTTCGGGGAATATGCCGACAAGTGGCTGGCCTATATGAAGCCCGAGGTGGCCTACTCTACATACCGGGGCTATGAGAACATCGTAAATCAAAAAATCCTTCCGTTTTTTTCGGTGTATAAGGTGGCGAAAATCAAAACCCCACTGGTAGAGGAATTTTACAGGACGCTCCGGGGAAACGCCAACGGAACCGTACAGAAAATCGCCAACGTGTTAAGCGGAATGTTCCGAACGGCGGTCAGGTGGCAGATGATCCAGGTGAACCCCTGTCGGGACGCTAAGATACCGAAGAACAAGGAAGAAGAAAGCACGTTGAAGTATTTTACCCCTGAGCAGTCCTTGATGTTCCTGAAATCGCTGGATATGACTTTTGAAACGGTGGTAAAGGGACACCAGCGGATTGATGATACCGGGAAACCCTATGTGGTGGGGGACTATACGGAGCCGAGGGAGCTGCCGCTACAGTTGAAAGTGTTCTATACCCTGTCCCTGTACTGCGGTTTTCGGAAGGGGGAAACGCTGGCCCTCCAATGGGGCGATATTGATTTTGAGAAGAAAGAAATCCGTATCGTGAAGTCGGCGGGGAAGTCAGAGGACGGGGTGATTTTGAAAAAGCCGAAAACGGCTACCTCCGTTCGGACGGTAAGTTTTCCAGATGAAATCCTTCCCCTGTTGAAACGGTATCGGCAGGAGTACGCCCTGTATCGGTTCCAGCTTGGGACAGCGTGGAAAGGGGACGATAACCTGTTTATCCAATGGGATGGGACGCTGATGGGCTACTCCACGCCATACCAGAGCTTTAAGCGGCACTTGAAACGCTATAATGAGTGGGTACGGGAAAACCCGGCGGCGAGGGAACAGGGCTTTGAGGAACTGCCGCTGATCCCCCTCCATGGCCTGCGTCATTCCTGCGCCACTCTGCTGAACTATCTGAATATCAATATCATTGACATCAGTAAGATTTTGGGCCACGCCAAAAGCTCCACGACGATGGATATATACGCCCATTCGTTTGAGGGGCAGAGCCACGAAGCCGCCAACCGGCTGGACGAGTTTTTGAAGAACAGCCAGAAAAAGTGGGCCTAAAAGAGAACGGGAGCCTTTAGGAATAACCTATGGGCTCTCGTTTCATGTGTGGCTATTCCCGGCCCTGAATCTCCATGTGGTCGAGGGCGTATTGCAAGGCCATGCCAATCAGCTCATTCCGGGAACGGTTGGTTTTGGCGGAGAGTTCGTTGTATTTCTCCTGTATGGTCTTGTCAATGCGGATGGTCATGGTGACGACCTTATCTTCCCTTGGGACAACAACGAATTTATCCATGGTGTCTCAAAACCTCCATACATTTTGAGTACATTATAGATTATAAAGGCACCATATAGCCATGGCACAGAATGAAGGTAAAAATGAGTTGAAATACGCTTTACTTTCTAATGCGAGTGTGATAGTATGAACTAAGTAACCACCGGGGAAAAGGGGTTGATTAGGTCATGCTGGACATTTCAAAGGTAGGAAGCATATTGTCCAAGAGCGATAAACTGTGGGAGGGCATGAAGCGGTATAAGCGTATCATGGACAGCCTGCACTGGACGGACGTTTCCACGGATAGGGATTTTCAAAGGGCGTTCAACGATTTCTTCGTTATGCGGCCGAGAAAAAGCGAGTATTACGCCATGTTCTATCAGTTTTTGGAGCAGAAGAAAAACGAGGGTGCGTCCTTTGAGGAAACCTTGGATTATCTGAAAGGGGCCGAAGGACGGCTGGAAATATCCTTTTCCAGTAAGCTGATACACGTTATCAACCCGGAGCGCCCGATATGGGATAACAACGTGGCGGTTCAGCACTTCGGTTTGAAGCTGCCCGGATATGGTGTTGATAGCTCCACCCGGCAGCCGGAAATCGTCAGGGCCTACTATGAGTATTGCGGGCGGTTCTATGAGTATGTGGATTCCAGCGAGGGACAGGCGGTGATTCGGCTGTTCAATGAGAAATATCCCCATACTGGATTTACGGACGTTAAAAAAGTGGACTTCATCATGTGGGTGGATGTATAATAGGGGTAGGAAATTTTTGGATTGAGGTGAACGGGTAGTGGATAGGGAAGAACTGAAAAAGCGTATTGAGAGCGAAGCCAGGGCCATCGTGCCTATAACGAACGCCGATATGGTGTGTAAAGACTGCGTACAGCGGTATAATGACAGACTGGCACCGGGAAATGCAGGTAAATGTGAGGCGTTCCCTTGTGGCAAACCAATCGGTGTTATGTTCCGTGGTGAAGGTTGCGCCGAGTACGTCAAGGAATAAAAAATCGGAGCCTGCGGCCCCGTGTGAAATCCTTGTTACCGATTTGTTGCCAAAGTTGTGACGAGCGAGAGAAAGATATGATACGCTGGAGAAAGAAACCCTTGAAAATACAGCGGTTTACGGCGTATTAGCAAACACTGTGACGAGATAGAAAAAGCATTAGGGCATTTTGGTAAGGATGAGGTCTCCAGTTCAAATCTGGATAGCAGCTCCATAAAGTCCGCTGTTTTCTGCTGAAAATGGCGGATTTCTTTTTGCTTTTAGCACTTTTCTCCGTTTTTGAATTTTTGGAATTCGGTTTTGACCACATAACAAGCCACAGACGGAAAAAATGGCCCATCGAGGTGTCCCCGATGGGCCATGGATCTTTGTCAGCTTGCTTTAGGGGTAGCCTTCAGCCGCTCCTTCTCGGCGGCGATTTCCGTTTTCATCTCTGCTATCATATCTGCCAGCAGCTTTTCACATTCTTCCTCGCTGTGAGCGTAGACGTTGCGGGCGTGCTTTTTACCATCAGGCCAGATTGGGGAGTACCGCCCCTCCCAGAGCTTTTCGTTGATCTGGGTGACACAGCCCGTACCAGCCTTGCGCCGTTGACCCTTATGGGGCTGGAAGGTGCTGAGGGCGGGTTTCCGGGGTGCTGCGCCATGCTCTATCGGCGGATCAACTTTACCGATGCCCTGGTCGATTTTCACTGCCGCCGTCCGGCGCATTTCGTCGGTGACGTGGGCGTAGACGTTCAGTGTGGTGCTGCTGGAAACGTGCCCGATGATAGTGGAGAGGGTCTTGATATCCATGCCATGTTCCAGAGAAACGGTAGAAAATGTGTGTCTGAGGTCATGAAATCTGACCTTTTTGCACCCAGCTCGTTGCAGGACTGTTTGCAGTCGCTTCCGGACAGTGGCGGGATCTCTGGGCGAGTTTTCGTTGACTGGAGAGGGGAACATCCATTTGGAGCTTACGTCCCTTTTATACGCCTTAAGAACACTCAGCACAGGCGCAGGGAGGATGACGCTTCGGTTTCCCGCTTTGGTTTTGGGTGGCGAGACCACCAGTTCTCCTTTGACTCGGTGAACCTGTCGCTCGACCCGGAGTTCTCCAGTGTGGAGGTTCAGGTCGTTCCACTGGAGGGCACAGATTTCACCCCGGCGTAGGCCGGTGGAGAGTTCCAGCAGAAGGAGTTCAAAGCAACCATCCTCTTTGGCCTGGATCAGCAGCCGCTGGATTTCCTCTGGGGTCAGCACTTGCATCTCTCTGGTCTTGGCGGGAGGTAAGCGACAGCCGTTTGCGGGGTTGCGGAAAAGGAGCTTTTCAGAAACCGCTTTGTCCAGTGCGGCGTGGAGGGTGGTGTGGATACCACGGACGGTCTGATCGGAGAGGCCCTCGCCGTAAATCTCGGCGCGGAGCAGTCTGCCGCTCTGCTTAAGCTTGGTGTAGAACTGTTGGATATCGTTGGTGGTGAGCTTGTCCAGCTGGGTGCTGCCCAGTGCGGGGATGATATGCTGGTAAATGCGCCGTTCGTAGGACATCTGGGTGTTGGGGCGAAGGCTGGGCTTCTTGTAGCTCTGATACCAAAAATCCAGCCAATCGCCCAATAGGATGCTGGGTTTCGGCTGCTCAGGTGAGGGAGCTTGGATGCTGTCTTGCAGGGCCTTGAGCTTTGCCGCACACTCACTCTTGGTTTTGGCGAGGACATTTTTCGTAACAGGGAGACCCTTATCGTCGTAGCCGATGACCGCTCGCCCTTCCCAGCGCCCATCCTTTCTCAGGTGGACGCTTCCTTCGCCCCGTTTTCTGCGCTTTGCCAAGGTTTCATCTCCTCTCCGAGATAGTCGGTCAGGAAGCCGCCCACGATGTCGGCAGCCCGTTTTTGCATATCGCCTGTGGTGTGGGTGTAGGTGTCCAGCGTGAAGGACGCCTTGGTGTGTCCCAGGATGCCGGACAGGGTCTTGGCATCCACGCCGCTGGCCAGTGCATGGGTAGAAAATGTGTGACGGCAGTCATGGAAGCGGATGCTGGGCAGTCCGGCCTGGGCCAGCAGCTTCTTCAACTGATGGTAGGCGGCACTGGGGTTCACGGGGGCCTCCGGGCGAAGCGGATCGTGAAAAATCCAGGGGGAGAAGGACTTCTTCTTCCTTGCCCATAACAATTCCGCTGTGCTGGGCGGAAGGACGATTTTCCGTGTCCCAGCATAAGTCTTGGTATCCCCGGCCACCAGTCTACCACCCTTTTCCCGGTGGAGGGTGCGGCAGATGTGGAGCGTCCCTGCGTTGTTGTCGAAGTCCGTCCACATGAGGCCGCAGATCTCGCCCAATCGGAGGCCGGTGGTCAGTTCAGTGTAGAAGAAATCGTGCCAGATGGGGTCGGCTTTGATGGCTTCCATAAAAGTATCCAACTGTTCTTCGTTCAAGATGTTCATGGGCTGGCGGATCACCTTGGGCGGTTCCACCTCATCGGCAGGGTTGGCGGGGATAAGCCCCTGTTCCACCGCCGCCCGGAGTGCGTGGTGGAGCGTGGTGTGGATGCTATGGACGGTGGTGCTGGACAGCCCACGATCCTGGCCGGAACGGGGCTTCACCCGACCACTCTCCTTCAGGCTATCGTAAAGTTTTCTCAAGTCTGCCGCCGTCACTTGGGAGAGCATTTTCTTTCCCAGATAAGGCACAACATGGTTTTCCATATCTCGCCGATAATGCTCCAGGGTGCTGGGCCGGAGGGTGGCGGACATCTGCCCCAGCCACTGCTCCAGCCATTCCGCGAGGGTCATTCGGCTCCGCTCCGTTAGGTCGATGCCCTGGTAGATGTCGATGTTCTGGCGGAGCTTTGCGGTCAGTTCCTTTTGGGTGCCAGCGTAGAGGTAGCGAAAGATGGAATCGCCGTCCCCCTTATGCCCCACTACGATGCGGCCCTCCCAGCGGCCATCCTCCCGCTTGCGCACCATACCGTCGCCGGATGGCCTGCGCTTTGCCATTTGCTATTCACCTCCCGTTTTAATGTCGCCATCGTTGTTGTCCATGCACTCCATCACGATTTTGGCACCCAGCCTGAAACCCAGGATGAAGTTTTCCATAGCGGTGATGCTGTCAATTTCCTGCTGTGATTCTATGAGTTTTTCCAAGACCGCCTGTCCAGCCTCGTCGAGCTGCTCCGTGAGTTGCTTTTCAAAGCGGGTCACCCGGTCTGTCGCCCGTTTCAGCTCTGAATTGGGCGCCATGTCCTGTGCGTTGGGTGTGATGTTGCCGTAATAGAGATCTTCTAAAGTATTTCGCATTGTTCTCGCCTCCTGTAGCGACACACCATACCACAGGCTGGCGGGAATAGCCATGGCCAACGGCGAGAATTATCAGATCAGACACATATTTTTGCGGCGTGCTGCTGGGCTTTTCTTTGTATACACCGGTGCAATTCATAATCCGCCGCAGCCCTCTTGCGCATGGCTCGGAAAAAGTATATAGTGGATACAAGAAATTTGCCGGGAATGGGGCTCGCGACTATGATTTCGCCAAAAGATGTCCACGCTGCCGCTGAGAAGCGGGAGGATGAAAATCTGCGTTTCCGAACCTTCCTCAAGATTCATGCAGATCCGGACGAGTTGGACCGGCAATTCCTGGCGCTCCATCAGGAATTGTTTGCCGGATATGATTGCTGCCAGTGCGGGAACTGCTGCCGGGAGTACAGTACATCTCTTTCGGAAGATGAAATCGTCAGCATCTCCACCTACCTTGGCATGACGCGGCAGAAATTTTTGGAGGACTGCCTAATCCGGGGCCGGGATGGTCTGGAGCTGCCTGCCCCGTGCCGCTTTCTCGACATGGACGGCAGATGCCGGATCCAGGAGTGCAAGCCGGAGGAATGCAAAGGGTTCCCATACACAGATCGGCCCAACCGCATGATGAGCCTGCTTAGTGTGATCTCTGCGGCGCGGGTATGCCCTGTGGCCTATGAGATTTTGGAGCGGTTGAAGGAATTGTATCACTTTAGGAAACACAGAAAGTAAAACGGCTGATGCAGTTCGCACTTCCTCACAGCGGCGCACAAAGGGGCCGACACCGCGTTTCATATGCGCGAGGGGTACGGATGCCACCCACTCCGTGGGATGGGCACAAACCGCCGCACAGGGGCTAACACAGGGGAAACAACTTGGGCGGCACCCTGCGGACGCAGGGCGCCGCCCATTTGTGCCTGTGAGTGCTTATTCCGGGTAGCGGGTATACAGCGTATACCCAGGCCGTTCCTCCAGCCACCACTTGAAGTACTGTCCGCCCCAGCGGGCATGGTTGTTGAGACCGCTCTCGGTGACCTTGACGTACTCGTCCGTCTTGCTGATCACAACCACCACATGGCCGCTGGCGCTGTTGTCATAGCGGATCAGGTCGCCGGGGCGGATTTGCTCCCAACTTGGGTTGTCCACCCTCCGCCATGGGAGATCGCCGAACGCGGCGTCCGAACACAGCGTAGCCCAGCCGGAGCAGTGGGTTCCCCGGTAGTAGGGCCCACCGCTGGTGGAGCGGTATGGCGTGGGGTACACTGTCCCGGTTGGATAGGTTTCCCGGAGCTGTGCCAGGGTGGCCCGCACACTCTCCTCAGTAACGGTAGCTACGGATTGCACCTCGTCCTGGTAAGACTGTGTGCTGTCGATATGTACGGAGTTGGTGGCGGCGTCATAGGTCACACCAAAGTCCACTGCCTGGCCGATATCCCGGAGCCGGACATAGTTGTTGCCGCCGATGCTGTAGGCGGTCATGCTCACCCGCTGACCGTCCACGTAGATAGGCTGGGTACTCAGCTTGGCTGTGATACTGGTGGCCGCCTGGGCGGCGGGGCCGCTCAGGGCGAGGCCGGCGAGGATGCCGATCCCCATAAAGATCGCTTCCCTTTTCCTGTTCATGATCTGATCCCCTTTCGGTTTTGTTGTGCTTTTCGCAAACACAACCATGCCGAAGGATCGTTGGAAAGTCAAGAACAATCAGGGGAACCACGTGGAGAAAAACTACGGCGTGAACGAAGCACTTTGCACAGCAGGTGACATCTTTTTGTGTGTCTGACCGCCCCTTGCTGATTACAGTGTGGAAGATTCTTTCGGACCCGGTTCCCACAAACTTTGTTTCTATGAAACGGGAACTAACAGTTGTTTTCTTCCCGGCCCCATGTTAAAATGCATATACTAAAACTGTGATTGTTTGCGGGAGGTGCTGTGTATGAGCCAATATGAGTTTTCGCTTCGACAGGAGGTTCTGTTGGAAAAGGGGGCCGCAGTGCTGGGCGATCTTTTTCAGTATAAGCGGCGGCAGCAGATCGTAGAGGAGACGCACCCGATTGCGGTCATGTACTCTTTGGTGTGGGCGGCAAAGCAGGATATCCTGACAGCCAAGACGGAAGCGGCCCTTGAACAGATCGACGGGCAGTTCAATCTTGCCAACCGCTTTTTGGCCGGGGTAGAGGCTGGCGCAAATGCTTGAGGACGCAAATAGCTTGGCTTCATTTGAGGCTCATGACGTTGAGGCCGTTGTGCAGGACGAAGCCAAACTGGCAATGAGCCGCTATCAACGTCAGGCAAGCCCGCGTGCGATCCTTTTGGCTGGACAGCCCGGTGCGGGGAAGACGGAATTATCCGCTATGCTGAGTTCTGAGATGGCCGGGGATGTTGCGTTTATTAACGGGGATGATTATCGCCGCTACCATCCCCACCGCCGCCAGCTCTATCAAAAGTTCGGCGCGGATTCTGTTGGGATGATTTCCCCCTTTTCCAATGCTGTGACGGAACAGTTGATTGCGGCGCTTGCCCGGCGCCGTTTGAATTTGATCATCGAAGGAACCGGGCGCACTGTGGAGGTACCGAAAACTACGGCAGAACGGTTGACGGCTGAGGGTTATGCAGTAGAGATGGCAGTGATCGCCACCAGGCCGGAGATATCCCTGATCAGCACGTTGCTTCGGTTTTACCAGATGGAGGAACGCGGAACGATCCCCCGGGCTACAGCCATCAGCGCCCATGACAGTATTGTGGCCGCGCTGCCCGGGAATCTTGATACGCTGGTTTCACTGCCATGCATTTCCCGGCTGTCCATTTGGAACCGTGATTTGCAGCAGCTTTTTGACTCCAACATTGATACGGTTTTGCCGTCTGAGGTTTTGGCTGACTACTGGGAGAGCCCTTGGCTCCCAGAGGAGATACAGTGTGCGCGTGATGACATTGACTGCTTGCGCGAAAAAGAGCGGCGCAGCCAGCTTGGGCAGGGAAGCGCGATTGATGAACTTGTCCGGCGTGTTGAAGCCGTGCAGTCAGGGACACCGACCGTTGGCATGGATATGCTGCAGCTGTGATCCCTCCCGCGCGATTGCGGGAGGGATCTTTTGCAGCTTTCTGGGCAGGGTAGCTCAATGCCATTTAGAAGTGGGGATCTGTCGTTCTTTGTTTATAGCGGCCCAAATCCTGGGGTCACATGGCTGGGCCGATATAATTCTGCTCCTCGTGGTCATCCGGCGTATGGCCCATGGCGATCTTCTTTTCCTGAATTCTCCGCCGCAGTTTGCGGTCAATGTGCTGGCTATGGGTTCCGTCTATGATGCGAGCATTATCTTGGAAGATACGCCCTATCGAATGGAGCAGACTGTTTACCGCCAGGATGGCGGAGGGCAGGGAGGGGCCGTCCTGACGCTCTAACAGGAGCTGGGCGTAAGGATGCCCCTGTTCCGCCGCCTGGGTCAACCAGTAGACAGCCTGCCCCATGTCCTGGGGGATGTTTTCACCCGCCCAGTACAGCTTGCCCAGCAGATATTCTGCGTAGGGGTTGTCCGCTTCCGCAGACATTGTGAGCCAGGGCAGGGCTTCCGTCACATTTCCATCTTTCAAAAGCTCCTTGGCCAGACGGTAGGCGGCGAACTCGTTTCCTCTTTCAGCGGCCCGCGTCAGCCAGCGGATGCCCTGCTCACGGTCATGGACTTCTACGTCATCGGACAGCAGCAACTTGCCCAGTGCGTACTGCGCGTCCGGCAGCTCCTGTGCAGCCTGCTCAAACCAATACCGCGCCTCAACCCAGTCCGGCGTGACCAGCGGGCCGTCCCGGTACAGCTTGCCCAGTAAAAGCTGGGCGTAGGGTTCGCCATTTTCCGCCTGTGCGCGGAGCCGCTCTACCCCTTCATCACGCAGGTCAAGTGGGAGACTGTCGTCACAGACCACCGACCAAATCCGTCCACAGGTTTCACTGCCTTGGAGAATATCGTCCGGCTCATCGTACCACGCCATATCCTTGTCCTCAAAGGTGAGATGCTCCAATCGGAGCGCCGCCTGGATGACGGCGTTATGGATGGCCCGGAATTCCTTCTGTTGAGATAGTGGGACGCGCTCCATGGGCTTGTCCGAGTAGAACTCGTTCACCTCTTGCTGGAGTTCCAGCCATTTTTCATAGCACTCTTTTACTGACGGCAGCCGCGCCATCTGATCTACGATCTCATCCACCTGCTTTTTCATGCGCTTGGGAAGATAACCGTACTGTTTTTTGCCCTTCATGTTTTTGAGTTCGTGAGCCAGCACCAGTATCAGTTGCTCCGCTTCTGGGTGTTCACAGACGCCCTGTTTCATCTCGTTGGCCAGCTCAAGCATGGTATGGCGGGCCTCCGCCACCAGCTCATCCCGGGACTGGCTTTTCTGCTCGTAGACGTGGAGCATCTCCTGACGGAAGATATCGTTGGTGAGCATGGACTTGATTTTCTGGATGCCCACCGGGCTGAGATAACCCGGAGCATTTCCGGCAGACCATGCCATCATGTGGACGTGGGGGTGATCTCCCTCATCGTGGAATGCGGCGTACCAGCGAAACTCTTTGGGTGGGATGTTCATGGCGGCGGCGATATCATTGCGGTGAGTGCGGAGCAGATTACGCCACGTCTTGGCATTGTCGTAACCCAGGCGGGCGGCGTCCTCCCGCTTCAGTGAGATGATGTGCGTCCACACATTTTTCTCACACGCCTGCAGTTCCGCCGTCACCTTTTTCAGATCCACATAGTCCTCATCGCCGAACAGACCGTGGCTGCCCACACGCTCAACCCGAGGACGGGTTGCGATGTATTCTACGTAGATATCGCTCTGCTGAACGTCCGGCCAGTTGTCCTCCAACGTCCGGGTGATGAACACTGAGGCGTTCGCTTTGGTGGGACTGTCTCGGTAGCTGTTGTACTCAGGCAGCTTTTTCGCGTCAGGAAAATCTTTCGTCAGGCTGGCGATGAGCTGCGCCTGCTTTTGTGTGGTGGGGCGGCCGTCAGGAACCAACTCTACCCGCTCCCGCGTGGCGATGTACCTTGCATGACTGCCCGCATTTTTGCCGCCCTTGAGGAAGGGGCTTTTCAAAATCAATCGGGCCATTCGTCCTCCACGCCGTCATCCAATCTGCAGATCTTTTCCTCGAAGGGTATCCGCCCATTTGTATTCTTGACGTTGCGCACGCTCTCCGCCCGCCGACGGCGCATATCTTCTTCGGTGAGTTCGTAGCTGTCCGCCAGGATGCCCATCATCATGTCCAGCTCCACCGTATGCTTGTAGATCAGGGAAGCCATTCGATCCTCGAACATTCCCAGCCGTCCATCCAGGGACGAGAGGACTGCCCTGGGCAATGTGCCGCTGTCATCCTGGACAGCCAGGTGATCCACGTAGAAATTCACCGCCCGCTCCACGAACTGGTTCTTGCTGCGGCAGCCCGCCGCCTTGTACCACTGGTCAATCTTTCGTTTGGTGTCCGGCTTCATGCGCAGGGCCAGCCGATCCTTGTTTTCTGTACTCAAAGTGTCTTTTACACCTCCAAATCTTTGATAGACGCCGCCCCAACCCGTTGGGACGGCTGGTTTTCTGGGAAATCAGACGCCACCGGCCAAATTTTCGCCGGGAACAGACGCCTGTTAAGAGCCCCGCCGGAAAGCCCCGGAAGCCCTTGAAACGGTCCGCACTGCGGGCCGATGTGACCTGCCGGGCGTCACTTGTGACGCCGGCTTTTATCCTGCTTCTCGTCGTCGCGGGCTTCATATCCCTCGCCCCGCCGCGAACGGCAGGGCTCACTCATTCCGCCGCTCCTCCTCTCCCCACGCGACCCGCCTTCGGCTGGGCTCGCGCGGGGGCCCGTCTGCGCTGCCCTTCGGCCCGTGCCCCTGCAGCCTTTTACTGATTACAGCGTGGTACATTTTTCCGCTGTCCAGCCAACCCTCCCACAACGGGCCACACGGGGGCCAACACCGCGTTTTAGGGGGTGAGAGGTGTACGGATGCCACCCGACCTACAGGAGGGGCACAAACGGCCTCACAACGCAGAACGGGGGCTGTCACGCTGTTGGCAGCGCCGATCCCACCTGCGCTGGGCTTCCGCCTGCTTCAGTTCTGTAAGAAACTCTTTCTCGCGCGCCTTCAAAATCTGCTCAACTGGCTTGACCGTATAAAGCAGATTGCCGTTGTAGCTGTACCCATTCTTTCTGCGAACCGTAGTGTCTTCCGCTTGAATCAGGCTCTTGTCTACCAGCGAATGCACATTCCTCTGGACGGTTTTCCGACCCATCCCCACCGCCGCGCCGATGGTAGCATAGCTTGGCCAGCACTGCCCACTCCGCACACCTTTTTGATAGTGGAGGTAGATGTACACCAGCAACTCACCACACTCGAGGTCGAGCTGGAACACTTCGGCTGGCACAGGGAACACCGCTTCGAACACCTCGCCAGTAATCCAGACTTGCTTCCTGGATATCCAGCGGTTGCGGGGCGCTACGTTGCGAGGTTCACGCACTTTTCCCTGGATGGGGCTCAGCGAGTAGGAGAACGTTTGCCCGTGTTTCTTCACCTTGATGAACCCAGCGTCAGCCAGTGTGCGCAGATGTGCGCGCACAGTTTTTTTGCACAACCCCACCGCGTTGCTGATGATGGCACAGTTTATTTCATCCGCGCCGTGTTTCAAACTCTTGCGGCAGATCAGATAGAGATACACCAGCAGAGGGCCCTGCTTCAAGCCGAGCTCAAACACTTCGTGCGGCAAACAGAACTCATCAGAGGATGGTGCTATCAATGACCGCCCGCCTCTCATCGCTGTCCTCCTGTGTGCCGTTCCACCCACTCCCTGAACTTTTCCTTGGGCACCACCATCCGGCTACCAACTTTTAGCACAGGGAAATCTGCCTCGTGCATCAACTCATAGGCGCTTGACGGCGCGATACCCAGCACCTTCGCCACCATTGCCGCGTTGAGGAACAGAGGGAGATCGTCATAACTTTTGTACTCTGATAATTTCATTTGGAATCCTTTCGTTGAATTTTGGTTGCCACGCACCGTACCCCTTCCTGTCCCAGAGCTTCACTGGAACGTTTTCACACTGTTGGCACGCTCGTCCCTTGTTAGGAGTCTTGGCGCTGCTTCACCCAGTGAGTATGCTCTCCGATGGTGGGTATTCAGTTGTCAAGGTACACATCGTGTTGTTTGAAATGTCAGATTGAATACCGGCTTCAAATCTGCTATGATTGTAGCAGAGAGATTTTCCCAGTTCAATAGCCCCAGCTCATGTCGGGCATGGAACTTGATTTCAATCGGATACGGGAGGGATGCCCCGGTGTACGCCATCACCAACGACTATTTTGATTCCTTCTCAGCCATCTTTGGCCCCGGGGAATGCCTGCTAAACGGGAAGTGGTATCCGCTGGGGCATTTTGCTGTGGAGGCTTTGGAGATGGACAGAAGCCTTTTGTGGAAGCTGAAGGCAGCTGTAGCAGAGTTTAAGCCGGAGCTGGAGGTGTTTCTGGCAGCCCGCACCGCGTCCAGCGCCGCTGTGGCCCAGCAGAAGCTGGACGCGGTCTGGGCTATACTGGATCAGATTCCAGTGTACAGAAATCTTCGCGGAAGTTTCAGCGGCTCCCAAGGGCTGTTTCACTCCATGCGGGAACACCCAGACCGCACAGACGATTCCGTCACCGACGGGACGAACTTTCACCGTGCGCTGGCCTATTGGCTGGATCGGCTGGAGCGCCTGCCTGACGCAGTGGATGATTTTATCGGCAACACGTCGTTGATGTTGGGGGACTATTTTGAGAATCTTCCCGCCCGCTCCCCGGCGGCCTACGCGGAAGCCTACGAGAAATACAGGCGGACGATGGATGCGGCGTTTCAATACGCCGAGGAGGAGGACGAGGTCGACGAGGATCTGGACTCTATCCAGCTCGACTTCCCGGTGCGGCTCGGCTTCCGGGCCATGGCTGCGAAAGACGGCGGCGCGGTATTTGGCGAGGAGCTCACCTTTAACGAGCTGGCCAGTTTCCTGTACACCGATTTGTACAAAGGCATGGCGGCGGGGAATGTGCCGCGCCGCTGCCATAATTGCCGGCACTTTTTCCTGGCCATCGGCGGGCACGACACGGTGTACTGCAACCGCATTGCCCCAGATGAAGCGAAACGCACCTGCCGTCAGGTAGGTGCGCACAAGAAGGAAAAGCGGAAAAACGAATCGCCCATCCACAAGGAATATTTCAAGGCCTATAACCGCCTGAAGGGCAGAAAGAGCCGGGGTGCGATCAGCACGGACAAGTGGAACCAGCAAGTGGCCATGATCCAGGACTGGCGGGATGCGGCGTTAAGGGGGGAACTCAGCGACGCCGAATTCAAGCAGAAATTGGACGGGGTATGACGGGGAAAATGAAAACCCCGGCAGGAGATTTGCTCCCGCTTAAAGAAACTATATTTTTCTTGATTTATTTTGAGCTGTATTGTAGATGGTGTCGTCAATAAGAATGTGATATAATAGTCCTCAACGAAAAGGGAGGAGAGAAAAAATGGCGGGAGAACA
>ERZ808042.553-NODE-553-length-19727-cov-3.838117_pt1 | contig 19727 bp, 23 predicted proteins | sample MGYA00380193_ERZ808042 | MGnify/ENA primary metagenome ERZ808042 (study PRJEB31490, sample SAMN06133401) | mouse gut metagenome | isolation source: M1_2 | host: mice | place: China: Chengdu | collected 2015-05 ...
CAAACCAAAGGAGAGATTACGATGAAAAAACTTATTACTTTAGTTGCCAGTCTTTTGGCCGTCGCTTTATTGACAGTTCCAGTCTTCGCAGCGGAAAATCAATCTTTAGCTGTAGATATAACCAAAATATCTATCTCCAATGAAGCCAACAACGACCTTCTAAATGCCGCGACTGAAAGTTCTCCGGTGAATGGCACCCGTATCACCACTTGGGATAATACAGGGCACGCAACACAACGGTGGGACTACTCTGAAAGTGTTCCTGGAAAACCTCAACATTATTGGTTAAAAAATTCCGCCAATAGATCTTACGCTGTTACATGTTACGGTACCGATGGACAACAAGTTACCCTACAGTCATTCACACGCAACATGACGACACAGCCCGTTAAATTCATTAATGAAGGCGGTTCTTCTTTTAATATTTACGGTTTGGCAAATACCACATATATTTTAGCTCTGACAACTACCGGTTCCTATAATGGTGCACCTGTCTTATGGAAAGGTTCAAACAATCAAAATAATCAATTGTGGGTTTTAGGCGCATGGGGATAAACCAATAAAGCTACTGATCTTGAACCCAGATTAAATTCTAAAAACATATTGGTTGCTGCTCTTAGCCCCGTTGGCTCTCCAACGGGGCTGCTTTTGTATGTATCCGGCATTGACCAGATCATCCAGCGCCCGGCGTACCGTGCTCATGGACAGCTTTGTATCCCTGCTGATCGTTCGGACGGAGGGGAAGCATTTCCCCTCCCTGTCCGCACGGCTGCGCAGATACATGTATACCGTCACAGCCCGGCTGGGCAGGTCATCCGCCCAAATAGTATCAAACCAGCCGCTCACACGTTCTCCTGCATCAGCCCCGGCTTCTGCCGCTCCGGGAACCGCTCCTGCCCCGGTACAATCTGCTGCCCCGGCGGGATACCGTACTCTTTCAGTATCTTCTTTCTCAACTCTTTGCTCCCCGCATACTTCACTTCCCGCTGCGCATGCTGCTCCAATGCATACGGCTCTGTAAATGTAATGCCCCAATCCAGGAACAGCCGCAGTTTGGACAGCATTGGACGCCGCCCTGTCTTCATCACGATAAACTGCCCTTTCGGCATTGATTTCAGTTCATCCGGCGTCATCAGCCGCCGCCCCATCATCTGCAGGCTGCGGGACGGGTCGCTTTTCCCCCTGCTCACACTCCCCGTCATCACCGTCTGCTCTCCCAGCTGGCGCGACACCTGTTCCGCTGTATCGCCCGCGGGGCTGAACCCTCCCGCGATGGTATCCTGCGCATTGTCCAGGATAATGGAACAGCCCTCTTTCCCGTAGTTCCGTTCCAGCTGTCCGTAGGACTGGATGATCCCCACGATGCTCAGCCGCCTCGAACGCGCCGCGCTGAACATCAGCTCCAGCGACTCTATCTTCGGAAGCGATCCCAGCTCATCCAGAAAAAACATCACCCTGTTTTTCAACGCGCCGCCCTGTCCGTCCGCCACCACAAGGATCTCCCGGTACATCTGCTGCACCAGCAGGCTCACCATGAAATATTTGCTGCTGTCTTCCTCCGGCAGCACCACGAACACAGCGGACTTTTCACGGCAGAATTTCTCCGCGTCAATCTTGGTTGAAAAGCACAGCATCTGCTCAAGCTCTGAATCCAAAAACGCGTTCAAACTCGCCATTGCCGTGGAAAGAACGGACGCCATCGCCTGCTCTCCCGCGGTGAGCGCCGCCCCCGCAAACCACCTCGCCTTGTGTTCGGGCGGCAGGAGGCTCAAAAGCATCTGCAGCTGATTCTTTCCTTTCTGGCCGGACGGAGACAGGAGATCCTGTATCAGCTTGAACACTGAAACGATGTGCCTTGTCTCCGGCGGACAGAATTCCGCGACCAGCAGGATCACCGAGGTGATAAGGCCTTCGGCCGCGTCATAGAAATAGGAGTTCTGTCCATGCTCTGTACCGCTGCTGGATGTGACGACCGTTTTCGCAATGATCTTCGCATACTTCTCCGCCCGCGCCCTGCTTGCCAGATCGTCCGGGTGCGCCATATATGCGTCCATGTACTTGTTGACGAGATCCAACAGGTTGTTGCCGTCGCTGCACGCCGGATTGCGCAAGTCTAAAACCGAAACATCATACCCATATATGTCTTTGGCGATGCCCGCGTAATTTCGCGCGAGGTCGCCCTTTGTATCCGATGTGAGGAAACTCATCCCCGCCGCACAGCAATATTCCAGATTCGGATACAGGAAGTACGCGGTTTTTCCCGCGCCGCTCCCCGCCACCATCATTGCATGGATATCGTCGCCGTCCACAAGCGCCGTCACACGTTTGCCGCGTATTTCACAGCCCACCACCAGCCCCTGTACCTTTGGAAGATGCTTTCCCCGTCTCCACGCCCGCGGCCGGAACTGCACCCGGTGGAACGTGCGCCGTATTTCCCCCCTGCCGGCAAACCGTGCCGTCCCGTGCTGCCCGTCTCCCACCGTCCTTCCCTTGATGCCGTCCAGGCTGAAACCCGCGCCGTTCGTAACGGCCGCCATCAGCAGCAGGACGCCGCCGCACAGCAGCAAAAGCACCGCCGTTTCCTGCCCTAACAAAATCCCATCCTCACCTCTTCCTCTTCCGCCTGTGTACTTTCCCGTCCGGACATTTTAAGCATGCAGGAAACGTCCGCCGCCATCGCCGCAGCAGCGGTGTGCAGCCAGCCATCCGCCAGTTCCGCCTGCTGTCCCGCCGTCCGGGCCGGCATGTTCTCCTCCGCCGCCCGCATTTTCTGTATCTGTCCGCCCAGCGACCGCAGGCGTGCATCCTGCGTGATATGGTCCTTATGCGGCTGGTACAATTCCGCGGCCCTGTCTGCAAGCCGGTCAAGCCCGGCCGTCTCTCCGCCTGTACAAAGCAAGTGCCGGGCACGCAGCAGCGCGCCCGCCGCCAGCTTCTGCAGGCAGCTGTTTTGGAGCTCATCCGCCTGTGCCGAACAGGCCGCTTGAAATGTCCCCTCCAGATACCGCCCGTCCACGAAACGCGGCGCATGCACTGCCCGCGCCAAGACCGCATCCTTTACCTGTTCCAGCATCTGCAGTTTCGGGTGCGGCTGTGCACACACTGCATCCATCCCCCCGCGCGCTTTCAATTCCTCGTTCCAGTCCTTCCATGCCGGAAGCTGTACAGAAACATCCGTGTATCCTTTTTCCCGCAGCAGACCAGTCAAACGCATCACACCCTCGATCCCACCGGCGTCATTGTCCAGCGCGAGCACGACGCCGCGCACCTCCGGATACTCTTCCAGCGTGCGGAACAGGGCAGTTTCCGCCGTACCGTTCAATGCCAGATAGTTGCCCTGCCGCCAATCTTCTGAACAAAGGGAGACGTACGACATGAGGTCGATCGCCGCCTCAAACACATACAGCGGTCCGCTGCCGCCCATATGGCGGAATCCATACGCTTTGTCGCTGCCCGGCGCATCATACCGGAACGCGCGCTGCCGCATCCCCTTGATGTGCGCCTGCCGCGGCGCGCCGTCCCGGTCCATCCCTACCAACACCAGGTTGCATTGTTCCTGTCCCTGACGTACACCTTCCGCCCTGCTCTGGTACACCTGACCGGTCTCGATAAAGTATCCGGCCACGTCTGCGGACACTTTCCGGATACCTGTCAAATACCGCCGCACCTGTTCTTCCGAACTGTCCTTCGGCGGAAGCCGCAGCTGCTTTTGTTCCTGCCGCTCACATTGCACAGACCCGGCCGCAGGAACAGCGGACTGTTCCAGCAGGAACCGCACCGCCTCCTTGAAATCCATATGAAAAAAACGGCGTGCAAATGAGATGGCGTCCCCGCCCTCTCCCCGGTAATGGCTGTACCACATATTGCCGCGGATGCTCACCGATTCTTCCCCCGGTATACGCCAATGCATTTCTCCCCCGCTGCGGGAAAGCGGAAAACCACGCATTGCAAGCAGCGGCGCGATCTCCATGTTCCGCGCCGCCGCCACTTCTTCTTTTGAAAAGATCTTTTTGTTTTCTGTGATAGCTCTTTCCTCCCTGCTGTATCCGTATTTCTTCTATTGGTATCTTCATACCGCATGTGTCACAGTGACACATGCCATGTTCCAGCCAAATATCCCACCTGGCCCCTGGCGGGCTGTTTTTCTTTTTTGCCTGCGTCACATCTGCGGTTCAAAATCGTTTTCCGCATGGCCAAGCGCGCGCTGTTTCTGTTCCAGCTCCCGCCTGCGCTTTCTGTCCAGATACATACAGCGCGGACGGATGTGCGGCGCAGATGTTTCAAACATACGGCACAAACTTCCGATCACACCCAGCGCAGCGTCCATTGGGCCGAGCCTGTGCCACTGTGCACGCCGCTGCAGCAAACGCTGTGCGAATTCATTTCCGTCCTGTGCCGCGCTTCGCAGCAGCTCCTCCGCTTTCGCCCAATCCCTGGGAACGCCATTTCCCCGGATGTACAGCTTTCCCAACTGGTATTTTGCCCAGGGCGTCACGAATCTGCGCACAGATACGTCAGACGCCTGCGCCGCTTCGGCAAAAAGCCGTGCCGCGGATTCTGCATCCACAGCACGGCCTTTTCCCTCAAGGTAACATTTCGCAAGCCTGTATTTGGCAAATCCGTTCCCATGCTCCGCAGCCCGTTCAAACCAGTCCGCGGCTTTCGTTTCGTCGAAGAACGGCGACGTCTCATCCGCGTGCAGCTTTCCGAGCGCGTATTCCGCAAAATGATTTTCATGCTTTGCGGCCTTTTCAAAAAACATTTTTGCGCCGGCGTCATCCCGCGGCAAAAAGTATCCCTCCCGGTACAGCTTACCGGCCTGGTATTGCGCATATGCATCCCCTCGCTCCGTCGCGGTGAGCAGCGTCCGGATCGCCGCCTGCACATCTTCATCCGAATATTCTTCTTCACGGGCGGCGTCCAGCAGCCGCTTTGCACCGTACACCGCATGCTGTGCGCCGCGGTCCTGTGAATCCTGTACCGCGTCAAACTCCTGTTCCGGCTCCGGCGCGGGACAGCCTTCTTTTGCAATGCGCAGCACGATATTTTTCAGATGCCGGAACTCCTTTTGTGTGTGCAGCGGCGGGGCCTGTTCCGGCAGGCTGTCCCGGTATGTGGACAGCACTGTTTTGCGAAGCTCCCACCACGCGCTGTATGCAGCCTTCACCTGCGGCTGCTTTTCCAATTCGCTGATAATACTGTCCACAATGGATTTTACCTGCCAGGGGAGATACCCATACTGGAGTCTCCCCTTTCTGTCCCGCACTTCTTCCGACAGCCGTTCCAGCAGGGATTCCAAAACCGGCATCTCTGCAGGCGCATCCCGCATCCCGGCCACCGCCTCTTTCAGGCGTGCGCTGAACAGGTCCCGCAGTTCGTCCCGGCTCTGTGACTGGCGGATATATATTGCGTCCAGTTCATCCCGGAATATCTGCCGTGCGAGGAGGGAGCGGAGCTGCACCACCCCCTCCTTTGTGAGCGCCGGCTTTTGCACACTGTCCGCATAACAGACCAGATGCACATGGGGATGGTGCGCTTCGTTGTGGAAGGCTCCGCACCAATGGAACGACCCGACCGGCACATTGAACCGCGCGGCGATCTCCGCCGCATTGGCACGGAGCAGCGCGCGCCATGCGTCCGCTTTATCGTATGACAGGCGGGCGGCGTCTTCACGCCGCAGGGAAAGGATACATGTCCAAATGTTCCCGTCGTGCTCTGAAACCGCACGCGCGGCAGCGTTCAGATCCGGCGCATCTTCCTCCTGTGTGAACAGGCCGTGTGCGCCGCTGCGCTGGACGCGCGGACGCTGCGCGATGTACGAAACATAGTTGGAGCGCGCGTCAAACAGTTCCAGATGTTCCTCCAAGGTCCGCGTGATGAATTCCGACGCGTTGCGGACAGTCGGCCGGCGCGCATAGTCCTCATACTCAAAGCTCCGGCGCGCGTCCGGAAAATCCCGCAGCAGTTTTTCCACAAGGACGCGCTGCGCCTGCGCCGCCGGCCGCGCTCCGTTCTCTTCCACATATTTCTCCACGCCCTCCCGCGTGGCAATGTACCGTATGTATGCCTGTGCTTGCCACGCGGCGTCCGGCTTCAGATAGCGCCATTTTGTGACGAGCTTTGCCATCCGGTATCACCGCCGAACATCTGCGCCTGCACGGATTCGATCTGCGCGCCTTTGCGGCTGACCGCAACTTCCGCGCGCGCTTTCCTGCGCAGCTCCGCATATACCTCATCCGGTATGTCAAAGTGCGAGACAAGGATGCGCTGCAAAATGTTGAGTTCCACCGCCAGCGCGTACAATACCGACACGGTCGCCTTGTCAGACCGCTCCTGCCGCGCGCTGATGATGGACAGCAGTGTTTTTGAGAGATAGTCCTCTGTTTCTCTTGCTTTGATATATCCCAGGTAAAAGCGTGCAGCATTTGTCATAAAGGAATTGAATGTACTGCTCGCTGCATTTCCCAGGTTATCCAATATGTCCCCGTATACATCCTGCGGCAAACGGATTGTGATCCTTTTCCGTGTATCTATCTTTCCGCCCCCTTTTTCGCAAAACAAAAGATGCAGATGCCTCTCAGCACCTGCATCCTCATTTTTTCTTCTCACAACAGTCGTTTGTAATCCCGCGCGCCATAGAAAAAGCGCATGACGACCACTTCTTTTGTTTGCTCATTCAAAAGATATGCTCCGACATAGTTTTCAACGATCAATTTTCGGTATCCTTTTTTCCGCAGGCTTTCATCATCTGCACGCGGGAAACTGAACGGATGGTTTTGAAGCTGTTCAAAGCTTTTTTCAAACGCTGTCATCAACCTGTCAGCTGCTTGCGGCGCGTCCAGACAAATCGAAATGTACTGATAGATTTCTTCCAGATCCGTACGGGCAAGCGGTGTTAGCTTTAATTTCCATTCACTTTCCATACTTGCCGCGCAGCTCCTTCAGTACTTCCATACCGTCCAGCAGCTCTGCTCCATCAGCAACTTCTGCCTCAGCAGCAGCCAGCTTGCGGTACATTTCATTCTGCGCCATGATTCGTTCATATACCGCATCATTCATCAACACAAGATCATTGCGTCCGTTCTTCGTAATGAAGATCGGTTCATTGAGCGTTTTTGCAAAATGCGAGATCTCCGTTGTATTTTGCAGCTCACGGATCGGTCTGATCACCGGCATGTTTACCGCCTCCCTTTGTATATATATTGTATTACTATTTTGTTGCGCGGTCAATTCCTTATACTCCATATCCGCTATATTTGTTTTGATGTCAGTCAAAACCGGCTTATTTCCCTGTGCACAGGCAATTTTCTAATATTTTGATGTCAGACAAACCGGGAATTCGCTGTTTTGACGCCACCTCGGAACGCCGTTCAGCCCGCACTGCGGGCTGATGTATCTGGCGGACATCAAATTTTGATGTCCGCCTTTCTCCTGCTATCGTTCTCTATCCCCCAAAAATCGGTGCAAAGGGAACTCCATCCCGCTGCCAAACTGCTGCGCTTTACGCACAACCGTCCCGTCCGATAAAGGGATAGCACTCCTCCCGGTAAAATATCTTCGCGGCTTTGGAAAAACATTCTTATCTTCCCCCTTCACAAACAAAAAAGGGAGCAGACGCTGTCTGCTCCCGCATCGATTTTAAAGTGTATGCCCTATCTCACCTTGCTGCTGTTCCAATGCCAGATATTCGTCAAGACGCTGCTCTTCCAGCGAAGCGACCATCTCTGCAAACGGAGTGAGACCTATGATGTTTATCGTTGGTATCGATGTTGCCAAGCGCAGTCACGAAGTCAGTATTATTACATCCGAGGGGCAGACCGTACAGCGGGCATTTTCCATCTCAAACAACTGCACGGTCTATAACTGTCTGATAAGGATTCCTTGTTTTCTTCATTTCGTTCTACTCACTTTCACATAGAAAGAACAGGATCGCAGTTTTCCCCGCAGTCCTGTTCCTCTGAATTTTGATTGAATATCTCTGATTCTGCGGCAAGTTCATTGCGGACATTCCGCCATCTCATATCGGGAGAAACCGGGCAGCAGTATTTCCATTCCTGTTCGGGAGTGAAAATATATATAAATTCTATCCCCTCATCGCTTTCCTCCATATCCTCCAGCGTCATTTCTTTTGCAGGCCATTTGTATTCGCCGCAGTCCCTGCCGAACGCAAGCGTAACATCCTGCTGATAATCCTTGCCGTACCAGTCGTGCGGCAGCGACGGATCGGGTTCTATTTTTTCGCCGAGAAAACAAATGTCGCCGAGCGCTAAAAGCGCATCCACTTTTTCCGGTGTGTTGTAATGCTCTGTCAACAGTCTGCCGGTCGTTTCAAGATAGCTCTCCAACTGACAGAATATTACCGAGTATTTTCCGTTGCCAATATCTTTGCCGATATAACTTCTTGTTCCCATATGCTTCTTCCTCACATAAATTGTTTTGGTTCGGTTTGTGCCTGTTCCTGCTCACCGGAATTTACCCAACGGTCATAACCTTCAACCGGGCAGTGACCTGCCAGCATGAAAGAAAAATCACGCAGGCGTTCTGCCGGGTATCCGGTTAGTCCGATTTGCACACCGTAGTGTCCCTCGTAAATAGAAGTCACTTTGGCGTTCAGCACATCCGACCATTCACGCCTGCCGTCCTCGGTCAGCGTAATATGGGTGTTCCCAAACTTTTCCGCCAAAGCTTCACAGCGTCATCTGCCATGTCTCGTTCAGTTCTTCTTCGGGGTCCATTTCGCCCAGCATCCTGCGCACACTTTCCTGCACCGCCTCATTGAGCACACCGATATCGAACCCGGCGTCCGCGTATCCTCTGGCGATCGTCTCATAATAGGAACGCGCGGGGACGCCGTACTCCCGTTCTCCAGTCATCACGTATGCCATAATGTCCCGTTCCCCGCCGTCCATCGTGACGGAAAGATTTTCCTTGCGGTACAGGTGCGGAAACCCCTCATAGAGATCGAGCGCCCGTTCGTCAGACGGCCTGATCTTCCATACAAGCACAGGCACGCAGGCCCCGGGCTTTGGCTCCACCGTCGCCACCGCGCCGAACTGTGAACCGCGGAACAGCAGCTCATGGCCGTACAGCATCCCGCTGCATACCACTTCCGCCGTCGGACAGCGCCGTGCCATTTGCCGCTGGTCCAGATTGCTCCCATATGCGATATACAATTTCTCTTTCATACAAACATCCCCCCGTTACAATGAAAGCCCCGGCGCAGGAACCGATTCCTGCGCCGGGGCGTGCTGTGTCTGTTCTTCCTGTTCCCGAATGAGCTGCGACGGATCGCGCCACGCGATGTTCCCCTCCAGATGGCTGAGCAGATGAAACCGCGCCGTTTCAAACTCCGGGCCGATCATTCCCAGCCGCAGCAGCCATGTCCGGAACGTATACCGGTCATTGGTCGTGCGCGTCGGCGCCGCACGGGCATTGCGCTGCGTCAGCGCCTGATTGGCGATGGCAAGGCTGAACTGTATGTACGTCTTCACTTTTCCCGCATGCAGCGTGGAATTGAACATACGGAACTCCACCGTGCCTTTCTGGAACACGGAATGAAGATTCAACGCGTGGTACCGGCTTGCGTGATAATGCATATTGCTTCCGTCCCGCCCGTTGTACCAGATGCTTTTGAAACGATCCAGGCTCTGCGGCTTCTGCTCGTTTACCTGCCGCAGAAACCGCTGTTCGACCCTCCGGCAGTAATCTTCAGAACGGTTCAGGTCCACCTGCAGGGCTTTGTAGATGAGTTCCTCCTTGCTTGCCATAATATTCGTGATGTTCCGCAGATGCTGCGCGTCAAATTTTTCCGCCCCAACATGGACATGGATCCCGCAGCTGTCATTGACCAGCGCACTGTTCCTTCGCAGCGCCCGCACGATCTCCTGAATGGTTCCAATGTCCTCATAGACACAAACCGGGCTTACCAGCTCCACGCTGTATGTACTGTCTGCTGCAACAGTTTGTCCACGCACCTTTTTCTGCGTCTGGATGCTCCCGTCCGATACAAGCTTCCACACACGTCCCTGTGCGTCCCGCACTGCGTATGCGTCATAGCCGCCGCCGGTGTGTTCCGCCCGCGTTCCAAAAAATCCCGCCAGAGTCTCCGCCGCTTTTCCGCGGCTCAGCCCGGTCATTTCGATCTCGATGCCGTACCGGAGGTCTCTCATTCAGCCGGCTGATTTCCCTCAGCATGACCGGCCGCGGGCGCAGCCCGCCTTGTCCGCGCCGCGCTGCGCCGCACCGGCGTCCCGTTCTTTTCACCCAGATATTCCCGCACTGCCGCGGGCACTGTGCCCGCATACAGCTTTTCGAGCTGTTCGCTGAGCCGCATGTCCAGCTGTTCATTTCTCTTCGCCAGATAGCTCCTGAGCGCGCCCAACGCCTCATCATTCAGTTCCGTTTCAAATGTTACTTTGCTCAAAATATATTCCCCCCTACATGCTCATGGACATACTTTCTTCGTCCTGTATCCCGTCCAGGCTGTAATCTGTAAACAGATCAAGCTGCTCCTGCTCCGGAGGCTCCCAATCCCCGAGCCGTTCCGCTCCCGACTTCAATGAAGCCAACAGGCTTCCGGCGTCCGCATATCTGCGCATCGCCACATAGTCCCCGCTCAAGATCGCATCCTTCAGAACATCGACCCGTGCCAGCAGTGCGTCCAGTATACCGCGCAAAGCATCCGTTTCAGGAATTCGCTTCACATGGTTCCGGATAAAACAGAAATTTTCATCCGATATGTACCGGGTATACGACCGCAAAGCAGCTGACCGGAGTTCTTCCTTTCGCGCCATATATTCCGCGGGAAGTTCCTGAGGCAGCGGCCGGTAATATATTTCCGGCATTTCCGCATCCGGATACAATTCCCGTATTCGTCTTTTGCCGCAGAGGATATGGTTCCTGCACAGGTTTGCATTCACACCGTCCGGCCAGAACGGATCTTTTGATCCCGCCATATATACCTGTTCCCACCGGGCGTAGTCCCTTTCCAGCTCACGCACCAGTTCTTCCAGGCCGGGCTTTTTCAGCATATCTGCATTACTCCATACTCAGCCCCGGCGCCGGAGCCTGCCCGGGGCATTCATCGATTTCTTCTATCAGCATAAAGGAAAAGTCATAGACACGCTGCGGGTCCACACTGGCCAAGACGATCTCCGGCCCATATGCGCCCTGCCTGATCCAGCATACCTGCGCGGCCAGAACATCTTTCCATGCTGTCTGGATTTTTTCCGGAAGTGCATCCAACCGTAGGCCGTCGGCAGGACATACTCCAATATCGGCGTCCCGGTGCACAAGATATATATTGTCCGGCAGACCAATTTGCAAAAGGTCCCTCAGCTGCACCAGGCTCTCGACATTCTTTATGGGCTCCGCCAGTTCCTTTTTCCAGTGTTCCGCCTGCTTCTCCGTAAGCGAGCAGAAGTCGCCCTCCGCATCCACGCCCGCGATGAGGAACGTCCCGACGATCAGAGCTCCGCCCAACCTGCGGTTGGGACGCAGGCCCTTCAGCTTTCCCTCATCATCGCAGATCAGGACCGCACCGTCCTTCAGCCCTGCGCATTCGATGTGTCCCCCTACGCTTTTCTGGAATGCTTCCAGCCGGTTTTCGATTTGGATCTCCCGTACAGGCCCGCCCGGTTCAGCCCGCAGAACACGGATCCTTCCACGATTCTCAAGCCGCGGACAATATTCCGGCCGGAATCCGACCCGCAGCATATCTCCTTCTAAATATGCCGACGTCACTTCCGCCTGCCGGGCCAGCTTGTCACAGAAAAGTTCCGCCAGTATTTTGTTTTCCTGCAGCCCTGCTCCAAACGCCGCGTCCAGTTCTGCAAGGGAACACGTCCACTTCCCCGTCAGCGTCTGCATGCATCCCCGCCGCACGGCCTCTTTGGCCGCTGTTTCGCATTTGCGCAATGCCTGCTCCAGCCGAGGCGTGACCAGCGTCATCAGCCGCCCGCCGGGGATGTAGGCGGAATACCGCGCACAGGAACTGCCCTCAGAGCAGACGAGCAGGCCGTCCGTTCCATTCTCGGGTGCGATCAGAAGACAGTATTCCCCTCCGGGCACGCTGCGCATATCCTGTATATGCTTTTGGATCACGTCGTGATCCCACAGCGGATGTGCCTGCATCTGTTCAAATGTCTCATCGCTCACGATCTCCGAAGCGGCGATATACAGCTCCGGCAGCTTGCTGTAGCTTGATTCTTTCCGGTTCAATTGTACTTTCAATTTACCACGCTCCTTCCCTATATCCCTTTTTGATACAAAAAAAGCCGCACCATACGGTGCGGCTCAGCCGAATTCCCAAGTCAATCATATCCACTTCATTACACCTCGTCATCCTCTTCAAACAGATACTTTGCTCTGAGGTAATCCGCCTGTTCTTTCGATATTACGCCGCCCCACTGGTTTGCGTTGATCGAACCATACAATTCTCCCCAAAGGCAGTCCAGATACCGCGAGTGTTCCTGCTCCCCCTGTATATATTCACGAAGAGCTTTTTCCAGATCCTGCGGAAGGTTCACTTCAAAATATGGCTTCTCCGCTTTCGAGTCATCCGGCGGCATGGACGTTTCCACGTCCAACGCAATCAGTTCTTCCACTGTGATTCCCAGCGTTCCGGACAGCTTCACCAGAGTTCCTCCGCTGCACCGTTCCAGCCGGGTCTTCCCGGTCCAGATATCCGACAGCGTCGCCCAGGGTATGCCGCTCCTTTGAGACAACTGGTACCGTGTCATATTCTTTTCTCTCACCATTTCCTGAAGCGTCATAACTCTATCACCAACCTCAGTATATCGGTATTCCGATACCAAGTCAAGGCAGATACTCTCTTGGATTTTTCAACGTTCCATTGTCGTTCACCTCCAGATGCAGATGATCGCCCGTGGAATCTCCCGTGCTGCCCACAAAGGCAATGACGTCTCCGGCAGACACCGCCTGTCCCACTGCAACGTTCAGCGCGGAGCAATGTGCGTACAGCGTTGTGACGCCGCCGCCATGACCGACCACCACATAGTTCCCATAACTCGCATGGCCGTACCGCGCCAGCAGAACGGTCCCATTTGCCGCCGCGCGGATCTCCGTTCCTTTCGGCGCGGCCATGTCAAGGCCCCGGTGACCTTCCCATTTCCCTGTAATCGGGCTGTACCGTCCGCCCATTTCAGACGTCACCCGGTTTTTCCAGCCACCGGCAAAGGGGCTGACAAATGCCCCGCCGATGTACTCCGGGCTGTCGTCCTGTACGAGACCCGCTATCAGCCCGTCGCTCATGCCGCCCACCGCATCGGCGCCGTATTCCGCCAGATAGAATATCTCCGCGGCGTTTGCCTGCCACTGCTCCGGGAACTCCGCGCCCAGCAGGGCGTGAAGCCGGGCGTAGACAACGGCCATATCCTTTTCCGGAACGGTCACCATATATTCCTGTTCCACTTCGATGGTCTTCGGAACGTCATAATCCTCCAGCTCCTCTTCATCCTCCGGCGGGTCGTATTCCGGGTTCGGCGCTTCCACAGTACGTATACGCACCGCTTCGCTGACATAGCAGCCCGCGAAAGACTCCGCCTGGCCCTGGTGGAGCGTCAGATCCGGCGCTCCGAAATTCAGCGCAAAAAAGTCTGCTTTCACTCGGTTGGCGCGAAGCGGGACAGAACCTTCTTCCAGCTCCGCATTGAGTTTTCCCACCGCGCCGTCCAATACAGCAAAGCACGCGCGCATCTGTGTAATATGCCCCGCGTACTCCTCCGGCACCGCGGCAGGGATGGCCCCGTCTCCAAAGCACCATTCCACGGCCGCACGGTTGTGGTCCGCCGCGGCGTCCATCATCCCGCACAGGCACACGATGATGAGGATGAACGGAAGCAAAAATGCCGTGAGGATCGTCCCCACGGCATTTCCTGTCTTCTCATTTCCCGCAAGCGCGGCGGCTCTCCGGATCCAATATACTGCTGTAACCGGTCCTGCCAAAACATCCCCCCTAAAAAAATATGGGGCGGCATGGAAAACCGTCCTGCCGCCCCGCCCTGTTTACTTACCATCTGCCGACAGCGCTGTCGAATGTTTCCGGCCGCAGCACCCGCGACGCGACCACCATGCCGCACCGGCCGCAGAACAGATGCTGCAGCGCGCTGCCGCCCATCATACTCCCGCGCTGTTTCTTCACGGTCGCCTCATAGGTCTGAAATCCGGTCCGCATCTCTGTACTCCCGCAATACGGGCACGGCGGGAATTTCTGTGTATCCATTTTCCGCACCTCCTGCAGCACCAACATTACCACACGGTCCGGGAAAAAGGTAGTATCAGAACCAACAAAATGTTTCCGCTCCGTCCGTCAGCGTCCGCCCGCCGTGCCATAGCACCGCAGCTTGTGCGGCGGCGTCTTCACAAGAAGGTTGTACCGCTCGTCCCCGCATTTGAACAGGCAGTTTCCCCGCGCACAGCTCCTGACCACGCCATATTCACATTCTTCCAGCTGCAGCGCTTCCCGGTATTTTCCCCCGTCCACAGTTCCCGGATGGAACAGGAACTGGTACGCCGGAATGCTGAACAGCGGCTTTGTCAGTTCCGCCGCCTCCGGCAGCAGAAAATCCTCGACATTCTGGCTGGCCAGCAGCAGGGAGGAATCTTTCTTCCTCGCCCGCTTCATGCACGCCCGGATGTATCCGATGGCTGTTTTGTTGTTGAGATACAGGTACAGTTCATCAATGGCCGCGACAGTATTTCCGGCACAGAGCAGTTCATTGTTCATATAGCTGAAAATATTGAACAGCATCGCGTCGCGCAGGTTCTGTCCCGCTTCCAGCAGGGATTTTACACCGAATGTGACGAACCGGCCTGAGCCAATGTTGGTATGGCCGTTGAAATACAGGCTGTCCGGCCCCACGCAAAGCGAATGCAGATGGAGCCGAAGCTCCCGCAGCGTTTCATCCGTAAACACTCCGCTTCCACCCGCCTGCCTTTCCAGCAGTGCGTACAGCTCACAGAGGAGCGGGAAATCTTCATGCCGGAGCACGGACATGTCGGCCTCCTTTGTGATGCCTCGTTCCCGGTACAGCTGTTCCAGCAGGATCTCCACCGTATCGGCCTGTGCATCGGTGAGCGGCTTGTAGCTCCGCAGCCAGTCGCGCAGAAAAGAAATGTGCTGCGCCAGCACCGTGCCTGTCCCGTCCGCATCCCATCTTTTCGGCTCCAGCGGATTGATCATTGCCTTTCCTCCCGAGCAATCCACGTACATGCCGCCGAGATTCCGCGTCAGCTCCCGGTATTCGTCCTCCGCGTCCAGAAGCAAAACTTTCTTTCCCGCCTCCAGCGCGTTGATGACCAGCAGGCGCAGCAGATGGCTCTTGCCCTGCCCGCTGTTGCCCAGGATGAGGACGCTGCTGTTGGTTCGCCCTCCCGTGCGCCGGTCGAAGTCGATGATAACATTGCTGCCGTACTTGTCCCGTCCCAGCAGGAAGCCACGGGGATCTGTTTTGCCTGAATAGCACATGGGATAAAGGTTTGCGGCGCTGGACGCGGGCAGTACCCGCTCATACTGCGTGCCGAACGCGTTCCATCCGCTCGGCATCACGGACTGGAAGCCCTGCTTCTGGCGCAGAAGCAGATGGTCGGCGCTGATCTTGCAGCAGTTCAGCTCCGCCTCCACCTCGCTCTGCAGCATCCGCAGGTGCTCCGGATCGTTTGCGATCATCTCAATGAATACAGCCGTGTGCAGAAACGGCTCCTGGTTCCGGTGCGCAAGCGTCAGCATTGCCGCCATGTCCTGCAGGTTGCTCTCCGCTTCCACCACATCCTGCACGTTCCCGGTATTTCCCGCCTTCAGACGGTTCGCCTTATCCGCATTCTGCAATATCTTTTTCTCCTCCGCCGGCGTAACGCGGCGCGTATAGATGTGCACGGATACGCCCGCCTTTTCACCCAGCCTGTGCAAAAGGGCCTGTTCCGTGGTCGAAGCCGGATATCCCCGCACCGCCCATACGCACCGGTATGTATTTCCGCAGATGAACCGGTCCGTTTCAAACCGCAGCACGGACGGCGCGGCAAGGTCCAGAAATTCCTTGACCGCCGCTTCCTGCGACGCACTGTCCGGCGCTTTTCTGTCCGCCTGCACACCCGTCCATTCCACCCACCGCTGGCCGTCAAAATCGTCATAGTGCTCGCTTGTGAAGTCCTGTACAAAATATACCGCCATCAGCCGCTTCACATCGTCCAGGTCCGCGCGCCGAACATCGAAGCCCTGGTCCCGGATGAGCTTTTCCACACGTGCCAGATACGGATACTTTTCTTTTTCCCGCACAGCCTCCAGCCGCACCGCCAGCACAAATTCCCGCGCGGTCGCGGTCTGAAGCTGTACGCTGCCCAGGTGCGCCTTATCTTTTTCCAACAGATCCACAATGTACAGGTTTTCTTCTTCTCCGATGCGGGCCTCCAGATACCGTGTATTGTTGGCAAAGCTTTCCCGCGAATTGAGGCACAGGATCTCCAGCTCCGGCTGGCTTTTGAACACCGTCACCAATGCCCCGACCCGCGCCGCGAGAGCTTCCTCCGGCAATACGGAGATGCACGTCGGGCGCAGCAGAAAAAAGGCTGTCTCCCCGCCCCGGTATGTGAGCAGGCCGTATGGCGTGACAGCCTGCGCGTTGATCATCCGGCGCGTCCCCTGCCGCACCGTCTTCCTTTTTACTGTTTTCATTCCGTTTCCCTTTCCCCATCCCAGCTGAATTCACGCGGTGTGAAAAAATACGCGGCCGCGCTGTACAAAAAATCCCGGATGGACTGTCCCTCAAAGCGCACGGTCAGGAACGCATATCCCGCCGCGCACAGCAGCGGCGCCGCAGTTCCAAACTGCGCGGCGCAGAATACGCCCGCAAGGCACAGTGCGCCAATGGCCGCAAGATCGTTCAGCTGCCAGAGCCACATCGTGGCACGCGCCGTCAGATCCTGCGGATAGATGTATTTTCTCAATCTTTTTCCTCCTGACGTAAGTAGTTTTGAACGGCCGCGAGCACGGTCTCAACACACGGTACCGCCACGCTGTTGCCCAGCGCTTTGTACCGCGCGGTATCGGACGCGTCGGGGATATCCGTCCACCCGTCCGGGAATCCCTGCAGGCGTTCGCACTCCAGCGGCGTCAGCCGCCGCACCCGGTTTTTGGGGGCAATGATGCATTTCGCGTCGGATACATACTGGTTCCCCACGCCTTTTTCATCCCCGCTGCACAACGTACCCACAACACGCTGATACGGCACGCACACGCCGTGCCGGTCACGGGCCGTCAGCGTATATCCGACCTTCAGCGAAACACCCACGCCGTTCCCTCCGTTTTCCGGCCCGCGGCCAATGACCGTCCCGCTGATCCCATAGGCAGGCGCCTCCACGCAGAACGGCTGGTTGTTTCCGCCCATTCCGCAGGACGCCTGCAGCGTGGGCGCCACCTCCAGCGGGCCGCGGTACCGGCCGTCCTGTGAATGGTTTTCAAACAATACCGGCCGGTTGTTCCCACTCATTCCCGCGCTTGCTGTAAGGGTGGGACAGAGGTCGAACGTCACCTCCGCCCCACCCTGTTCGCTGCCCAGCACGATGGGAGGATGGCCCCCCATATCCGCCCGCAGCGTCCCGCTCACGCCTTCACTCACATCCATACGCATGCCGCCCTGGTCATTGAGGCACACCTCCCGCTCCAACAGGATCGTCTCCTGGCGCAGGCTTGGATGCGCTGTAATCGTTGTAGCCGTACCGTACATGGGCCGCACCTCATCCCGTCCGTTGGCCGCATAGGCTGTCAGCCCCCGGTTTCCGGCTCCTCCCTCAGCCCCGCCTGCATCCGCACGGCGGATTCCAGCTGCGGCGGCAATGTCTTCCCACGTTCTGCGCTTCGCCGCAGTATACCCCGGCAGGCCTTCGCGCTCAAATAGTATTTCTGCGGCACTGTGCCCAGCAAGATCTGCGACAAGGAAGATACGGCGGCGTCTTTGGGCGACTCCGAAAAATTCTGCATCGTAAACCGCCCATGCGATGGAGAAATTTCCTCCCAATACGCGCCCAGCAGATTTCCATGTCCCGGCCTCAGGTCGAGGGATTGACACGTCTGGCTCTGCCACGCGCGCTGTTTCCTCCAGCACTGCTCGAAAGTCCTCCCCGTCATAGCTTGAGAATGCGCCCGGCACGTTTTCCCAGAGCATGTATCTGGGCCGAACAGCGAGAGCTGTTCTACCTCTGGCCCGGTCTGCATCCCGCATCTCCCGGATCACACGCAGCTGCTCCATGAACAGGCCGGACCGCGCGCCCGCGAGACCTGCACGCAGGCCCGCGATGCTCAGGTCCTGGCAGGGCGAACCTCCGCAGACGATATCCACAGGCGGAAGCTCCGCCCCTCTGAGTTTCGTAATATCTCCCACATGCAGCATTCCGGGGAACCGCAGCCTTGTGACTTCGATGGGGAACGGCTCGATCTCGCTGGCCCATACAGGCTCTATCCCGCACACCGCCGCGGCAAGGGGGAACCCGCCGATCCCGTCGAACAGGCTTCCCAGCCTGAGCTTTTGCACGGTGCATCCTCAGCCCGGCGCGGAAGAGACCATCCGCACAGTATTGATGACGGACTGTGCCGTATGGACCGCGCCCATCACGTTGGCGCGCGTGCTGGTGTCCACACCGAACGCGCCCGCGATCCGCGGAACTTCCGTGCTTGCCAGCATCATCCCGCAGCCCAGCAGCATATTCGTATTCCACACCATCAGGCCTGCAGTGAGCATCGTCGTCTGCAAAAAAGCCGTCAGGCACAGCCCGGCCACCTGTTTTCCCCAATTCCAGAACCCGTCCAGGTATCCGCGCGGTACGCTGAAAAAGTACAGGCTGCCCACGGCGATCTGGATGAGCAGGATGCCGCCGCGCCTGAGGTTCGCAAAGAACACCTTGAACACGGCATATCCAAGCAGGATCAGCAGAAACAGGCCCACGAAAGCACCGTATCCGTTCAGCGCGCCCATTGCCGCACGCGTCAGGCTTCCGATGCTGCCGTTTTCCCCGCCCATGAGCTGCGTGAGGCCCGACGCGAACGTGCCCTGCAGTGTGACGCACAGGCGGTACAGCTCTACCGGCACTGTGGTGAACAGGCTTACGGCCATAAAGCCTTTGATCCCATTGAGCGCAAGGCCGTGCAGGTCGCCGCGCGCCGATTGGGACTGGATGGCGTATTCAAAGCCCGCCACTACAAGCCCTACTGCGTACAGCATCCATGCAAACCGGCTGAAAAACAACACCACGGCCTGCGTCCACGGCAGGTCGAACAGCTCCGCTCCCATCATGTTCATCATCTCAAAAAATTCACTGAAAAAGCCGGCCAGCTTTCCGTAGATCCAGTCAAAGATCTGTCCCAAAACTGCGTCGGCCACGAAATCCCATACAAAAATAGACGGTCACCTCCTGGCTATTTCGTATATCTGCGTCCGCCTAATATCCCATTCCGCACATCTCCTGCCGCGGGTCCTGTTCATACAGTGCGCAGAACGTTTCGATCTGTCGCGCCAGCAGCTCCATATCCCCGGGTGTCGGGGCAATTCCATACCATTCTGTTTTCCCATCGCAGCGCCACAGATATGGCGCCTGTCCGCCCCACACATCTTCAAAACGCACCGTTACACGGTCGATCTCTCCCCGCGTCCTGCTGATGGCGCTCAGCTGCAGCGCTCCGTACCGGTCCGCAATTCCCTGCGTAACAAACTGCAGCT
>ERZ808042.554-NODE-554-length-19672-cov-3.069916_pt1 | contig 19672 bp, 20 predicted proteins | sample MGYA00380193_ERZ808042 | MGnify/ENA primary metagenome ERZ808042 (study PRJEB31490, sample SAMN06133401) | mouse gut metagenome | isolation source: M1_2 | host: mice | place: China: Chengdu | collected 2015-05 ...
CGCTGCAGGCTCCGGTGAACGGCAAAGCCATTCGGTTATCAGAGGTAAAGGATGAGGCGTTTGCAGGAGGCGTACTGGGCCAGGGAGCAGCGATTGTACCGGATAACGGAGAGATCTGTGCACCCTGCGACGGTGTAATAAGTGTGATGTATCCAACCGGTCATGCGATTGGAATTCGCTCCCGGGCAGGAGCTGAGATATTGATCCATATTGGGATGGATACGGTATCTTTGAACGGAGAAGGTTTTGAGGTCAGGGTGAAAGAAGGGCAGAGCATTAAAGCAGGAGAACTTTTGGTCCGGGCGGATCTGGAGAAAATCCAAAAAGCAGGATTTGACATTACGACGCCGGTGATCGTAACCAATACCGATGAGTATCTGGAAGTGAAACAGGAAAAAACAGGTGCGGTGCGTCAGGGGGACAAGCTTTTGACCTGCATCGGGAAATGACCGGATAAACCGGAGACAGAATAGAGGAGGGGCACTCTGAAAAACCTGGCTGTGAGCGTTGTGTGCGGCAGAGTCTTACAGAGTGCCTGACAGAAAAAGCAGGAGGTAAACGATATGGGCAGATTAGAAGTGAACAGGAGTAAAAATGGTTTTTTGCTGAATGATAAACCGTTTTTTTATCTGGGAGATACCGTCTGGAGCGCATTTACCAATGTGACCATGGAGGAATGGGAATATTATTTGAAGAAGAGGAAAGAACAGGGCTTTACCGTGCTGCAGATCAATACGATGCCCCAGTGGGACCGCTGTATGTCTGATACCGGCCTGTATCCTTTCGCTACGGAGGATGATGGACAGACGTTTGATTATACCAGATGGAATGACCGTTATTATGAAAATGCGGCATCCATGTGCCGAATGGCAGTGGAGAAAGGGTTTCAGTTGGCATTGGTGGTGCTTTGGCTGAATTATGTGCCGGGAACATGGGGAAGTAAGATTGTGGATCGGAATGTAATGCCGAAGGGATTTGTCCGGGAGTATGCGGAGAAGATTGTGGAAATCTTTGACCAGTTCCAGCCGATTTATGTAATCAGCGGGGATACGGATTTTGATACGCCGGAGGCAGTGGAGCATTATCGGATTGCTTTGCGCACAGTTTGTGAGAAAAGTCCGGATTCTCTGAAGACCATGCATATCCGCCGGGGATATGACACGATACCGGAAGAATTTCTGTCGGACATGGACTTTTATATGTTTCAGTCAGGCCATAACCGTGACGGACAGGATATGGCGTACCTGCTGCCGGCAAAAATAGGAGAGAAGTATCCGAAGAAACCGATCATCAATGCAGAACCATGTTATGAGCAGATGGGCTACAGCAGAAAACTGTATGGAAGATTTCGGACAGAATCCATTAGAAAGGCGGCATGGCACAGCCTGCTTTCCGGAGCCTGCGCGGGAGTGACTTACGGAGCGCACGGAATATGGAACTGGCAGAAAATCAATAAAAAGAAGAATTCCGTTTTAGGAGAAGGCTTTGATACCTCTTTCCCCTGGGAGGAAGCCATTCAGTTTCCGGGGGCCTGGGACTATGGCTGGATTCGACATTTTCTGGAAGTGAGAAAGATCGTCGAACTGCTTCCGGCCAGCGAACTGATTTTGAATGATACGGAAGACATCCGGATGGCGGTTACGCCTGACGATCGTTGTCTGCTCTATGTGCCCTGCAGCACCAGAGTGGTCATAGGTAAAGACTTATCCGGCTGTCAGGTGCAGGCCATTGATCTGGAGACAAAACGGTGCGCCTGGATAGAACATCATACAGGGGAAGGCCGGACTGTGATTGAAATGCACCCGTTCGGCGGCGATGTACTGTTGATGGTGGAGCCTGAATGATTCCCGGAATATATCCGTCAACAAAAAACAACCGTTTCAAAATGCTGTTTGGATGCTCATGGAGCACAAGATGCATTTTGGAACGGTTTTTTATATATGGAAATTCCTGTTCGTCTATTTGTTCAGATCCCGCACGGTATCCCGAATGATAAATTTGGTACAAACCTGAATTTTGACATTGATCAGATCCTTTTTTTTGATCATATCAACCATTCTGCGGACGGCCAGCTGCCCCATCTCGGTATTCGGTACCCGGAGCGTCGTCAGCGCGGGGTTGGAGATTTCTGAAAAAGGAAGATCGTCGAAACCGATGATGGAAATATCTTCCGGTATCCGGTAACCTTTTTCCTGAAATGCTTTCATGGAGCCGAGCGCCATCAGATCATTGTCCGCGAAAAAGGCGGTGGGAAGGCTGCTTCGTTTTTCCAGATACCGGAGCATGTCATGGTAGGCGCCGTTCAGGTTCGGGGTGACGGTAAATACGTTTTTTTCATCAAAATCCAGGCGGAATTTCCGCAGAGCCGACTGATATCCGTAAAATCTGGACCGAAAGCCCCGAATGCGAAAAGAACTGCGGATGTATCCGATCTTCCGGTGTCCTTTTTGATACAGGTATTCAGTTGCCATTCTCGCAGAATCTTCATTATTGATCAGAACGGCATTAAAGTCCATCTGGTCCGTCCAGCCGTCCATAATCAGAACCGGGCATGATGCAATCCGAAAAGGATCCAGATCCTCATCCAGCATTTCTGTGGCAAGGACGACGACGGCGCTGCCGGTTTCGTTAAGCATGGCATGCAGCTGTTTTTTGTAGTCTTCCTTTCTTTGATCCACATTGCAGAGAACCATCTCATATCCATATTTTCGGCATTCTGTCTCGAATCCATTGATCAGCGCCGAGAAAAAAGGAGTATCGTCAATGATCCGTCCGTTTTTCCGGAATATGATCAGTTTTATTTTTCGTATCGCGTTTTCGCTGATATACCCGGTTTCGCGTGCTACCCGAAAGATTTCTTCAGCGGTCTGCTGGTTTACGCCCTTCTTGTAATTCAGAGCATTGGAGACGGTAGCGGGGGAAAAACCGGTGATTCTGCTGATATCACGTATGCTTGTTTTCATTCCTGCATCTTCCTTAAAGTGAAATATTGTTTTCGCAGTTGCTCATCCGGACCATACAGCTGTTTCTGCGGCAGGCAATGCTGTATTTCAGGATGGAGACCATGCCGTCGTTTACAAGGCGGGCGGCGTAATCCTTCTCATCAATCGGTGTCAGGGCCTCTTTGCAGGCCGCTTCCAGATTGGGGCTTTCAGAACCTTTCCGTTCGATGACAATGCCGGGATCCTCTTCCGGAAGCCAGAAGCAACTGAAACCGTATGAATAGAATCTTTCTGTCCGGTTTCCTGGAAATCTTCGATACCAGGGGGCAGTTTTACAGATGGTTTCGAAGGAAGCAGCCTCCTTCTGGTTTTCCCGGTTTTTATATTGTAACACAGGATGGGATTTTTTGCATTCAAAAATATTGACAGGTGTTTCTGCTCCTTATGGTGGCAGCAGGATCGTGCTATGCAATTTGAGTCTTTTTGTTAGAAAAGAAAGCGGGGAACGTAAAAAGCAGGAAATTTCGAAAAGAGTTATGAAACCTGTAAAATACAGGCACTTCTGAGTAGACGTTCGGTGTTTCTCAATGTTATAATAAATCCATATGGGGTTCTTTGCCGGATTTGGCAGAGCGTGAAACCGCAGGGTTCTGATGCAGAAGTATGTGATCAGGAAATCGATAATTGGGAAATAAAAGAGAGGAAGCCGTGCAATTATGAGCAGAAGAAAAGACAAAGCAGAACGGATAAAACGGCGGAGCAGAGCCTTTGTGTTCGTGTCGGGAATGGCAGTTTTCTGCGGGTGCAGTCTGTGGCTGGCCGGATGCCGCAGCAGCGCGGAAGAGAGAAAGCCGGAAACGGAACTGGAATCTGCCCGGGACATACAGGATGGTACGGGACTGGAGGATACACTGGCTGTGGTGAATTTTGACCACGAACTGGACGGATATGAGCCGCTGAAAAAGGAATATAACTTCTATTTTACTTATAAAATGGTCCATCCATGGTGGGATGCGGTGGCTCTGGGGATCGAGGACGCCGCAGAACAGTATGAAGATGCGGGAGTGACCATTAACTATGAATATCTGGCTCCTGAAAGTGTTTCGGCTCAGGATCAGATTCTTCGGCTGGAAGAGGCAGCCGGGAGAAATTTTGATGTGATCGGCGTGGATGTGGCAGATGTGCATGTGGTCACGCCGGTGATTAACCGTCTGATCGAAGAGGGTCAGAAAGTCATGACATTTTCCAGTTCGGATGCAGACAGGGAAGACGGATGCCAAAGGATCGCCTACGTGGGCAATACGCACAATTATGAAGACGGGGCGGAGCTTACAGAGGTGCTTTGCGGAAAACTCGGGTATCGTGGAAAGGTGGCCGTCCTGGTAGGAACCAGAGGCGCTCCCTGTCACGAGGAGCGGGCGCTGGGGGCTCAGGATGTGATTGCGCAGTATATGGATATGGAAATTGTGGAGACTGCATATGATGAGGATTCTGTAGAAAAGGCTTATGAATATACAAAGGAGATTCTGGAGCACCATCGGGAACTGTCGGGAATCATCTGCTGCAACATGAGCAATCCGGTAGGCGCCGCAAGAGCGGTCATTGAAGCAGGGCGTGAGGAAGAGATCGTGATTGTAGGAATGGATCACGACCGGGAAGCGCTTCAGTATCTGAAAGATGGTGTCATCTATGCGCTGGGCGTCCAGGACTGTTATTCGATCGGTTTTGATACCGTTCAGGTGGCGGTCAGGATCGCGGACGGGCAGCTTCCGGGAGAACCGTATCCGGAAAAGACAGAAGAAAGTACAACGGTCATTTACCAGAACGGGGCGGCAGCGATGCTGAGGACTCTGTATGGCGAGATGGACTAGAATTGCAGGAGCAGGAGATGGATCAGTTAAAGGACAGAAACAAAAACATGGATCAGGAGCAGAGACGGCAGACGGTCACGTATACCGTATGGGGCGGTCTGGTCATTGCGGCGGTGCTCCTTTTGACCACGGTCTGGGTATCCGGCAGTGCGAGGACAGGCACGGATCAGGCAGTAGAGAGAGTCAGCGAATTTTATCTGGATGAACTGGCGGGGCGGAGAGCACAGGTGGTTTCCGAAGAACTGAAAAATTATACAGGCTATATGGAACGTGCGCTGGAAATCCTGGAGGATGCCGATCTGGAGTCCCAGGAGACGCTGCGCCGTTTTCTTGGAAAAGTGGAAACACTGTATGACGTGGACAAATTTGCCATGGTGGATGAAAACGGCATCGTTTATTCGGAGAACAGCACGGTCTCGGGGCTCAGCAGGTACAGTTTTCTCTCAGAGGAACTGACGGAGCCTGTGATCCGTACATTAAATCTTTACGGAGCGAAAAAACAGGTGCTTCTTGCAACGCCTGTGGAGGATGTTTCCTTTCAGGGAGTTCGGATAAAGGCATGTTTTATCCAGCTTAATATTGCCAGGATGCTGAGTTCGCTGACTCTGCAGACCAGCGGCAGTGAGACTTATTATAATCTTTATTACCGAAACGGAGAGAGTCTGACAGAAGATAACTTTGGATATTTGACGGCAGGAAACAATCTTCTTCTGTCGCTCAAAGATGCAAAGATGGAAAAAGAGTCCGATTATGACCGTTTTGCAGATGATTTTTTAAGTGGCAGACAGGGGCAGATTTCTTTTACGTATGAGGAGATGAAAGAGGGACTCTGCTACATTCCGGTGGAAGGAACCAACTGGATGCTGACGATACTGATCCGGAACAACGTGATCAGCGAACAGATCAGTTCCATCAGCAGCGGCATGATGAGCCGGGGGATTATCCAGATCTTTATTACCGTATTTTCCATGCTGGTGGTTTTCCTGATTCTGATTCATCAGTCGCGTAAAAACGCCATGATCCTTCTGGAACAGGAAAAAGAAGACGGGAACCGGATCAGGGCCGCTTATGTCCAGATTGAGAGAGAGCGGACGGCCATGGAAAATATCCAGGCAGCCATGGGTTCCGGGCTCTGGAGTATGGAATTTAACGAGCGGGCGGAGATGATCTCCTGTACATGGAGCGAGGTTTTCCGGAATATGCTGGGATATACAGAGAAAGAAGATTTCCCCAACAGGCTGGAGTCATGGTCTGATCTGCTGCATGAAGATGACAGGGAAAGGGTCATGAAGGAATACTGGGATACCATAAAGGATTATTCTGGAAAGAAAACCTACAATGTAGAATATCGGCTGCTCACAAAGAATGCCGGATGGAGATGGTTTCATGCTGCCGGCCGGCTGTCCCGGCGTGAGGATGGCTCACCGGTCACTTTTGTGGGACTGTTTATGGATATTGATGATGAGAAAAAGCTGGAAGAGCGGCTGGAGAAACAGAAGATCGATCTGGAGGATGCGCTGGCAGCGGCGCAGCATGCCAACCGGGCAAAGACCACGTTCCTGAACAATATGTCCCACGATATCCGGACGCCGATGAACGCCATCATAGGTTTTACCTCTCTTGCCGCTGCTCATATGGATAATCAGGAGCAGGTGCAGGACTATCTGGGTAAAATCGCCACGTCCAGCAATCATCTGCTCAGTCTGATCAACGACGTGCTGGATATGAGCCGCATCGAAAGCGGCAAGGTGAAGATCGAAGAAAAAGAGACATCCCTTCCGGAGATCATGCATGATCTGAAGACGATCGTGCAGGCGGATATCACATCCAGGCAGCTGGAATTTTATATCGATACGGCAGATGTGGTGAATGAGCATGTGATGTGTGACCGGCTCAGACTGAATCAGGTCCTTTTGAACCTTTTGAGCAACGCCATGAAATTTACAAAACCCGGCGGTATTGTGGGAGTTCGGATTCTGCAGAAAGGAACGGCTTTCGAAGGTCATGCTTCTTATGAATTCCAGGTAAAGGATACCGGAATCGGCATGAGTCAGGAGTTTCTGGAGCATGTGTTTGAACCCTTTGAGAGAGAGCGGACGAGTACGGTCAGCGGCATTCAGGGTACCGGTCTTGGCATGGCGATTACCAAGAACATTGTGGATATGATGGACGGAACGATTACCGTCACCAGTGAGATCGGAAAGGGAACGACATTTACGGTGGCGCTTAAGCTCCGGACCTGTTCCGGTCCGGTAAGGCAGGAGATCATTCCGCAGCTTCAGGGCCTGCGGGCGCTTGTGGTGGACGATGATTTTAATACCTGTTCCAGTGTGACCAAGATGCTGTCTACCATCGGCATGCGGCCGGACTGGACCACATCCGGTAAAGAAGCGGTGCTTCGGGCGCAGCTTGCTGACGAGCAGGATGATGAATATGCCGCTTATATTATTGACTGGCTGATGCCGGATATGAACGGGATCGAGGTTGTGAGAAGGATTCGGGGCATTGTGGGGGAAGAAAAAACCATCATCATTCTGACGGCCTATGACTGGTCCGATATTGAAGAAGAGGCGAGAGAGGCGGGCGTGACTGCTTTTTGTTCCAAGCCGATCTTCCTGTCCGAATTGAGAAAGATTCTGGAATCGCCGTTTACAACATCCGATGAAGAAGAAAATGTTCCGAAGGACAATACATGCTTTGAAGGAAAGAAGATTCTTCTGGTGGAAGACAATGAACTGAATCAGGAGATCACCGTTGAGATTTTGCAGGAAGCCGGATTTGTGGTTGATGTGGCGGACGACGGCACGGTTGCCGTGGAGAAGATGCAGCATGCGAAGCCCGGTCAATTCGATCTGATCCTGATGGATATTCAGATGCCGATCCTGAACGGATATGAAGCCACGAAACAGATCCGTGCATTTGATGATCCGGATCTTGCCGGCATTCCGATCCTGGCCATGACCGCCAATGCATTTGAAGAGGACAGGAAGGAGGCGCTGGAGGCTGGTATGAACGGTCACGTTGCCAAGCCTGTCGATGTACCAAAGCTTCTGGAACTTTTGAGGGAAATATTAAAATAATCGTATTTTTTTCAAAAGGGAGTTTTGTTAAATTCGGATGAAATGGTAAAGCTGCCTGTGGTATACTTGCACTATAAAAATATAAACGGGTTAAAAATGTGACAGAGGAGGAGCAGGATGTTTGCAGATTATCATGTACATACCGGGTTCAGTGACGATTCGGTCTATCCCATGGAAGACGTGATAAAGGACGCCATCCGGATGGGAATGGACGAGATCTGCTTTACCGATCATGTGGACTATGGCGTGAAAGAGGACTGGGACAGCGAAGCAGAGATTGTATACCGGGACGGAGAACCCGTCGCCAATGTGGACTATCCCAGGTATGCAGAGCAGATCCGTCAGATGCAGTGTCTGTATGGAGACCGGATCGCCATCCGAATGGGAATGGAATTTGGCATGCAGATGCATACGATTCCGCAGTTTCAGGCACTGTATGACCGATATCCGTTTGATTTTATCATTCTGTCGGTTCATCAGGTGGAAGACAAAGAGTTCTGGACACAGGATTTTCAAAGGGGCCGCACACAGCGGGAGTATAACGAACGCTACTGGCAGGAAATGCTGAAGCTTGTGAAACATTACCAGAATTACAGTGTGCTCGGGCACATGGATCTGATCGTAAGGTATGATGAGGCGGGGATTTATCCGTTTGAGAAGATCAGGCCCTGCGTGGAACAGATCCTGAAAGAAGTCATAAAGAATGGGAAAGGGATCGAAGTGAATACCTCTTCTGCCCGATACGGCCTTTCAGATACGACACCGTCCAGGGCGATCCTGGAGCTGTACCGGGAGCTGGGCGGCAGGATCCTCACTCTGGGAAGCGACAGCCATAAACCTGGGCATCTGGGAGCCTGTATGAAAGAGACAAAGGAGATGCTGAAGTCTCTGGGATACCGGAAATTCTGTACTTTTGAGAAGATGCAGCCGGTTTTTCACGCTCTGTAAAAAGCAGGAAGAACAGACATATGACATATATTTTGGTAAATTTATGATGGAGGAATTGAAAGATGACAAATAAAGAACGCAGGGACGCACAGATGGCGTATGTTTCAGATGACAGTATCATGGAAGAGCAGAAAATATGCAGAAGGAAGCTGCAGAAGCTGAACTTTATGGACCGTTCAGATTTTGACGGGATAGCAGAAGTTGTGAAGGATCTTTTTGGAAAGTCGGACGGAGCTTTTCTGAATCCGCCGTTTTACTGTGATTATGGAACGAATATCGAGGTGGGAAAGAATTTTTTTGCCAATTATAACTGCACGCTGATTGATGTTGCCAAAATCAGGATCGGCGATAACTGTCAGATGGCTCCCAATGTGGCGATCTATACGGCAGGTCATCCGATTCATCCGATGAGCCGCAATTCTCTGTATGAATATGGAAAGGAAGTAACGATCGGGGATAATGTCTGGATCGGAGGGAATACGGTCATCTGTCCGGGAGTGCATGTTGGTAACAATGTGGTGATCGGCGCCGGCAGCGTGGTGACAAGGGATATTCCGGACTGGACAGTGGCGGCGGGGAATCCGTGCCGTGTTCTGAAGAAGATTACGGATGCGGATAAGAAAAAACTGTTCCGGGATGAGGAGATCGACGAGGAAGCCTGGGAGGATATTGTGAGAAGGCTTCCCGAAGGCCTGTCTGTGTGAAAGAAACCGTGTATATGCAGAACACCGTCGCCCATATATAGGGAGCGGTGTGCAGGTTCAGGCCTTTTTCGGAAGACAGGCAGTATCGGAACACATCTGGACTGGTCAAAAAAATCAAAACTGGATATTTTATTCAGTCCAGAAATGTTTTACAATAGGCTGAAGTTAAAAAAGAAAAGAGGTTTTGAACATGAAGTATAATCTGAAGAAAATCGTGCTGGCCGCACTGTTTGCGGCGTTTGCATGCGTGGCGACCATGTCCATACGGATTCCCACGCCGGGGACGGGCGGCTATATTCATCCCGGGGATGCAGTGGTGATCCTGTCCGGAATCATCCTCGGCCCGCACTGGGGGCTTCTGGCTGCCGGCATCGGGTCTGCTCTGGCGGACCTGCTGGGCGGATATTTTATTTATGTACCGATCACATTTGTGATCAAGGGTGTGGTCGCTTTTGCAGCGGGACTGATCTATCAGAAGATCGGCAAAACGGCAAAAAGCTGCGGCGCAGCGGTGGTGCTGGGCGGAATCGCGGATATCGTGCTGGTGGCAGGCGGATATTTCCTCTGCGAATCGATGATGTACGGTATGGCTGCGGCCGCAGCAAGCGTTCCTGCCAACATCATACAGGGGGTCAGCGGCCTGGTGATCGGCGCGCTTCTGTATCCGGTCCTTCTGACGGTTCCCGATATTCGCCGGATCGCGCATGAGGCGAAAGCGTATTCGTGAGTTTATATGGTTTGCAGCAGACATCCCGGCTGTGGATTTTGACAGATCCGCAGCCGGGAGTTTTTGATATGATAGAACAGGTGCGGTACAGGTTTCTTTTTTTGGTTCTTACTTTATATCCGATAATAAGAACATATGTTCGAAAAAATATTGACATATCATTGAAAAGGTGATATGTTTTAACTGCGGTACAGGTTTCCTCTTCGGAAGAAAGGTGGAAACGATATGCAGTATTTTATTCGAATCAGGGGTCAGGAGATTCCGGTGACGGAACCTGTGTACAAGCTTTACTGCCAGGGAGAGCGCAAGGAGCGCTATTTCAGAGAATCCGATTATCATAACAAGGTGTTTTCTTATGATGCACTGGATACGGAAGAGATGAATGGATGCGAGCTGATGGCGGATCGCCGCGGAAGAACGGTAGAAGAGGAGGTGGAGCTTCGTCTGGAGACGGAGAGGCTGAAGCGGGCGATTACCGGTCTGGAAGAACCGGAGAAGGAGCTGCTCCGGCGGATTTATGCTTATGGGCGATCATTGCGGGAGATTTCCAGAGAAGACGGGATTCCCGTGACGACTCTGCATTACAGACATCAGAAGATACTTGGAAAATTAAAAAAATGAGTGATGGATAAAGGTCATGCATTCTGTGGGAACTTTCACAAAATAAAAATTTGACAAAATCTGATTCCGATGCTAAGATGACAACATCATATAAGTCTGTCCAAGGGGAATCAGGTGCGAAGCCTGAGCGATGCGGTCACTGTAAGCAGAGCATACGATGTCTTCTGCGAGCCAGGTTACCAAAGACAGGCGGAATGAAGCTTCCTTGCAGGGCCATGCATTCCACACAAGCGCAACAGGTGCAGGTCTGACGTAAGACAGGCCTGCTTCTTTTATGTGCAGGTGCGAGTGAGGGAATCTGCTGCCTGACAGCATGCACCCCGAGCGGTGCGTATGGGAAGCTGGTCTTTACCTGCCTGTTTGGGTAAAGAATCGGAAGATTCTGCGGGGGGACCGGTGAGAAAACGTGTAACTGATTAACCGGATGGAGAGGACGAAAATGAACAAGGATAAGAAAGCAATTTTAATTACTGCAGCGCTTCTTTTAGTGCTTTGCCTTGGGGCAGTATTGGGATACCAGAAGTTTGCCCCCAGGGGTGTGGCAGGAGAAAAGGAGATCACGGTAAAGGTAGTTCATGCCGACGCCGGTGAAAAGGAATTCACTTACCAGACGGATGAGGAGTTTTTAGGAGCGGTGTTGGAAGCGGAGGGTCTGGCAGAAGGCGAAGAAGGACCTTACGGTCTTTACATTATTTCTGTGGACGGCGAGACCGCGGAAGAATCCAGGCAGCAGTGGTGGTGTCTGACAAAAGGCGGCGAGACCGTGAACACTTCCGCCACACAGACGCCGATTGCAGATGGAGATGCGTTTGAGCTGACGCTCACCGAGGGGTATTGAGAGAGACATGCGGATGAATACAAAAATGCTGGTGATATCGTCCATGCTGACGGCACTCCTGTTCGCCGGTCAGGTGGGGATGCAGTTTCTGCCGAATATTGAGATCGTTACGCTTTTGATCATATTGTATACGCGGACCTTTGGAAAACGGGTATTTGCCATCATCTATGCTTTTGTCATGCTGGAAGGCCTTTTTTATGGATTTGGCATCTGGTGGGTCAGTTATCTGTATATATGGAGTATTTTCGCTCTGGTCGTGCTGCTGATCAGAAGCGATTCTGTCATTTTGTGGAGCATGATCTCCGGGATCTTCGGACTGTGCTTTGGTTTTCTGTGCGCAATCCCTTATTTTGTAACAGGCGGTCCGGGAGCGGGGGTGGCGTACTGGGGAGCCGGGCTTTATTTTGACCTGCTTCACTGTGCCGGAAATGTGCTGCTTTGTGCAGTCTTGTACCGTCCCCTTTACCGGGTGCTTTCGCTGCTGATGGCTGAGACGCAAAAGGCCGTGAGCTGCTGACTGCGGCAGGGTATCGATGATCACCGTCAGATAAGAAAAGGCGCTTTCACAAATAATTACAACAGAAACATCATTTTCAGGTCCGGAGGTACGAGTATGAAAGATACAGGATACAGGGAAAGCCAGGCGGCGGATATGCTTTCCGGTCTCCCGTTCTGGGAGCATCTGGAACATGCGCAGAAAAAGTACGCAGAAGATCATGCCGTGTTCCGGCACTATGGAAAGGGCAGCATGATCTACAGCAGCGGGAGCCTCTGTCTGGGCATGGCATGCGTGCAGAAGGGCAGCGTCCGGGTATACCTGCTCTCGGAAGAGGGGCGGGAGATCACGCTGTTCCGCCTGGAAAAGGGGGATCCCTGCGTGTTGTCCGCCGCCTGCGTCATCAGCCAGATTACCTTTGACACCTATATGGAAGCGGAGCAGGACTGTGATCTTCTGGTCATTCCCGCGGCGGCATTCCGGCAGCTGACGGAGGAAAATATCCATGTGAAATGTTTTGTGTATGAACTGATGACAGAACGTTTTTCCAGCGTGATGTGGACGATGCAGCAGATTCTTTTCGCGGGGCTGGACCGCCGTCTTGCAGGGTTTCTGGTTCAGGAATACGACAGGACCAAAGACCCCAGGATCAGGATCACGCAGGAACAGATCGCCAGGCAGATCAATTCCGCCCGTGAAGCTGTGGCGAGAATGCTGCGGCGCTTTATGACGGAACATCTGGTGGAGGTGAGCCGCGGCGTGATTACGCTTCTGGATATAGACGGGCTCAGGCAGATTTGACGCAGGACGGCACAATATTTCGAACAATGTGACCCGGTCACAGTCAGCGCCTCCGGCTTCTGGTAAAATGGGATCATGATACAGCAGGAATCAGTTTTCAGGAGGTAGCGTCAAATGAAGATCACATTAAATCCGGATGCGGAGATTGTAAAGGTGGTAAAGGAAGGCCTGCGCAGAACCGGCGGCTACTGTCCCTGCCGGACGGAGAAAAAAGAAGATTATAAATGTATGTGCCGGGAATTCCGGGAGCAGATCGAGGACCCGGGATTTGAAGGTTACTGTCACTGCATGCTTTATTACAAGGCAAAGGAGGAAGTATAACGATGGCTGAGCTGAAAATCACAAAGAACAATTTTGAATCAGAGGTGCTCCGGTCCGAAGTGCCGGTGCTTTTGGATTTCTGGGCGACCTGGTGTCCGCCCTGCAGGATGCTTTCCCCTGTTATCGAGGAGATTGCAGGGGAGTACGAAGGCAGGGCAAAGGTCGGAAAAGTCAATGTGGATGAAGAGCCGGAGCTGGCCGCCATGTTCAGGGTGGAAAATATTCCCACCATGGTTGTCATGAAAGAAGGAAAAGTGGCGGAACTGGCAGTCGGTTACCGTCCGAAGGAACAGATTACAGATATGCTGAAAAGAGCGTGACCGGTGAAAACGGCCACGCTCTTTTCATGGTCGGAAAATAAATAAATCCTTTCATAATTTTATTGCGTTTTCTGCCGGATTTATTATATGATATATCTTGTGATTATATATTGCCGGAAAACAGGATAAACGGTACACAGGACAAGACTCTATAAGGGCAAGATTTTCGTGCCGTTTATATAGAAAGAAGGAAAAATTTTCAGGATTTACAGTCATTAACCAAAACAGGAGGCTTACATGTTTCAGAAAATTCAGAATCGTTTCAGAAAAAGACCAAATCTGTATATTGCCGCAGGTTCGCTGCTGGCGGGGACCGCAGTGATGTTTCCCGGCGCATGGCTTGTTGTATACGGTGGAAAGGACGGGGCGGATCTGTCTTCTGCCCTTCTGGTCGGAATTCTGATCGGCGCATTTCTGTTTTATCCGGCTGCGCTTACTTTCTGGAATCTGTGGCAGCTGTGCCGGCTGCGTTATCAGATGGAGGCGCTTAATACGGCAAGGATTACGGATGCCGTTACGATTCTCTGGGGTGCGGTCTGCGTCGCCTGCTATCTGATGATTTCGGATGTCCGTATGGAAGACTGGACGGAGACGCTGGTCAATTCCCAGGTTCATACCCCCATTGCCACATGGACGATTCCCACGGTTGCCGCCATCGGGACCGTGGCATTTGTGGGTTACCTGATTCTGCGTTTGATTCCGATCAGGAAGCTGCCGCCGCTTTTCAGTGTTCTCGCCATGTCCGCCATGTATCTGGGGATCGGGCTTTGCGTTCTGTTCACTGTTCAGCTGGCAGGGGGTGAGTTTCTGCTGGCGGTCTATCCTTTCAATCTGCTTCTGGTATTCGGAAAGACTGTGCGGCAGGTATGCATGCAGCAGGAGCGGGCCCGCCGTTTTTCCGGACTTGCATTTCTGCTCATGTGGCCGCTGCTGGGTGTGCTGACCGCGATCCTGATCCTGTTCGGTCAGAAGCCGGACAGCCTGATTCAGGCGTGGACGCAGACCAGCGACTGGACGCTGTCGCTTCAGAAGGCGCCGCCCAATGTACTTTATGATGAGCATTACCTGTGTACGGTGGCCGCAGGAGGACACCCGAAGGTGGTCAGGCCCCTTCGGACGGGAGTACGCCATGGGCATCGGATCGTGGTGAACCGGCAGCTTCTGGTGGCCAACGCATTCGAAGATCTGCTGGCAGAGCGGCTTCCCGGGGTCCACAGACAGCTGCGTCATTTCTATGATACGTACGGTTACCCCATTGCCCGGCATATCCGAAGCCGCTGGATGGCGGACCTTGTATATTTTATCATGAAGCCGCTGGAATATTTTTTTGTAATTGTGCTGTATCTTTTTGATACACAGCCGGAAAACCGGATTGCCGTGCAGTATCTGGGCGGAAATTTTTCGGAATGGAAACGTACAGTACAGGTCGGCAGTACGGCGCTTTGACACTTGCCAATGATTCCGAAGAACTTCAGCGGGCTTATCCGAATACCAGAAAGGAAGGAGAGCAGTTCGCGTTCCGTACCGTCCTTTGCGGCCAGGTTTTGCGAGACTTATGACAATATGGAGCAGAGGCACTGACGGCGCTGCTGTTCACACCCACGGCAGGGCCGGTATCGACGAACGTGTAAATGACCGGGGCATCGGCGCGTCTGCTTGACAGCGATCCTGCTTTTTGCTATATTTAAAAAGTAAATGAATATTGAAAAAATATAAAAAACTATTGAAACAAAAACGGAGGTGGATGATATGGAAAAACAGATGACGCCGGCGGAAGAAGTTATCATGCAGTGTCTGTGGGAATCCGGGGAGGATCTGACGGTCTATGAGATCACAGAGCGTCTGCGGGAGCATTATGGAAAGGATTACGCCAATAACGCCGTTGCCACATTCATGAAAAATCTGCTGAACAGAGGGCTGGTCAGCCGTTATAAAAAGCACCATTCCCATCAGTGGCATCCGGAGATCGACATGGATGCTTACCGGGATCAGAAGCTTCACAGTTTTCGGAAGCAGTGGTACCGGGGTTCCGGCGTCGGCATGCTGGCTTCCCTTGTGGAAACCTCTGACCTTACAAAAGAAGATGTAAAGAAAATGAAGGAGCTTCTGGATGAATATATGGATGAATGAGATTTGGATCCGGCTGGATATCCTGCTGCTTTTTAATTTTTTGACGGGTGCCGCCGCATATCTGATCTGGCGTCTGACCGTCCGGCTGTGGAAAGGCCGCTGTTCGGTCCGGTATCTGCACCGGGGACTGCAGGGGGTGATGCTCTGTTTCTGCGTGCCGGCCGCTTATATGCTGGCGTATCTGCATTTCAGAGATCTTGACGGTTCCTGGAACGGTAATTTTATGAACGGCACCGGGTTCCTCATGAAAGCGGCTTTCGGAACCGCCGCCGTCTGGCTCCTGGGCATCCTTGTATCTGCGACCCGCTGCGGAAGGGAATTATACCGGGAGCGCCCGGTAAAGGGCGTGGTCGTTTTGGAAGATCAGAGAGAGGTCCGGGTCCTCCGGCAGCTTGGCAAAACCATGGGGATCCGGCGGCGGATTCCGGTCTGCCGGGGAGAGCGGCTGACGCCGGCCATCGGAGGATTTTTCCGCACCAGACTGTATCTGGGGACGGAATCCATGGAAGAGGAAGAACTGCGGATGATCTTCCGCCATGAACTGTATCATTACAGGCATGGGGATATATGGATGCGGAGGCTGCTGCTCCTGCTTCGGATTTTCTGCTGGTTCTGCCCGTGGTTCACATGCGGGAAGATCAGCGAGGAATACCGAAGACTCAGTGAAGATTATGTGGATGAGGAGGTCTGCCGGGAGGAAGATATGAACCAGTATATACGGACCCTGCTGAAAACGGCTTTGCAGGGTGCGGAAAAGATGCATCTGACGCAGGCGACGGCCGCAGAAAACAGGTGCGATGTTTTAAGGAGGATAGAAAATATGAAGAGTTTACATAATAAAAAGAATATGACCCGTACCATGGCGGCTGTATGGACTATAGCCTGTCTGCTCATGGGAAGCACGACCGTATATGCAGCCGGCGCCGGCGTAATCGAAGGGTATGAGGCGCTGTATCAGGCGACGGTGGTGGAAGTTGAGGAGCAGGCAATAGAGGACCAGTATATAGAATATCGGGAAGAACCGGATGACAGCTGGGTGGCGGAAGAAGGGGAAGTGATGGATAACGGACGTTCTTCGACAGTGCCTTTCGAATGGACAGTGGGAGCGAATGCGTCAAAGAGAACCCCATCCTTTGAGATGCCTTCCGGCGGATATATTACAGTCAGTGTATCAGTGGAGCCGACGGACTTGAAGGTAAACGTTGGAATTGTGGAGCCGGATGGAGGAAGGAGATACATTACTGGCTCTGACATAATAACTCATACTTTCTCATTGGATCAAAGTGGCAGTTACAAGGTGTTTGTAGAGAATCCGAATAGTGCAAAAGTTAGTGTGGCAGGTTATTATAAAAAATAATCCTTTTGGCTTCTTTGTGCATGCGGGCCCAAAGAAGCCATCGCTTGAAGCATATTTTCAATATATATTGAAAAATATTAAATATATATTGAAAACAGTGCAGACTATGATGTTAAATTTGTTTGAAATGTTCGCTTATAGGGGAAACAGGAAAGGAGGGCAGCAGAAAATCTCCTGTATGTCGGATTGTTTTCAAAATATAATATTAATTGGAAAGGTGAAAAATGAAGAAAAAATTTAAAATGTTAATTTCTGTTTTACTTCTGTTTGTTATGTGCAGTTCGGTAGTGTCTGCTGCTCCGGGTGCGGATACATGCATAACTGCTGATGGTTTGTCAGGAATAAAAATTTCAGATACCTCTGCAGATTATGTGATTCCTGAGGATCTGAAAGAAAGTTCTTCTATTGTTCAGGCAGAGGATTCTATGCCGCGTAATCAGATCGGAGAACCAATGGATCAGATGTACTTTTACTATATGTATTTGTATCCAATTGTAGGAAATCCTGAAACCGGAGATGTTAAAGTATTAAATACTCCTCTTGCAGGCGGCGCCTATCAGACAAGACAGTATTTTTCCGTTGAATATACACCAGCTGAAACAGTACAGATGTATCAGAAGGTGATCGAACAGGGATATGATATGCTTGGGTGGCAGGCGAAGATTAAGTTCCGTTTTGATTTTATAACACCTGTGTCATGGGTCAGAATGCAGAATTATCAGAATCCGGTAGAAGAAAATGTTCCGCAGCCGCATAACGCTTATCAGACATATATTTACACGTTTAATTCCTATTTTCAGACAAATCCTTTGGAGCAGTATTCTGTATCGCTTTCCGGAACTGTTCATCATTTTGATAAATATGATAAAAAAACAGAGGATGTACCATTTAATGCAAGCGTTTATTTTAATATGAAATAATAAGGAGTATTATCATTATGACAATCAGAACGATCAATGGTTTTCAGATCTATGCAGTGACACGTAACGAGGTGGAATACAAACCGTCCTATTTTCAGCAGCAGGCGGAAAAATGGGTGGAAGGTGCAAAGAGGGACCAGCTGTCGGAAGAAGAACTGGATGCGCTCAAAAAGAAATACAATTCAAGAAATATGTCCAGAGAAGAAACGGTGGCGTTGCTGGGGGAGCTTGTAGAGGCTGGTATTATGACCCGGAGCACTGCCAGAGACATCTACTGCGGGGCCGTTCCTCTGGACGTCAGTAAGATCAATCCGACAAAGACCCAGGGGACGCTGACCAAAAGCAGCGCTTCGATGAACAGCGGCCTGAATCTTCCCGGTGCGCTGGGCGGCCTGGGTGCGATGTTCGGCACCTGCGGTCTGTCGGCTTACAAAAACTGGTATGAGTATGCGAAATCCTCTACCGATGTGGATGTGAGCCAGTCGGCGTATTTTCAGGACTGCAATAAATATCTTGAGATCCTGGAACAGTTAAGCGCATAGGCCGGGACCGCACTTTCAGGAAAGCGGTACAGAAAAGGCGATTTTCTGATTCATCAAATGAGAGGAGAGAAAATGAGTATATTGGGTTTACAGAGTAATCTGGCTTCTGTGTCAGGATATTCGTCCGTCTTCGGTTCCGGAAACATGACAGAAAATGTGTTTCGGGGAAGTATTTCCGGCGGACGGTCGTCTTCTGTCGGAAGCGGAACTTTTCATGGAACTTTGAAAATGGGGTATCTGCACAGCGAGTTCAGTCCGGTTACCGGACAGGAACTTCATATGAAATATGATGACAGTTCCACCGAGGAAGATCCGGTGATGCTTGTGGAGGGAAAAGACATTCAGGGAAATGATTTTGTGAAAAAAATTCATTTGAACGATGTGGATCCGGAAAATGCGACCCCTGCGGAGATGACGGCGCTTCGTGTTCATCTGGCGCAGCAGGGGGACAGGAGTGTGAAGACCAGCAGCGGGATTCCTCTGAAAGCGCTGAGCAGCCGATATAATGTAAATGCTTCCATGAACTTCAGACAGTATTATGAAGGCTGGGCGTCTAATCTGGAACACGCAGGATTTCACCAGAATGCGGACCTGTACAGAAGTGAGCTGGAGCGGTATCTTTTTTACCATCGTGTTCATTGGAAGGACAATTAAAAAGAAATTTCACTGCCTGCTTTTCAGGAAAGTCCTGAAAGCAGGCAGTTTCAAAGATAAGGACAAATGCGCTATATTTGTTTTATAAGATTTTCCAAAATCAGATACTTATTTTGTATAATTTTATGATATCTTTAAATTACTGTATAAAAGTATTATTTATATCATCTGATAGACGATGTATAAAATATGAACAAAAAAATATGCGCTTGCAGGCGTTTATTTTAATATGTATGAGGAGGAGAATCGTTATGACAATCAGAACAATTAATGGCTTTCAGGTCTATGCAGTGACCCGCAACGAGGTGGAATACAAACCTTCTTATTTTCAGCAGCAGGCGGAAAAATGGGTGGAAGGTGCAAAGAGGGACCAGCTGTCGGAAGAAGAACTGGATGCGCT
>ERZ808042.555-NODE-555-length-19662-cov-3.500485_pt1 | contig 19662 bp, 13 predicted proteins | sample MGYA00380193_ERZ808042 | MGnify/ENA primary metagenome ERZ808042 (study PRJEB31490, sample SAMN06133401) | mouse gut metagenome | isolation source: M1_2 | host: mice | place: China: Chengdu | collected 2015-05 ...
TCAAAGACGAAGCCGATGTGAAGCTGGATGTGTCGGGCGGCTGGCATGTGGATGAGACGGGCAGCCGTGACGTGTCCAAAGGGTGCAGGACGGCCAATTATCTTATGACGGCCTATGAACTGTATCCGGATGTGTTCGACGACCAGGCGGGGATCCCCGAGAGCGGCAATGACATTCCGGATGTGCTGGACGAGGTGAAGTACGAGATCGACTGGCTGCTCAAGATGCAGGATGCCACGAGCGGTGCGGTATATTCCGGCGTCAGCAGCGTGGATAATAAATCGGCGGGGTATCTGCTCTATGTGGACGGGATCAATATGAATGCGACAGTCCAGTTTGCGGCGACGCTGGCGAAATTCAGCTATCTTTATCAGAATTATGACAGAACTTTTGCGACTCAGTGCCTGCAGGCGGCGGACCGGGCTTACCGCTACGTGGGAAAATATCTGGAGGATGTCACGCCGGAGGAATATTTTCATGCCGCGGCAGAACTTTACCGTGCTGCCGGAGCCTACAGCTATCATACGGTGATCAAAGAATATCTGTTGGGAAATCCGCTCACCGACATGCAGAATGATCATGTTTTCTGGGGCTGTGTGACTTATATGTCAACAAAGCAGAATGTGGATGTGAGCCTTTGCGGGGATGTGATGAAGATCCTGATGCAGGAGGGAGAAAGGATCGCCGAAGATTCCAGGCAGTCCGGCCTGCTGGTGTGCATGAAGGAAGAACACAGCGGCAGCGCGGAACTGTTGAAGGATATTACGAGACTGACGGTTGTCGATCACGTCATCACCAACCATGAGTATTCCATGCTGCTGCAGAACCATCTTCACTATATACTAGGACGGAATCTGCAGTCTGTCAGCTATTTTGACGGAGTTGGAAGCCGCAATTATAAAGAGGTTGACATGAGCCTTGGTGTTATGAGCCAGATCGACCTGAATGCGGAGCTGGTGTTGATGATGAGTGCGATCGTGGAGGAGCTGGGTGTAGCTGCTGAGTAAGGGGCAGCTATACCAGCTCTTTGTTTTTGAAGTAGGCTTCTTTGATCACGTCCTGTACGAGGACACCGATGCGGCGTTTCTCTTTTTTATCCAGTTCATTCATATAAATGGGCTTGCAGTATTCAAGGACAACATGGGTCCTGCGGATCCACGGGATATGATCCTCGAAGATATGGCCGGCATTGTTGATGCTCATAGGAACGATGGCGCATCCGCTCTTCTCGGCGACTTTAAAGCTGCCGTTGTGGAATTCCAGAAAAGTATCTTCCGTCCGGTTGCGCGTCCCTTCCGGGAAAATGCAGATGGAGATACCGGCCTTGATCTTGTCGATGGCCGTCAGGATGGACTGCATACCGGCCTTGATATCAGAGCGGTCGAGAAAAACGCAGTGCAGGTATTTCATCCAGGTATTCAGGGATGGAATGCGCAGAATCTCTATTTTGGACATATAGCCGGTAAGCCGCGGTACACGGACGTAGGTGATGAGGATATCGAAATAGCTTCTGTGATTCCCGACATAAAGTACCGGCTCGTCTTTTGGAACATTTTCCTCACCGATCACGGTCACGGTGATGCCGGAAAGGAAGAGAACGACACGGAAGGCCCACTTGACGATTGCCAGAGAGCTGCGGTCTTTCAGGCCCGGATTGTATTTGCCGATGATGTATTCCGCCAGCTGGATCGGCAGGCTGACGATCAGGAAGATAACAACGAAGAGAAGAACCAAAATTAATCGAATCATGGGAGTGCCTTTCTGGAATTTTGTAGATTTTGGGACTGTCCTGTCTTTTGTGTACGGCTGAGAGGACTTCTTTAATATTATATAGGGAATGATGGCATTAATCAATAGGAATACACCCGGCAGTTTCGTAATAAATTAGATAATAAGAGTTTATTGTCGGAGTGGAAGCATATGAGCAGATTCTATGAATATCAGAAGAGGATTGTGAGCGTTTTTCTGATCTGTCTGATGTGTATGAGTGTATATGCGTGCGGGAAGAAACAGGATGCCATGGAGAAGATCAAGGATCTGGACTGCACGGTGATCGCGGAAGATAAGATTCCGGAGGAACTGCTTACTAAGATCGCGCAGAAGAAGACAGAGGCATTCAGACTTACCTTCGAGGACAGGGGATTTCTCTATATCTGTGTGGGCTATGGGACGCAGGAGACCGGCGGTTACAGTATTGCCGTGAATGCGCTGTACGAGACGGCCAACGCCATCTATGTGGATACGAACCTGATCGGGCCGGCGCCGGAAGAGAAGAGCAATCAGGTGGAAAGTTACCCTTATGTGGTGATCAAGACAGAGTTTGTGGATAAACCGGTGGTGTTTGATTAACGGGGAAGATATGGTATACTATAGTAAACGACATAACAAATTTCTGTTCCCGGCTTTTGCAGAAGCCATATATGGTAACTCCTGCAAGGCCGAAAACGAAATTTCCGATGTCGTTAACTATATGAGAAGCATCATAAAAAAAGCAGGCAGATAAAGCACAAAAAGGGGCGGCAGCATTATGTTGTATTTAAAGAACGGTTATTTGATCGATCCGGCATCGGGTACGGAAGGACATCGGGATATTCTGATAAAAGACGGAAAAATCGCGGGTATTCTGCCGCAGGGAACGGATCTTGGGAAGAAGGAAAATGTGGAAGTGATTGACTTAAAAGGTCAATACATAATTCCCGGACTGGTAGATGTTCACGTGCATTTTCGTGATCCCGGGTTTACCTATAAGGAGGATATCTGTTCGGGCGCGGAGGCTGCGGCCCGGGGTGGCTTTACGTCGGTGGTGCTGATGGCGAATACGAAACCGGCGGTGGACAATGCGGAGACCCTCTCTTATGTGTTGGAAAAAGGCCGGGAGACGGGAATTCATGTATATACCTGCGCCAACGTGACGAAGGGAATGCAGGGGCGGGAACTGACGGATATGGAGACGTTGAGCAGGCTGGGAGCGGCAGGGTTTACCGACGACGGCATCCCGCTGCTGGATGAGGAGCTGCTGCGCAGTGCCCTGCAGTGCGCGGCGAGGCTGCAGCGGCCGGTCAGCCTGCATGAAGAGGATCCCGCCCTGATCCAGAATAACGGCGTGAATGCCGGCAGGGCGGCGTCGCATTTCGGGATAGGAGGTTCCCCCAGAGAAGCGGAGATTTCCATGGTGGAGCGGGATTTGAGGATTGCGGTGACGCAGGAAGCCGATCTGTCCATCCAGCATATCAGCACGCGGGAAGCGGTGGAGCTGGTACGGCAGGCGAAGCGCCTGAGCAGCCATATTTATGCGGAGGCCACACCTCATCATTTTACGTTGACGCAGGAGGCGGTGATCAGGCACGGTACGCTGGCGAAGATGAACCCGCCGCTGCGGGAGGAGGCGGACAGGCTGGCGATCATAGAGGGGCTGCGGGACGGCACGATTGATATGATCGCCACCGACCATGCACCCCACAGCACAGAAGAGAAAGCAAAGTCGCTGACGGAAGCGCCAAGCGGCATCATCGGACTGGAGACAGCGCTGTCTTTGGGAATCCGGGAGCTGGTGCGTAAGGGATACCTGTCTATGTCCGAACTGGTGCGGAAGATGAGTTATGCGCCGGCGCAGCTGTACCGCCTCGATGCGGGCTATGTGGCAGAGGGCGGCCCGGCAGATCTGGTAGTGCTTGATCCGGACGGGCAGTGGGTGGTGGACGGTTTTGCCTCCAGGGCGGTGAATTCTCCCTTCATCGGGGAGACGATGCCCGGCGTGATCAGTTATACGATCTGTCAGGGGAAAATTGTATATCGAGGAAACAGGAACTAAAGAAACAGAAAACTTAAGAAGTGGAAAACTAAGGAAACGGGAAAACAGGGAAACAGAGAACGAAAGAAACCAGCAAATTAAAGAAACAGAAAATTGAAGAAGTGGAAAACTAAGGAAACAGAAAACGAAAGAAACAGAAAACCAGGAAAACAGCAAACCAGAGAAGTACAGGAAGGGCACAGCAGGATGGCACAAAAAAAGAAAACAACAGTGACAGTAGTGTCACAAAAACAGATTGCGGCGCAGATCTATGATCTGTGGGTGGAAACGGAGCTGGCAGAAGAGGCCCGTGCAGGGCAGTTTGTGGCGGTATATCCGCACAATGCGGCGACGCTGCTGCCGCGGCCGATCAGCATCTGCGAGGTGGATCGGGACAGGAGCAGGCTGCGGCTGGTATATCGCGTCGCGGGCAAAGGGACAGCGGAATTCTCGGCCTGCAGCGCAGGGGAGAGTCTGGAGGTGCTGGGCGTGCTCGGCAATGGCTTTCCGGTCGAGAAAGCTGTCGGCAGGAAGGTACTGCTGATGGGCGGCGGTATCGGTATCCCGCCGATGCTGCAGCTGGCCAGGGAGCTGGAAGCAGAGAAACATATTCTGCTGGGATACCGGGATCAGGACCTTTTTCTGCAGGAAGATCTGGGGCAGTACGGGCAGGTCTATATCGCTACGGAGGACGGCAGTGTCGGCGTGCAGGGCAATGTGATGGACATAATCAGAGTCAATGCGCTGGAGGCTGATATGATCATGGCCTGCGGGCCGATGCCCATGCTGCGGGCGATCAAAAAATATGCCGCAGAGCAGGGAATAGCCGCCTATATTTCTCTGGAGGAGCGGATGGCCTGCGGCGTGGGTGCCTGTCTGGGGTGCGTGTGCAGGACGAAGGAGATCGATGCGCATTCTCATGTGCATAATGCGAGGATCTGTACGGACGGGCCTGTATTTGAAGCGGAAGAAGTGGAGATATGATCAGAAGATAAAGCCTGACCGGAGAAGATAAAAAGGAATCTCCGGAAAGGAAATGGCAGAATCAGTGTTGAGGGAAGGAAAATCTGATGAATACAAAAGTGACAATAGCAGGCGTAACCTTAAACAATCCGGTGATGACGGCGTCCGGGACTTTCGGGTCCGGGATGGAGTACAGCGATTTTGTGGATTTAAGCCGTCTGGGCGCCGTGGTGACCAAAGGCGTGGCGAATGTGCCGTGGCCGGGCAACCCGACGCCCCGGGTAGCGGAGACCTACGGCGGTATGCTGAACGCCATCGGTTTGCAGAATCCGGGTATTGATGTTTTCGTGGAGCGGGATATCCCTTTTTTGCAGAAATATGACACGAAGATCATAGTCAATGTCTGCGGCAAAACGGTGGAGGATTATCTGGCGGTGGTGGAGCGGCTGGGGGATCAGCCGGTAGACATGCTGGAGATCAATGTTTCCTGTCCGAATGTGAAGGAAGGGGCCATCGCTTTTGGCCAGAAACCGGACAGCCTGTATGACATCACCTCACAGGTGAAAAAGAAAGCAAAACAGCCCGTGATCATGAAGCTCAGTCCCAACGTGACGGATATTGCGGAGATGGCGAAAGCTGCGGAGGCGGCCGGAGCAGACGCCCTCTCCATGATCAATACGATCACCGGCATGAAGATTGATATCCACAAAAGAAAGTTTGCGCTGGCCAATAAGACGGGCGGGCTGTCGGGGCCGGCCATCAAACCGGTGGCGGTGCGTATGGTCTATCAGGCGGCCCACGCGGTGAAGATCCCGATCATCGGCATGGGCGGTATCGCAAATGCAGAGGATGCGATAGAGTTTCTGCTGGCGGGCGCCAGTGCGGTGGCCGTGGGCGCCATGAATTTTGTGAACCCTTATACGACGGTGGAAGTGGCGGAAGGGATCGAGGCCTATATGGAGCGGTACGGAATCGGGGAAGTGGCGGAGCTGATCGGCGCGGTGGAATCGTGAGGGAAAAGGAAAACCCCGCAGGCACAATGGCCGCTGTACACCGGCACCCAGATGGATAAGAAAGTAATATTCATATACAACCTTCATGCGGCATATACTTTTACTAAGTATACGCATGGAGGTTTATTTTTGTGGAATTAGTAAAAAAGAAGATACATATGGATCGGATCAGCAGCAGAGCCGGCACCCAGATGGTATTGGAAGAAGATGTGAATATTTCAGATAACAAGCCTGACGCCAGTCACCTGCTTAACAGCAAGGGAGAGGTCATCATGGAGGAGATCCGTGCCGGAGAAAATGTGGTGAATCTGCGAGGCAGGCTGGTGGTATCGATCCTGTATCTGACGGATACGGAGGGAATGTGCGCCAGTATGGAGGCGGTTCTTCCCTTTGAGGAACGGGTCAATATGGAAGGGGTATCGAACGGGGATATCATCCTGACAGACTGGGCGATCGAGGATCTGACGGTGGGGCTGATCAACTCCAGGAAGATCAGCGTGCAGGCGGTTGTGGCCTTCGGACTGGAATTGGAGGAGCATGTGGAGCAGGATACGGCGGTGGATATCTATCATGAGGAGCCGGTGGAATACCGTAAGCGTACTTATCCGATGGTGGAGCTTGTGCTGCAGAAGAAGGATATTTTCCGGTTAAAAGAGGAGATGGAGCTGTCGGGAAATCTGCCGAATGTATTCCAGACAATATGGCATCATATCACGTTTGACCATGTGGAGTTTAAGGCGCTGGACGAGAAGATATCCATTCAGGGTGAAATGCGGGCCTTTTTCCTGTATGAGGGGGAAGGGGACAACGACAGAACACTCTGGTATGAGAACACGGTGCCATTCAGCGGAATCATAGAGTGCCACGGATGCAGGGAAAATATGATACCGGATATTCGTTACAGCCTGGGACAGTGCAATGTGGAGGTGCGGCAGGATTTCGACGGAGAAGAGAGGGTCTTCTGTGTGGAGCCGGTGCTGGATCTGGATATCCATCTGTACGAAGAGGAAAACATGGAAGTACTGTCGGATATTTACGGCGTGGAGAAAGAGATCGAGGCGCTGACTACGGAAGTACAGCTTAAGAGTCTTCTGCTGTGCGGCAGCGGCAAATGTAAGATCGCGGAACACGCGAAGATCCAGAATCCGGAGATGCCCATGTACCAGTTGATTCACTCGGAAGGGGAGATCCAGATCGAGGAACAGGCGATCGTGGAGAACGGGATTGCCATTACGGGAACACTGACGGTAGTTACGTTGTATCTGTGCGGCAACGGGTCGAAATCTATTTATTCCACGAGAAATGTACTGCCGTTCCAGTACGTAGTGGAGGCCGATAACATCACGCCGACCAGTATCATCAAGCTGCGCTGCAGCATCGAACAGCTGACGGTGACAATGCTTGACAGCGATGAACTGGATGTGAAGGCTGCGCTGCTGTTTAAGGTGATCGTGTTTGCGGTGCAGAAGAGTAATCTGATCACGGATATCAAGGTGGAAGAGCTGGATTTGAACAAACTCAGCGAACTGCCGGGCATGGTCATCTATATCGCCGGCCCGAATGATACGCTGTGGGATATCGGGAAGCGGTATTATGTGACGATCTCGCAGTTAAAAGAAGTCAATGAGCTGGTGACGGAAGAGATCAGTGCGGGGGATAAGATTCTGGTGGTGAAGGGGAGCGTGTAGACGTTTCGGTATTGTCACATGCTGCCGCCTGTGCTGATAAATGGAAAATTTTATAAATTTTTTCGTGGAAAAGGGATCAGAAATTGTATATACTGAAAGACGGGGCTTGTGGAGCGGCATGGCCCCGTTTTCGGGGTGTCTGAAAGATACAGGGTTTTTGGATTTACAGAAGGGTGAGACTTGCGGCGGAACCGGGCTATGGATGCTGTGCTGGATGAACAGGGGACTGAGATTTGCGTGGGAACCGGGCTGTGGAGGGGATTCTGGATTTGCGGGAGAACAAAATTTACAGCGGGATGGCCTTTTGGGGCGTGCAGGATGGAGAAGACATGCCGGAAAGAATACACAGGAGTAAGGAAGGGATATAGAGGGAATGAATACGACAAAAACAACGCCTGTATTAAGTAATAAATTATTTCTTTACCTGACGGAATTTTTTGCAGGGATGTCGGTGATGGCGGTGGAGCTGGGGGCCAGCAGGCTGCTGGCTCCGTATTTCAGTTCTTCGCAGATCGTGTGGACGATTATTATCGGAACGATCATGATCGCCATGGCGCTGGGGAATATATACGGCGGGCGCAGTGCGGACAAAAACCCCGATCCGGACAGGCTGTATGGCAGGATATTGATCGCCGCTGTCTGGATTGCGGCCATTCCGGTGGTGGGAAAATATATCATCCTGGGGATTTCGGCGGTGCTGATCTTTACGGTGAACACGAATTTCCTGATTTGGGCGGCGTTTGCGGCCTGTATGGCAGTTTTTGTGTTTCCGTTGTTTCTGCTGGGAACGGTGACGCCGTCGCTGGCCAAGTATTCCGTGGACAGCCTGGCGGACAGCGGTAAGACGGTGGGGATGCTGAACGCATCCAACACGATCGGCAGTATCATCGGAACCTTTGTGCCGACTTTTATCTCCATTCCGGCGGTGGGCACGTCGATCACGTTCCTGATTTTTGCGGGAATCCTGCTCACGCTTTCGCTGGTCTATTTTGTGAGCGGCAAAAGAGGTGCGGCCAAAAGTGCAGTGGCAGCGGTTCTGTTCGTGCTGTGTTGCTTTCTGGGGAAATCCAACAGCTTTGCTTTCTGGGAGAGCGGTCTGACCTATGAGGGAGAATCTATCTATAACTATCTGCAGGTGAAGGAGAATGACAGAGCTGTCATATTATCGACGAATGTGCTGTTTGGGGTACAGTCTTTGCTGGTAAAAGAGGAAGGGCTGACAGGCATGTACTATGACTATGCCATGGCGGCTCCGCTGATGACAGAGCTGGAGAATCCGGGAGACTGCAGGGTGCTGATTCTGGGCATGGGAACGGGAACTTATGCCGTGCAGTGCCGGAATTATTTCGGAGATATGGAGATTGAAGGGGTGGAGATCGACGAGAAGATCACCGCGCTGGCCAGAGAATACTTTGAGCTGCCGGCGGATGTGCCGGTGACGACCTATGACGGCAGAGCCTATTTAAATGCTGTCGACGGTAAGTATGATGTGATCATGGTAGACGCCTATCAGGATATCACCATTCCGTTTCAGATGTCTTCCGTGGAATTTTTTACGCTGGTGAAGGAACATTTGACAGAGGACGGCGTGATGGTAGTGAACATGAATATGCGCGGCAGTAACGAGGGCAGCATTAACGAACATCTGGCGGATACCATCGGCAGTGTATTCGAAGAGGTATATACGGTGGACGTGAAAGGGTCTACCAACAGGGAGCTTTTTGCATCCGACAATCCGCAGATGCTGGAGAATCTGTCAGCGCATCGTGAAAAGATTGTGGAGGAAGATCTGGCGGCGATGATGGAGATGGTGGAGGGGCAGCTGACGGCTTATGAAGCGGGGGATCATATTATGACTGATGATCAGGCGCCGGTGGAACTTCTGGGGATGCAGGTCATTGACGAACTGATCCGGGATGAGGTCGCGCTCTATAAGCAGATTTATGAGGAAAAAGGAATCCGGGGTGTACTGGATGCATTATAAGTCGCAGCACAATGACGGTAAACCGTTCATCTGGTTTTGTAGAAAAATCTGGGCTGTTGTCCGGGAAGAAGACAGAGTATATACAAGATAATGTATAACCTTTCTCGGATCAAACGATGACTGTACAAGATTTTGTGTTGTGCAGAATGACGATTGTCAATTTTCCGTTTAAATTATTGCACGTGACAAACCTGACATCCGGTGCTATACTCTAATCAAAGCATTTATTTCATAATTCTATTACATTTCTAACCGTAAAAACAAAAACGGTTACTGAATCCCATTGGGTGTCGAACGAAATCATGCTTTTATTCCAGAAAAAAATGAATAAGGCGGGAGATTTTGTAAAGACAAAGACAACGTTATGCATGATTACTATGCATGCGGTGGAGGGTAACGGTAACCGTGACGGAACAGCCGGAGCCCCGGATCTGCAGTTTGGAAGCACAAATCTCCTGCGAAGGAGGTATGGTGGGAAAGAAAGATATCGGATTGAAAACTTATCTGCGGGATACTGCGCGGTATGCGGATCTGTGGAACGGCGGCGTGTTTCAGGGCAGACAGATCGTTAAGGCGGAAGAACTGCGGGAGGCGTCGCCTGTGCACGTCAGATCAGAACATGACGAGGCGATGGAGAGGCAGGGTGATCTGGTCATGAAGCAGTATTGTAACGGGCAGAGATTTGTGGTTCTGGCGCTGGAAAATCAGGAGAAAACAGACTATGCGATGCCGGTCCGTGTCATGATACAGGAGGCCCTTGAATATGACCGCCAGCTCAGGGAGATCAGGCGTGAAAACGAACGGCGGTACAAGGCATACCAGGAAGGAAACGACAGCACAGCCTGCAGGGAGTTTTACCAGGATGAGGGAGAATTTCTGTATAGGGTGAGAAGCGCAGACTGGCTTTTGCCGGTAGTGACGCTTGTTGTGTACTGGGGTGAGCAGCCATGGAAAGGACCTAAAAGTCTGCATGAGATGATCTGTTTTGATGATATGAATACGGAGATGGAGCAGGCATTGAAGAAGCTGCTGCCGGAGTATCCGCTCCATTTTCTGGATGTGTCGTCATTTTGCCATTTTGAGTATTTCAGGACAGAGTTGGGCCCGCTCCTTGAAATATTTCAGAAGCGAAACAGCAGGGAAAGTGTCCGCAGATATTTTGAGGCTGGTGACCGGCACAGACAGATGGATGATGAAAGCTGGTCGCTTTTGGAACAGCTGACAGGGTCTAAGAGCCTGGAAAAGCAGTTCCGGCAGAGAAGTGAAAGAAAAAGAGAAGAGAAAGGGGAGGAAGAAGAAATGGGGTGTGTGATTGATGAAGTATTGGAAGAAATGGCGGAAGAAAGAGCTGTGATCATGGCAGAAGAAAGAGCTGCGATCATGGCAGAAGAAAGGGCTGTGATCATGGCAGAAGAAAGGGCTGTAGTCATGGCAGAAGAAAGAGCTGTAATCATGGCGGAAAAAATGGCGGAAGAAAGAGTAGCAAAGCTGGCGGAAGAAGCCGGCGTGAAAATAACACTGACGGTAACTGCCGAGTGTGTATTCAACCTGCTTGAAGAATACGGTCCGATTCCTTCTGAGCTGAGAAATATGGTCTTAGCACAGAAGGAGCTGCAGACTTTGAAGAACTGGCAGAAGCTGGCTGCGCGTGTGAGAAGCGTGGAGGAATTTGCGCAGCAGGCCGGTCTGCAGATGCAGCGGGGATGAGGAAATTCCAATGATTGAAATCTGCAATGTAACCAAACGATTCGGGAAATTCGTCTGTCTGGATCAGGTCTCTCTTGAGATTCCGGACGGTATGGTATATGGACTGGTGGGGGAGAACGGCGCCGGTAAGAGCACGCTTCTCCGTCTGATCGCCGGGGTCTATCGTGCGGATGCGGGAGAGATCAGGATAGACGGGCGAAGCGCATCCGCCATAGCGGCGAAAGAGGAGATCTTTTACATGCCGGACAGGCAGTATTACGACAGGAATGCCACGCCGCTGACTGTCGGTAATTTTTACAGGAATTTTTATGTGGGCTTTTCGATGGAAGACTATCGGGGCCTTCTGGAGATGTTCGGGCTGGAGGAGAATGCACTGCTGGATTCTTTTTCCAAGGGGATGAAGAAGCAGGTGTTTATTGCGGCCGCACTCTGCACCAATACCAGATATCTGTTGTGCGATGAGGTTTTTGACGGGCTGGATCCCCAGATCCGCAAAGTAGTGAATGACCTGCTGCTTGGTGCGGTGGATGGGAGAAAACTGACGATCCTGATCGTATCACATTATCTGGAAGAACTGAATAAAATCTGCGGGTGTAAAGGTTATCTGCATCGGGGCAGGATCCTGACGGAACAGGAGTGGCAGGAACTTCTGTAACCGGTATCAGGTAGGTGTATGCTGTTGTACGGAATTTTGGAAGTTCTGTGCTGGTATGCTTTCAGGATGAAACAAGGGAATCAGATGAACAGGTGTAACAGGGAAGGTTAAAGCCGGGCGGCTGTGGCTGGGTACAGAAAAAGAGATGAGCGGAATGAAACGATTTACCGGTCTTCTGCGGGAAGACTTAAAACGTAAACTGGGAATGATAGCGGCGGCATGGTACAGCATGGGTATGCTCTGCCTTGTGTTTTCTATGAAGACGACGGTTCCGACAGGGGAGGTGCGCAGTCTCTATGTGGGCCCGGGAAATACTTCCTTTTTTGCAGTCATGGTGCTGTTCGGCATTCTGATGGGGGCAGGAGCGTTTCGGTTTTTGCGTTCCGAACCGGAGACAGATCTGTATTTTGGACTGCCTTTTACGAGACCGCAGCTGTTTATGGCGGGGTGGGTGAATAACCTGCTGATTTTTGCCGTGCCGCTTATGGTGTGTCGGCTGCTGTTTTTTCAGATCTCGCTTGCCATGGGGTACAGCCGGTATGAGGAAAGTATCCTTTCTGTGCGGATGGGATGTCTTGTGCCGATCCTGGGCTTTCTGTTTATGATGGGATTGTCCATGCTGGCGTATCTTCTTGCACAGAATACGGGCTGCAGGATCGGACTGCTGGCGCTGTTTTTGCTGGGGCCAGATGCAGGTATCCGGTTGATCGAGAAGCTGCTCGGGATGATGGTGCCTTCTTTTTACCGTTCGGAAGTTCTGGAAATGATGAAGGAGTATCTTTCACCGCTTTCCCTGCTGTTAAGATCGACGGGCGTGCAGGAATATGCGGATGGTTCCTACTGGCTCCTGCAGGAACATCTGTCGTACATTCTGGTGCTGGCGGTTGCAGCGGTTTTCCTGTCGGTTCTGTGTCTTGTGATCTTCTGTATCCGTCCGGCGGAACGGACGAACAGGATGTTTACCTTTCGGTCTGTGGAGTATCTGGTGCGGTATGTCTGCCTGGTGCTGTCAACAGTCTGGCTTGTGAATGGGGTGCAGGTATTTGCGTTTGGAGGATTTTCCATGGCGATGGCCGGTATCGCCGTGCTGTTTGGTGTGCCGGTTGTGCATGGATTGCTGAATATGATCCTGGCTTTTGATGCCAGAAAATTTGTTTCCGCCAAAGGGCATCTGCTGGTGGAGTTTTGCGTCATGCTGCTGGTACTGGGTGTATTTTCTGTCCTGGGCAGCAGGAGTGGAAGAATGCCGGCTGTGGAGGAGATCGAATCGGCGGCGGTGGTCCTGCCGGCACTTGCCAGCGGCGGTGACAGTGAACAGGCATTGTCCCGCATGAAGATAGAAGGCGACGGGCTTGCAGATGCTTATGCCTGGATCCGGGAGATCTGTGAGGAGAAAAGTGATGCTGAAAATTCCCATGATATTTTGGTAAAGTATTATTTGAAAAACGGCCGGACGGCATATTATAAGTGCCGGCTTCCGGTATATGCGCTTGGCAGTTTTGGTGACATTTATCGGCAGGAAGCATACAAAAAGGGAACATATGACGTACTTTGTCTGAACAGTGTCAAATATTGTGAGGTTCGTTGGACCAATGGAATGGAGCAATATACGTTAGATTTGAATGAACAGGAGCGGCAGGTATTGTGGGAGGCTTACTGTACAGATCTGGGAGAGATGACTTTCGCAGAGATCAGGACAAAAACACCGATCGGGCAGCTCACGTTTGCTTCAACCAAAAACCAAGGGGATGTATCCGGCTATATTTATTCCGGATTTACAAAGACGCTGGCTGTATTATCAGACTATGGGATTCATGCCGGGAAGAAGATATGCGACTATGAGATCACGGAGATCGTAGTGGACAAATATATGATGCAGGACGGACTGCTTTACAATGTGCGTTATCTGGCAGCGCAGGATACGGTAACCGATCCGGAGAAGATCGCGGAGCTGGCGAAGACTCTTTTTATAGAAGCGTTCTGTGTGGATGATCAGCTGTGCTTAAAGGATCGGAATACGGAGTATATGGTGTCTTATCGGGATTCGACGGGGCAGACGGTGCGCCGCGTGAAGTGCCGGAGGGGAATTTGAGCGCAGTTGCTGTCAGATCAAAGTGTGATTTAGAAGAAACAGTGGATGACGCTGAGAGGTGAAGAAATGTATGTGAGGCGTAGTGCATTTCACGGGGAAATGAGCGCATACAGGATGGCAGGTCAGAGAAAAGAAAAGATGGAATTTTGCGCATTAAGATGTATTATTACATAAAGGCAGGACCGCTTTTGTGGTTCTGCCTTTATCTGAAAAAGTGTGTTCAATGAGTTACAGGTCTATAGCGTTACTAAAACTGTACTGTCACAAGGCGTCAATACCGTATCTTTTCCGTCAATAACCATAGAAGCGCCGTTTGAGGAAACTGCCTGTACATTAATGAGGCGCACCGTATAAGGCTTGCCGCCAGTATTTTCGGCTTTGATCGTGATTGTCTTGTCGGTCTTCACAACACTGATCTGCAGATCTGCCTGCTGCTTCATATCATACACCACCGTAGAGCATTCCTGCCCGTCCGTCAGGGCGTAGACACGCAGTTCCACACCGTCGGCATAGTCATAATCCGGCCTGTCATTGCAGGCTCCCATAGCGATGATGGAATTTTCCCGTACCATCAGTGGCAGGTGCAGATAATCGAAGGTCTTTTCTTCCCAGACGCCGCCGTCTGTCACTTCTCCGGTGAAGAAGTCTGTCCAGGTGCCTTTTGGCAGATAGAAGGATCCGATGCTCTGGTCATTGAAGATCGGCGCCACCAGCAGGTTGTCGCCCAGCATATACTGTTTGTCCAGATACCAGCAGTTGCGGTCTTCCGTATATTCCAGAACCATACTGCGCATGGTCGGCACGCCGGAGCGGGAGGTATCAATAGAAGTCTTGTACAGGTAAGGCATGAGGGAGGCTTTCAGTCTGGTAAAAGCTCTCACCACATCCACCGCCTCCTCGTCATAGAGCCACGGCACGCGGTAGGACTGGCTGCCGTGCAGGCGGCTGTGGGAAGACAGCAGGCCGAAAGCCACCCAGCGCTTATAGACATCTGCTGTGGAGGTGTGCTCGAAGCCGCCGATGTCGTGCGCCCAGAAGCCAAAGCCGGACATCAGGAGTGACAGGCCGCCGCGCAGGCTTTCTTCCATGGATACATAGTCCGACCAGCAGTCGCCGCCCCAGTGTACGGGGAATTTCTGGCCGCCCACGGTGGCGGAGCGGGCGAACAGCACGGCTTCGCCTTTGCCGCGTTTGCGCTCCAGCAGGTCATAGACTGTCTTGTTATATAAATACGTATAGAAGTTGTGCATCTTTTCCGGGTCGGAGCCGTCGTGGTAGACGCAGTTAACGGGAATCCGCTCGCCGAAGTCCGTCTTGAAGCAGTCCACGCCCATATCGAGCAGCGCTTCCAGCCTGTCCTGATACCATTTACATGCCGCCGGGTTGGTGAAGTCCACCAGCGCCATGCCCGGCTGCCACATATCCCACTGCCATACGTCGCCGTTTGACCTTTTCACGAAATACCCTTTTTCTGTGCCCTCGGCAAAAAGGACAGACTCCTGACCGATGTAGGGATTGATCCAAACACAGATGTTCAGGCCTTTTGCTTTGATCCTGGACAACATGCCTGCGGGATCGGGGAATACTTCTTCATCCCATACGAAATCGGACCAGTGGAAGCCCTTCATCCAGAAGCAGTCGAAATGGAAGGTGCGCAGCGGAATGCCGCGGTCCAGCATACCGTCGATAAAACTCATCACCGTCTCTTCATCATAGTTGGTGGTGAAGGAGGTGGACAGCCACAGGCCGAAGGTCCAGGGGGCCGGGAGAGCAGGCTTGCCGGAAAGATCTGTGTAACGCATGAGCACGTCCTTCATGGTGGGGCCGTTGAAGAAGAAGTAATCCAGACTGCCGCCTTTTACACAGAAGGATGTTTTCGTCACGTTCTCGGTGCCAAACTCCATGGACACACGCTCCGGATGGTTGACAAGTACGCCATATCCCTTATTGGAAAGGAAGAAGGGGATGTTCTTGTATGCCTGCTCCGTGCTGGTGCCGCCGTCCTCGTTATAGATTTCCACGCTCTGTCCGTTTTTGACAAAAGGGGTGAAGCGTTCGCCGGTGCCGTAGAGCAGTTCGCCCACGCCGATGCCCAGCTGTTCCCGCATATAGGTGTTTTCCAGATCTCCGTCAACTTCGTAGAAATCGCCCTTATAGGCGGTTTTCATCAACGCCAGATCCCGGCCGCGGCTTTCGGTCAGCACACGGTCTCCGCTTTTGTAGGTCATGGACCAGGGGTTTTTCGTGATGACAAGCGACAGGGTGCCGCTGGTGATCACAATCGTATCTTCCGTGTCTTCTACCTGCAGTTTCTGCGGTGTATCCAGGTTCAGATCGAAGGAAGGCGTGCGCTTCAGGTGCCCCATATGGTGGTCGGCCTGTATGCGCAGAACATCCGGCATGGGGGAGGAGATGCGGATGTTGAGATTGATGCCGCCCAGCGTATCTCCGCGATGTGTGATCGGGTGGGTGGGTGCGCATAAGGTCACTTCCATATCGGTCACCTTCGTATAGTAGACCTCATGCGGTGAGAAACAGGCTGTCCCCTCTTTGAACAGCCAGCAGCCGTTGTTGAATTTCATGATGATATCCTCGCTTTCCGTATTAAGATTCTATTTATATTATAGCAGTAATTGCTGCACTATAATATCTTTATTTTGAGATTGTGCTAAGTAAATTATAGAAAGAAAACGGCAAACAGCAAGAGACATTTTTAGATGAGAAATACATGAAATTTTAGCTGTAGATAAGAACGCGGAAGAATGTTAAGATAAAGAATGCGGGGCTTATACAGGAGTGCGGGAAATACAAACAGGAAAGCAGTGCGTTACATATGTTTAAGAGATTACGTTTCACAAGAATTTTCAGCAAAGCCAGGATCCGACAGCAGCTTTTTCTTGTCTATACAGCAGTGGTGGTGGTTCCGGTAGTGCTGATCGGAGCATTTTTGCTGCTCAACAATTATCGGATGATGGTCAATTACCATGAGGATCTGTTGGAGGCGGACAACCGTCGTGTCAAAAACATATTGTTTGAGATCACAACACAGATCTATAATCTGTCGGAGAGTATTTCTTTTGACCGAAATATACAGAGTCTTCTGACGACGCAGTTTACAGCGCCTTCTACCTGTACGCTGGCGGTTTCGCAGAATGTGCTGCTGGACAATTACATGAACGCTTACACGGAGATCAGGAAGATAGATGTGTATACGGACAATCCTACTTTCGTGGGTGTCAAGCAGTTCCATCCGGTCAATGAGGAGATTGAGAAGAAGGCGTGGTATCAGAAAGCCGTCTCGCAGTCGGGCATCTTCTGGGAAGGAATGTCGTGGTACGATGAATACGGCAACGAGTATTGGGAGCTTTGTATGGTGCGGAAGATTCCGCTCATCAATTCGCCCTGTCATGCGGTGCTGGTGATCCATGTCAGCGACGATTATCTGCGGATGCGGCTGGACAGTGGAGACTATCTCAGTGAGATCTCTGTGGACCAGGGGCCGGTCTGCTACAGTTCAGACAGGATGAAATACGGTATGCGGCAGCCTGATGTGGTCGATTATGAGCAGCCCTATTTTCAGAGAAAAGGCCGTATTCGGCAGGATGGCGTGGAATGTTTTGTTAACATATCCGCATTGCACACTTATCAATCGGATTCCCGGTTGTATATTTGTACGTTGGATCCCGAGGGTTATCGGAACATCCGGAATATCCTTCTTTTGTGCGGTGCAGTTTTACTGCTGGCGCTTACGATTCCATTGATCATGATCCATTTTTTTACTGCTTATTTCGTGGAAAGGGTGGGCGTGCTCAGAAAGGAGATGCACAAGGCAAGCAACCAGGACTATGAGTTGATTCCGATTTTTCAGGGAAATGACGAACTGTCGGAAGCCTTTGCAGATCTGAAGATCATGGTGAAGAATATCAAGGAGCAGGAAGCGAAGGTCTATGAGGCACAGATCAAGGAACAGGCGCTTTTGATCAACCAGCAGGAGATGGAATTTAAGATGCTGGCCAGTCAGATCAACCCGCATTTTCTTTATAATACGTTGGAGACGATCCGCATGAAGGCGTTTACAGCGGGGGACAGGGAAGTGGCAACGGCGGTCAAGCTGCTGGGCAAATCCATGCGCTATGTGCTGGAGAATGTGGGTACATCTTTTACCGCACTGGAGAAAGAACTGGATCATGTTGATGACAATATGGTGATACAGCAGCTGCGCTTTGGTGACAGGATCCGTTATGAGAGGAAGGTAGAAGAGGAGCCTGCCCTGTCAGATTATCAGATTCTGCCGCTGCTGCTGCAGCCTGTGGTGGAGAATGCGATCGTACACGGCATGGAGGAGAAGGAGGAGGGCGGCCTGATCACGCTTTCGGTCTATACCAGGACGCCGGATGGTACAAAGCTGCTCTTTATCGACGTGGAGGATAACGGATGCGGCATGACGGAGGATGTTCTTGAGAAGCTGCGCCGGGATATCGAGGATCGTGATATCAGCAGAAGCAAGAGTATCGGGTTGTACAACATCAATCAGCGCATGAAGCTGCACTATGGGGACGGTTGCCGGCTCCAGATCTACGCAAAACCACAGGCCGGCACGACTGTCAGACTGATGATTCCGACAGAGCTGATGAAGTGGTAAAATTAAGACGGTATTTTTTATCTATTTTGTTCGGTATTTTTCAGTTAATCATTTTTTTATAATAAATGCATCGTTTGGGACTAAGGGTCCGGCGGTGCATTTTTTGATTGCGCTGCAGCGGAGCGCCTGTATATTGCCGATGTGATCCGCTGCAGGCGGGGACCCTGCAAACGGAATTCTTTATTTTAATTATGTGAGAGAAAGGATGAGCAGACATGAGTGTAAGAAAATCTCAAAAAGAGACGGTAGTCAAACAAAAGTTCAGCGCGCAGCTTATGTGGAAGCAGCGGTATCTGTTATTGATGTCGGTTCCGTTCGTCGTATGGCTGATTGTTTTTAAGTACATTCCCCTGTGGGGATGGACGATGGCGTTTCAGGAGGTGAAGCCTAAGACCTTCCCCCTGCCGATCTGGGAGCGTCCCTTTGTAGGATTCGACAATTTCATGAAGGCCTTTCAGGATCGTATCTTTGGCCAGACATTGATCAATACGATCGGCCTCAGTGTTCTGGGCATCGCACTCGGAACGGTTATGGCGATTCTGTTTGCACTGGTGTTGAATGAGATCTGCTTCGTTAAGTTTAAGAAAATCACGCAGACGATCTCCTACCTGCCTCATTTTGTATCATGGGTGGTTATCGCCAGTATCGCGAAGATGGTGCTCAATGACGGCGGTATGCTGGATTCCCTTTTTCATACGAAGCTGGGTCTGATGAGTACGAACTCACCGCTGTTCTGGCTGACGGTATGTATCATCAATATCTGGAAAGAAGTCGGCTGGGATGCCATCGTATATCTCTCCGCCATGGCAGGAATCGACACCGGACTGTATGAGGCGGCCAAGGTGGACGGCGCGAACCGTCTGCAGAGGATCTGGCATATCACGCTTCCGGGCATTAAGCCGCAGATCGTCGTGCTTCTGATCATGGGTGTGGGCGGTGCGCTGAATGTCGGAATGGAGCGTCAGATGCTTCTGAGCAACGGTATCGTACAGGATCATGCGATGGTGCTTTCCTGGTTCGCATATCTGAGAGGTATTGGTAACAGTAACTACGGTTTGGGTACTGCGATCGGTATGTTCCAGTCGTTAGTCGGCATTACCCTCCTCCTTATCGCGAATAAGGTCGCAG
>ERZ808042.559-NODE-559-length-19559-cov-7.629350_pt1 | contig 19559 bp, 17 predicted proteins | sample MGYA00380193_ERZ808042 | MGnify/ENA primary metagenome ERZ808042 (study PRJEB31490, sample SAMN06133401) | mouse gut metagenome | isolation source: M1_2 | host: mice | place: China: Chengdu | collected 2015-05 ...
CAGCCTGTCGAAAAAGTCTGCCGTGGGGCAGACTTTTTCATATATATGAGGTAAAATGGAGCAGGGTGAGAAAAATGAAGGGAAAGGGGGAAATGGAGCGGGGCGTGGTGGAATTTGCGGATACAGAGAGTTTGGTACCGCAGGAACACCCGTTGCGGAAGGTGGACAAAGCGATATCGGGATGAACTGCTGGCGGAGGTCAACGCAGACCGGGAGGTCCATGGGAAGAAGCCCTTCAATGATGACGATGAGCCGCCCAAACCTACGGGTGAGAAGCGTGACAACACCTCGAAAAAGAAGCTGGCGTGGCGGAAGAAGGCGGGCCTCAAAACGGTGGCGAAAAGCAGAACAGACCCGGACTGTGGTATGTTTGTGAAGGGGAAGCACCAACGGCAGTTTGCCTATAAGGCCCACGCCGCCTGTGATAAGAACGGCGTGGAAGTATATTTATGATGAATATTATGACTGTGTAGTCTGCCCAGAATACCAGCCCTTGGCATACCGTACCACCAACCGGGACGGTTACCGGGAATATTGCAGCGACCCGAAGATCTGTACTCAATGTCCCACCCGGCACCTGTGCACCCGTTCCAAAAGCTGCGTGAAAACCGTCCTGCGCCATGTTTGGAAAGATTACGAGGAACTGGCCGATGACGCCAGGTATACCCCGAAATACAAAGATCTTTATGCCAAACGCAAGGAAACCATTGAGAGGGTCTTTGCCGATGCCAAAGAAAAGCATGGAAAGCAAAACAGCAATCTTCTTCCTCTGTTTTCTGCCCGTACGTATCTTTTATGCTTTTCGACAGGCTGGGGCCTTGAAAGTAAGCGTCAAATAGAGCTGAACTCACACAGAGGAAAAGTAACCGGCCACCGCAATTAGCGGTGGCCGGTTACTTGCAGAGTAATTGTACAGAATCGTTCCATGGCAGACAAGCTTGAGGGGGTACACCAACGGGGAGTCGTTCCAAAAGCAGTTTCAAATAAGGGAAAGGCCGCAGACCGTTGGCTTTGGCCGTTTCCACAATGGAGTAAACGGCCGCGCTGGCATCAGCGCCCTTTGGCGTATTGGAAAACAGCCAGTTCTTCCGCCCCACCGCGAAGGGGCGCACAGCTCGCTCCGCACGGTTGTTGGACGGCTCCAGCCGCCCGTCCAGAAAGACATTCATCAGCCAGCTCTCCTGATTCACAGCATAAGTCAACGCCGCGCCAAGCATACTTTTCGGCACGGGATTTTTCTCATATTCTGCCTTGGCCCAGTCAAAGAATTTCTCCGCCACTGGTTTGGACTGTTCCAGGCGGGCCTGATACCGCTCTTGAAAAGAGAGGTTTCCCTCTGTATAATCACTCTCCAGGCGAAACAACTTATCGCAGTAGTCCAAGCCGATCTTTGCCGGGGACCTGCCGCGCAGCTCATTGGGCAGGCTTTTCAAAGTATCGGTGAATTTCCGCCGTATATGCGTCCAACAGCCCACCACCGTGATCTCCGGCGGCAGCTTGCAGTGGTACGCGCCATGCCCATCGGTGTGCAGCAGACCGGTAAACCCTTCTAAAAAGCGGCTGGCACACTAAACCAGCGTTCATGCTCTATAATGATCCAGTTAGCCATGGTCTGCCGGGAGATGGAGACGCCGATCCGGGCCAGCTCCTGCTCCTGCCGGCACAGGGGCAGCGCCAGTGTGTATTTGCTGTTTAAAATATAGGCCAGCAGGCTGGACGAGGCGATGCCGCTGTTCGGGAGCAGCGGGGCGGGCGCCACACTCTGCCCGCACCGGTGCAGCGTCCCGCCGCACTCCGGGCAGATGTTCACTGGCACTCCATAATGCCCTTTCGCTGTACTGTATCTGTTCCGACACGCACTGCTGCAGAATTTTTTGCCGGCTAATGTGGCACGTTGGGATAAAACCTTCCCCACGATTCTGGCATTTCAGCTCTTCAGCCATCCCTACTCCCCCCTTTTTCTCATTTTATTATGGGGGTGTAGGTTCAGCCCTATTTGACGCTTACAGATACCCCGCTCGCCCGCCAGGCTGCGGGCAAACAGCGCCCGGACCTGCTCCAGGCTGTCGGTCTGCCCCAGGGCCCACATCAGCTTGGTGACGGCGGCCTCGGTGGTCATGTCGTATCCCTGGATGACGCCCTCCGCCAGAGCCTTCTGCCCCGCCTGGTAGAGGGTGAAATTGCTGCTCTCATAAAGGCACTGGCTGCAGACCACCACCGCCATCCCCGCCTGGGCGGCGGCGTGGAGCTTCTCGATCAGGTTGCGGCGGATGAAGTGGAGCCCTCCCGCCCCAAACGCCTCAATGACCACCCCCCGGTAGTGCATCCGCAGCAGCATGTCAAAGATCTCCGGGTCCAGGCCTGGGGTGAGCTTGATGAGGAACACCGCCTCACACAGGCTGTCCCTCAGAACGCAGGGCCCGTCGATGGGGGGGATGGCCTCCTCCCGGATAGTGAGCCCCGCCCCGTTCACCTGGGCCACCAGCGGCCAGTTCACGCTGTCAAAGGCGCCGAAGGCGGTGGTGTGGGTCTTGACGGCCCGACAGCCCAGCATCACCCGCCGGTCAAAGGCCAGGAACACCCCGGGGCGGCCGGAGGCCGCCATGGCGAAGGCGGTACGCAGGTTGTCCAGCCCGTCGGTGAGGGGGTGCTCGATGGGCAGCTGGGCCCCGGTGAGCACCACCGGAATGGGCATATTGCGCACCATATAGCTGAGCACGGAGGCGGTGTAGGCCATGGTGTCGGTGCCGTGGGACACCACGACGCCGTCGAACTGATCGCGGGCCTCAAAGACGTGGCGGGCGATGAGCCTCCACTCCTCGGGCTGGATGTTGGACGAGTCCAGGTGGAGAATGTCCCGGACGGTGAGGTCATAGCTGTCGGGCAGGCCGCCCAGATAGTGGGAAAAAGCCGCGCCGTCCAGGCCGGGGGCCAGCCCCTCGTCGGTGAGCCGGGAGGCGATGGTGCCCCCGGTGGTGAGCAGCAGGATGCGTTTCATAGCGGGCCCCCTTATGCGCCGATAAAGCGAAGAACCTCCGCCCGGGCCTCCGGGGAGTCCATCAGGTCTCCGCTGATGCTGACCTTGCCGAAGCTTCTGGCGCTGAGAAACAGCGTGTCGGGCGGCGCGTCTCCGGTGTGGTACCGGAAGGCGGCCGTGAAGTTGTCCCGGCCGGTGTTGCTGACCACGATAAATTGTTTGGGCGTCTTTTCGTATTGCCCCAGCAGCTCCGGGCGGCCCTGGAAAAAGCACTGGCCGCGCTCGTTGAAGATGAAGAAATTGGCGCAGGGATAGTCGCAGTAATTGGGGACGATAAAATAGGACATATCGCTGTGAACAATGGCGTTATAGATCCCAAAGACTGGGTCGCCGAAAAAAGGGCACCGGGCCCGGTTCTGGAAGCATTCGTACCCGCACTGTCCGCAGGGCGTGAGGCGGAAGGTGGAAAAGTCGTAGTATTTGACCTGATCCCGGCCGGATACCGCCCCGGACAGGACTTGGGCGATGGCGGAGCAGTTCCCATCCTTCCGGCCGCTGAAGGAAATGAGACAGCGTTTCACGAAGTATCCCTCCCGATGGTAAGCTTGGCCAGACAAGTATAGCGGATTGGCGGGGAATTTGCAAGTATTGGAAATAGAAGGGAAACCTGATATACTATCAAAAAATTCTGGAGGGATTGCCGCTATGAAATATGACCTGCTTATTGTGGGCGCGGGCCCCGCGGGGCTCACCGCCGCCATCCACGCCCGGGCCCGGGACAAGTCGGTGCTGGTGATCTCCAACGACCCTCTGGCCTCCCCCTTGAGCAAGGCCCCGGCCATGGCCAACTACCCCGGCCTGCCCGGCGTCACCGGGCGGGAGCTGGTGGAGGGCCTGATGGCCCAGGCCAAGGACCTGGGGGCGGAGTTCAAGCAGGGCAGGGCGCTGTCCGTCATGCCCATGGGCAGCTCCGTCATGGTGTCGGTGGGCAGCGACGCCGAGGAGGGCCGGGCGGTGATTCTGGCCCCCGGGGTGTCCAGGGCCGCCCCCCTGAAGGGAGAGGCGGAGCTGTTGGGCCGGGGGGTGAGCTACTGCGCCACCTGCGACGGCATGTTCTACCGGGGCAGGCGGGTGGTGTGCGCAGGGGACGCCCCCAACTTCGACGAGGAGGTGGAGTTTTTGCGCTCCATCGGCTGCCAGGTGGAGGTGAGGCGGCTGGCGGGGCTGACCATCCTGGGAGAGGACAGGGTCACCGGCGTGCGGGACGCCAAGGGGGAGGAGGCCCCCTGCGACGGGGTGTTTTTGCTGCGCGCCTCCATCGCCCCCGCCCAGCTGGCCCCGGGGCTGGAGACGGAGGGGGGCTATATCAAGGTGGACGGGCATATGGCCACCAGCCTGCCGGGGGTGTACGCCGCTGGGGACTGCACCGGACAGCCCCTCCAGCTGGCCAAGGCCGTGGGCCAGGGGCAGACGGCTGCCCATTTCGCCATGGAGGGAATGGACTGACACAGGGGATTTCCTAATTTTTCGTGAACTTCATTTTCCCGTATTGAAATTTTCCCGGAAAGATGGTAACATAGAAATATCAAAGGGGGACTCCCCCCAATACTCAAGTTAAGGAGTGGTCAAAATGGTCAAGGTTATCATGGGCCTGAAGGGCACCGGAAAGACCAAGCAGATGATCGACCTCATCAACACAGCAGTGGATACCGAGCACGGCAACGTGGTTGCCATCGCCCACAATTCCAAGCTGAACTATAAAATCAACTATAAGATCCGGCTGGTGGACACCTCTGACTACAGCATCCCCAACTACGACACCCTGCGGGGCTTCCTGTACGGCCTGTACGCCAGCAATTACGATATCACCCACGTATTCATCGAGAGCCTGAACAAGCTGGTGCCCACCGTGGGCAATGAGGATGTGGAGCCCTTCCTGGACTGGCTGGAGGCCTTCTCCCAGAAGAGCGGCATCAAGTACACCATCTCCATCAGCGAGGACGCCTCCAAGGCCAGCGATGGCGTGAAGAAATATTTCTAATATCCGGACCCCTTATGACAGACCGGGCGGGCGCGTGCCCGCCCGGTCTTTTTATCCCCGGAGGAACTTAATTATTTAGGAGGTTATGCAAATGGAGCGGACCCAGACCATGAGGCCCTGCGGGACAGGGAGGCGCGTGATATGAGCGGAAGGAGGGACGAGCGGGCCAAGGTGGAGACCGGGGTGGTCCTGCCCCGGGCCATCCACCTGGTGCCGCTGGACAATATCAACGGGTTTGACGTCCGGCCCGGCTTTTATGAGACCAACGGCGCCACCGCCATCCCCGGCGGGGTCAATTTCACCGTCCACTCCCTGGGCGCCACCGGCGTGGAGCTGCTGCTCTTCCGCCGGGAGGAGTCCGAGCCCTTTGCCGTGCTCCCCTTCCCGGAGCACTACCGCATCGGCAATGTGTACTCCATGATCGTGTTCAAGCTGAACATCGAGGAATTTGAGTACGCCTACCGGGTGGACGGGCCCTATGAGCCGGAAAAGGGCCTGATCTTCGACAAGAGCCGCTACCTGCTGGACCCCTACGCCAAGGCGGTCACCGGCCAGAGCGCCTGGGGCAAGACCACCCCCCACGGCCAGCACTACAAGGCCCGGGTGGTGAAGGACGACTTTGACTGGGGCAATATGGGCCAGCCCCTCATCCCCATGGAGGACCTGGTCATCTACGAGCTCCATGTCCGGGGGTTCACCAAGGACCCCTCCTCCGGGGTGGAGCACCCCGGCACCTTCGCCGGGCTGATGCAGAAGCTGCCCTACCTGGAGGAGCTGGGGGTGAACGCCATCGAGCTGATGCCCATCTTCGAGTTCGACGAGATGCTGGACTACCGGGAGGTGAACGGGCAGGAGCTGTACAACTACTGGGGCTACAGCACCGTCAGCTTTTTCGCCCCCAACACCAGCTACACCGCCTCCACTGAGTACAATCGGGAGGGCAACGAGCTCAAGCGGCTGATCCGGGCCTGCAAGCAGCGGGGCATCGAGGTCTATCTGGACGTGGTGTTCAACCACACCGCCGAGGGCAACGAGATGGGGCCCTTCTTCTCCTTCAAGGGCTTTGACAACAACATCTACTACCTGCTCACCCCGGAGGGCTACTATTACAACTTCTCCGGCTGCGGCAACACCCTGAACTGCAACCACCCCATCGTCCACCAGATGATCCTGGACTGCCTGCGCTACTGGGTGACCACCTACCGGGTGGACGGCTTCCGGTTCGATCTGGCCTCCATCCTGGGCCGGGATGAGAACGGCGCGCCCATGGTGTCCCCGCCCCTGCTCCAGGCCCTGGCCTTCGACCCCATCCTGGGGGACGTGAAGCTCATCGCGGAGGCCTGGGACGCGGGAGGGCTGTACCAGGTGGGCACCTTCCCCGCCTGGAACCGCTGGGCGGAGTGGAACGGCCGCTACCGGGACGACATGCGCCGCTACCTCAAGGGGGATGGGGGGATGGCCCAGGCCGCGGCCCTGCGCATGACGGGGTCGAAGGACATCTACGCCCCCGCCGCCCGCCGCAACGCCTCGGTGAACTTCCTCACCTGCCACGACGGCTTCACCCTTCACGACCTGTACACCTACAACAACAAGCACAACGAGGCCAACGGCTGGAACAACACCGACGGCGCCAACGACAACAACAGCTGGAACTGCGGCGCGGAGGGGGAGACCGACGACCCCCAGGTGAACGCCCTGCGCCGCCGGATGGTCCGCAACGCCTTCGCCCTGCTGATGTGCTCCCGGGGCATCCCCATGTTTCTGGCCGGGGACGAGTTTGGCAACACCCAGTTCGGCAACAACAACGCCTACTGCCAGGACAACATCACCTCCTGGCTGGACTGGTCGCTGCTGGAGAAAAACCAGAGCCTGTTCCGCTTCTGCCAGTATATGATCCGCCTGCGCAAGAACAACCGGGTGCTGCGCTGCGACATGAGCGGCGGGGCCTGCGGCTTCCCCGACGTGAGCTTCCACGGTGTGGCCCCCTGGCAGGACAAGTTCGGCCCGGAGGACCGGTATGTGGGCGTCATGTTCGCCGGGGCGGAGCGCAACGTGGGCCCTCAGATCGTCTACGTGGCCTCCAACTCCTACTGGGGGGAGCTGAACGCGGCCCTGCCCCAGCTGCCCGCCTCCATGCGGTGGGAGCGGGTGGTGGACACCTGGGACGAGGAGCAGCACCCCCGCCCCGTGGACGGCAACTGCTTCACCATCGGCCCCCGCAGCGTGATGGTGTTCCGGGCAAAATAGATCCCTGGCCCTACCGGGCCAGGAACCCCGCCTGGTCCAGCGCCGCCACCGCCCGCGCGTAGGCGTCCTCGCCGGGGCAGCGCAGGGTGTGCAGGTGGATGCCGTCGGTGAGCGCCGACAGGGGCCGGGCGCCGTACTGCTCCACCTTGCGTATGAATTCGGAGATGTCGTACCGGGAGCACAGCTCCAGCGGCCCGGTGAGTTGGCCGTACACCGGGTGCTCCACGATGACGTTTTCCACGGTGCACCCCTGGTCCACCATCAGCGTCAACTCCCTCTCCATGTCCTCCCCGCTGTGGAGGCAGGCCACGGTGCGCACAAGCCCCGGCCGTGGGCGCTCCAGCACATACCCCCGGGGGGTGGCCGAGACGGCCTCCCCCGCCGCCCGGAGCAGGGCCACGTCCCCCACGATGATCTGGCGGCTCACAGACAGGCGCTGGGCCAGGGCGGTGGCGGACAGGGGTCGGTCGGACTCCTTCAGGTATTCCAAAATGCGGGTCCGGCGCTGGCTGGTGTTCATGGGCGGCTCTCCTCTCGGCGTTTTTCATCCAGAGTATACCACACCGGCCGTGGCCCCGCAAGCGGGGTCACGGCTGAGGCGCGCCAAAAATCTCCTCCAAGTGCTCCTCCACCTCCGGCCCGGGCAGCAGGGCGGAGGAGAACCCCAGGCGCTGGGCCAGCGACAGCTTCTCCTGGATGGAGCGCGGGGTGTCAAACAGCACAAAGTGGGCCTGGGGGCCCGACATGTAGGTGAAATAGTGGGCGCACAGCCCCCGGTCGAAGAACACGGCGGGCTCCAGGCGGCTCAAGAGCTCCTCCAGCCGCTCCTGGGGCAGGGGCTCCCCCCGGCCCCGGGCGGGGAGGGGGAACTCCTCCCGGGCCCACTCCACCGCCAGGGCGGGCCGGTCCGGGCCGTACCGGTCCAAAGCCTCCCGCAGCCGGCGCTCCAGGGTGCCGTGGGTGAGGGCGGAGGGGATGAGCACCCGGGCCTTTGGCGCGTGGGGGGCGAAGGGCTCGGGGACGTACAGCGCCCAGCCCTGGGCGGCGCAGTTGCGCCCCAGGATCTCCACCAGCTTGGGCAGGCACCCGGCGGGGGGGCCCTCGAAGTCGCACACGATGCCCCGGAAGAACCGGCGGCGGCACTCCCCCAGAATCTGGCGGCAGCAGCCTACCGGGTCGCCGGCGCCGTCAAAGCCCGCGCAGTCCACCTGCATCAAGCCGCCCCGCAGCCCCTGGGGCAGGCGGATGCCCAGCAGCCTTGGGCCCGGGCCCACCCGGTAGGCCATGTGGGCAGGGGTGAGGCCGAAGGCCCGTCCCCTGGTCTCCCGCCCGGCGGGCAGGGCCAGCAGCAATTCTTTCATGGGATATCCCCCTTGTGAACGGCAGAAATTTGTGATATAGTCTAGCAGACATCCTCAATAAACCATATGCTCGTCCAGGGCGGAATAGAAGGTGGAGTATGAAGAAGCGCGGAGAAGCGGACAGCGGGGGAGCTTGGAGCGGAGGGAAAGCAAAAGCCCAAGGCCCGCGCAGCGGGGCTGGGTTTTGCTTGAGGCGCAGCGAAAGCGACCGAGCGCCTTGGCCGCTTTGCAGCGTGACAACGGCGTGGTTCCGGGCCAAATTCACGGCTCATGACATTTACGAGATCACCGGCGCGGCCCTGGAGCGCCGGGGCATCCGGCTGCTGCTGGCGGATCTGGACAACACGCTGGCGCCCTACGGCGTGCCCGAGCCGGACCAGCGGCTGCGGGCGTGGCGGGACGAGCTCCAGTCCCACGGGGTGACCCTGTTCATCCTGTCCAACAACCGCCACGAGAGCCGCCCCAGGATCTTCTCCGAGGCGCTGGAGGTGCCCTATATCGGCCACGCGGGGAAGCCCAAGACCCCCTCCTTTTACAGGGCCATGGAGCGGATGGGAGTGACCCGTGAGCAGACCGCCATCGTGGGCGACCAGATTTTTACCGACGTGCTGGGGGGCAACCTGGCCGGGGTGTCCGCCATTTTGGTGGAGCCCATCCGGCTGGCGGGCAACCCCGGGCGGTATCTTCGCTACGCAGCCGAGTGGCCCTTCCGGCTGCTGTCGGGAGGGGGGGAGCGGCTGTGAGCGCCATTTTTGGCCCCGCGGGCAACGCGGAAAGCTTCCCATACAAATCGTCGGCGGAGGCGCCCCGCTGGCTGCGGGAGATCGGCCTGGACTGCTACGAGTACCAGTGCGGCAAGGGGGTCCACGTGGGGGAGGACACTGCCCGCAAGGTGGGCCTCGCCGCCCGGGAGCACGGCATCGTCCTGTCCCTCCACGCCCCCTACTTCATCAACCTGGCAAACCCGGACCGGGACGCCCTGCAAAAGACCATCGGCTACATCACCGGGGCCTGCCTGGTGGCGGGGTGGATGGGGGCGGGGCGGGTGGTGATCCACTCCGGGGCGCTGATGAAGCGCACACGCCGGGAGGCGCTGGACACCGCGCTGGACTCCCTGCGGGAGGTCATCAAAGCCTGCGACGGGGCGGGGTTTTCCCACATCGCCCTGTGTCCCGAGACCATGGGCAAGCTGGGCCAGCTGGGGGATTTGGACGAGGTGCTGGAGCTGTGCACGCTGGACGAGCGGCTGGTCCCCTGCGTGGACTTCGGCCACCTGTACGCCCGCTCCCTGGGGGCGGACGAGGGGGAGGAGGTTTTTGGGCGGATGCTGGACCGCATGGAGCAGGTGCTGGGGGCCGAGCGGGCCTCCCGGTTCCACAGCCACTTTTCCCACATCGAGTTCACCCTGGGCGGCGGGGAGAAGTGCCACCGCACCTTTGCCGACGACGGGGGCTACGGCCCGGACTGGGCGCCGCTGGCTCAGGCCGTGGCCTGGCGGGGGTGGAGCCCCACCTTTATCTGTGAGAGCGCGGGGACTCAGGCGGAGGACGCGCTGGAAATGAAGCGGATTTACCGGGCATTTGAGCTCAAATCGGATGGATAGAGAAGGAGGAATTGATTGTGACGCCGATTGCGCGGGGCGCGGCCAACTTTTGGGGCCTGAATGGGATGCCCTCCTGGGTGTATCTTCTGCTGGGCGCCGTCATGACCATCGCGGGGCTGTATATCATCATCAACCCCAGGGCGTTTTTGAGCTGGGGCCGGGGGAGGAGCTACACGGGGAAGGAGCCGTCCAAGTCCTCCCTGATGGCCGCCCGGATTGTGGGGGCCGCCATCATCGCCATGGTGGCGGTGGGCTATCTCAGCCTGGTGCAGTGAGCAAAACGATATTTTAAAGATAGGAGATGTTTCCCATGACCCATTTTGAGAAAATTGCCGCCGGCCTGAAGGGCCGGGGCCTGGACGCCATGCTGGTCACCAGCGAGCCCGGCGAGTTTTACGCCATGGGCTTCCACGGGGAGGGCATGGCCTTCATCACCCCGGACAAGACCTGGTACTACACCGACACCCGGTACATCGAGGCCGCCCGGCAGCTCATCGCCGGGGCGGAGGTGGCCCTGCCCCCCAAGGGCGGCACCTACCGGAAGCTGGCGGCCCAGCTGGTGAAGGAAAAGGGCGTGGCCAAGCTGGGCTTTGAGGAGGAGTACATGCCCGTGGGCGACTACAACCAGTGGACGAAGGAGGTGGACGCCGAATTTGTCCCCGCCTCCCAGCTGCTCACCGAGCTGCGGATGGTGAAGGACGAGGGCGAGCTGGCCGCCATGCAGGAGGCCCAGCGCATCACCGACGAGGCGCTGCTGGAGATTCTCAACTTCATCAAGCCCGGGCTCACCGAGCAGGAGGTGGCCGCCCGGCTCACCTACATCATGGCCCGCAAGGGGGCGGAGCGCAACTCCTTTGACCCCATTGTGGCCTGCGGGGCCAACGGCTCCAAGCCCCACGCCGTCCCCGGCCCCGCCGTCATCGAGAAGGGCCAGTTTGTCACCATGGATTTCGGCTGCAAGGTGGGGGGCTACTGCTCCGACATGACCCGCACCGTGGCCATCGGCCAGCCCTCTGAGGAGATGGAGCTGGTGTATAATACCGTGCTCAAGGCCCAGCTGGCGGGGATCAAAGCCGCCCACGCCGGGGTGGTCGGAAGGGAGGTCCACGAGGCCGGGGCCAAGGTCATCGCCGACGCGGGGTACGGGGAGTATTTCGGGCACGGCTTCGGCCACTCCCTGGGCATTGAGATCCACGAGAACCCCCGGTTCAGCAATCTGTGGGATAAGCCCATCCCCGCCGGGGCGCTGCTGTCCGCCGAGCCGGGCATCTACCTGCCGGGCCGGTTTGGCGTGCGCATCGAGGACGTCATCATGCTCACCGAGGGGGGCTGCATCGACATCACCCACTCCCCCAAGCAGCTCATCATTTTGTAACTATGACAGATGGCCTCCGCCCCCGAAGGGGGCGAAAGCCAAAACAAATTTGCCGGTATTTTTGCGTTCTGTTGTCAAGAAGCGAGGCGTCCGGGCTTTGTGCCGTCCGGGCGCCCCGTTTTTTGCGCCAGCGCATAAAAAAAGCCCCGCCGCGCATACTGACCACAGTTACGCAGGAAAGGCGGCGAGGGCTTTATGCCGAACTGGAAACAACGGCTGGCGGTGGGGGCGCTGGCGTTCGCTGTGCTGGCGCTGGCGGTGTTCTCATACCTGTCCCCGGAGGAGCCGGGGGAGGAAAAGACAGCCGCCGGCCAGGCAAAGCTCCCCGCGGGGCCCTACGTGGCCCTGACCTTTGACGACGGGCCAAGGGAGGCCACCACCCCGGTTTTGCTGGACGGCCTGGCCCAGCGGGGGGTGCGCGCCACCTTTTTCGTCATCGGGGAGAACGTGGAGGGCAACGAGCTGCTCCTCCAGCGCATGGAGGGGGAGGGCCACCAGATCGGCCTGCACACCTACCACCACAAGAGCCTGGACCAGCTCAACGCCGCCGGCTTTTACGCCGAGGTGGACCAGCTGCGGGAGACCCTGTCCGCCCTGCTGGGCCGGGAGGATTTCATGCTCCGCCCGCCCTACGGCATGATCAGCGCCGCCAACCAGGCCCGGACCGCCGTCCCCATCATCCTGTGGTCGGTGGACCCGGAGGATTGGTCCGACCGGGACACGGCCCGGCAGGTGTCCGTCATTACGGAAAACGTCCGGGACGGGGACATCATCCTGCTCCACGACATCTACCCCGCCAGCGTGGACACCGCCCTCCAGGTGGTGGACATGCTGATGGCCAGGGGCTATCACTTTGTCACCGTGGAGCAGCTGTTCGCCATCCGGGGAAGGACGCCGGAAAACGGGAAGGTGTACCGCCGCCTGCCCCCGGAGGGCTAGGCGCCTTTAGCCCAAAATATTCCATCAGGCCGGGGCCGGCCCGCATTTTGCGGGCCGGCCCCGGTGTTTTCCCGCTTTCACATACAAATTGCAATTGGAGGGGGAATATGATATAATACGCAAAAAGCACGGGTACGGCGGCATGGGGCGCTTAAAGCCCCAGAAAAAGGAAGGAGAAAACGATGATGAAAAACACGCGCGGCGCGGCAAGGAGGCTGTGTCTGGTCTGTCTGGCGGCGCTTTTGACGGCGGCTCTGGCGGGTTGCGCCGGCCGCGGCCCCCTGGACCCCAAGGACCCGGTGACCCTGACGGTTTGGCACTACTACAACGGCTCCCAGCAGGCCGCCTTTGACGCGCTGGTGGAGGAGTTCAACGACACCGTGGGCCGGGAGCGGGGCATCTATGTCCAGAGCTACTCCCAGGGCTCCGTCTCCGACCTGGAGACGGCGGTGCGGGACACCATCGACGGCAAGGTGGGGGCGGACCCCATGCCGGACATCTTCTCCTCCTACGCGGACACCGCCTACGAGGTGGAGCAGGCCGGGGCGTTGGCCAACCTATCCGACTACCTGAGTCAGGAGAACCTGGAGCGGTATGTGGATTCCTACATCGAGGAGGGGCGCATTGCCGCCGACGGCGGCCTGCGCATTTTCCCCACCGCCAAGTCCACCGAGATCATGATGGTGAACAAGACGGACTGGGAGCCCTTCGCCCAGGCCACCGGGACCTCGCTGGAGGACCTGCGGACCATGGAGGGGGTCACCGCCGCCGCTCGGGCCTACTATGAGTGGACGGACGGTCTCACCCCTGACGTGCCCGGCGACGGCAAGGCGTTTTACGGCCGGGACGCCATGGCCAACTACTTCATCATCGGGATGCAGCAGCTGGGGGTGGAGATCTTCCGGGTGGAGAACGGGGAGGTCACCCTGAACACCCCCAAGGAGGAGCTGCGCCGCTTGTGGGAGAACTACTATGTCCCCATGGTGAAGGGCTATTTTGGCGCCTATGGGAAGTTCCGCTCCGACGATGTAAAGACGGGGGACCTCTTGGCCTATACCGGCTCCACCACCTCCGCCATGTACTTCCCGGATCAGGTGGAGGTGGACGGGGGCAGCCACGCCATCGATTACATCGTGATGCCCGCGCCGGTGTTTGAGGGCGGGCGGCGTTACGCCGTGCAGCAGGGCGCGGGCATGGTGGTGAGCAAGTCGGACGAGCGGCACGAGTACGCCGCCGTGGAGTTCCTGAAGTGGTTCACCCAGCCGGAGAACAACCTGCGCTTTGGCTGCGTGTCCGGCTATCTGCCGGTGGAGAAGGAGGCGGCCAGCGTGGAGAAGCTGGACCAGGCCATCGCGGACCAGGGATTGTCGGTGGCCCCCAAGACCTATGACTGCCTGACCACCATTTTTGCCGAGATGGAGGACACCACTCTTTACACCAACAAGAGCTTCCAAAACGGCTCGGCGGCCCGCAAGGTGCTGGAGTACCATCTGGCCGACCGGGCGGCGGAGGACCGGGCGGCGGTGGTCGCCGCCGTGGCCGGGGGCCAGAGCGTGGAGGAGGCCGCCGCAGACTATGTGACCAACGCCGCCTTTGAGGCGTGGTATGAGGACTTCCGCGGCGCGCTGAACGGGGCGGTGGCCAAATAGGGACATGAAAACAACGGGTAAAACGGGAAAAAAGATCACCATATTCCGCTTTTTCCTCTTTCCGCTCATTGCCATCATGCTGGTGCAGAGCGCCATCACCATCGGCACCCTGGTGGTGCGCCAGACCACCAAAACGCTGGAGGAGTACTCCGGCACCATGATGAGCCGTCTGGTGGAAAACCGCGGCGTGATCCTGCAAAACGACATGAACCAGCGCTGGGCCACCATCCACGAGCAGGAGCCCCGGGTCAACGCCCTTTTGGAGGAGTATCTGAAGGGCCGGGGGGTGGGGCTGGCGGAGCTGGCGGGCTCGGGCGAGCTGCGGGGCGGGCTGCTGAAGGAGCTGTTCCCCGAGTGCCTGGAGATCCTTCAAAGCAGCTCCACCACCGGGATCTTTCTGGTGCTGACGGGGGCGGAGGGGCTGGAGGCCGGGGAATTTGACGGCTTTTTCATCCGGGACTCCGACCCCAACACCAACCCCGCCAACTACACGGATCTGCTGCTGGAGCGGGGGGACAAGGGGCTGTCCCGGGATTGGGACATTCCGCTGGACACAAACTGGGCCACCCGCTTTCGCATGGACGGTCCGGGAGAACAGGACGCCGACCGCTATTTCTATGAGCCCTGGCGGGCGGGGGACAGCCACCCGGAGGCGGACACCGTCGATCTGGGATACTGGTCCGCGCCCTTTTCCCTGGAAAAGGAGCTGCCGGACAGTTATAAGATGATTACCTATTCCATCCCCCTGCGGTATGGGGGGCGGACCTATGGGGTGCTGGGGGTGGAGATCTCCAGCCGGAGCCTGTCCAATTACTTCCCGGCGGCGGAGCTGAACGAGTCCCAGCAGTCGGGGTACATGCTGGCCGTGGAGCGGCAGGACGGCAGCTACAGGCCGCTGGTGGGCAAGGGGATGCTCTACGACCTGATCCGAAATCACGGCGACGGCTTTGAGCTGCGGGAGACCGGCTATCAGGGCCTTTTGCAGGTGCGGGACGTGAAGCTGGACCGGCAGGGGGTCTTTGCCGTGGCGCGTCCGCTGCGGCTGTACAGCAACAACGTCCCCTATGAGGATACCCGGTGGGCGCTGCTGGGGCTGGACACGGAGGAGGACCTGTTTGGCATGAGCCGCCAGCTCTACCTCTGGATGGTGGCCGCCGTGCTGATGGGCCTGGCCTTCGGGGTGCTGGGCATCTACGTGACGGTGCGGCACCTGACCAGGCCGGCCCAGGAGCTGATGCGGTGCATCAGCGCGGGGCAGGCGGGCCTCCAGTCCTTCAGGCCCTCCAACATCTTGGAGCTGGACTCCCTCTACGACGTGGTGAACGACCTGACCCGGCGGCAGAAGGAGGCGGAGAACATCCTGCTGGAGGAGAAGGAGCGCTATAAAATGGCGCTGGAGTCCACCAGGGACGTGTTTTTCTCCTACGATCTGGACAGCCGCATGCTGGATTTGGTCAACCACAAGACCATGAGCGGAGAGTGGCCCTGCGACAACTTTGGGGGCAGCTTTATCAACCCGGCTTACATTCACGAGGAGGACCGGCCCCAGGCCGTGGAGGCGCTGCAGCGCGACGCCGACGACCTGTACGCGGAATTCCGGCTGAAGTGGCAGACGGACCAGGAGTATGCCTGGGTGGCCCTGACCGCCAAGGCGGTGTACGACACCGACGGCCAGCGCCGGAAGCTGGTGGGCAGCATCCGGAACATCCAGAAGCAGAAGGAGCGGGAGGCCGAGCGGCTGCGCAGGAATACCATCGACGGGGTCACCGGGCTGTACGCCAGCGGCGCGGGGCTGAAGGCGGTGGAGGAGTGCCGGGCGCCGCGCCCGGACGGGGTCATGGCCGAGCTGTATGTGGACGGCCTGAAGCAGGCCAGCGAGAAAAACGGCATTGTCTTTGGGGACATGGTGCTGGAGGAGCTGGGCGCGCTGGTGCGGGAGCGGTGCCGAGAGCTGGAGCGGTGGGGGAGGGGCCGGGCGGTGGCCCTGCGGCTGAACCGGGAGGAGCTGGCGGTGTGGCTGGAGGGCGCGGATCAGGCCGGAGGGGAGGAGTTCGTGCGCTCGCTCCTGGAGGCGGCCTCCGCCCGCTTTCAGGAGGACACCTTCCCCCTGTGCCTGCGGGCCGGCCTGGCCCGGGCGGAGGGCGGCCGGAGCGCTGAGGAGCTCATCCGTATGGCGAAGCTGGCCCGGGAGCAGGCGCGCTCCGGGCCGGGGCGGCAGTGGGCCGCCTATGAGGAGGTTCCCCAGGAGCGCCGGAACCAGCTGCCCCCCCTCCAGGCCCGCGAGATCGACACGGTGGGCTACGGGGAGGAGACGGGGCTGGTGTCGGTGGCGCTGAACCTGTTTGGCAAGGGGGACGACTTCCCCGCCCAGATGACGCTGATGGTGCGGAAGATCGGCCGGTTCTACCGGGCCGAGGGGGTGCTTGTCTCCCTGCTGCGGCCGGATTTCAACTCCAACTATCTGAACTATCAGTGGCGGCGGGACGGGACGCGGACCGCCCAGAGCGTGACAAAGTATACCCGGGAGGAGGAGGAGACGTTCTTCGCCTGGCTGGGCCGAGAGCAGGCGCGGTACTTCTCCCCGGAGGACAGCCGCCGGGAGGCGCTCCAGCGCTTCCTGTGGGTGGAGCCCGGACAGCAGGGGGTGGCCCTGCCCCTGTACGACAGCGGGAACTACATCGGCAGCCTGTGCATCCTGGGCCTGACCCGTTCCGTGGTCGAGGACCCGGAGAGCCGCCAGGACCTGGCCGAGCTGGGCCGGGTGATCCAGGGCCAGCTGAACCAGCGGCAGCACGACATCGCCAGCCGGGCCAAGTCTGAGTTCCTCTCCCGCATGAGCCATGAGATCCGCACGCCCATGAACGGCATCATCGGCATGACCGCCATCGCCCTTCAGGAGGACCAGAGCCAGGAGCGGGTGCTGGACTGCCTGCAAAAGATCCAGTCCTCCTCCAACTACCTGCTGGGGCTGATTAACGACATTTTGGACATGTCCAAAATCGAGAGCGGCAAGATGAAGCTGGAGGCTGTGGACTTCGATATGAACGAGATGCTGGACACCATCCAGGAGCTGATCGCGCCCCAGGCGGCGGCCAAGAGGGTCCACTTTGCGCGGGAGGTGTCTCTGGAGCACACCTGGTTCTCGGCGGACCAGATGCGCATCAGCCAGGTGCTCATCAACCTGCTGGGCAACGCGGTGAAATTCACCCCGGCGGAGGGGAGAGTTGTCCTTACCGTGCGGGAGGAGGCGCCGGCCGGGGAAGAGGTTCTGGTCCATTTTGCCGTGACCGACACCGGCATCGGCATCGCGAAGGAGGAGCAGGACCGGGTGTTCCGCTCCTTCGAGCAGGCCGCCGGGGCCAATACCTCCAAGCAGCCGGGGACCGGGCTGGGGCTGTCCATCAGCAGCCGTCTGGTGCGGATGATGGGCAGCGGCATCCGGCTGGACAGCGCGCCGGGGGAGGGGAGCACCTTCAGCTTTACCATCCCCCTGGCGCTGGGCACGCCGGTGGAGCGCGGGGAAAGCGCCCAGGAGCTGTCCTTTGCGGGCTACCGGATTTTGGTGGTGGAGGACAACGAGCTGAACTCCGAGATCGCCCAGTGCCTGCTGGAGGAGCGGGAGTTTGAGGTGGAGTGCGTCTACGACGGCGCCCAGGCGGTGGAGCGGATGCGTACCACTCCGCCGGGCACCTACGACGTGATCCTCATGGACATCATGATGCCGGTGATGGACGGGCTGGACGCCACCCGGGCCATCCGGGCCATGGACCGGCCGGACTGCCGCGCCATCCCCATCATCGCCATGTCGGCCAACGCCTTTGACGACGATCTGAAAAAATCTGTGGAGTGCGGCATGAACGGCCATTTGTCCAAGCCGGTGGAGGTGGAGAAGCTGTATCAGGTGCTCAGCCAGGTTCTGCACGGCTCCGACGCCGCGCGACCGTGACCGGCGGGAAACAGGAGCGGCGCTGCAAACGCAGCGCCGCTCCTGGCTTTTTGTGTTGCGAAGTGGCTTCAGAGGGGAAGCAGCACCCGGTACATCATCACGAAGTGGGCGATGGAGCCCAGCAGGATGAACATGTGGAACACCTCGTGGCAGCCGAACCGGGGGTTGTCCCGACCCGGCCACTTCAGGGCGTAGAGCACGCCGCCCACGGTGTAGAGAATTCCACCCGCCAGCAGCCAGGCCACCCCCCGCGGCCCCAGCACCTGCCACAGGGGGTAGATGGCGAAGATGGCCAGCCAGCCCATGGCGATATACACGGTGGAGGTGACCACCCGGGGACAGTTGATCCAGGCCACGCTCATCACCAGCCCGGCAATGGCCAGCGTCCAGATGATGCCGAACAGGGACCAGCCCCAGGCCCCCCGCAGGGCGATGAGACACACCGGAGTGTAGGACCCGGCGATGAGGAAGTAGATGGAGGCGTGGTCCACCTTCCGCAGGGCCACCCGGCCCTGTACGGTGGTGTTGATGCAGTGATAGAGGGTGGATGCGGTGTAAAGCCCCACCATAGACAGCCCGTAAATGGCGAAGGACACAACCTTCCACACATCTCCCAGCCGGGCCGCGCCCACCGTCAGCAGGACGGTGGCCACAACCCCCAGCGCCGCCCCCACTCCGTGGGTGATGGCCGACCAGGGCCGCAGTCCGTCGTAGGGATTCCTGCCCTTTTCCACCGGCCTTGCCCTGCGCCGGGGGAGGCTGTCAAAGGGGTCGCGATATAGTGCTTGTTCCATAAGGACACCGCCTTTCTTACCTGCTAGTATAATACTGACCTTCCGATATGTCAAGTCGAAAACTGTTTAATATAATTATTAAAATTGGATTAACAAAAAATTCCTTCTACCCAATGTTCCGCATTCGCAAAGGGGGGATTGAATTTTGTGGGAAAACGGAGTATAATACCTCTAATATTGAGGGAAAACGCGCCGTCCGGCGCCGCCCTTGAGGGGGACGACCATGGAAAACTCGTTGGGCCTGTATCTGCACATCCCATTTTGCCGGAGCAAATGCGACTACTGCGACTTCTATTCGCTGGCGGGCCGGGACGACCGGATGGACGACTACCAGAAGGCGCTGCTCCAGCAGATTCTGGACACCGCCCCCCGGGCCAAGAAGCAGGTGGTGAACAGCGTATACATCGGCGGAGGGACCCCAACCTGGTACGGGGAGAAGCGGCTGCTGGAGCTGATTGGCGCGGTGAAAAAGCGCTTCAGCCTGTCCAAGGACGTGGAGTTCACCCTGGAGGCCAACCCGGACAGCGTGGATGAGAAAATGCTCAAGCGCCTGCGCCGGGCGGGGGTGAACCGGCTGTCCATGGGGATGCAGTCCGCCTGCGACAAGGAGCTGGCCGCCGTCCACCG
>ERZ808042.560-NODE-560-length-19451-cov-9.946217_pt1 | contig 19451 bp, 23 predicted proteins | sample MGYA00380193_ERZ808042 | MGnify/ENA primary metagenome ERZ808042 (study PRJEB31490, sample SAMN06133401) | mouse gut metagenome | isolation source: M1_2 | host: mice | place: China: Chengdu | collected 2015-05 ...
TGCGGATAAGTAAAATGTCTGATTTTTTGTTAGAACAATCCAATCAACTTGAATCAGAGAAAATTACGATGGAAGATTATACTTATGCGTACAACGAAATTTCCTCCGAATTCGTTCACACATATCTTCCAAAACTGAAAGAACTACAAGATATGATAGGGAACGAAATGCAAAAGCTGGTGAAGGATCGAGTTCTGCAATCATTATTTGAAACCAAGCAATAAATTACAAAACAGATAACATATGTTAAGCAGAGTTTCCGTGTATTATAGGAAACTCTGCTTTCAATTACTAAGGATAAGGTGGTGAAAGGATGCGTGTATCCAAAGAACAGATTGAAAAAGCAAAGGCGTGGGATCTCCTTTCGTACCTCCAAACCCATGAGCCCTACGAGTTGAAGCGGAGCGGCCCCCGCGAATACTGCACCCGGACCCATGACAGCTTGAAGATTTCCAATGGAAAATGGTGTTGGAACAGCCGAGGGATCGGGGGACGGACGGCGCTGGACTATCTGATAAAAGTCCGGGGACTGAATTTTGTGGAGGCGGTGGAGACCCTGTGCGGCTCTCGTGCCCCGCCGCCCCAGGAGCGGCCAAAGCCAAAACCTCCGAACCCCTTCCGGCTCCCGGAGGCCAGCCGGTTCCCCTCCACCATGCTATCCTATCTGCAAAGCCGGGGCATTCACCCGGAGCTGCTGCAAGCGTGTATTCAGGCCGGTACGCTCTACGAGAGCCGGAAATATCGAAACTGTGTCTTTGTGGGCAGGGACCCGGCAGGCCGCGCCCGGTTCGCCTGCCTGCGGGGGACGCGGGACAACTTTCGGATGGATGTGGAGGGCAGCGACAAGCGATATGGTTTTTCCCTGCTGGCCGCTGACCCGGCGTGTCCCAGGCTTGCCGTGGCGGAAAGCCCCATTGACGCCCTCTCACTGGCCTCGCTGGTGAAGCAGGTCGGGGGCGACTGGCGGGACAGCCACTACATTTCCCTGGGCGGAACCGCGCCCCGAGCCATGCTCCAATTCCTGCGCGATCATCCGCGCATTACTCATGTCAGTTTGTGCCTGGACAATGACAAGGCCGGGATGGAGGGCATGGAACGGCTGGAGCGGGCCATTCGAGAGGAGCCGGAGCTATCCCAGCGGATAAAACTGATCTATCACAACCCGCCGCCTGCGGAGTATGGGAAGGACTATAACGAATTTCTCTGCACACAGGTGCGCACACAACAGAAAAAAGTAGTGGAACATCAATGCGCTTTGTGATATATTGTAAAAGGTAGTTAAAAAGCATGGAATCTGGATTAAAGCTAAAACATCATTTTTATGAGTTGTGGTGAGGTTTTACATGAGCATAATTTTGCATCAAAACTCAAAAGGCGTTACAATCGTCCGGGACGATTTCAAGCGGCGCAGCCAAGTTAAGGTTTATAGCGGCTTCCCGGAAAACAAGTATTGCATTCGCACATACCGTTTTGACTTTATCCAAGACCCAATAGAGATCCCATACAATTCCTGGGCCAATTTGGATTGCTGCGGCGGCTGGGCCTATGACGAGGAGTATCTGAATACCGCTGTGCAGAATGGTTTGAAACTCTTTGCGGGCATATCGCACTCCCTCAAACATATATATACTCCTGACTATCCCACCCGAGAGGAAGCACTACATCAATTTCGGATTTTTAAAGATTCTCTGCCTGCGGATATTTTTGCCGATGTGGAAGATCAGCAATCAGGACCGGCGTATCTAAACACATTCATCTGCCGGATCGGAAGCATATCGGATTATATCAACCTTGATACGGTATTCGAGTTTTACGAGAAGTTGGGCCATTATGTTTCTGCCTCCGAAAAAAAGGAGGTTGAGCACCTTTGTGCTTGTGAAATGAAATTATATGGAACAGATAAGGCCCCATTCTCGTATTCACAGGCAGGAACTACGGCAGAGTTTATTACCACCGGCCTGCTTTTGGGCTATCCTATCGAATCAACAGTCAGCGTTCTCCACGGGAATTAAAACGTGAATAAGAACCCCGCCTTATAAAAAAAGTGATGCTGGATATAATTTCTTTGAAAGTTCTACTTAAAATATTTATAGAAGGAGTTTTGCCGGTATGGATGAACAAAAAGTAAGACGTCCCCGCCGCACCGCTGAACAGAAGGCTGCTGACATTGATGCCAAAATTCAGAAGCTGAACGAGGATTTGGAAAGCATCGAAGCGCGACGGACCGCCGCAAACCAGGAATTTGACGCGAAGGCGGCGGCGGTGAAGGAGCGCATTGCGGTGCTGGAGCAGCAGAAAAAAGATGTTCTCGCACCTAAACCTCAGTAAAATTTCATTAGAGAACATTTAACAGATACCCCCATATTCAGAGATATGAGGGTATCTCAATATCACCCGGCCCGGTATTTTTCGATTACCGCCTTTATCTTCTCCCTGGCCCGACTGACCGAGTGCATGATTGATTGCGGCCTGCAATGCTCCATCTCTCCAATCTGACGGTAATTGAAGTCATACTCATGGTAGAGCAAAAAACGCCGCCGCTGGATTTCCGGGAGTGCGGCAATAGCTTTATTGAGTAGTTCTCGTTGCTCTGCGTCAAAAATCAATTCCTCAACACTTTTGGGCACTCTGAACGCCCGGTTATAGAGCGTTTCATCCCACAAATCCGAATGTTCCTGGTGCCGCCAGTCGGATTGTTGCAGATTGCGGTTTTTGCGTTCCATTTGCCGAAATTCTATATAGAACGCTTCCGATACCTCCAAGTCGTAAAATTCGCCCTGGCCGTCTGTAAAGCTGATAAAACATGATGTTTTCCCATCGCTCCGCACTTCTGCCCGAAGTGTGTAGACCTTATCCATGAACGTCATTTGCCTGTCCTCCTACGAAAAAGCTGGGTGAGAGGACTTGACCTCTCACCCAGCAGCCCGTGGGGACGTGCAATTTTGGAGTTACCCTTGAAATTTCTTCAATTTCTTTTTCAGTACGGCTATCCGCTTATAAATGGCGTCCGTGGACAGGTTGACAAGTACAGCGATTTCATTGGTAGAATACCCGTTCATTTTCAAAACGGAGATTTGCAAGGTGAGCTTGTCCACTGTCAGTAAGGTTTTCAACAGTTCCGCATTGTCAATATCATTCAGCAGATCTTCCACCGTATAAACCTCGGTTAGTGTTTCATGCTCGGCAATGCTATCAAGATATGTACCTGTGTCCTGCAACTTTTCATAAAAGCGCCTGTCCGAATTGAACATAGACCTGTCCCAAAGGCGAAGCTGTTCAATGGTGCTTTCATCCATGCCGCAGGCCCGCAGTACCTTTTCTTCAGCCAGTTTCCAACGTTGCCATTTTCGTTCTTCTTTGCCATGATTGTATGCCATGGCCGTTTCCTCCTATCTGAATTTTTGGAAAATTCAGATAGGCCGGAGGACTGCGGCAACGGCATGACCAATAGCGGACAGAAAATGCGCCCGCACAGCGTTGTACTGTGCGGACGCATGAAATGGCATCATTCTTAATGTACTGACAAATTTCGCATTTCTGGCCGGAGTGACCCGTTGTAAGGGTTATGCTTTTTTTGACAAGTCAGGTGGAATAGGGATAAAAAAGGACATGACGATACCTCCCGGATACCGCCGTGTCCTTAAAAATGGGCGACTTTAACACACCCCCCGTTTTCCGTTTTTTCAAAAGAAAGCGGCGGCTTGAAATCTGTTGTTTCAAAACCGCCGCAAGGCTACTTGTAATTTTATTTGGGCGCACAGATACCAGCCGCCGAAACAACGGTTTTTTTATATGCCGTTGGGCAACTGTATTTTTGTTTATGCCATATCATCCAATAGTTCTGCCGCTTCCGCCTCGGTCATATAAGCAACACTTGTAATTTTGTTATCCGCATCACGGGTGATTTTGATATTGACAGTTCCTTTTGGGTTCATATTAAGCGTGTAAAAGGATTTGTTGGGCCGGATATCTAAAAAGATGTTGACAAGCTGGCCCTGGTAGTAATAATCCTTTCCATCCATTGTAACGCCCACAGCCCGGTATTCCGCCGTCTGCGCTTCGGCCCATTCTTTCTCCTGTTTCTCTTTCAGCTCGTCAAATTCATCGTTCCTGTCCAGTTTATCAAATAACATGGATTGGAAATCCCACTTCCCATCCTCCAACGCTTGGTTCAGCCAAAGTTCCAGCTCCGTTTCGTCCATGCAGTCCGTCAGAGTGGAGAAAAACGCAATTTCTTCATCGGCATACGCCTTTTCTGCGAAGTCGGCAAATAGAGAAGAATTTGTATCAAGTCCGCGCACAGCAACAGAGAAAAAAGCAAAGTCACCCTTGGCATAGAGCTTTTCAAGCCATTTCCTTTGAGCATTTTCGTTTAGCCGGGGGAAAGTAATTTCAAACAGAGGCAAACTATCGGCATTATAATACCGATCTATCTCTGAAGAATTATCCTCAATGCTCACGGCTGTTTCTTTGGGATAGACAAAATTATCATAGGAACATCTCCCTTGTCCAATCGCAAGGACTGCTCCAACCGATTTCCCCGAAACATTTTTGCCCGCGCTCGCAATATCATAATCACGCAAAGTGACATTATAAATGTGAGCGTTTTTAGCAACGCCGAAAAGTCCAATAATCTTTGCATTTGGATCGGTCATAGTAAGCCCTTTAATTTCAAAGCCGTTACCTGTAAAGGTGCCGGTAAATGGGTTCTCCCACGTTCCAATGGGCGTCCATTCATCCGAGGATAGCTGAATATCAGCTTGCTGCATATAATTCAGACCCATGCCGTACTTGCCTGTTCCAATTGCTCTAAACTGGGCCTCGTTTTGGACTAAATAATATGTAGTTCCCTTGAGGTTCAAGGTTTCCATTTCTGTCAGTTGACCGGTCTGCGACGGTGTTGATTTTTCCGCAGCCCCTGAATTCGGCGACTTTGCGTCGGCTGTGGGACAAACGCCAACGAAAGCCGCCCCGAACACCACGCACAGCGTCAGCATACCAGTCAAAAGCTGAATTGCTTTTGATTTTTTCTTAAATTTCATAATCGCACCTAACCTTTCTTTTAGCAGTTCTTTATTTTCGCTTAAAGTGACAGCGCCAAGATTTTCCTTGTATCTTCCCACTGCCGCCATAGCGTCAAGTAAGGTTTTCCCGTAGTCTGCTGCACTACCGTTCCCTGTTTTCGTAAGGACGGCTTCATCGCAGGAAAATTCACAAGCCTTGGTGATTTCCCGGCTCATAAGATGAACCAGCGGATTAAACCAATGCAGGCAGACGGTAATTTGAACCGCCCATTTATAAAACATATCCCGCCGTTTGTAATGGGTCAGTTCATGCAATACGATATACTGAAAGTCCTTTTCGGGAATATCTACGCTGGGGAGTACAATACATGGATGGAAAAAGCCAATCAACAGCGGGGAGGAAACCAGCGGATTAACACATAATTCAATCGGCTTTTTGATACCTGACTGCTCCGCAACAATAGAAAGTTCGTCTAACCGCTCAATGTCAGAAACCGGGGTTAATCCAGCCTTGATATACCGTACAAAGCCCTGGTAGATTGTTATTTTCCGTATCAGTAAGCCCAGCGCGGCCACCAGCCAAATCAGCCAGACATGATTTATCAGCATTACCCCAATATTTTGAAATGGGTAGACAGTCGTTATATCATCTGCCGGACTATTCACAGGTTCATTGTGCTGCTCCGCTCCAACAGCGGGAGTAAGATTGCCTCCCGGAGAGTTTAGCGGGGACTGTTCCTGAGGCGGCAACGTAGCCGTCTGGGATATTGCCTGGTCGACAATCTGATACGCCTTTCCCATCAGACTTACTTCCGGCCCGAACGGGAGCAGCAGTCGTAAAAGAACAATCAGCCAAATGTAATACTGCCATTGTCGGCTGATTTTGTTTTTCACAAATTTCTTTCCCAAAAGTAGGGCCAGAATGAGCAAGCCGCCAGAAAAGGACATAGACAAGAAGATTTTCAAAACCGCGTTCATTGTTTCTCTTTCCCTTTCTCCAACAGCTTTTTCAAGTCCTCATATTCCTCGTCCGTCAGCAGGTCGCCCATAATCAGATTGGAGACCAGACCTTTTGCGCTGCCCTCATAAATCTTGTCCAGGAAATTTTTTGTCTGCGCTGTCTGGTATTCTGCTTCCGAAATGAGCGTGGTATATTCGTTGCGGCGTCCGATTTTCTTTGCACTCAAAAAGCCTTTGTTCATCAACCGCGACAGCAGGACAATCAAGGTGTTCTTTTGACACGGCTTACCTTTTGCCGCCAGCCCGTCCATGATATAGGGGAATAGCGTCACCTCCTCCGGGTTTCCCCATACGATTTTCATAATTTCCAGTTCAGCATCAGATATTTGTTGTATCACAGCAATCGCCTCCTCAATGTATGACACGATGTTGACATCAAGAATATAACACGATGTTGTACTTTTGTCAAGACAATATCTTATGGATAGATATGAAAAGAAATACTACTAAAATATAAAATTGAACTTCGTTCTCATATTCGCCCCTGAAATGTAAAATAACATGGGGGTGATGTGAAAATGCACCAATATAATGAACGCCTGGATTGTCATGCCTTGGGTGCGGAAATCAAGCGCAGACGCAAAGCCAAAGGCTGGACGCAAGAGTACCTGGCCCAGCTTGTAGACCTCACCCCGCGCTCCATCATGTATATTGAGAACCGGGGCCAGCATACCAGCCTCAACGCCTTTTACAAGCTCGTTACCCTTTTGGACATTTCCGTGGATGAATTTTTCTACCCGGACAAGCTGGGCGGCGAGAATGAGCGTCGGAAACACATTGACCGGCTACTGAACAGTATGGATGAAAAGGAACTGACCATCATGGAAACGGTAGCGGAGGGGATTGAAAAGTCAAGAACGGGGGCCAAATAGGTATGGCTCCCGTTCTTGTGTCCTATTGAAGTTTTTCCAGCATAATTTGCCGCTGTTCCTCTACCTGGGCCAAATCGTCCTCGGTTAGCTCTCTGCGGCCCAAAGTAGCTTTGTATTCCAGATAGTTTGTCAAATGTTCAAGCAGCGTTTCCGCCATATCATCGGGTGTGGTGCATAGCTTTACGCTAATCCACTCCTGACAGCAGGCATCCCACTCCAATATCGTATAGCCGTGAGAGGTCGAAACGATTTCATATATACCCTCTGAAAGAAAAGGTTGAAACACATTCAGCACCTTTTGAAATGTCAGCATTGTGCGCCCCCTAAACATAAATTAATTCCGCCATAATAACTTCCTCCGCCTGGGCTTTACAGTTATTCATCCGCCCTACCCATTCCATCTGATTTTCGGCCTTTAACCGCTCCGTTATGCCCTGCCGCTGGGCGCAATCTTTTACCAACTGAAAAAGCATTTCCTTCGCCTGCCGGTCAATGTCGGCAAGGTAATCATGTAGCCTGCCGCCCATCCAGAGGGCCGTATATAGGGCCTTACGGTGCTGCCTGATGTACCGCAGATGCCGCTGGCCCCACACCCCTACCGGCTTTTCTTCAGCCGGTAGAGCAAGGCAGGGGAGCCGGTAATCACCCTCCATTTCGTATGTACCGCCCATCTGCTCAAAGATAGATTTTTCCATTATGAATACCTCCATCATCGTATTTTCACAGCCTTTGCGTTGACCGTCTTTACCAATAATTCATCCACGCAGTCGGTATAGCGGCCCTGGGTAATCAGCTTGTTACGGAACTCGTTCAGGTAAAAAACCAGCCGCCGCCACTCCGCTTCATCAAGATACAAGTAATGTTTTTTCATCGTCCGCCCTCTTTCGTCTGTGCCCGCCATGCTTCATAGCCTTTACCTTGAAACACCGCTCCCCTATGTAACCGCCGAAGCGGTAACAGATACGGATGGTCTGCTCCACTCCGTCATCTGTCGCCGCCCGGTCAAAAACCTCAATGCGCTCCACAAGGAGATTGAGGTTTTCGGCGGTCAATTCCTGGATACCGGCGTACCCCGCCATCAGGTCGGCCCACTGTACGGCGTTCTGCCGGGTATCCCTGACCTCCTGCATGGCCCGTTCCAGCGCGTCGATCTGCTCCAAAAGCTGGGCCTGCTCCGCCTGATATTTGTCCACCAGCCGGGTGAAGTTGTCGTTGGAGATACGCCCGGACAGGGAATCCTCATACAGCCGGTCGAACATCCTGGTCACTTCATCATAGCGTTTCCGGGCCTGTTTCAGCTTGCCCTCGCTGCTTTTCGCCCTGCTGCCCTCCGCTTTGTCGTTCATCCTGATTGCCAAGGCAACGGCCTTTTCCCTGTCCTCATAGGCAAGCTGGGCGTGATACTGAATGTCGGCCAAAACCGCATCGTACAGATCATCGTAAAAAATGCGGTGGTCGGTACACCTTTGGGTATTCTTTGCGTAGGTATTGCAGACAAAGATACGGTGCCTGTCCCGTCCCCAATACCGTTGGCTCATGGCCTTGCCGCAGGTGCCGCACTTGATAAGGCCAGAGAAGATAGACACGTTTCCGCTGGTGTCCTCCCGCTTCCTGCTCAGGATTTTGGCGTTGGCATTGTCAAATATCTCCTGTGATACTAACGGCTCATGGGTATTGTCCACCCGTATGCGGTCAGCGTCAGGGGTTTTCTTCAAAATTCCCACCTTGAACACCGTTTCATGCTTACACATGATGGTGTGGCCGAGATAGACCGGGTTCCCAATGATGCCCCGAATCACGGTATGCGACCACTCGAATTTATTTGTCGGATCGGAAAACCGCTGGGAGTAGTCCTTTTCACCACGGGTGTACTGCCACCAGGAGGGGCAGGGCACTTGTTCTTTCCGCAAGGTGGAAGCTATTTTGTGCGACCCCATGCCTGCGTTGGCGTACTCGAATATTCGCTTGACGATCCACGCCGTTTCATCGTCCACGATCAGCTTATTGTGATTATCCGGGGCCTTGCGATACCCCAGGGGAGCATAGGAACAGCGGTACAATCCCGCCTTTGCCCTGGCCCGTATGGACGAACGGATTTTGCGGGAATTGTCCCGGCTGTAAAATTCGTTCATGACGTTTTTCAGCGCCGCTATGTCGTTGTTCTTGTTGGCGGTGTCCACGCAGTCATTGACCGCAATATAGCGGACATTCTTCATCGGAAAGTAAATTTCTGTAAAATGGCCCACCTTCAAATGGTCGCGGCCCAGCCGGGATAAATCTTTGGTGATTACCACATCAATTTTACCCGCTTCAATGTCGTCCAGCATACGGTTAAAATCCGGGCGGTCGAAATTAAGGCCGCTCCATCCGTCATCAACGTAAACCTCTACCACCAAAAAACCATGCTCTCGGGCATATTGATTTAGCATGGCCTTTTGCGTCTTAATGCTCTCGCTGTCCCCCTGCGCCATATCGTCTTTCGACAGGCGGCAGTAGAGGGCTGTCCGTAAAACGCCCATTCAAATGACCTCCTTTGTCTGATTTCTGCCCTCATTGTAATGCGTATTTTTCACATTCTCAAAGGTGCGAACGGGGCATTTCCCATGCCGTACCGCATCCACCAGCAGGGAGATGAATACCTCCCGCATATCTGCGGTACCCGAATAGACCGGCTGCACCTTTATCGTCGGGCGTGTGACCTTTTTTGCCATAGCCGTATATCCTCCCATCAAAGGCGGAGGGGGAGCGCCCGCAGGCGTTCCCCCTCGTAAACATCATTCAGACAATACTTTTTGCAAGGCCAGAAAGAGATTTTTTGCTTCGGCCTGCGTCAGCGCGATACCCTTGCCGCACTTCTCTCGACCCGGCGACCAACTGCGAATATCGTACTTCGGCTCTGCGCCGTTCCACGATATCAGGTTGATTTCCTTGGTGTAGCCGCTGCCGCTGACAGACAAAACGGCGACTTCTTCCGTGATTTTCATATCAATGTTTTTCATCATCAGACCACCCTTTTTGATTACCGGCTGTCCCGGCTCCGCTTGCGCCGCAATTCCCGTTCCAGAAGCCGGATAATGGTTTCCTCCATCTGCTGGGGCGTTGTCCCCCTGGGAAAATACTTCCGCAGCTTGTCCATGCCGATTTTGACGGTTTCTTTCTGATTGCCCTTTTCCTCGGTCATAATGGCGAAAATAGCGTCCATATCAAGCTGTCCCGCCTGGCTCAACTTTTTCATCCGCTGGGCCTGGGCCAGCGAGGGCGTGGCGTCCTCGCTCTCCATCGTGGTGAGCAGATTTTCCTGTTCCTCCTGTGTCAAAAAGGACAGCTCCGCCCCAGGGGTGAGGGCGATCCTGCCCTCGTCCACCATCTGCAAAATAGGGGGTATCAGTTCCGTCAGGCGGATAAAACGGTGTACCGTGGTTTTGCTGACACCAAAGCCCCGCGCCACAATATCGTCTGCTTGCAACTTCGTACCAACTTGGTTGGAGGTTAAATCGGTGCGGTAGCCCTGCCGCTTCATGGCGTCCAGTTTCATCTTGTAGGCAAAAGCCCGCTCTGACGGTAAAATGCTCTCCCGCTGGATGTTACTGTCCACAAGAGTGATAATGGCCCGGTCACGGTCGATGGGCAGAACAAAGGCGGGGACGTTCTCTATCCCCGCCAATTCTGACGCTCGGACACGCCGCTGTCCCGCTATGACCTCGTAGCCGTTTCCATCCTCCGCGGGCCGGGTGAGAATGGGCGCGGCCATGCCAAACTCTTTGATACTCTCCGATAGTTCCATAAGCTGTTCGTCCTCCACAAGATGAAACGGATTGCCCGGAAACGGGCGTAAATCCTCTATTTTCAGCACAGTTAATTCCTGTTTTTCCATCGTGCTTACCTCCCTCTCGGCCTGTCCCTGCCGGATTTTTGAAGCTCCGCCAGCACTTCGGGCGGTATCAGCTTCGCCAGCCGCTCCAACTGCTGGTTTGTGCGCTGCAACTCAAAAATGCGCTTATTGGCCTCCTGCACTTTCAATTCCTCCGCATAGCGCCCGTCCCGCAGATGGTCGGCGTACTGCTCCGACTGGCTAACCCGCTGCTTCAGGCTGTCAATATAATCACTCTGCTTTTGGATTTCCCGCGAAAACTTCTCCATATCAGGCAGCCACGCGGACAGCAGCGCCAGCGCCCTGTCCCGCTTTTTCCCTGCATTGAAAGCGTTAATATCGGACAGGGCTTTTACAATTTCGTCGTGCTGTTTATCCAGCCTGCCGCCCAGCTTAAAGAGCCATGTGGGGATGTGCTTGCGCTTGGTTATCATGGAGGACTCCCCGCGCTCCAACTCCGGCCACCTGGCTGACATATGGGCGTGATAGGCCGTCTGCCACTCCGACAGGCTCTTTTGATTGCCCAGCATGGTTTTGGCCGACAGCTTGCCCTCCTTTGTGATGGGGACAAAGCAAAGGTGCATATGGGGCGTTTTCTCGTCCATATGCACCACGGCGGAGATGATATTCTGTTTTCCGACACGCCCGGCCACAAAGCCCAGCGCCGCCGCAAAATAGGCCCTCTGCTCCGCCGGTGGTAGACTGTTCATAAACTCCGGGGATGCGGTGATGAGCGTTTCCACCAGCATCACGCTGTCCCGGCGCACCCGGCACCCCGCCGCTGCCGTCATGCGGTTGATCTCCTTTTTGTAGGTGTATCGGGGCGGGGCCACAAGATGATAATTCTCCCTGGAACGCTCCATGTCAATATCCGGGTTGCTTTTGTACGCTTCTTTCTTCCGCTCGTTGTGCCGCTCACAGGCCGCGACGGAACCGGCTTTGCGCTTCTGGAAGCGCAGTATCGCATAGGGCATGGTCATCCCTCCAATCGAAATGTGCGGGCAGACCGGGGGCGCGTCCGCCCGTCAGGTTGACAGCGGTGACGGCGGTGACGGTTATTTTGGGATGCCCCCCGCCGCTGTCACCCTGACGGGAGAACACCCCGGAAACGCATGGTGCAGGGGCGGGGCTTTCCTCTCGCCACGGCTCGGAAAGCGCCACCCCTGCGGCCGAAAAAATCTCCGATTTTTCCGGCTGCGTTTCCAGGGTGTAACACACTACACCTTGCAAGCAAGGCCGTGTGCCAGACGTTCCCTCTGGACTCCCTTTTTGCGGGGCTGCGCCCCGCGTGACCCTCCGGGTCACAGGACGGGGGTGACGGCTGTTTCCCACTTTGACGGCATCCCAAATCAGCCGTCACCGCTGTCAACACCGTCACTCCGCGAGAGGACGATGCGCCGCCCCGCCTTGGTGCGGCGGTACACATAGCAGACGTTGTTCTGGCGCAGGACGGTGGCGTGGTACTCGTTCAGCAGCTTTGTGATGACATTTGGGGCGGTGTCCACTTCTCCCATCTGTGTCAACAGCTCGGTGGCTGTCCCCGACCACTCCCGCCGCCCCTCCATAAAGGTCACCAGCCGAAAAAGGATAGGCGGCACCTCCGCCGCCGCAAGCTGTTCCTGGGATTTTCGCTCCACCAGCTCCCAACTGCAATCCCGAAAGCGCAGGGTGAACTCCTGATACTCGATGTCCCTGCCGATGGCGTAGAGGGCGGCGGTGTCGGACGCCCGGTGTTCCTTTTCCAGCACAAAGGTGGCGTCCGCGCTGCCGGTCAGCCCTGTCGTACCTGATACCCGGTTGAACACGTCGCTGTCCCCCTGCTTGCGGATGTGGTGGACGACCACCACCGCCAGGGCGTGTCTGTCCGCAAAATCCTTGAGCAGCGATATGTCCCCGTAGTCGTTTGCATAGGCGTTGTCCTTGGACGCGGTGCGTACCTTTTGCAAGGTGTCAATAACGATAAGCCGGGTGCCGGGGCGCTCCTTGAGATATTCCTCAAGCTGGCCCACCAACCCGTCCGTCAGCTTGCAGCTTGCCACGGCGAAGCGCAGACGCTCGCTGGCTTCATCGGCCAGCCGGAACAACCTGTCCTGGATGCGGTAAAAGGTGTCCTCCAAACACAGGTACAGCACGTCCCCCGGCGTGGTAGGCAGCTCCCACAGGGGCCTGCCCTCCGACACGCACAAGCACAGCTTCAGCATGAGCCAGCTTTTCCCGATCTTCTGCGCCCCGCAGAACAGGGTCAGGCCGGTGGGGATCAGGCCGTCCACCACGAAGCTGGGCTTTTCAAGCGGCTGGTAGAGCAGCGTATCTGCGTCCACGGTTTTCAGCTTCTTCATAGCGGCACCTCCCCCGGCGTTTTTTCCTGATATGAAACATAAGCGGTTTCCTCCTTTGAAAATTCACACCCCGCGTTGGCGGGATATGTAACGCAGACCGCCATACGGTTCCCCGCCCAACTCTGGCCGGGTTGTCTCTGCCGGCGCTGTGCGCTGATTGAGCAAAGGGCGCGCTCGTATCGTGGCACACTATCCTTTGCGGCAGGTATCTCTCTGACGGCTGCTATTCAGTTTTCAAAAGAGGAATGTAGTTCCACCTGTTACCTCACGAATAACCGGTTTTGAAAGTCTACTCCGCAAAATTTCCAGAGGATATAGAAAAAGCGCCTGCCCGTGGCCTAAAGGCCATAGGCAAGCGCCTGTTATCTGTTTATGTTCTCTAAAAAAGTTTTACATCCGCGCAAACCCCGCAAGACGAAAAAACAAAAGATACAAGAGCTCATTCAGAGCGCCAGCAAATCCGGGCTGAAGCCGGAGGAGATCGCCGAGCGTCTGGGTTTAGCTCAAACTGAGGAATGACAGAAAATGTGGGTAGGGCGCATGGCCTACCCACATTTTTTATAACAAAGCCACTGAAATAAAATGGGGACTACTCCTCAATCTTCACAATATCTACGGCTGATTCAAGAAGCAAATTGATGATGTCGTTTCGGGAACGGTTCGCGCTTTCCGCCAGAGCGTCCAACCGCTCGATCAGTTCATCCCTCATGCGGACAGATACGATCTTATGCCCATCGTCCCCTCTGCGAGCAGACTTCTTTTTGATTTTGATTTCCTCTGCCATACTGCCACCCCTTCTGATAGTTATAGTGTAGCTTGACAGAGATGATTTTAGTATATTATAATGATATAGTTTTACGAGACTATACTTTTATAGTCAAGCAAGAAGAAAGGAGAAACAGGTGGCGATTTCCAGCCTATACCCCCGCAAAACCATGCGCAACCGCAGACGGTTCATGATGGACCGCCTGGACTACGATCAAAAAGCGGAAAAAACCATCGACGGCGAGCTGGTGTCCTCCTATATGTGTCTGCCGGAGTCCGCCGCCGAGGAGTTTGAGGCCAGCAAAAAGCTCTATTTTCAGCTCACCGGGCGCAGACAGGACCCGGCCCATGACGTCCTCATGTACCGAATCATCCAGTCCTTCAAGCCCGGCGAGATCACCCCGGAGGAGGCCAACCGCATCGGTTACGAGCTGGCTATGAAGTTTACCGGGGGCCAGCATCAATTCGTGGTGTCCACCCATGTGGACAAGGCCCACATCCACACCCACATTGAGTTTAACAGCACCAACCTTAACTGTGACGGCAAATTTCGGGATGTAAAACGGTCCGCGTTGCGCGTCCTGCGGAAGCTCAATGATGAGCTGTGCAGGTCGCACGGCCTCTCAGTCATTGAGAATCCGAAGCCCAGCGCAAAAAAGCAGAAAGAGATGGCGGCGGCTCAGTATGGCTCCAGCCATAAGGAGCAGTTACGCCAGACCATTAACCGGGTGCTTCCCAACAGCCGGGACTACGAGGATTTCCTGGCAAAAATGCGGGTCGAAGGCTATGAGGTCAAGGAGGGGAAAACGCTGTCCTTCCGCGCCCCCGGCTGGGACCGTTTCACCCGCTCTGATAAGCTGGGAGCCGACTATACCAGGGAAGCCCTGCGGGAGCGTTTCGCCGTCCGGGGCGGGGGGCCTGCCGGGGCAAAGAAACCTTTCCAGCGGGATGGCCGGAAGGTCAACCTGCTCATCGACATTCAAGCGAAGATGGCTGCTGGGAAGGGTGCCGGGTATGAGCATTGGGCGAAGATATTTAATCTGAAAGAGGCCGCTAAGACGCTGAATTTTCTGGTTAACAATGGCCTGACTGATTATGACGAGCTGGCGGCGCGGGCGGCACAGGCCGGGAACAGGTTCGATGCCGCTTCCCGCCGCATCAAACAGTTGGAGGCGCGGATGGCCGAGATCGCCCAGTTAAAGACCCATATCATCAATTACTCCAAGACACGGGAGATTTACGCCGCCTATAAAAGGTCCCGACACAGAAAGGAGTTTCTGGCGGAGCATGGGGCCGAGATCGCCCAGCATGAGGCAGCGAAAAGAGCCTTTGACGTCCTGGGCGGCAGACCCATCCCCAAGGTGGCCCAGCTTTCCCAGGAGTACACCGAGCTGCTGGCGAAGAAGCAGCGGGAATACGAGGAGTACCGAGCGGCGCGTCAGGACATGATCGCTTATCAGACGGCGAAGCAGAATGTAGATAAAATCCTCGGCCTGGAGCTGGAGGAGCAAGAGCAGAATAGAGAACAGAAGCCGGAGCGGTGACGAAAGGGCCACCCCTTCAACCTTTGAAGGAGTGGCCCTAATTTTTTTGTATCTGACTGTCTGGAATATATTCTGCAATATCCTGGAGAGGGCAGTCCAGAATCGCACAAAGTTTGTTGAGCGTATGGGTTGAAACCGGCATATTTGATTGCAGCCGCTGGACGGTGGCATGGCTCATTCCATGCTTAAATCGCAATGTGTAAGTTGTCACTTTCTGATCGGCCATTGTTCTCCACAACGGTTCATAGACAATCATAGGCCCGCCCCCTTTACAGACATTATTATGGCTGATATAATGGCCATATTATATGGCTATTATTTAGCCATATTGAAAGAGGCGGCAGAATTGCTTCCGCAAACAGGGAAAAGAAAGTGACTGGATGAAATATTATCAAGAAGGCGATGAATCATGCTGACAAAATGCTGTGCATTTACCGGGCACCGCCCCAGTAAATTCCCATGGCGATATGACGAAACGGACAGCCGCTGTGTGGCGCTGAAAGAGGAACTGACCGGGCAGATATCAAAACTGGCGGAGGCCGGTGTAACGGATTTTTTCAGCGGCATGGCGGAAGGAACCGACACCTACTGTGCGCAGATCGTTCTTGACCTGCGCAGAAAAAATCCCGCGCTGAACCTCCACTGTGTTCTGCCCTGCGAGGGACAGGCGGACAGATGGAGCGCTTCAGCGCGGGAGCGGTATCACATGATTGTGGCGCAGGCTGATTTTGTGGACTATGTGAGCCGGAAATACTATGATGGCTGTATGCTGGCGCGTAACCGGCGTTTGGTGGATCAGGCCGGAATCCTGCTGGCGGTGTATAATGGTGAGCGGCGCGGAGGAACGGCGGCGACTGTGCGCTACGCACGGAAGGCGGGGCGGGAGATCATCATGATCGACCCGTTCACTCAGACGCTTGCTCAACAGTAAAAATTTGAAACCGATAAAACAAGGGGGAAATGGATCATGGCTGCAAATCTGCCGCCCGAAATTGGCAAGGTATTGGAGGGGCTGTTCAAAAAAGGGTCGCTGTCAGAAAACGGTGACTGGATCGCGGAATATGTGGATTTCATCGAAACTGAAGCCCACGGTATTCCGGTCCAGCGTGTGAACATCAAGGATGAAGATATGGCGGGTCTTTTGAGCAAGGCTGTTGGGCAATATTCCACCCTTCAGACGGGGCCGCTGGGCGACTATGACGATCTGGAAAATGTCTGCGCCTGTTTGACCGAGGAGCTGGACCGCTACCTGTCTCCTTACAAGGGGAAAACGCTGCTGGTCTGCGGAATAGGGAACCGGGATTTCCCGGCTGGTTCCATCGGGCCAGAAACCGCAAAAAGGATTTTTACCCATGCTCCAATGAAGTCCGCATTTGAAAAACTGACGGTGCTGGCTCCGGGTGTGAGCGGCAAAACGAATATCAGCGGAAGCACCCTGATCGCCAGCGTGTCATCCGCAGTAGACGCAGCCTGTGTGCTGCTGGTCGATTCCACAAATTGCACGGAGTATTCCCGGCTCTGCCGCAGTATACAGTTAACGGACGCTGGAATACGGATTTATTACAGCGGGGAGGAATTATCGCAGACTACGATTGGTGTGCCGGTCATTTCCATTGGAATCCCGGCTGTGATCTCTGTCAAGGACTTAGCGCCGGAGATGAAGGCATCCGATCAGGATTTTTTAACTGTGTCAAACATTCAAGCCGTGGTAAGAAGGGCCTCGCTGATGATCGCCTGCGCAATTATGCGGGTGGCCTATCCAGAACTGGATCACAGCGCCAGCATGATGATCGCGGACTATTCGCTGCTGTAAACCAAGTCTGTATGCCCGCTTTATATATCCCGTGCGGAGGTGCGGGAAGAAGCGACCAACGGGAGCGGAAAAGCCACGCCGTCAGGCGTGTTCGACTGGACGCGGAGCGGCCAGTCCGGGGCTTGGGGGAACCCCAACAAGCGCAGGGGGATATCGAAAACGATATCCCCCTGCCCTGCTTGCAGATGTTATCAGAAATTTGTTTTATTGAAAATATATCAGGAAAGTGCTGAAATCACGGGGCAAAGGCAGAAGAGATTTTGATGAGAGTGCGAGATCTATCTCTCCCATACTTTAAACAACATACTTTATCCTAAATTCGCAGTAAACCCAACATAGGTTATGGAAAAATCATTGTGTACGAAGAAATCACATTTTTTCCTGCAGCTATTGAATACTTGACGGCTGGAATAGAGGTGCGTGGATAAAGCAAATTGGTGTTTGGAGATGCCTTAATAATAAGCCCGGGTCCTCCGCCCACTTCGCAACCACCTGAATCCGTTAGAATATTGGCGCAATTATTGTTAAAGTCTTCTCTGTAACCCGGAGCATCCCGCGAGATAGCAAATCCGCAGGCATAGGCTGTACACGCCACGTTGCTTGTGATTGTGTGCTCAAGATTATAACCTTTATTGTCCTCCACGGTAAGTGTTGACACCACATTAATTCCTTCAAATGGCGACCAATGGCTTACAATTTTATTTTCTGTTACTTCTGATGTGCTGACTCCTCTGCCAAAGAAGAAGCCGCCAATTTCAAATACAAGGTCATTGTCTGGAGCCATGTTTTCAAGGCAATCATCTGCTTTGCGAACAGAAAATCCGAATCTACTGCTGTATGCGAATTTTCCGTATCTTTCTTCCAAATGGCCTATGATAGAAAGGGGAGCTTTCAGGCCGGAGGGATACATGATTGCGTTGCCATTTCTGTGTGTGAGAATCATATTGGCTTTTGGCAATTGCTTTACGGGCTCTACCGACGGATAGGGTGCTGCTGCGGCTTTCCAATATGGATGGTTGTCATCAAGTGCAAGCAATAGAAATGCTTTCAGTGCCCATAGCGGGGACCCCGGTGCATTATACGATTCAGCCATAATAAGATTAGGATAATAGTATCCAATTGTTAAAATGCCAGAAAAGTCTTGCATATGGCTGTGCCACCACATATCAAGATTGCGGTCAATGATTCCTTTCATGACTGATAAATCCAGCGGTTCAACACCCGCATATATGCAGGCGCTGTAGAAAGCAACTTGAGCAAACCGATATGTCATGCTACGACCGTAGGGTATACCACTCCCGGATTCATCAAACCAGTACAGGAACTGTTTCCCGAAAAGCTCTGCTCTTTCTCTGAACAGCTTAGAATTTACAGGATCTTCTTCGCTCATAAAGACAGAATAAATCAACCCGTAGAAATGCAATGCAAATGCAACATAATAGTCATATCTACCTGTAGGGCCATCTTGATACCAGCCGTCCCCAACATAGTAGCTGTTGATTTCTTTAAGGTTTTCATTGACAATCTCTTGGTTGTATTCTGGCCGTCCAAGTTTCTTAAAAGCAACATTTATAAGAATAGGGAAAAATTTCCAGTTGCTGGAGTGAACTTCGGTTATATTACCTTGGTTAAGCCAAGCGGCAAGATTTGACTTCGCCTCGGAGGACAACGGATTCCAAAGCTTTTCTGGTGCTATTATCAGTCCAAAAGCTATCGCAGCCATTTCCACCAGCTCTTGCTGATAGGGCGCAACCGTCCCCCAATACTCAGGGTCTTTTGGGTTTGTACCATGTGTAAATCCATTTTGATAGATTTCTTCAAACTCTTTGCTTGTGCCACCACCACAGTAATAAGGTGCGAGTCCCCACAGCACGCGTGCAAACCCTTCAATTTGTGCAACAGTCGGAGAATATGTTGCACCGGTGTAACCAAGTATCAGTCTGGCCCGGCCCGTACTGTAATGTGGCACCAAAGGATTAAGGACCTCAAACAGTTTTTCTTGATAATCTTGCTTTGACTGTAAAAACATACAAAACAACTCCTTTACTACAGTCCCTGACATTATGTCTCAACACTGCTTCTATTCTTTTTTGTGTGATTCATTTATCACCTTCCCCATAGTTTCCCTTTCAAATTAAATATATCACAAGTGCCTGATTTGGTCAAATCGTTGAAATGTTGATAAAATTTATCGCCCTATTTG
>ERZ808042.562-NODE-562-length-19425-cov-9.309024_pt1 | contig 19425 bp, 20 predicted proteins | sample MGYA00380193_ERZ808042 | MGnify/ENA primary metagenome ERZ808042 (study PRJEB31490, sample SAMN06133401) | mouse gut metagenome | isolation source: M1_2 | host: mice | place: China: Chengdu | collected 2015-05 ...
TATCACTACGCTTTTTCTGTTGCTTTTCTCTGAATTTTTCTTTCAATCACTCCTTGACTTCATACCACTGGACTTATATCGTTTCTGGAGGAAAAACTCCAACGATTTTATATAATATCACGATTTTGGCCGGTTGTAAATATAATTTTACGAATTAGCACAACAAAGTGGGGGCCAAAATCAGCCGCGCCCGCTAGCCCTCGTCGTCCAGCTTCAATACCGCCATGAACGCTTCCGTGGGCATCTGCACCGTGCCCAGAGAGCGCATCTTCTTTTTGCCCTCCTTCTGCTTCTCCAGCAGCTTCTTCTTCCGGGTGATGTCGCCGCCGTAGCATTTGGCCAGCACGTCCTTGCGCAGGGCCTTCAGCGTCTCCCGGGCGATCACCTTGCCGCCGATGGCGGCCTGGATGGGCACCTCGAACATCTGGCGGGGGATGTTCTCCTTCAGCTTCTCGCAAATGCGCCTGGCCCGCTTATACGCCTTTTCCCGGTGGGCGATGAAGGACAGCGCGTCCACCTGGTCGCCGTTGAGCAGCAAATCCACCTTCACCAGGTCGGAGGGACGGTACTCGTCCAGCTCGTAGTCTAGGGAGGCGTAACCCCTGGTCTTGGCCTTCAGGGTGTCGAAAAAGTCGTAGATGATCTCGTTGAGGGGCATGAGGTAGCGGATCTCCACCAGGTTGGTGTCCAGATACTGCATGTCCTTGTACTCCCCCCGGCGGTCCTGGCACAGGGGCATGATATTGCCCACATAGTCCGGAGGGGAGATGATGGACACCGCGGCGTAGGGCTCCATGGCCTCCTTGATGGAGCCGGGATCGGGATAGTTGTGGGGGTTATCCACCCGCACTACAGTCCCGTCGGTTTTCGTTACCTCATAAATTACCGACGGTAATGTGGTGATGAGGTCCAGGTCGAACTCCCGCTCCAGCCGCTCTTGGATGATCTCCATGTGGAGCATCCCCAGGAAGCCGCAGCGGAACCCGAAGCCCAGGGCGATGGAGGACTCCGGCTCGAAGGACAGCGACGCGTCGTTGAGCTGGAGCTTCTCCAGGGCGTCCCGCAGGTCGGGGTACTTGGAGCCGTCCTCGGTATACACGCCGCAGTACACCATGGCCTGGGCGGGGCGGTAGCCGGGCAGGGGCTCGGCTGTGGGCCGGGCGGCCTCGGTGATGGTGTCGCCCACCCGGGTGTCCTTCACCGTCTTGATGGAGGCGGTGAACCAGCCCACCTCGCCGGCGGACAGCTCTTTCGCGGACTCCATGCCCAGGGGGCGCAGATAACCGCAGTCCAGCACCGTGTACTGGGCGCCGGAGGCCATCAGCTTCACCTGCATCCCCGGACGGATGGTGCCCTCCATGACGCGGAAGTAGACGATCACCCCCAGATAGGGGTCGTACTGGCTGTCGAAAATGAGGGCCTTCAGGGGGGCGGCGGGGTCACCGGAGGGGGCGGGGACGTTGCGCACGATATCCTCCAGCACCGCCGGGATGTTGATGCCCTGCTTGGCGGAGATCTCCGGTGCGTCCAGGGCGGGCAGGCCGATGATGTCCTCGATCTCGCGCTTCACCCGCTGGGGGTCGGCGGCGGGCAGGTCGATCTTGTTGAGCACCGGGCGGATTTCCAGGTCGTGGTCCAGGGCCAGATAGGTGTTGGCCAGGGTCTGGGCCTCCACTCCCTGGGCGGCATCCACCACCAGCACCGCCCCCTCGCAGGCCGCCAGGGACCGGCTCACCTCGTAGTTGAAGTCCACGTGGCCCGGCGTGTCGATGAGGTTGAGGCAGTAGGTCTGGCCGTCCTGGGCCTTGTAGTCCATGCGGACGGCCCGGGCCTTGATGGTGATGCCCCGCTCCCGCTCCAGCTCCATGTTGTCCAGCAGCTGGGACTCCATCTGCCGCTGCTCCACCGCGCCGCAAATCTCGATCATTCGGTCGGACAGGGTGGATTTTCCGTGGTCTATATGGGCAATGATGGAAAAATTCCTGATTTTAGATTGATCTGTCATAGCCAAACCCTCCGTAGGGAAATTCGCTCCCGCCGCGCCCCTCAGCCCTCCAGCTGAGCAAGTGACTCCATCGTCTGCCGATAGAAGTCAAACAGCAGCTCAAAGTCGTAGGCGCTGATGTAGTCCCGCAGCTTCTTCAGCCCCTGGGCGCAGCTTTCCGGGGTGAAGCGCCACTGGCCCTCCATGAGCATCTGGGCCACCCAGGAGGTGACGGTGGCGGAGCAGTGGATGTGATCGGTGTAATAGCCCAGCTCGGTGACATACTCCAGGGCGTGGAGGAAGCAGTGGACCGCCGCGTTGTCGTGCTCCATCATCCGCAGGGAGGCGTACTCCACCGCCTCCAGCACCGCGTCCGTCTTGCCCTGCTGGCACATTTTGTCCCAAAACAGCAGGCTGTAGGGGGGGAACCACACCACAAACCGGGTGTTGGGGTGGTCCTCCATCCAGCCGCACACCACGTCCATATTCTTCCTTGCCGTCTCCAAAAAGGCGTCCTCGGGCAGCACCACGCCGCTGGCCTCCGGCCTGACGTAGCCCCGCATGGCCGCCCACCAGCTGAACTCAAAATTGTTCTCCCACACGTAGGCGTCGTCCAGGGGCACCTTTTCCTCCTCCCCCAGGATCAGGGACTTGGCCGCTAGCGCCACGCTCTCCCCGTTGAGGTAAAACTCCAGGTCGTCCAGGGGGTTGTCATTATACAGGTACTCCGGCAGCTCGGACACCTGCTCCTCCCGGACCAGCACCGTGGGGTCCAGGCAGAAGTACACCGTGTCCAGCTCCCCGTGGGTGCGGAAGGCCAGGTTCAGGGCCGTGTCGAACTCGCTGAGCCGCCCGTCCGGAAAGGTGATCTTCAGCGTCCGCTTCCCCGTGCCCTGGGTGAACCAGGAGGCCCGGAAGTTGGCCACCGACGAGGTGCCCATCACCACGCTCTCATAGTCCTGGCGGCGGATCAGCCCCGCCATCTCATACCGCTCATTGACAAACAGGGCCTTTTCCCCCTCCTCCAGCTTTCCCGCCGTGAGCAGGGGGTCCGCCCAAGCCACCAGCGCCGCGCAGGCCGCCAGCGCCAGCAGGGCGCAGGAGACCGCCGCGATGAAAAAGGTCCTTGGTCTCACCCTCGCGCCCCCTCAAAAATTGGCATAAATAAACGTATCCACCCCGGAGAACAGCAGCAGCGACCCCGCCAGGCACGCCGCCGTCAGCGCCAGCCTCCAGCCGGTGGGGCGGAAGCTCCGGGCCTGGGCCACCGGATTGGGGCAGGCCAGCAGCGCCATCCCCGCCGGGAGCAGCAGCAGCGGCACCCAGTACATCAGCCCCGCCCCCGCCCGGTCCACCATGCACTGGACCAGCCCCAGGGCCTCCCGCAGCACCTTCATCAGCAGCGTGGACACAAGCTCCACCGAGGGCAGCGCCCACCCCCCCTGGAACAGCCTGCTCAGCAGCGTGAGCGCCTGGTCCACGCTGTCCGCCCGGAAAAACACCAGGCTCAGCGAGAAAAACAGGAAGGTGCCCGCCCAGGCCAGGGGCGCCGGCAGGCGGACCCTGCCCCGGCACAGCCGCTCCAGGCACTGCTCTACCCCCTGAAGGGCGCCCCAGATGAGAAAGCCCCAGCCCGCCCCGTGCCACAGCCCGGACAGCAAAAACACCAGCATGACGTTCCGGCAGGCCACGGCGTTCCCCCGGCGGCTCCCGCCCAGGGGGAAGTACACGCACCGCCGGAACACCCGGGACAGGGTGATGTGCCACCGGCCCCACAGCTCCCCCACGGACCTGGCCCGCAAGGGGCTGTCGAAGTTCACCGGCAGGGTGATCCCCATCATTCTGCCCATCCCCCAGGCCATGTCGCAGTAGCCGGAGAAGTCGAAATAGAGCTGTAAGGTGTAGCCCAGGATGGTCACCAGCGCGTCCGCCGGGGCCAGCTCCCCCGCGTTGGCGTAGCCGAAATTGACCCCGTTGGCAAACACCCCCGCCACCAGCACCTTTTTGGCCAGCCCCAGGGCAAAGCAATACAGCCCCGCCCCCAGATCCTCCCAGGAGAAAGGATCGGGCCGGCGCAGCTGGGGGGCCAGCTCGTCCACCCGGGTAATGGGCCCGCAGGTGGCGGTGGCGAAAAAGGTGAGGCAGCAGGCGTAGTCCAGAGGGGAGACGTCCTCCTTTACCTCCCCATCATAGCAGTCCCGCAGCCACAAAATCTGCTGGAAGGTGACGAAGGACAGCCCCAGGGGCGCCAGCCAGGCAGGCGGGGTGAACAGCCCCTCCAGGGGCGTCAGGGACAGCGCGAAGCCGGTGTACTTGAAAAACGCCAGCACCGCCAGCAGCCCCACCACCCCCGCCCAAAGCAGGGGCTTTCCCCTGGAGCGGTCCCGGCGTATGCCCAGGCCCAGCCAATAGCTGGCCGCCCCCTCCGCCCCCAGCACCAGCAGGGACAGGGGGGACGCCCAGCCGCAGAACACCACCCCGGCGCACAGCAGGAACACCCGGGCGGCCCGGTTTCCCAGCCGCCCGCCCAGGACCCGCCACAAAACCAGGGTCAAAGGCAGATAGGCCAGTACGAACAGATGGCTTTGTACGTTCATGGGATCTCCTCGGTTTCCGGGCGGACGGCCTTATCTGGTATTTTCTAAGTGGCTCGCCATCTCCCCGTTGAGCCGCTCGCCGCAGGTGTGCACAATCTGGAGCAGGGACTGGTACGTCCCCGGATAGGCCGCCTTCATGGCGTCGTTGTCCAGGGGCGGGAACTGCACCCCCTTGCCGGGGTTGGCCAGGGCGTCCACAAACTCCGCCTCGCTCATGAGCATGTCCGCCCGGGGTAGCCCCGCCAGGAACCACTCCTGGGGGATGTTGAAGAAGTCGTCGTTCTCGTTGCCGCTGGCCCGGTGGATGTGGCGGAAGAGGATATACACCGTGCCGGACAGGTAATTTGCCGCCGCCCGGATGGCTTTTTTATTGCCCACCTTGCTGAGGATGTCGAACAGTAGGCCCACGGAGTTCACCACCAGCTTTTTGGACAGGGTGGCCAGCACGGACCCCCGCATCACGTTGTCCCGCTCGTCGGACACGTCGTAGAGGGTGTCCGCGTCCAAAATGGTGGTGCCGTCCCGGCTGAGGGTGCGCCCCAGCAGGAAGTCGGCGGATACGTTGTAAAAGTCGCAGGCCTTCACCACGAACACCAGGCCCGGCTCCCGGGCCCCGTTTTCATAGTGGGAGAGCAGCGCCTGGGAGATCCCCAGGGTCTTGGCGGCCTGCCGTTGAGAGATACCCTTCTCCTGCCGCAGCAGGGAGAGGGTTCGCGCAAAATCGGGATTGGTCATCCTGATCTTCCCCTTTCCTAGTGTAGGCTTTGCATTAGGAAAAGGCTGTTGGGACCACGGACACACGAACACACGGACGTTTCGGACGCACGGGCTCACGGACCTGTGGGGGCGCTCCAAGGGCGCACAGAAATCCCTTCAGCATTTCCTGCGGGCGCGGGCGCGCCGGCCCGTCCCGCAACACAGTAAGTATAGTATAGCGGGGACAATACCGTTTGTAAAGAGCGGATTATCAGGGAATGTCAAAGAAAATCGGCGGGAATTTTTTGTGATTTTCACCAGATACCACTTGAAAAAACGCCCTGTTGGTGATAGATTAAATACCAGCGTTGGGAAACAGGGCCGGCATTGGGCAGGATTGGCAGAAAACCGCCCCGCCGCTCCCTAAAAAATGAACAAACGGAGGAAATAATTCATGTTCAGACTGATGATCCAGAAGCTGAAGAAGAACCCCAAGAAGATCGTGTTCACCGAGGGGGAGGACCCCCGTATCCTGGAGGCCGCCGCCCGGCTGCTCTCCGGCACCTTCCTCACCCCCATTCTGATTGGCGACCCGGAGAAGATCTACAAGGTGGCGGACGACGAGTGCCTCAACGTCAAGGGCGTCACCATCCTCCAGCCCCACACCTATGAGAAGATGGACGAGATGGTGGCTAAGATGGTGGAGCTGCGCAAGGGCAAAATGACCCCCGAGCAGTGCCGGGAGGCCCTCCAGCAGGGCAACTACTTCGGCACCATGCTGGTGGCCATGAAGGAGGCCGACTGCCTGCTGGGCGGCGCCACCTACTCCACCGCGGACACCGTGCGCCCCGCCCTCCAGCTCATCAAGACCAAGCCGGGCAACAAGATTGTGTCCTCCTGCTTCATCCTGGTGCGGCCCTTCGCCACCGGCGGCAACCAGGTGCTGGCCATGGGTGACTGCGCCATCAACATCGACCCCACCGAGGACGACCTGGTGGAGATCACCCAGGAGGTGGCCGCCTGCGCCCGCCGGTTCGGCGCCGAGCCAAAGGTCGCCATGCTCAGCTACTCCACCATGGGCTCAGGCAAGGGCCCCATGGTGGACAAGATGCGCAACGCCTGCAAGAAGCTCCAGGCCATGGACCTGGACTTCCCCGTGGACGGCGAGTTCCAGTTCGACGCCGCCGTGTCCCCCACCGTCGGCCATCTGAAGGCCCCCAAGTCCAGCGTGGCCGGCCGGGCCAACACCTTCATCTTCCCCGACATCTCCTCGGGCAACATCGGCTACAAGATCGCCCAGCGCATGGGCAACTTCGACGCCTACGGCCCCATCCTGCTGGGCCTGAACGCCCCCATCAACGACCTGTCCCGGGGCTGCAACGCCCTGGAGGTCTACTCCATGTCCATCATCACCGCCGCCCTCGCCGACTGATTCGGGACAAGCTCCATATCCCCTCGCTTCCGCCTCCGGCGAAAGTTCGCTCATTGCGCTGTCCCTCATCTCCCCACGAAACCCGCCCGCTGCGCGGGTTGGGCTTTCGCGGGGGCCCCGTTTTGGACAAGCTTCATATCCCCACAAAACACCCTCTGCTGTCGGCAGAGGGTGTTTTTTACCTCAGCCTCTCCGAGGCCGCCCGGAGGACGCCCATCAGTGTGCTCAGGTCCCTTCCGTCCGGGTCCCGGACCGGATTGTACTCCACGCACTCAAAGGAGACCGTCCGTCCCGTGTCCAGCACAGCGGACAAAATCCGTTTCACCTCCGCCGCCGTCAGCCCCTCCGGGATGTTGTAGCCGGTGGCGGTGAACTCCGAGGGGTCCAGCACGTCCACGTCAAAGCTGATGTACACCTGTTTCCCCTCCAGCGCGAGCAGGATGTCCGCCAAAACCGCCTCCAGCCCCCGCTCCCGGACCTTCTGGGCGGTGTGCAGATGGGCCCCCACCCGCTCCACGATGCCGTACTCCGGCGGGTCGATGCTCCTGGCCCCGATGAAGTGGAGGTTCTCCCCCAGCAGGTTCACCTTGTTTTTCCCCACGGTGAGCTCGTCGCGGCACAGCCCGCAGGCGGCGGCCAGGTCCATGCCGTGGATGCAGCCGCTCTCCGAGGTCCGCTCCGTGTTGATGTCGGTGTGGGCGTCCACATACACCACCGCCAGGTTTTCCGGCCCATAGAACTCCCCCAGCGCCGCCAGGGTGCCCATGGCGCAGGAGTGGTCCCCGCCGATGACGATGGGGTACTCCCCCCACCCCAGGGCGTCCAGCACGTTGGCGCGCAGCCGGCGGCACACCTCCATCACCGTGTCCAGGTGGCGCAGGCCCTGGGGCCAGCGGGGGCAGGGGGCCAGCTTGTCCATGGGCAGCAGCCGGGCTTCCCCGAACAGGCCGGGCAGTCCCGCCCCCACCAGGGCGTCAAAGGCCCCTTCTGTCCCCCGGGTGGGGGAGCCGCAGGAGATCGCCGCCTCCACCAGGGCAAATGAACGCTCCATCGCGTCCCTTCCTTTCCCATGAAAAAACCGCCTGCCTCCAAGCAGACGGTTTTTGTCAGTCGCTCTTTACGCCAGCTTATTCAGCTTCAGGGTCATGGCGCTCTTCTTGTTGGCAGCGTTGTTGCTGTGCAGCAGACCCTTGGCGGCGGCCTGGTCCACAGCCTTGACGGCCACCTTATATGCGGCATCGGCCTCGCTGCGGTTGCCGCCGGCCACCGCGGCCTCAAACTTCTTCAGGTGGGTCTTGAGGGCGGACTTCTGCGCCTTGTTCTGGGCGGCCTTGGTGGCGTTGACCAAAACGCGCTTCTTGGCAGACTTGATATTGGGCAAACCAAACACCTCCTCCGATTTTTTTGATTTTCCGGTTGCGGTTTCCCGTCGCAGATATGTATTCTAACATTAAAGAAGAAAAATTGCAACACCTTTTTTCATTTTTTCGCATAGAAACTTTCCCGCGGCAGAAAATAGGAGCAATTGGCTTCATACGCCACAACATCTGGTGTCAAAGGAGGAGTTCTGAAATGGCCCAGCGCCGCACCGACCTGGCCGTGGAGGCCCATCAGCTCTGGCGGGAGGGGGCGGGGGACGCCGCCTCCCTCCCCGGCGTCCGCGCCCAGGAGGAGGACCGGGAGGGGTTCCCCGTCACCACCGTCACCATCTCCAGCCAGGAGGGCGCCCGGGCCCTGGGCAAGCCCCAGGGCACCTATATCACCATCGAGCTGGACGGCCTGCTCCGCCGGGAGGAGGATGCCTTCCAGCGGGCGGCCCAGGCGGTGGCGGACACCCTGCGCCCCCTGCTCCCCTCCTCCGGCCCCGCCCTGGTGGTGGGGCTGGGCAACCGGGCGGTGACCCCCGACCTCATCGGGCCCCTGGCGGTGGACCACCTGCTGGTCACCCGCCACCTGGTGGAGCAGGTGCCCGAGCACTTTGGGGACCTGCGCCCGGTGGCCGCCGCCGCCCCCGGTGTGCTGGCCTCCACCGGCATGGAGAGCAGCCTGGTGGCCCAGGCCCTGGCCCAGCGGCTGCGCCCCGCCTGCGTCATCGCGGTGGACGCCCTGGCCTCCCGGTCCCTGGACCGGCTGTGCCGGACGGTCCAGCTCTCCACCGCGGGGGTGGTGCCCGGTTCCGGCGTGGGCAACCACCGCTCCGCCTTGGATGAGGAGAGCTTAGGCGTCCCGGTGTTCACGGTGGGCGTGCCCACGGTGGTGGACGGGGCCACCCTGGCTCTGGACCTATTGGAGCGGGCGGGGAAGCCCAGTCCGGACCGCGCGGACCTGCCCGGCGGCGCGGACTTTTTCGTCACTCCCCGGGAGGTGGACCAGCGGGTGGCTGACCTGGGCAAGGTACTGGGCTACGCGGTGAGCATGGCGCTGAACCCGTCGCTGTCTGTGGACGATTTGACGATGCTGCTGGAGTAGGTCCCCCGCCGGGGGACGGCCTCCGGCGGGTCACTTTCTCTCACGCGAAAGAAAGTGACCAAAGAGCGCGCATAGGGGGTATCCCCCTATGTACCCCCTTTCCCCGCCCAAACGCGGGCAATCACATCCGGCTATTGCGTCCTTGCGAACAGGGCTCACTTCGATTTCCGGCCCACACCGGGCCTGCGCCGGCTGTGTACTGATCGTAGGCACACCCCTGTCAGCGCCTGACAGAGCGGCATATCCGCCCAAAGCACGCCACAAGCCCGCTATCCGCCGTGGTTCAACATTATTTTCGGTTGTCATCCCTTCCCGTTTCTGGTATAATTGGCAAGCAATCGACAGGAGGGGAAAACCGTGAAACAAAAGCTGGACAAGCTGCTGCGCGCCCATCCGCCCATCCGCTTTGTGGTGGACGTGGTGGACGTGTACTTCTCCAAGCGGGTCAGCCGGGCCGCCGCCGAGCTGGCCTATTTCCTCATCCTCACCTTTTTCCCCATTATGATCTGCATCTCCGCCTTCGTCAACGAGCTGCGCCTGGATTTGAATTCCCTGGTGGACCACGCCGATCCCTTCCTGCCCCAGGGGGTGCTGATCCTGTTCCGGGATTACCTCACCTATATCGACACCAACCAATCCTCCGCCATGCTGCTGTCCGGCGCCTTCCTCACGGTGCTCTTCGCCTCCGCCGCCGTCCGGGGGCTGATGAACATCATGGGGGAGCTGTACGGCCGGACCACCTTCCGGGGGCTGGGCCAACTGGTGGCCAGCGTCCTCTTTTCCCTTCTCCTGCTGGCCACCATCTACCTGTCCCTGGCGGTGGTGGTCACCGGCAACTGGTTTTTCCACCTGCTGGGCCAGGTGCTCCGGCTGGAGGACCTGGTGGAGCGCTTCGGCACCTGGCAGTGGGTGAAATACCTGCTGCTGCTGGGCATGGTGTTCCTGTTCATCCTGCTGCTCTACCGCTTCGCCGCGCCTCTGAGCAAGCCCCGTCCCCCGGTGGTCCCCGGGGCGCTGGCGGCCGCCGCCGCCCTGGCCGTGGCCTCCATGGTCTTTTCCCTGCTCATGGGCAACTCTACCCGGTACTCCCTCATCTACGGCTCGCTGGCGTCGGTGATCCTGCTGCTGGTGTGGCTGTATCTGTGCGGCAACATCCTCATCATGGGCAACGTGCTCAACTATGTGCTGTTTGTCCACCGCCGGGAAGCGCGAGGATAGGCACATAGGCCCGGATGGACCGCAGTGAGGGGCAAAACCCAAGCGGGCGGAGCCCGCCGGATTTGCCCCGAGTCGGAGGGAAGCCGGGCCGTATATGTGCCCAATCCGAGCGTGACAGGAAGCGCGACGATAGCCGCGCATAAAATCCCGCCTCCCGTACACACTATCCTCTGGCGTACATATGGAGAGGGAGGCGGACGCCATGTGGCAGATCGGGGTCTGGGAGCGGGACGAGGGGCTGGCGGAGCGGGTGAGCGCCCTCACCCAGGGCTTGTCCGCCCTGGTGCGGGCCTGCCGCCACCCGGCGCTGCTGGCGGGCACCCCGCTGGACCTGCTGGTGGTGTCCCCCGGGGCCGCCGGCTGGGCGGGGGCGGGCACCCTCAACTGCCGCACCGCCCTGCTCCCCGGGGGCCGGTCCGCCCTCACCCGGCTGCTCCCCGCCGGGACGGTGCTCAGCTACGGCGCGTCCAGCCGGAACACCCTCACCCTGTCCAGCCTGGACGAGGGCCGGGCCTCGGTGGCGGTCCAGCGGGAGTTTGTCTCCCTGGACGGCCGGGCGGTGGAGCGCCAGGAGCTGATCCTCCCCTGCGACGGCTGCTCCCCCGACCTTCTGCTGGCCCAGGCGGGGGCGGCGCTGCTGCTGGGGCGGCTGCCGGCGGAAACATAGACACGCGAAAGCGCCCCCGCTACCGCGGGGGCGCTTTCGCGTCACAGCGGGCCCGGCGGGCCGCTGGGTCTCGGGGCGTCAGGTGTCTCAAACGCGCCGGGAAACGGGGAGGCTAACAGAGGAACACGACCACCAGGAGCAGCCACAGCAGGAGCGTGAGGGCGGCGATGTCGCCGGCTGGGTCGTCCGCCTCACGCAGGTCATCGCCGCAGACAGGGCACCGGGTTTCCTGGGTGTCGAAATCCTTATCGCAGTTGTCGCAGTGCCTCATCATTGTCCACCTCAAACATCCTTCGACCCGTAAAAGTGCCGGGACAGCAGGAAGGACAACGCCAGCAGGACCAGCCCCGCCAGGGCCGCGGCGGCGGGAACGATGGTTGCCTGTCCCAGGGTGGGCTCGGCGAGCTCCAGGGACTTGAGCCATTCCAGCCCGCCCAGGGGGAACAGAACCGCGGCAATCAGCAGAACAATCCCGCCCATAATGCAAAAGAACATCATCCGGGCCCGCTCCGGGCCGAATTTGTACAGGAAGGGCAGCATGATGGCGTTGACCAGCACGGACATCAGCCCCATCACCGAGCAGCTCACCATGAACTCCACGGGCTCCTCCACCCGCCCCATAGCGTACAGCGCCGCACCCAGAACGGCGGTCAGGGCCACGCTGAATATGCACAGCAGCAGCACGCACAGATACCGGGCGGCCACGGTTTTGGTGCGGCCCACAGGCAGAGCCAGACCGTAGGTGTCCCACTGGCACTGCTTGTCGTAGGCAAAGACGTTCATGGGAAGCATCATCACAGTGACCACGCTCAGCACACCCAGGATGTCCGCCGTCCACACTCCGGTGAAGGCGATCGCGGCGTATACGATCAGCACGGACAGATAGGAACGCAGGCTTTTGCGCAGGATGAGGAAGTCTTTCAAGATCAGTCCGGTCATGCTCTCTCCCCCTTTACGATGAATACCATCAGCTCGTCCAGCGTCACCGGCTCCACCGTCAGCCGGGGGTAGAGCCGCTTGAAATCGCCCCTGCGCCGGATGAGGGCCTCGGTGGAGTACTGGCTCTTCCGGGTGGCGACCAGGTAGCCCCGGTCCACCTGGTCCAGCTCCGAGCGGGCGCACACCAGCCGCCCGTAGCTCTCCAGCAGCCGGTCTTTCTCGTCGCACAGCAGCAGCTTCCCCTGGTGGAGGTAGGCGATATAGTCCGCCGCCTTCTCCAAATCCGACGTGATGTGGCTGGAGATGAGGATGGCGTGGTCCTCGTCAGACACGAAGGCCAGAAACTCGTCCAGAATCTCGTCCCGGACCACCGGGTCCAGCCCCGCCGTGGCCTCGTCCAGCAGCAGGAGGCGGGGCCGGTGGGCCAGCGCCGCCGCCAGGGACAGCTTCATCCGCATTCCCCGGGACAGCTCCTTGATGTTCTTGGTCCCGGTCAGCCCGAATTTGTCCAGATAGTCCCGGTACAGCCCCCTGTCCCAGGTTTTGAACACCCGGCTGAGGACGCTGTCCACGTCCTTCACCCGCAGGTACTCGGAGAAGAAGCAGTCGTCCAGCACGATGCCGATGTCCGCTTTGGCGTGGTCCGGGTCGGTGCCCAGCAGGGATACCTCCCCGGCGGTGGGCCGGACGATGCCCAGCATGGATTTGATGAGGGTGGTCTTGCCCGCCCCGTTCTCCCCGATGAGGCCCAGGATGGACCCGCCGGGCACCTGGAGGTCGATGGGCCCCAGGGTGAAGGCCTTATACTCCTTGACAAGGCCTTTAATCTCAATACAATTTGTCATAACTACTCCTCGCTATACAACGTGTTTAGCATTTCTGTGAGCTCGACCAGGTCCACGGCCCCGGCCTTGGCGGCATCCACCGCCTGGGACAGGTGCTCCTCGATCTGGCACAGCACGGCCTCCCGCCGGGTCTCCCGGTTCTGGGCGGCCACGAAGCAGCCCTTGCCGGGGACGGTGGTGAGGAAGCCCTCCCGCTCCAGCTCCTCGTAGGCCCGCTTGGTGGTGATGACGGAGATGCGCAGGTCCCGGGCCAGCAGCCGCATGGAGGGCAGCGCCTCGCCGGGGGACAGCTCGCCTGAAAGGATGAGCCCTTTCAATTGGCGGACGATCTGCTCATAGATCGGCGCGCCGGAGGAATTGCTGATGATGATGTCCATGGTACACCTCGCAGGGGACCGCCCGTCGGCAGCCCCGATATTTTGTATATATACGATATACACAGTATAGACGCTATATACGCCCATGTCAAGAGGAACGGGCAAAAAATTTTTGGGAGATGAAAGCAGCCGCCTCCCGAGCGGGAGACGGCTGTCGTGAAACACAAATCGATGCACCGGGACCAAGCGGTCCACCAAGGAGGCGCGGGAGCGAGGGCCGAACTCTTTTCAGTGCCTAGACATTGGCGGCAGCACCAATGGGGGCACCTGCGTCGAAGGCCGCTGGCGCCGGAAGGGCCTCCGCTCTTTTGCGTATAGGGCGTCCCACGTAAAGGGGGTCCTTAGGGGAGAGCCGCTTGTGAGCGAGGGAGCGCCCTTTGCTCCCGAAGTCGAACCAGCGGATCGCCCCTAAGCGTGTCTTTGGTTACTTTCTGCACGAGCAGAAAGTAACGACCGTTCTCAGCGGTGCTTCCCCATGAAAAACAGAGCGACGCACCCCGGGCCGGTGTGGGCCCCGATCACCGGGCCGATGGAGTTGATGATGATCTCCTTCACGCCGTAGCGCTTTTTGATCTCGTCCGCCACAAACTGGGCATCCTCCAGGCAGTCGCTGTTGCTGATGAACATGGTCTGGGAGGCGGGGTCCTCGGCCAGCTCCCCCACCTTGTCCACCAGGGCGGTGAGGGACGCCTTGCGGCCCCTCGCCTTGGCCACGTTGATGAGGTGGCCCTCGTCGTCCACGTGGAGGACGGGCTTGATCTGGAGCATGGTGCCCACCACGGCGGTGGCGGCGGACACCCGGCCCCCCTTCTTCAGGAAGAACAAGTCGTTGACGGTGAACCAGTGGCACTGGCGCAGCTTGTTCTCCTCCGCCCAGTCCCGGACCTCCTCCAGGGATTTGCCCTGCTGGCGCAGCTTGGCGGCCTGGTAGACCAGCATCCCCTGGCCCAGGGAGGCGCACAGGGTGTCCACCACGCAGATTTTACGGCTGGGGAACTGCTCGGCCAGCTCCTGGGCGGCGATCTGGAAGGCGCCGCAGGTGCTGGACAGGCCGGAGGAGAAGGCCAGCACCAGCGCGTCCTTGCCCTGCTGGAGCGCCGCCTCCTTGATGGCCTGGGCGGCCTCCTCCACGTTGACGGCGTTGGTGGTGGCCATGAGGCCCTCTTTTTCCTTATTATAAAAGGTGTCGGGGGACATATCCCGGTTATCCGGCCAATTCCGATAGGTCTTGCCGTCCATGATGAAGGCCAGGGGGAGCACCTCCAGCTCCAGCTCCCGCACCATGCTGTCGGGCAGGTCGCAGGACGAATCGGTGATGATGATATAGTCGCTCATGGTCAAATTCCTCCAAAATTCAAATATCATGAGACCGGCCGGGGCCGGAAATCATTTCTTCTTTTTCAGCAGGTCCTCGTGCCCGGAGCGCTGGGCCAAAACGGCCAGGGCCCGGTGGCAGGCCAGGCTGTAGGCGTAGCCCCGCAGGGCCAGGTCCAGCACCAGCTTGGGCAGGTCCTCGGCGGCGGTGTCCTCGTCCAGGCGGTCCGCCGCCTCCGCCATGGCCTGGTCCAGGTAATGGCAGAAGTACTCGTACTGCCGCTGGGGGGCCCGCAGCTCCCGGCCCACGGTGGTGAGCACCTTCATCTCCCGCACGCTCATCACCTGCTTCAGGGCGGTGATGGCGGTGAGGTAGGCCAAATGCTCCTGGCCGTATTTTTTGCCGTTGGCCCGCTCCACCAGGCCGTCCTTGATATAGTTGTTGATCATGGCGGAGGTGAGGGCGTCGCCGTCGCCCACGCTCACCAGCTGCCGGGCCAGGTAGCCCACCACCTGGTCCATATACAGCGGAATGTCGGGCAGCTTGTCCCAGCCGTCCGGGCGCTGCTCGCTCAACTGCCGCTTCAGCTCTGCCAGCTCCTCCATGGTTGACCCTCCCATCTGCGCCGCGCGCGTCTGAATCTGGTATGAGGAATTATATCACATCGTTTTGTCAACGTAAAGAGGAAAACGCAAAAAAGGCCGCCCCCGGGAAACGGGGGCGGCCGGAGGGAGGGTTCGATTCAGTCCGCGTTCAGGCGGGCCTCCTCCACGTAAGCGCGGTGGAGGAAGGTGACGATCTGGCCCCGGGTGCAGGTATCCTCAGGGCTGAACTCCCCGGCCTCCATGTCGGTGCCGTTGGTGACGCCGTTAGCCACGGCCCAGTCCACGGCGGCGGCGTAAGCAGCCTCGGCGTCCACGTCCTTGAACTCGCTCTTGTCGGCCTCGGGCTTGTCAAAGGCCTGCCAGATGTAGCTCACGGCGGTGGCGCGGGTGCAGTCGGCCTCCACGTCGAAGGTCTCGTCGATCATCTTCTTCTCGGCGGCCCAGCACAGGGCGTTCTTGGCGTAGTCCACGTTCTTGCCCTCGATGTCCACGGGCAGCTCAGCCTTGGACTCAGGCTCACCGGCGGCCCGGTACAGGAAGGTGAGAATCTGCACCTGGGTGCAGGTGATCTCCGGCTCGAAGGTGGTCTCGCTGGTGCCGTTGGTGACGGCGGGCTCGTGGGTGACGGCCCACTTCACGCCATCCACATAGTACGTACCCTCCTCCACGTCGGTGAACGCGGGGGCGGCGGGCTTGTCGTCGGGCTCGGGCTTGTCGCTCTCCTCGGGGGCGGGCTCGTAGTCCTCCTTCACGAAGGCGATCAGGATGCTGGCGAGGGCCTCATCCGTCTCGGGGTCGGTGATACTGACCTTGCGAATGTCGCCCATCCCATCCTGGAAATAGGCCTCGTCCGCCTTCTGGCGCTCCTCACTGAGCTCGTGCTCCGCGAAGGAATCGTCCCAGAACCCGAGCACGGTGTCCTCGTGCACCAGAGCACCGTCCTCCACCGCAAAGATCGAAAGCCCCATATTGGCGGTCTCCTCCGGGTTCTCAACCCCCGGCAGGGACAGGCGGGCGCCGGTGGCCTTCACCAGGTAGACGGTCGCGCCGTTCAGGTCCTCGGCGTCCTCGCCTTTGGCGTTAACGGTAGCGGTGTCCACCACGTTGGTGAGCTGGAACTTCCCGTCGGGGGTGGTGACGGTCTTGCCCTCCGCCGCGAAAGCGGGGACGGCCAGCCCCAGGCACAGGGCCAGGGCCAGGAATGCTGCTGAAATACGTCTTTTCATGTGGTTTCTCCCTTTCCAATGTTTGCGGGCCCTCCCCATGCCTGGCGGCATTGGTCCGGCCGCCTGCGCATTTAAGTCCCGCTTTTTCCAATTTTACTACACTTTTCCCCGAGTTGCAAGCCCTTTTCCCCACTTCCGCCCGCGAGATCCCCTTGAATTTTCCTCCTCTATCCTGTATAATCGGACCTGGTACAAAAGATCACGGTATGGAGGTACATCCCCTTGAAACGAATCGTCAGCCTTTTCCTGGCGCTGTGCGCCGCCGCGGCCCTCCTGTGCCCCAGCGCCCAAGCGGCCCAGCCCAAGGCGGGCTATATCGCGGCAAATCACGCCAAGAGCAACGGCAGGCCCTACTACATCATGGTCAACCGGGCCCAGAGCACCGTCACCGTCTACGGGCTGGATGAGGAGGGCTGTTACACCGTTCCGGTGAAGGCCATGGTGTGCTCCACCGGCCGAAAGGGCCACGCCACCCCCACCGGCACCTTCACCATCGGCGGGCGGTGGAGCTGGGTCCACATGCTGGACGACTCCTACGGCCAATACTGCACCCAGATCCGCGGGAACATTTTGTTCCACTCGGTGTGCTACACCCAAAAGGACCCCTCCACCCTGATGGCCCACGAGTACAACGGATTGGGGGCCCCGGCCTCCCTGGGCTGTGTCCGCCTCCAGACGGCGGACGCCAAGTGGATTTACGACAACTGCGCCCAGGGCACTAAGGTCACCGTCTATGACGACGCGGACAGCCCCGGCCCCCTGGGCAAGCCGGACAAGCTGGTGCCCCACATCTCGGAGGAGCAGGACAACGGCTGGGACCCCACCGACCCCCGGGAGGAGAACCCCTGGCACGCGCTCCTGGCGGAACTACCCGAGCCCGACCCCGCGCCGGAGTCGACGGTGTCCTACGCCGACGCGGCCCAGGCCCTGTATCAGATGTCCGGCGAGCGGGGCCTGACCACCTCCGCCCAGATGGTGGCCTGGGCGGAGCAGCGCCGCCTTTTGGACGGCCTGACGGACGGGGAATTTCAGCCCTCCGCCCCTATGACCCGTCAGGCGCTGATCGTCATGCTGTATCAGTATGAGACGGTCTATCTCCAGCGCGCCGCCCAAGGCTCCGGCTCCCTGGCCCGCTTCTCCGACGGGGCTCGCGTACATACCTCCGCCCGGGACGCCATGGGCTGGGCGGTGGGGGCGGGCCTCATCCAGGGCACCTCGGAAAACACCCTGTGCCCCGGGGACTACGCCAGCCGCGCCCAGATGGACACCATTTTGGAGCGCTACAGTCAGCTCTGACAAAAAGAGCGCCCCCGCTTGCCCGGGGGCGCTCTTGTCATGCCGTTTCCTGTTCCTGTCCCTCCGGTCTCCGATTTTTCCACCGCTTCCAGCACAGCCGGGCGGTGAGGACCGCCAGCGCCAGGGTCAGGGCGTCCTGGGCCACACAGATGACGCCCCCCAGCAGAATGGAGCCTCTCCCCGGCCCCGGCTGGGCAAAATAGTGATAGATCCACTGGAAGCCCCGCCAGAACCCCAAGGGCACCACACCGGTATAGGGGTTGAACACTGCCCGGCTCTCCAGGCATAGCACCCAGCCCGCCACGACCCACGGGTGCTTTTTCGCCAGCAGCAGGGGCAGGCTCAGCAGAATCAGCCCCACCCCCGGGAGCAGCAGCACCGCCGCGCCCAAAAATCCAAACAGGACCATCGCGCCCCCAACGGCCACGCAGGCCACCCCCAGGATCTGGACCGGCGTCAGCCCCTTCCGGGGCTTTTCCATGTAGATGACCCGTTCCGTCACCTCGGCTTTTGGCGTCTCCGGCCTGGGGGCCTCCCCCTCCCGCACCAGCTGGTCCACACTCACTCCGAACAGGTCGGCCAGCTTGATGATCTTGTCCAGCTCAGGCACCGCCTGGCCTGTCTCCCACTTGCTCACCGACTGCCGGGACACCTCCAGCTTCTCCGCCAGGTCTCCCTGAGACAGGCCCCGCCCGGTGCGCAGCTCCAGAATTTTATCCGCGAGGGTCATGTCATCAGCCTCCTTTCTGGGGCTCATTTTAGCGGTTTTCCCGGGAAAAGGCAACCAAGCGGGATTGGAAATATTAGCAACCGCTGGTTGCGTCGTCGGAGCAGGCTCCATATCCCTCGCCTTTACACCCCGGCGGGGCTGTGAGATGTTCATAAGGCAGTATTGAGGACGCCCGCATATGCCGCGGCTTTTTTGATGATGTGCGTTGTTTTCTATTTGGGGTGCCGTACAAGCAGATACCGTATCAAAGGAGCGCCGCCTTCACCTGAAGAAAAATGGGAGTGTCATTGAAAAGGGCGCGCCTCTATACTCTCCTGAGCGGCTGTTCCCTTTTTATACGCCGGAATAGGCTGAGAAGCCCGCGTCGATGGGTAGCACCACGCCGGTGACCACCACCACCTTGCCGGAAAAGTCAACCTTCAACGGCAAATCCATGGCGTTTTCCTCCTTATTATCTGTCAAATTTGTCAAGCGTATCCCAAACGCCCAGCATATACATCACGCCCAGGGCCCGGTCATAGAGGCCGTAGCCCGGCCGCACGGTGCCAGGGCCCTCGCCCCACAGGTGCCTGCCGTGGTCAGGACGGATGTAGCCCTCATACCCGCAGTCGTGGTACGCCTTGAGGATATCCAGAATGCCGGTGTCGCCGTCGCGGTCCCGGTGGGACGCCTCGGAAAAGTCCCCGTTGGGGAAGTGCTTCACGTTGCGGATGTGGGCGAAGGCGACGCGGTCGCAGTGCTTGCGCACGATGTCCGCCACGTTGTTGTCCGGGTTGGCGTTGAGGCTCCCCGAGCACAGGGTCAGGCAGTTATAGGGGTCGTCCACCATTTTGAGGAAGCGGTCCACCGCCGCCTCGTCGGTAAACAGCCGGGGCAGGCCGAAGATATCCCAGGGGGGATCGTCCATGTGCACCGCCATCTTGATGCCGCACTCATGGCAGGTGGGCATGACGGCCTCCAGGAAGTACTTGAAGTTGTCCCACAGCTTCTCCTTGGTGACGGGGCGGTACTTCTCAAACAGCTCGTCCA
>ERZ808042.565-NODE-565-length-19269-cov-9.786213_pt1 | contig 19269 bp, 17 predicted proteins | sample MGYA00380193_ERZ808042 | MGnify/ENA primary metagenome ERZ808042 (study PRJEB31490, sample SAMN06133401) | mouse gut metagenome | isolation source: M1_2 | host: mice | place: China: Chengdu | collected 2015-05 ...
CGTCGCTTCTTTCACTGCCGCTGTCCAAATCCGCTGTATTGCTATTTGGCTCCTTATTTATTGACGACACCATCTAGAATATGCTGAAAAATCTGCTCAAACAGGTCCGTATCCTTAAACCGCCGGCTGTAATTCTTTCCAAACGTCGAGAAATGCGGTATCGGCTCCTGGATATCCAACCCTAGAAACCATCGGTACGCAGTATTTACTTCCGCCTCCCGTATTGTCTGCCGCATACTCCGCAGCCCAAACATGTATTGGATCACCGGCAGCTTGATCAGCACCACCGGATCTATGCTTGGACGCCCACTGTCCTCGCTGTATTTTTCCTCCACCAGCTCATAGATAAAGGTCCAGTCCAGTGCTGCCTCCAATTTCCGCACCAGGTGCTCTTGGGGCACCAGATCATCCAGGCTCATTATTTGTATTTGTTCTCTCTTTTTTCCGCTTTCTCGTGCCATCATCCCACTCCACCTTTTTCTCCCTCTATTTTACCATATTTTTGGCACTATGCACCCTCTTGGGATTCATAGTGCCTATTTGTCTACAGTCTGAAACCACAGTGACGAAAATCACTGTGGTTTTAATAATTTGAAACTTATTGGAGAAAAATTGACAGGCCACCCCCTTGGCGGCCTGTCAACCTATCATGGGGTAAGTGTGCAAAATCACTATCTTCGGGAAGCGTTGCGGTGAAACAGTTTTTAAGATATAGTCGCCGATCTTCTCATGAATAGCGGGCGTTTTCAGATGGTTTCAACACCCAGGCATTCCATATAGAAGCAAGTCCCCTCCTTGGGCCGGATATCGGTGAGTGTCCCTTTGTAATGGCGCAGGTCGATGGGCTGAAAAGGATGGCAGTCAAAATGGTTTTCGTTCAGCTCCACCCCTAGGCCGGGACGCTCCGGCACGGCAATGGCCCCGCCCCGAAACACAACCCGCTCGTCCGTCAGTTCCCGCCGCCAGGCCACGTCGGTGAGCATAATCTCCAGAATGCGGAAGCCAGGCAGACAGCCCGCCAGCTGGAGGGCTGCGGCGTTGGCCACCGGGCCGCTGGGGTTGTGGGGGGCCAGGGCGATGTAGTGGGCCTGGGCCATGGCGGCAATTTTGGCCACGGCGGAGATGCCGCCGCAGTGACTCATATCTGGCTGGACGAAGTCCACGCAGCCCCCCTCCAGCAGCCTGGCATAGTCGTACAGGGTATACAGCCGTTCCCCCGCTGCGATGGGAACGGGGGACTTCTCGTGGACCCGGGCCAGGGCGTCCATGGAGTCCGGCGGCACCGGCTCCTCGAAGAACATGGGCTCGAAGGGAGCCAAGGCCCGAGCGATCCGGATGGAAGTCGCCACGTCGAACCGGCCGTGGCCCTCGATGAGCAGGTCTGCCCGACCCCTCACCGCGCCGTGGACCGCCTCCACGCAGGCCAGGGCGCGGGTGAACTCCTCTCGGCTCAAAGTCAGGTACGCCTTGCCGAAGGGGTCCCACTTCAGGGCGGTCACTCCCAGAGCCACCGCCTCCTCCGCCTTCCGGGCGAACTCCTCGGGGGTTTTTGCCCCGGCAAACCATCCGTTGGCATACATCCGGATCTCGTCCCGGACCTTGCCGCCCAGCAGGTCGTACACCGGTGCGCCAAATCGCTTCCCCTTGATGTCCCACAGGGCCATCTCCACGGCGCTCACCGCGGACTGAAGCACTGGGCCCATCCGCCAGTAGGAATCCCGGTAGAGCAGGCCGGTGAGCGTCTCAATCCGGCTGGGGTCCTCTCCCACCAGCGCCCGGCGGATGTCCTCCACCGCTCCCAGCAGGGCGTGCTCCTTGTACTCCAGCGTTCCCTCGCCCACGCCGGACAGCCCCTCGTCCGTGTCCACCCGGACGAAGACGAAGTTGGTGCGGTAGGCGTAGACTACGAAGGTTTTGATATCTGTGATGCGCATGGGTCACTCCTCCTCCCAGTTTTCTCCCGCCACGACCCGCTCCTCCCCCGGCGAGGGGAGTTGAGCGATGTGGAGGGGTACGCCCAGGCCGGACAGCAGCGCCTGGGTGGCGGGGACAGCCTCGGAGACGTGGCAGGCCGCCCTCAGGGCGGCGCAGGCCAGGGCCCCCGCTGCCTGCCCGGTGACGATGGCGGAGGGGATCACCCGCAGGATGTCCCAGCCGAAGCCCTCCGCCCCGGCGCACCGCCCCGCCGCCAGCAGGTTGGGGTACTCCCGGTGGTAGAGGCACCCGGCGGACACCTCGAACAGCCGCCCCCGGCGGGAGAAGTCGGTGATGACCCCCAGAGAGTCCGCCCGCTCCAGCCCCGCTTCCTCCTCCCGGAACAGGTGCTGGCCGCAGATATGCCGGGTGCCCCGGAACTGGGGCATGGAGGGCAGGGTGACCACGTCCCGGCCGGTCTGGTCCTCCCCTCGGAGCTTGTCCAGCAGGACGGCCTGGTTCTTCAAGATATACTCCGTCACCTCATCGCTGGTGAGGCCGGAGTAGAGGGGCATGTCCGGCGGCTGGCGCAGGCCGCTGAGGGTGGCCGACCCGCCCCGGATCTGCCGGACAGCCCGACCGATGTCCCCGGACTGCGCCGCCTGGGCGCAGGAGTCCAAGGTGATCTCGTGAGCCACGTAGGTGAAGTAGTTCTGCCCCCGGGCGGTGGGGACCCCGGCGCCGGCCAGCACGGCGGCATCGCCGGTGGCATCCACGGTGATCCGGCCCTCCACACAGAAGGGGCCCTCCCGGCCCTGGACCATCAGGCCACGGCAGGTTTTCCCCTCCATCTCCGCCCCCAGGATCTCTACCCCCAGTAGCAGTTCCACCCCCTCTCGGCGGGCCAGCTCCGCCCAAGCCAGAGAGGCCATCTGGGGGGAGAAGCGGGTGGTGAAGCGGGGGTCCTCCGGTCCGGCGGGGCCGCCCTTCCGCCAAACGTCGGGCAGGGTGTCATAGCCGTAGTGCAGGGCGGCGTCCATCAACTCCCGGCACAGCCCGCCCACCACCGGGTGGCCCGCACCGTCACACATGGGCTCGAACAGATTGATCAGCCCCGTGGTGGCCAGCCCTCCCAGGTTGATCTGCCGCTCCAGCAGCAGCACCCGCAGGCCCTGGCGGGCGGCGGTGACGGAGGCTGCCAGCCCCGCCACCCCCCCTCCGGCCACCAGCAGGTCGTACCGGCCGCGGACGGGGGCAGTCACGTTCCATTGCAGTTTATCCATTGTGATCACTTCCTCGTGAAATCGTGGTACAAAAGGACAGCGAACCCCCTTTGGGGACCAGCAGGTGTCCCCCAGGGCAGTTCAGACCGTCCGCCTGTCCTGCCTGGGGCTCCACGCACACATAGTCTCGTCCCCCTCCGCCGTACAGCATCCAATGGTCGAACAGCCCTGAAACCCGGTAGGTAAACATCCCGATCCGGGCCATCCGTCCCTGGGACTGATAGAGGCCGGAGAGAGGCTCGCCCCGGTAAGGTGTACCCTGGACCCAACCCATCTCCTGGGATGAGGGTTCTCTGACCAATCCGTCAGGAAGAAAGCGGGTGTCTCGCTCCCAGGCGGGGCCCAGGGGGATTTGGAGAAAATCAGGCATCGAAAAGGTGGTGTGGAGCCCGAACACCACCGGAAAATCCTCCCTATCCAGATTTTCTAGCAGATACTGCTGCGTCACCCCATGCTGGGACAGGGCGATGGAAACCGTGAGGGAAAAACGGAACGGGTAGTCCTCCGGCGCAGAGACATAGCGGCACAGGGCCCGTTGGCTACCTGCCTCCAGCACCTGGAAGGCCCGGCCCATCACCAGGCCATGGAGATGGCACCGCCGGGCGGGCTCGTTGACAGGGAGGCGATAGGTCCGCCCCCGGAAGGTGAACATCCCGTCCCGGATACGGTTGGCAGGAAAAAGTACCGGCGAGCCGTACAGGGGCAGGCCGTCCCCAGCATGCAGAGCGGCCTCCCGGGAACGCAGCACGTCCTGGTCCCGATAGGCCAGCCGGGCTAAGTTGGCCCCTTCTCCGGGCAGCACCTGGGCCCGCCAGGGACCGCAGGCGAGCTCCAGCGCCGTCACAGCGCCAGCTCCCCATAGGGCTCCAAAACACGGACCTCCACGCTATCTCCCGCCAACAGCTTCTGGTAGGGAGCGGGGTCGCAGCCCATGGCGGCGAACATGTCCCAGTGCATGGGGACCGCCAGCCGTGGGGCCAGCACCCGGGTGAGCCGGGCGGCGTCCGCCGCGTTCATGTTGTTGCCCTTGCCGTTGATGGGCAGCAGCAGGGTGTCCGCTCCGACGGTGTCCGGGGAGATGAGACTTTGGTGGTACAGGGTGTCGCCGGTGTGATATAGCCGCTTGCCCTCCGCCTCCACCGTTACGCCGATGGCCCAGGGGTCGCTGTGGACGGCGGGCACGGCGGTGAGCAGGACCTCCTCCACGGTGTACTGGACGCCCTCCTGGAAGAGCACCAGCTCACTGCCCCCCGCGCCTTTTTCCCGCAGGGCTTCCCACACGCTCCTGGGGCCCAGGATGTACGGCGGCTTTTCCTGGGCGGCCAGCAGAGGCCGCATGGTGCCCCAGTCCAGGTGGTCGGCGTGGCTGTGGGTGATCACCAGGGCGTCCAGCTGGACGGACAGCAGCTCGGGGCGCAGGGGCGTCCGGCGTCGAAATGCCTCCCCCTTCTCCTCCCGCAGGGAGTCGGACAGATAGGGGTCGATCATGATTTGGGTTCCCCGGCGGGTGCGCAGCAGCCAGCCCGCCTGGCCCAGCCAGGTCAGTGTCATAGAGATCTCCTCCTTTGGGAAACGGCCGGCCCTCCAGACGGCGGGGCCGGCCGTTTCGGGACTCACGGGCCGTAGAGCAGGTCGGGGATGAAGGTGGTGATGGGCGGGAAGAGGTTGATAAGCAGCAGCACGAACAGCATCACCCCCAGGAAGGGCAGGGAGGCCTTCACCAGCCGGGGCAGGGGGACCTCCAGCAGTCCGCCCACCTGGTAGAGCACGATGCCGAAGGGGGGCGTCATGTTGCCGATGCCCAGGTTGAACACCAGCATCAGGCCGAACTGGATGGGGTCGATGCCCAGCTTGACGGCGATGGGGGTGAGCAGGGGGCCCAGCACCAGGGTGGGACCGCTGCCCGACATCACCATGCCCAGCAGCAGCAGGATGACGTTCACCAGCAGCAGGAAGCTCCACTTGCCCATCTCCGACTCCAAAATGAAGCCGGCCAGCAGGTTGGGCACCTGCTCGAAGGTGACGAAATAGGACAGCACATTGGCGGCGGCCACCAGGATCATCACGGTGGCGGTGCCCTGGACGGACTCCTTCAAAATGGGGACCACATGCTCCCATTTCAGCTTGCGATATACCAGGGCTCCGATGAGGATGGAGTAGAAGCACAGGATGGCCCCGGCCTCGGTGGCGGTGAAGGCCCCGCCCCGCAGGGCCATCATGATACCCAGGGGGATGAGCAGAGCCGGGATGGCCACCACGAACAGCTTCAGCACGCTCCTTTTGGGCGCGGCCTTCTCCTGCGCGGTCTTGACGCCGTAGCCGTGCTTTTTGCAGATGATCCAGCACACCAGCATCTGAAAGACCATGCACAGCAGGCCGGGGATGTACCCCGCGGCGAACATCCGCCCCACGGACTGCTCCGCCGCCATGGCGAAGATGATGAGGCCCATCCCCGGCGGGATGATGGGGGTGATGAGGGAGGAGGCCAGGGTCACGGCCGCGCTGAAGTCCTTGTCATAGCCCTTCTTCACCATTTCGGGCACCAGCATTTTGCTCTCCATGGCGGCGTCGGCGGCGGCGGAGCCGGACATGCCCCCCATCAGGGTGGACAGCAGCACATTGACATGGGCCAGCCCGCCGGTGAGGCGGCCCACCAAGGCGTCGGCCAAGTCGAACATCTTCTCCGTCACCCCGGCGTAGTTCATGATGGCCCCGGCGGTGACGAAGAAAGGGATGGCCAGGAAGGAGGGGTTCTGCCCCACGATGGTGAATCGCTGGATGATGATCTGAGCGGGGATGTCGGGCTGGAGGATCAAAAAATAGGGCAGCAGACCCGCCACAAAGGCGATCCACACCGGCACGTTCAGCGCCGCCAGAATGATGATGAACAGGATGGGGAGAAGCAGGTTCCAGTTCATGCCTCCCCACCCCCTCTCTGCATCAGTTTTTTCAGGTCCCGGACCAGGTCCTCCACGGCGTAAATCAGCATCATGCCAAAGCCGTAGATGGCGGAGGCATAGTACCAGGCGTAGGAGATACGCAGGGCGGGCATGGGGGAGTCCGCCACGTTCATGGTGTAGGTAACGGACAGCCTGGCGCAGTAGAACATGACCAGGATCATCACCATGTCCACCAGCAGGCGCACCAGTTTCTGGACCGTTTGGGGGAAGGCGTTGACCAGGATGTCGATGCCGTAGTGCTTGCCCAGCTTGAAGGCGTAGGCGGTGCCGCCGAAGATCATCCAGGTGAAGGCCAGGGAGATCATCTCCGGAGTGCCTGCGTAGGTGAAGGAAAGGAAATACCGGGTGACCACATTGACCGCCGTCATGGTTACGGCGAAGACGAGCCCCGCCATGGCAATGAACAGGGGAATGTCCCCGATGAGCCGGAGGACTTTTTGTTTGTTATCCATCGGAACGCTCCTTTCACGGGCGGGGCCCCGGTGCCGGGGCCCCGCGTGGGGGATCACTTCTGCCCGGCCTCGATGGCGGCGCGGATGTTGTCATACTCGGCGGCGTCCAGCCCCAGCTTGGTGAGCAGCTCGGGGACGTAGGCGGAGAAGGTGGACTTGTCGGTCTCGATGACGGTGACCTCTGCGTCCTTGAACTTCTGGATATAGTCGGCCTCGCTGGCGGTCATCTCGTCTAGGATGGCGGCCATGCCCTTGGATATCTCCTCCCGCACGATCTGCTGGTAGGCCTCGGGGAGCTTGTCCCAACAGGTGGTGTTCATGGTCATGACGGTGGGGGTGACGAAGTGGCCAGACAAAGTCAGATAATTGGCGACTTCATAGAGGGAGGAATTGTACAGCAGCTCGGCGGACGCCTCGCAGGCGTCGTAGATGCCCTGGGAGAGATTGGAATAGTTGTCGTTCCAGGCGGAGGTGGTGGGGCTGCCCCCCATGACAGTGATGAAGTTCTGGGCCAGGGAGGAGTTGCCCATGCGAACCAGCATGCCTTTGATGCTGGAGGCGTCCTCAATGGGCTTGGTGCTGATGAAGTGGCGGTAGCCCCAGGAGCCGTAGCCCAGGGGGGCGAAGCCCGCCTCGCGCATATCCTTTTCCGTCTCCTTCATCCAGTCGGAGTCGCCCAGTACCTGCACCTCATGGGTGTCGTTGAACACATAGGGCGCGGATGCGATCTGCATCTTGGGCACATAGTCGCCCATGTTGTCAAAACCCAGGGCGCAGATGACGGGAGCCCCGGCGCGCATCTGCTCCAGCACCTCGGTGGTGCTGCCCAGCTGACCGTTGGGGAAGAGCTTGAACTGGACCTCGCCGTTGGTGCGTTCCGTGATGGCGTCGCAGGCAGACTGCATGGCCTTGCCCACGGCGCTGTCAGCGGCGGAGCTGAAGCCCATGTTGAAGGTAATGGGCTGGTCCATCAGCTTTTCGGGGGCCTGGCTCTCGGCGGGGGCGGCGGACTCCACGGCTTTGGAGTTGTCTGCCGGCGGGGCGGAGCTTTCTGCGGCGGGCTTGCCGCAGGCGGCCAGGCCCAGGCTCAGGCACAGGGCCAGCAGCAGGGCGGACAGGCGGCGCAGAGAGAGCTTGTCGTTCTTTTTCATGGTTTCTTCTCCTTTCGATGTCGGGCTTTTTAATATAGATAGAGGCTGGGCGCTCAAATCTGATGGAAGGGTGTTCGATCAGCGGGGGAAAAGCTGGCAGTCCACGCCGCCGTCCAGCACCAGCTCTGCGCCGGTGATGTTCTTGGCCCCGTCTCCGGACAGGAAGAGGGCAGCGTGGGCCAGGTCGTCGAAGTCGGCAATGTCCCCCAGGGGAACTCGGGCCAGGCTTTGGCGGTGCTGCTCCTCCGAGCGGGCGTCCCACCGGGCGGTCTTGATGGAGCCGGGGAGGATGCAGTTGACCCGGATATGATACTGCCCCAGGTCGATGGCCAGGGCCTTGGCCAGGGACACGATGCCCCCCTTGCTGGCGATGTAGGCGCTGCGACCTGGGATGGCCCGGCGGCTGGTGTTGGAACCCACGAACAGGATGGACCCGCCGCCGTAGTCCTTCATCTGGAGCGCGGCCTGCCGGGCGATGGAAAAATTCCACCCCAGATTGGTCTGAATCACCGCCATCCAGTCCTCCAGGGGAACGGTCAGCGGGTCCATGCCCAGCCCCAGGTCGGCGCTGTTGAGCACCAGGGCGGTGACACAGTGGCCGCTGTCCCCGATGGCACGGAACAGGTCCACCACCTGGCTCTCGTCCCGGGTGCCCAGGGCGAAGCCTTGGGCGTATACGCCGTGCTCCTCTCGTAGGATATCTGCGGCGGCCTGGGCCTTGTCTTCGTCCCGGCTGGTGACGAACACGGCATAGCCGCTGGCGGCGAACTCTCGGGCGATCCGCAGGCCGCTGCCTCCCGATGCACCGGTGATCAGCGCGGCTCGTTTCATCTCATCCTCCTCCTTCTTTCCCGGCCGGCCCGTCGGGCCAGCTGTTCTTCCTTGACTTTGCTGGTTATATTGTATATAATTCCCTTACTTTCCACAATCTTCTTTTTGCACTTCCTATATAAGAATCTTCACTTTTTTGGAGAGGATGGTCAACTTGAACAGCCTTTATCCCAGCGCGCCCGTTGGGCCAACAGCCGGGGGACTTACCTTGGAGCGGACCCTGCCCCTGCGGCCCATTCCATTTGAGGAGGTCAATCCCTGCCTGTTGAAGAGCACCCGCATTGGTTCCGCCCAATTTGTGGGCTTCGACCCGGAGACGGGGCTGACCCAGCCCAGAGTGGTCCGGGAGTATGAGGTCATCCTGTTTTCCTATAACGGCGGCTACAGCGTGGTCAACGGGCAGAAGTATCACATCTGCCAGGGGGCCGTCCGGTTCCAGAAGCCGGGAGACGTGACTTACAGCTACCGGTATCAGGATGTGCACATGTTCCATTTCAGTCTCTCGCCGGACCCGGAGGCGATCTGCACCAACCAGCTTTTGGACAACCTGCCCAGCTTCATGATGGCCATCACCCCCCTGGAACTCCAGGGGGAGATGGAAAAGCTGACGGTAGCCCAGATCAACGGCGACGTGGTGGCGGTGAAGGCTCAACTGTGGTGGTTGATACAAAGCCTGATGCGCAGCGCCAAGGCCATGGGGGAGCGGGGCGGTGCCAAGCAAGCAGACCGGGTGGAAACAGTCAAGCGGTATATCTCGGAGCATTTCGAGCAGGCTATCGCTTTGGAGGACCTGGGGCGGCTGGTCCACCTGAATCCCAATTACCTGCACCGGGTGTTTAAGGCGGCAGTGGGAGTGACCCCGGGCCAATATCTCAACGGAATACGGCTGCAAAACGCCTATCAGTTGTTGCTGCTCACCGACTACAAGCTGGAGCATATCTGTGCGTGCTGCGGTTTCAACTCCCAGTCCTACTTCATCGGGCAGTTCAAGCGGCGGTACGGCTGTACTCCCAACACGGTCCGGCGCAACGAGCTGGCAGCTGCGGCGGAGCATCTGTGACCACGGCGGGTTATGACCCGAAATTTGATTGGGAGATAAAAATGCCCCTCAGTTTCTGATGCTTCGCAGAAACCAGGGACACAGGATACTTTCAAAATTTTCCACAAGCTGTTACGCATGAACAAGGTTGTCCAATCTTTCTCCGTTCCAGGCCAACCTCATGACAAAGCCGTCATGGAGTCGTTTTTCTCTTTCATGAAACGGGAAGAAATCTATCGTACACAGTACAAATCCGAGCAGCAGTTCACAAAGAGTATCGATAATTACATAGAATTTTGCAATACTCAACGCCCGCATAGCACACTTAACCACAAAACACCAGATCAATTTGAGGTGAGCCATGAGGGCAAAAAGAAATCAGTGAGCAATTAGACAAGGGGTTCAAAAGCCATTGTTTCTGAGTTTTTGACTCTGAATTTCAGCTTTTTTGACATTAGTTATCCATTTTTGTGGATGACGAGTTAGCGCCGGGAAGCCTGTTAGCACAAGGGTTTCCACGATAGAATAAGGGTAGGAGCATTGTCCAGTCCAATAAAACTGTTCAATACTCCTACCCTAATTCACAGGCTCACGGTAGAAACTTTTGAACCGCCCAGAAAAAAATGTCCAAAATATTCCCGCCAATTCAGGCTTTCTCCATTTTATTTTTCAATCAGCCAGTGGATCAGATCGATTTCATCACTCAGATAAACAAGAACAGGAACATCCGTATGCTCAGCACCGTCAAATTCCGTTATGGCCGCCTTGGAATTACTGCGGGCCAGCTGCTCCATAAAGTCAACGGTGGGCTGAGGCTTCACCACTTGATCTGCTGTACCTATGAACGTCCAAATTTTCATATTTCGTAAGGTGGAAAGGGTCGCTTTGGTCACACGCAAGCCTCCACTGCAAGGCGCAATGCTATGGAACATCTTCGGGTAAGAAACCGCGATATCCCACACGCCAGCGCCGCCCATGCTAAAGCCGGTCAGATCGATGTTGCCGTTGTCGATCTGATACTTCTTCGCTGTTTCCTGAATTGCGGACACAACATCCTCTTTGATGACCAGCCAATCCTTTTTATCGGACGGGAGCTGGGGGATCAGCACATAGGCAGGAACATCGCCCATGGTACCATCTGCCAGCCATTGGACAAATCCCTCCGAGGTCAGCAGCTTATCCAGGTCATTGCCTTTCCCGGTGATGCCATGAAGATAGACGATCAGCGGCATATTTTTAGCGGCGTTTTCCGGCGTATACAGCCAGCAGTTCAGTCCGTTTACCTTGATTTTCTCCATAGAGGTAGCAATGATAGGATCGGCGGGAGTAGTGGGGGTGGTGCTGGCGCTGTTGCCGCCGCAGGTCGCTTTTACGCTGTTTTCCGGGGATACATTATCGGCAATCTCAACATAGGAGATCGGCTGTACAATATAGCTGTGGGTGCTGCCCGGCTCCAGGTTGCTCATTGTGACGGATGTTTCCTTTACGGTATCAAGCATCTGAAGCAGGCCCGTGTTTTCAAAATACTCGAAAATCTGATATTCGACTGCCCCCTCAACGCTCTGCCAGGAAAGGGTAACGCTGTCAGGCGTAGTGGATGCTGCCGACACCACAGCGCCGCCCAAGGTGGCAAGCTCAACCTTTTGTTCCGGCTCTTTTCCGTTCAGCACTTGAATGACCCGGAAGCCTACATCCTCATAGCCAGCGGCGGCATCCCGGCCCTCCTTGCGGTGTTCGGTGCGGCACTCTGTTCTCTCGGAACACCAGGAACCGCCCTTGACACCCAGCGTGGTGATACCGTCCGCGTCACTTCTCACAGTGGAAGTCCATTCCCAGACATTACCCCAAAAATCAATCGCCCCATGTGCGCCTCTTGTTACACCCTCGTACTGCTCAACCGGCGTTCTGCCGTCCGTGATAGCGCAATTAAAATCAGCGTCTTTCGGCATATGGCCTGCCGCCAATTCCCATTCGCTCTCGTTGGGCAGACGATAGGTGTTCACGCCATCCTGCTTCGTCAGCCAAGCGCAATAAGCCTCCGCGTCCGCATAGGAAACAAAGTTGACTGGGTAATTGTCCTCGCCCTTCGGGTACTTACCGTTTGTCCAGTTGGAGGGAGCTTGCGCCCCGGTTGCCTTGACAAAAGCCGCATATTCCTTATTTGTAACAGGGGTGCGCTTGACATAGATGCTCTCGCCAGCGCCCATGACGGGGATGTACTCATACTTCGGCGCGTCGGCAATTTTCCATTTCAAAAGCCGGGTGTCGGTGAAGCGGAGCATACTGCTGTTGATGCGGTTCCAGTAAGTGATATACATCTCCTGGACGATCTCCTCCATCTCCGCGACCTTTTCCTCGCCGCCGGGCTTTCCATCTGTCTCCGCCCTCAGGTCGGTAAGCTTGTCCTCCTTGCGGTCAAGGACGGTGTTGTAGTTCTCAATGACTATATCCCGGAGGTTCAGATAGTTTTCTTCTGTCGGATTTTTCTGATAGAGAGAGATCAGCTTCTTTGTTTCCTCGTTAAGCTCCGGCTGCTCCGTTTCGATAAAATCGCTGTTCTCAAACGATTTTGCTGCGCTGGCCTCCATCGTAACAATGGGGAGCATGGGCAGCGCCATGAGCGCCGCTAAAAGAACGCTCATGATCTTCTGCGATAATTTCATAATGGTTCCTCCTATGATGTATGGATTTGGGAACGTCTGAACAAACCGGACGGGCTTATTCAGATGTTCCTCCGCAAAGAAAGGGCGGTTTCGACCGCAGGGATATTGTATCGCAGAAGCCTCCAGCAATTCGAGGGTGAAACTGCGGCAAAACTGTGGCAAGTGTTTACGAAACGCGGGACAGGTGATATGATGGGTAAAAACGAAACGGGGGTGCTTTCCATGCCTCAAAAAATTTACCTTGCGGATGATGAAAAGAACATCCATGATTTGATCGCCGCATTTCTCTCGCAAGAGGGCTTCGATGTCAAAACCTTTGAGAACGGGGATGCGCTGCTGTCTGCCTGCGATACCGCTCTGCCCGATCTGGTGATACTGGACATTATGATGCCGGGGACGGACGGGTTGAGCGTCTGCTCCGCCCTGCGTAAAGCCAGCACCGACTTACCTATCATCATTGTTTCGGCAAAGGACAGCCCCTATGACCGGGTGACGGGCCTGACCTTGGGCAGCGATGATTACCTGGTTAAGCCCTTTCTGCCTCTGGAATTGGTTGCCAGGGTTCGCGCCCTGCTGCGGCGGGCGCAAAAAGCGGCCCCAGCAAGTGAGGCCGCCCAGGAGTTGACCTATGGGGCGCTCCGGCTGTTCCCGGAACGGCGGAACGCGCTGTTGAATGACGCACCATTGGCACTCACCCCGACAGAATTTGATTTTCTCGCTTATTTGGTACAGCACCAGGAGCGGGCGGTAAGCCGGGATGAATTATTGCAAGCCCTTTGGCAAGTGGACTGGCAGGCGGACACGCGGGCCACGGATGACTTAGTGAAGCGGCTGCGGCGCAAACTGCGGGAGCGGCAAAGCCCGGTTCGGGTGGAAACGGTCTGGGGATTTGGGTTCCGCATTTCTATGGAGGCGGGCGCATGAGAACACAGAAGATTTTCAGCCGCCTCCTGGTTCCCGTGATGGTGGCTTTGCTGCTGCTCCCGCCGCTGTCCTGCCTGATTTTTCAGCAGGCCGCAAAGCGATATGCCTACAATGAAGCAGTCCAGGAACTACAAACCTTGCAAGAGCGGATCGTGCCGGTCATGGAGCATAGTTTCTCCGGCGGCGGTGAAGATGATCCGATAAAAGCCTTTTTAGGGAAAGCGGGGCCGCTGGCTTCTCAAATGGGAGGGAATGCTCGACTGATGATTCTGGCGGGGCAGATGCAGGTTATTTATCCCAGGGATGAACAACTCCGCCAAGCGGTCACACCGCTGGCGGAAGAATTTCGACAGTACATTCAGAATAATAACACTTTGGGAGAAGACGCCGATACCCTGACCGCCAGCGATGGGGAAACCTATCTGGTCAATATCTATGAGGCCCCTGTCCAGTCCCAGCGTCTGCGCTACATCATTACCTACTGCCCCACTTCCCGCATTGGCAGCTGGGTCACGGAGGCCGCCGTCCTGGTGCTGGCGATTGCGTCGGTGTTTGTTGTGCTGGTGTTCGCCGTCCTCTGGACAGCAACCCGGAGTATCACTCAGCCCCTGCACCGCCTTTGCCGGGAGGCGGAACGGATTGGGGGCGGCAGCTTTACGGAAATCAAGCCTGCCTTTTCACTGAAAGAGTTAGAGGATTTGCGACTTGCCATGAACAGAATGTCAGATCAGCTCATGCGTTCCGATCAGAGCCAGAAGAATTTCTTTCAAAACGTGTCCCATGAATTGCGAAATCCGCTCATGTCCATCAGCGGCTATGCACAGGGAATTGAGCAGGGAGTGTTCCAGCCACCCAAAGATGCGGCCCACACCATTTTGACGGAAAGCCTGCGGCTGACGGAGGTGGTCAACAGTCTGCTTACCCTTTCCCGGTTGGAAAGCGGCCAGCAAAATACCGACCTTGGCCCGGTTCGGGCGATTGAGGTGATAGAAGATTGCCTTGACCGGCTGAATGGTCTGGCGGTTCAACAGGGAATTTCCTTGACGCTGGTTCCCTTTGAGCAAAGCATTACAGTTTATGGTGAAGAAGAACTTTTTGGAAAAGTCCTTGAAAATCTGCTTACGAACGCCATTCGTTACGCAAAGACTACGGTGGCGATTGCGGTCAAAGCGGAGAAACGGCAGGTAGCCATTTCCGTATCAGATGATGGTGATGGGATTGACGAAAAAGACCTGCCGCATCTGTTTGAGTGGTGCTATAAGGGCCGGGGAGGCAATTTTGGAATTGGCCTGGCAATTGCCCATTCTGCGGCGGAAAAGATGGGGGGCCACTTGGAGGCGGCAAATCAATATGGGGGCGGGGCGGTGTTTAGGTTGTTCTTGAAAGCGTTATGATATCGTATCAAGTCTGAATAACACATAAGAGGTTAAGTTCTGGAAACCTTCGATTTTGCAGTTTAATTTAAGCTATGATCTGCAGGCGCTCAGACTGATGTGGATAATGTCAGTAGGAGTTCAAATCCCTTCATTTACACGTTTTGTACTCAAATTTTGAACTGTTTCAAAGAATTATAGGTAAATAGAAAAGTCTCAAAGTCTTGACATGTCAGGACTTTGGGGCAAAAATGACCCTACCTAATCCGAACAACTGACAGTAACTTGTTCGGATTGGGTAGGGTCGTTCAAGTTGGGGTAAGTGTGCAAAATCGCTATCTGAGTTGTCTTGCGTTGACAAAAAAGATGTAGCCTCGTTGCGCTGTAACGAGGCTGTGGAGTTGATTTCGTTCCTTTTTGCTTTTCATCCACTTGGGAATGTCCTTTTTCCGGGACAGTCCAAAGCGCCCGCCCAGCAAACTGAACAGCTGTCCCCGGCCACAATAGCGGTTGCAGTACCCCTTTGTACCCCAGACAACGGAGATGATCAGCGGGATGCAAAAGAACAGCATACCCAGCCAGGCAAACAGAATGTTGAAAAAACCCAGCGCCATATAGGTCAGCTCCACGATCCACAGGTAGTCATACCAGTGCTTTTTCATGTCTGTACCTCCTGGATTTCAATGACGGAAGCGGGGCACTCCTTTGCACATTTCCCGCAGCCTACACGCTGTTCCGGATCAATCTCCGCCCGAATCCTGTGCCATATCCGGATAGCGGACAAGGGGCATATCTTTGCGCAGCATTCGGATGAACGTTGGCCAAGGCGTCCGTAACCGCATCAAAGTGCCCCTTGAGCAAGCTTTCCAACACGAAAATGCTCCCCGTGCATTCCGCGCTATCCCAGCATCGCTTTCAAGTCCTCCTTCGGAGTTGTGATCGGCGCGATGTGGTAGTGTTCCACCAGGTACTGAAGCACGTTGGGGGACAGGAACGCCGGCAGCGTCGGCCCCAGGCGGATGTCCCGGATTCCTAGGTGCAGGAGCGTCAGCAGAATGCACACCGCCTTCTGCTCGTACCAGGAGAGCACCATGGACAACGGCAGCTCATTCACGCCGCACCCAAAGGCCTCCGCCAGGGCTGTGGCTACCTGGATGGCGCCGTATGCGTCATTACACTGGCCCATATCCATCAGCCGGGGCAGTCCGGCCGCCGTGCCTAAATCCAGGTCATTGAAGCGGTATTTGCCGCAGGCCAGGGTCAGTACGAGGCTGTCGGGGGGCGTCTGCTCTACGAACTCGGTGTAGTAGCTGCGCCCCGGCCTCGCGCCGTCGCAGCCTCCCACCAGGAAGAAGTGCCTGACCGCTCCTGTTTTAACCGCCTCAATCACCTGATTCGCGGCCGACAGGACCGCGTGACGCCCATAGCCTGTGGTGACCTTTCCGCCGCCGTTGACGCCGGTGAACCGCGTTTCCTCCGGGTAGCCGCCCAGGGCCAGCGCCTTGTCAATAACCGGGGTAAAATCCTTGTCCGGCCCGATGTGAACCAGCTCCGGGTAGGCTACGGCCTCGGTGGTAAACACACGGTCCGCGTAGCTTGCCTTCGGCGGCATGAGGCAGTTTGTGGTAAAGAGGACCGGGGCGGGGAGACCCGCGAATTCCTTCTGCTGGTTCTGCCACGCGGTGCCGAAGTTTCCCTTGAGGTGGGGGTACTTTTTCAGCTCCGGGTAACCGTGGGCGGGAAGCATTTCGCCGTGGGTGTAGATGTTGATCCCCTTGTCTTTCGTCTGCTCTAAGAGTTGCTTCAGATCGTAGAGGTCATGGCCGGAGATGACGATGAACGGCCCCTTCTCCACGGTAAGGCTCACCTCGGTGGGGACCGGATCGCCGTAGGTTTCCGTATTGGCCTTGTCCAGCAGGGCCATGCATTTCAAATTGACCGCGCCCACCTCCAGCACGATGGGGAGGAGCTCCTCCATTCCCCAGTCCTCGCCAACGGCAAAGAGGGCCTTGTAGAAGAACCGATCCACCTCCGGATCCGTATAGCCCAGGACGGCCGCATGGTACGCGTAAGCGGCCATGCCTCGGATGCCGAACAGGATCAGCGATTTCAGCGAACGGATGTCCTCGTCGGCGCCCCAGAGCTGCTTCATATCATAGTCGTTGTTTTTCCCGCAGGCGGAGGCGCACTCGTAGCACATCGGGATGATCTGCCGCTTCGCCTCCTCCGCGCGGTGGATCAGGGCAGTGAGGGCGTTGTTGTCAAAGTTCACGTTCGTAATGGTGGCAAACAGCCCCTCCCGCACGACTTGGTTGGCGGCATCAGAAAGCGCGTCCCAGTTCCCATCGACGGCCCTTGCCAGGCCAATCAGCTTCCCTGTGAGCTGATCCTGGAGTCCGGCGGTGTCGGCCCGCTTGCCGCACACCCCGGCTTTGCCGGTGCAGCCTGCGCACCCCGCCGTCTGTTCGCACTGGAAGCAAAACATAGTCTGTTCCATGGTATGATCCTCCTGTTATCTGTCCAGAATCCTGCCGTCCGTAGAAATGGTCACCACGTTCCACGGAATAAACTTTCCGCTAGCCTGCAGGGCTCGCTTCACCGCGTTCTCGATCCCGCCGCAGCAGGGAACCTCCATGCGGGCCACGGTTACGCTCTTGATGTCGTTTCCGGCGATGATCTGCGTCAGCTTCTCGGTGTAATCCCCCTCGTCCAGCTTGGGGCAGCCGATGAGCGTTATGTGACCGCGGATAAACTCGTTATGGAAATTGCCGTAGGCGTAGGCGGTGCAGTCGGCGGCGATGAGCAGCCTGGCCCCGTCCAGATAGGGGGCCTTCACCGGCATCAGTTTGATCTGCACCGGCCACTGGGACAGCTGGCTGGCGGCGGGCGTCTGGGTGGCGGGGGCGGCGCAGGGCTCCCGGTGGAGGGCCTTGGCCTGACTTCCCGGACAGCCGCAGGGCAGGGGTGCCTTTTCCTTTTTTGCGGCCAGCACCGCCGCCTCGTTGTAGGCCGGAGCCTCCCGCTCCTCGAAGGTGATGGCCCCCGTGGGGCAGGCGGGCAGGCAGTCGCCCAGGCCGTCGCAATAGTCCTCACGGGTGAGTCTCGCTTTGCCGTCCACCATCTCAATGGCGCCCTCGTGGCAGGCGGCGGCACAGGCGCCGCAGCCGTTGCATTTTTCCTCGTCAATGTGAATGATTTTGCGAATCATAAAAACGCTTCCTTTCTTTGGTCAACCTTATTGTTTGCGTTCCTGTTGACTTTCTGGCGTCAGTATAGTACGATTCGTTTTGATTGTATGTTGAAATTTCAACAGGAGAGTTCATTTATGAAAAAATATTTTGACATTTTACGCGAATGTCCCCTGTTTCGGGATATTGAGGGGCAGGAGCTCGAAAAAGCCCTGGAATGCCTGAAGGCGAGGGCTTCCTCCTTTGCCAAGGGCGAAGCGGTGCTCAGCGAGGGGGATCCGGCAAACTATGTGGGAATCGTCCTGACCGGCAGGCTCCAGATTGTGCGGACAGACTTTTTTGGGAACCGGAGCATCCTGGTCCACCTTGTCCCGGGGGAACTGTTTGGAGAGTCCTTTGCCTGCGCGGGGGTGAAGGCGGTGCCGGTGACGGTGGCGGCAGTGGAAACCGCGGAAGTCATGCTGATCGACTGTCTGCGGATCACCCGCCCATGCGGTCATGGTTGCCAGTTTCACCAGCGGATGATCTTCAACCTGCTCCAAATTGTCGCGGCAAAAAACTTGGTGTTTCACCAGAAAATCGAGGTCACTTCCAAGCGCACGACACGGGAGAAACTGATGACCTATCTGATGCTCCAGGCCAAGCGGCAGGGCAGCCTGGAGTTTGAGATTCCCTATGACCGCCAAGAACTGGCCGACTACCTGGAGGTAGAGCGGAGCGGGCTTTCGGCGGAGATCGGGAAGCTGCGCAGACAGGGGACGATCGAGGCGGAGCGCAGAAGGTTTAAAATATGTAGGCCGCTTGATCCCTGAGACAGCAAATCAGAAAGGCAGGGTGAGGCGGCGGATTTCCCGGTTGGGACCTTCCATAGCATTTGGCGCTGTGCCGGAGCGACCCGGAGCAGGTGCGCCAGACTGACGCCAACCACTGGGGCGGGCTTACCTTTGAGCTGCGCAAAAAGTGGCTGAAGGCATCCCCGCCCGGCGTCCTCTCCCCGGCTCAGTGCAGTTATATCTTGAAAATAAGATGGACATATTGAAAATCCGTAATTCTTGCTCAAAATAATTTTAAATTAACATCGCTATTCGGTTGAAACACAATGGCTACAGACAAAGAATAGCCCTACCTAATCCGAACAACTGACAACAATTTGTTCAGATTGGGTAGGGTCGTTCAATTTTTTAGAGATCATAGTAGAAAATATTCGGTAGTCCTTTTGCTCCCTGGCATAATGCTGATAGAACATGGTCAGAGAACAGTTCCCCTGGAGGATATTTTTGATTAAGGATAATACTATATCGTTCTGTCCCTACATCAAAACAAAAGAAAAGCAGTGAATTTATGTCAAAAAAGCGGTATGCATATAAAGTTCTTTCTTCCGAGTCCGAATCCTTTGGCCTATATATCAACAAGTTTTCTTCCAAATTGCCATGTAATATCGGCCACATATCTTTAGTAGTGCCATTGCGAACATACATACGTAAATCATTA
>ERZ808042.566-NODE-566-length-19119-cov-8.834471_pt1 | contig 19119 bp, 15 predicted proteins | sample MGYA00380193_ERZ808042 | MGnify/ENA primary metagenome ERZ808042 (study PRJEB31490, sample SAMN06133401) | mouse gut metagenome | isolation source: M1_2 | host: mice | place: China: Chengdu | collected 2015-05 ...
GACGTATGCCTCTTTGCCTCGTCCACATCTCGGGTTTCCTCTCCTTGATCTGTGTCCACTTTATTGGGTACATTTTATAATTGGGTACATTTTAAAAAGACAACGCAAATAAATAAAGACCTACAAACAAAAGAAAACAAAATACTGACTTCACAAAGTACGGAATCATTTCCTTTCCCTTCCGCCCTCGTCGTCGCAAGCTCCGCATCCCTCGCTTCGCCGCAAGCGGCAAAGCTCACTCGCTGCGCTGCTCCTCCTCTCCCCACGAAAACCGCTTCGCTGGGTTTTCGCGGGGACCCCAAAGCCTCTGCACCTGTGCAGGCACAGCCGCTTGAAGCGAAGGGAAAGAAGCGGAGCAGGAGCAACGGGATGAGCCAGGGCGAGATGGACGCCTATCGGGAGCTGATCCGGGAAAACATCTGCTACGATGATTTCGTGCGGGAGCATCCGTATGATGCGGGGCAGTTGGACGAGATGGTGGAGCTGATGGTGGAGGCGGTCTGCTCCAAAAAGAAAAATATCCGGGTGGCGGGAAACGACTTCCCCCAGACGGTTGTGAAGTCCCGGCTGCTGAAGCTGGACTCCGAACACATCCGCTTCGTGTTCGACTGCCTCCGGGAGAACACCACCCAGGTGCGGAACATGAAGCAGTACCTGCTGGCAGTGCTGTACAATGCCCCGGTGACGATGGAGAATCACTACGCCGCCCAGGTCAACCATGATCTCTACGGCGGGGAGGCGGCATAGAGATCATATGCAGATATGCTTACTTGGAAGTGATTGCTTTTACCAGCGCGGAGACATGATCCAGCGTCTTGGAATCCAGTTTTTTCAATTCTTCCATCAGCTCTGCCAGTTGAGCGGGATACGCAGCACCTTCGTCAAAGAATTGATGCGGCGTGATCCCAAAATATTCGCAGATATAGAACAGCCCCTGCAAAGAGGGCAATGCTTTTTTGTTTTCGATTTGATTGATGTAGCTGTTATTCTGCCCCAATGACAAGGACATATCACGGGCAGACACTTCCCGCTGCATTCTGAGCTGTGCGATACGGTCTTGTGTAAATTCTTCGTACATCACGCAACCCCCCTTTTTTTCTGCTTTATTCTATATCGCACATGACTTTATAATGCGGTATTTTATCCTCCGTATTCCTTGACATACGATATTATATCCTTTATTATTGACGGTGGTATTGTGTTCAATATTTTATCAGAGGATGTAGACTATGAGGAAAACAAGCAGTGCATGGGGGCAGAAACGTACCTCTTGTGCCTTCACGGGCCACCGCCCGCATAAATTTCCCTGGAAGGACAATGAGACAGACCCCCGGTGCGTGGCGTTGAAGGAAACGCTGGCGGAGCAGATCGCAACGCTGGCCAGAGCCGGAGTGACAGAGTATTTCACGGGAGGCGCGGACGGAACCGATTGCTGGGCGGCAGAGATTGTCTTATCCATGCGTGAAAAAAATCCTGTGCTGAAACTCCGCTGTGTCCTGCCCTATGAGGGGCAGGCGGACAGGTGGAGTAATTCAGCGCGGGAACGGTATCATTTGATTCTGAAACAGGCCGATTCGGTTGACTATGTGAGCCGCCAATACTATGACGGCTGCATGATCGACCGGAACCACCGGCTGGTAGAATCGGCTGGCCTGCTGCTGGCCGTTTTTAACGGAGTACGGCGCAGCGGCACCGGCGCAACGGTCAACTATGCCAGAAAGCTGGGCCGGGAGATCATCGTGATCGACCCCATCACCCGGCAAGTCACCTGTTAGAGCTGCCGATAGTGACCGCTGGGCGCTAAAGGCAATCAGCAGCCCTGCCCTTTGACGGCAGTATTGAAAAATGCTATAATGGCATAAACTGTCCTCCAGGGAGGTGACTGCCCCATGTACCGTATTGCCATATGCGAGGACGAGCCATCCATGGCCCAGGAAAACGAGGATATGATTTGCCGTGTTCTGAAAGCCCGCTGTTTCCAGCGGGATATCGATTTCTCTGTTGACAGTTTTTCCACGCCGGGACCGTTGCTGGAAGTCCTGCGAAAAGAGCCCTCGGCCTTCCATCTGCTCTTGCTGGATATTGGGCTGGCTCAGGAAAACGGCGTGGAGCTGGCCAGCCGTCTGCGGGAATGGAATGTTGACTGCTCCATCATCTACATCACCTCCTATGAGGAGTATACGCTGGATTCCTTTGCCACCCGTCCGCTGGACTACCTGATCAAGCCGGTAGACGAAAAAAAGCTGGAAAAGGCCATCCAGTGGGATCTGCAAAAAAATTACCGCCCGGAACAGATTACACTGCCCGTGGGCGGAGGCTTCTACAAGGCGGCAGTTCATGACATCCTCTATGCGGAGGCGGTCAACCATAAGTCCGCCGTCTATCTGCCGGGAGAGGTGATCTCCGTCAGCCTGAGCTTTCGGGACCTTCTTTCCCGTCTGCCTAAGAACACGTTCTGCCGGTGCCACCACAGCTTTGCTGTCAATCTGAAGCACGTCCATAAGCAGACTACATACGGACTGCTGCTGAACAACGGGATGGAGCTTCCGGTCAGCCGTACCTACCGGCAGGAATTTGCGAAGCAGTACGTCGCCTTTCTGCAATAGAAACCGCCCTTCCTGTGATGCCACAGAAAGGGCGGTTTTTCAGTCCGGCATTTGCAGCGCGGTGGCGGCGGAGAAAGAGCCGTCCGGGAACTTCAGCAGCAGCTCGCTTCTGTACTTCCTTGCTACCGCCTGAGCCGCTTTCAAGCCGTAGCCGTGGGCGGATCTGTCTTGCTTCGTGGTGCGGCACAGGCCGCTCTCCCCATCATAGTCCACCGGGGAAAAGCGGGAATTTTCCACTCCGATATACAGATGGACACCCCGGACATGGAGATCCACCCGCAGCCACTTCTGCGCCCCCTCCGGGGCCAGGGCATTGGCGTCCAGCGCGTTTTGCAGCAGGTTCATCAGCACGGTGCAAAGTTCCGTGTCCGGGAAGGGCAGCGTCTCCGGCACGTCCACCCGGCGCTCCACGTTGATCCCCTGTTTCTGTGCCCGCGCCAGCATGGCGGTCAGCACAGCGTTGATGGCTGGGTGGAGCGCGCAGGTCATCGCGGGGATGGACGCCGACTCAGATACCAGCTCGGTGAGATAGGCATCCAGCCTCTCCGACTCTCCCGCACGGCTCAAATTTTGCAGAACCAGATAGTGGTTTTTTACCTCATGCCGCAGCTCCCCTAAAGCGGCGGCGCTCTCCCGAACTGTGGCAAGCTGCTCCCGCGTCAGGTTTTCACGGGCGGACAGCACCCGCATCTCTGCCTCCCGCTGGGCTGTGCGCCGAATCAGAGCCGCCACGCTCTCCAAAAAGCACAGGGTCAGCAGCAGACTGTTCCAGCAGAACAGCTCCGTGTCCAGCCAGGTCAGCGGGTTTCTGAGAAACATCCCCAGGGTGGGCGGCAGCGCCCCTGTCCGCGCCAAGGAGACAGCGCACAGCGTCCCAATGACGGCGGCGCAGGCTCCCAACCAAGCAAGAAAAAGGCGGAACACCGGGTTGCCGTCCCGGGCCTCCAGCACGGCGCAGACCAGCAGGGCGGCGATGGTAAGGCAGAACATGATCCCGGCGTGGACGGCGATATTGGAAAACAGCGGGATCACCGTCTGAAATCCCGCTATTAGCCAATAAATCAGCGCGGGCAGAATGGCGAAGGGCGCGAAGGCCCTCCGTCGTTTTTTCATGCCCAGCAGCAGATACAGGGCTGGGGCGGCGAACAGCAGCGCCCGGGACTGCCACAGCGCCAGCCCGAAAAGCGCAGGGGGCAGGCTGGCATTGGGCAGGTTTTGCAGATAGAAATATGCCGTCTGGCCCAGGGCGGCGGCGCTGAGCAGCAGTACCGGCCAGGAGCGTAACCCCTCCAGCCAGCCATACAGGAACAGGCCCAGCGTCAGCAAAAAGAGCATACCGAACACGGCGGCGGGAAAGGCCCGCAGGCTGGTATCGGCCCTGGCCTGTTCCAGGATCATTTCGTTGTCCGTGAGATAGAGGACCGGCACCGTGCCGCCCTCCCTCTTTTCCGTGATGAGCGTGAGGGTTTTCCCGGCGCAGTCCGGGGGCAGCGTCAGGTACGCCCACCCGATGCCCTCCGAAATCTGATGGAGGGGTGCCCCGTCCAGCAGCAGTTCCGCCGCCCCGTCCAGCATCCGAATCTCCAACACCGGACGCAGCTCCCCCAGCGGGGCCGGGAGGGTGTAGGAGAGCTCCAGCGGTCCGGTATAGGAGATCACGTCCTCCGGCATGGCCTCCGGGGCCAGGTATGCGGGCTCCGCCCGGGGAACCGTCTCCGTTCCCAGCAGCCACAGAAGCGCCGCCGCGCACAGCAGGAACACCCCCGCTGCCAAACGGCCCGCCCACTGTTTTCCTATCCGCATACTCCGCCCTCCTCAGTGTCGCTTGCCTTTAGCGTAACCGGGATAATGGCCGCTGTCAAGGGCCGAAGGATGTTATCTGGTCGCAAATCCTGCATTCTGGTCGTGGGGCCTTGTTTTCTGAAGTGTCTTTGTGTATGGTGTGGAATAGAAAATTGCGGCGAAATCGAATGAAGGAAGGGGCCGGCCCCTTCCTCAGCCCCCCATGGGGGGCTGAGCTTCCTTCGCCGCGCAAGGAGGAAACTGTATGAAACGCAGGATCGTAAGCGTCCTCACCGCCCTGGCTCTGTGCCTGAGCCTGTGCCCGGTTGCGGCCGGGGTTTCGGCGAGGGATGAAAACACCACTGCGGAGGATGTCGGCCCGGAGGAGACCCGACGGGAGAATCCAAGGAATACTCTGATTGGCAGCGTGTACGGAACCCTCGAGCAAAATAGAGGCGAGATTTCCTCGGTTAAGCAAGGCGGAACGGTGAAGTTAAACGAAAAGCTCACAAGTGTTGACGCTAACAGGACCGGATACATTTTATCGAACGCCGGTACGGTAGGGACCAACAAAGGGGAAATCCATGGAAATACGGCAACCGGTACCGTTGAGAGCAATTATGGCACGGTCGTTACCAATTATGGAAGCGTAACGGCAAACGAGGGTCTTGTCAGCAGCAACTTTGGTACGGTTGGGAGCAATATAGGTTCCGGCATAGTTACCAACGTCTATAATGGGACAGTCGATTTCAACTCCGGCGTCGTCTATAATCAGTCCGGCGGAACAGTGACAAACAACCAGGGCGGGACCGTATGGTGGCAGTTTACCGTCACCGGGGAGCACGCGGTGCTTTCCGAAATCGACTCGGTCGCCTATATCCGGGAGGGCTGCACCGTGGCCCCGGAGGAGGGCTACTATTTCTCCGCGCCGCCCACCGCGGAAAACGCCGAGGTGGCCCTTGAGGACGGGGTGTATACGATCAGGAAGATCACCGCCGCCCCGGTCACGCTGACGGTAACCACGGCCCTGAATGCCGACGCCACGCCCGACGGCTCTGAGGCCAACCCCTGGCCCTGCGGCAAGGACGGAAACAACGTCACCGCCTGGCTGTCTCCGGACAGCACGACCCTGACCATCTCCGGCACAGGGGCCATGGCGGATTATTTCGTCGACAATAACCCGTGGCACACCGCTTACAGCACCATCACCACGGTGGTGCTGCCAGAGGGCCTGACCGCCATCGGAGATTCTGCGTTTCAGAATATGGTAGCCCTGCGGAACATCACCATCCCGAACACGGTGACCAGCATCGGGAACAGTGCGTTCTCGGGATGCACTATGGAGGAGGTGGCCATCCCGGAGGGCGTGACCACGATTGGCATGGATGCGTTTTGCATGTCAAGCTTGACAAGCGCAGTCATCCCGGCCAGCGTAACACAGGTTGGCTATCAAGCGTTCTCTGGATGCCCCCTCTTAGAAACGTTGACCGTTCAAGGGGAAACGAAACTTTCCAGGGATGCGTTCAAAAGCTGTAAGAAGTTGCACACGATCACCTTTTCGAGCAAAACCCCGCCAAGTATTGCCACGGACGTATTTTTGAATTGTTCCGCCCTTACGGCCATCAACGTCCCCCACGGGTGCGGGGAGGCGTACAAAACTGCCCTGGCGAGCAGCGGCATCGCTTCGCTGGATGACGTCATCAAAGACCCGCCGGAGCACGACTGGAACGACGACGGCTCCTGCGCCTGCGGGGCTCAGGCCGTGGCGAAGGCGGAGCAGGGGGACGGCAGCACCGTCTTTCTGGAGAGCGTGGCGGCGCTGGAGGCGGCGCTGGAAAGCGGCGGCTATAGGGCCGTCACCCTGCTGTCGGACGTGAAGCTCAGCCAGCCCATCACGATCAGCGGCGGCCAGTTCACGCTGTCCGGCAACGGCCACACGATCACGTACACCGGCGACGGCGGCGCGATCCAGATTGCGAGCGGCACGGTTACGCTCTCCGGCTGCACGATCGACGGCGAACAGTGCGGCGTGGAGGTTTCGGGCGGCACGGTCAAGCTCAGCGGCTGCACGATCATCGCCGCCGGCGATGGATACAGTGGCGGCCAGGGCGTGTTTATCTCGGGCGGTGATGTCACCATCTCCGGCGGTACGTATTCGGGGAAAGGCGGCAAAGCGGCCTGCGGCGTGGAGATCCAGGGCGGCGCGCTCACCATCGAGAGCGGAACCTTCTCCGGCGCGGACGGGGACAGGGCCTGCGGCGTGAATGTCGGGCAAAACGGAAAGGCCACCATCCGGGATGGCAGCTTTTCCGGCACGGGCGGGTACGACGCCTCCGGTTTGTATGTCCCCGGAGGCGAGGCCGACATTGCGGGCGGCGTGTTCACCGGAAGCCACTACGGCGTCTACAACACCGGGACCACCACCATCTCGGGCGGGACGTTCAGCAGCGGATGGCTCCCGCTTTACAGCAGTGCGTCGCTTGCCGGGATGCTGGCCACGGGCTGCGCCTATTACCGGGACGATAAGCCCATTGAAGTGGACAACGACCTGTCCCCCGGCACTGTGATGGTACGGGAGTGCGACCACACCGGCGTTGAGGTGAAGGACCTGGGCGGCGGCAAGCATGGCCTGGACTGCTCCTACTGCGACTATCGAGATGAACACACGACCACCCTCAAGGCCGAGGTCAGCGGCAGCGCCGTCACTCTCAGCGAAGGGTGCGCCACTTGCGAGTATAAAAAGGAGCGGGGAACCGTCGGCTTTACCTTTGAGAATCTGGTCTATGGAAACCCGGACGCCAAGGTGACATTTACGAATATTCCCGCGAACTATACCTTAATTTGTCAAAGTCATCAACGCGACGACGGCATGACGGAAGTATCATGGACACTGGCAGAGCTTTTTGACAGCACAAAGGTGACTGCGGGAGAGCACAAGATGCAGGTATCCTTTGTCAACGAAGCTTATAGCTACTCGAATGCGTGTGAGCTGACCTTCTCCGTCGCTAAGGCCGAGCTGACGCCCTCCATTACCGGCACAACTACCAAGACCTATGACGGCACCACCGCCGCTCCGGGAGGGCTGGAGATTACGCTGACTGGCCTTGTGGAGGGGGACAGCGTGACCGCCACGGCCAGCTACGCCTACGACAACGCCAACGCGGGTGAGCGCACCATCACCGCCACCAGCATCACCCTCACCGGCGCGGACGCGGGGAACTATACATTGTCCAGCACCACCGCCACCACAACGGGGACGATTACGAAGTCTCAGCCCACCATTGCCTTTGCCGGCGGCTATAACCCCAGCAAGACCTATGACGGGCAGACGATCTCCAATCCTACGGCGGACGATCTGACCATCACCGGCGCGAATTTCAGCGATGTGACCTTTGAATGGAGCGCCACGCCCAAGGACGCAGGGACGTACACCCTCACCGCCAACATTAAGGAAACGCCGAATACGGCGGCGGCAAGTACCTCTCCGCTGACAGTGACCATCAGCAAGGCGACCCTGATCGCCACCGGCGCGACAGTGGCATCCAAGACCTATGATACCACCAAGACTGCCACTGTGTCCGGCGTGACCTTCACCGGACTGGTGAACGGCGAAACGCTGGCCCTGAGCACAGACTACACCGCCAGCGGCGAATTTGACAGTGAAAACGCCGGGACGGGTAAGAGCGTCACCGTCACCGTGACCCTGGCTGACACGGCAAAGGCGAACAACTACACTCTTGCCAGCACCTCAGTGAATACCACCGGCACCATCACCAAGGCCGATCCCGTGGTAACGGCTGTTTCCGTGAGCACCCCCGCCACGATCTATGAATCAGCCAGTTTGGACAGCATTGCCCTGACCCATGGGGTGGGTGACACGGCGGGAACTGTCGCGCTGAACCCCAGCCAGACGCTGACGGTTGGGACGAAGGGGTACGCCTGGACATTCACGCCGGATGATACCAACAATTACAGCACCGCCACCGGGACAATTTCCCTGACCGTGGCGGTAGACGCCCTGCAAAGCATTGCTGTCACCACCCCGCCGAGCAAAACTGCCTACACTTACGGCGAGAGCTTTGACAAGGCGGGCATGGTGATCACGGCGACCTACGCCAGCGGCGCGACCAAGGTCGTGACAGGTGAAGTGCAGATCAGCCCCGCCGAGCTGACCGTCACCACCACCGCGCTGACCATCACCTACCAGGGCAAGACCGTCACCCAGGCAATTACCGTCAATCCCAAAGAGGTAACGAATCCCTCCATTGAACTGTCCCCCAGCAGCTTTGTCTATGACGGCACTGGGAAGGAGCCCGCTGTCACTGTAAAGGACAGCGACAAGGAAATCCCGGCCAGCGAGTACACAGTGTCCTACAGTGACAATATCAACGCAGGCACTACCGCCACCGTCACCATCACTGACAAGGCAGGTGGCAACTATACCGTCAACGGAACCACAACCTTCACCATCACCGCAAAGCCCCTCGCTGGGGCAACGGTGACGGTTACAGGCCCAGTTACTTACACCGGGAGCGCCCTTACGCCAACGCCCACCGTGACCCTGGACGATAAAACGCTGACGGCGGGCACCGACTTCACCGCAACCTACACCAACAACACCAATGCTGGCACCGCCACCATTACCGTCACTGGAAAAGGCAACTACTCCGGCACCGCCCAGGGCACCTTTACCATCGGCAGGGCCGACCTGACCGCGGACGGCACCGGCACCGCCAGCGGCACCTATGGCGATAAGCTGTCCGGGCTGACCGTTTCCGGCCTGACCGCCAAGCTGGGCGCAACTGAGATTTTGGGCACCTGGAAGTTGGCCGGGGACACCGTGCCCAACGTGGGGGACAGCGGCGAGTACACCGCCACCTTCACCCCGACCACTGGCGCGGGCAACTACAACGCGCTGACGGCCCAGGTGACGCTGAATATCGCCAAGGCCGACTATTCCGGCACCACCACGGCCAGCACCTCCGCCAAGTTCGGCGCCACCGGGACTTATGACCTCTCGGCCCTACTCCCGGACGGAGCCACGGCGGGGACAGCGGCCACCACCAGCGATATTTTTGAGGGGGCACCCACCGTCAGCGGCAAAACCCTGTCCTATACGCTGAAAGCAGGCGCAACGCTTAACAGCACCGGCACCATCACCGTGCCCGTGACCTCCACCAATTACAACGACTTTGATTTGACCATCACTGTCACCGTGACGGACAAGGATGTGCCCACGCTGACCGTCAGCCCCATCACCGTCACCTACACCGGCCAGGCCATCCCGGCCAACGCCATCCAGGGCACCGCCAAGGTGGGGGACGCCATCGTCCCCGGCACCTGGGCTTTCGCCTCCGGCGAAGCTGTCACCAACGTGGCGGACAGCGGCACAAAGACCGTCAAATTCGTGCCCAGCGATAAGGACACCTACGCCGAGGCCACCGGCACCGTAGTTGTGACCATCAACAAGGCCACCCCCACGGGCGTGCCCAAGTACACCGCTATCTCCGCCAGCGGCAAGACCCTGGTCGACGCCGGGCTGACCACCGAGGGCGGCACATTCAGCACCGGGGGCACCGTGGCCTGGACGCTGGACAACACCACGGAAGTGACGGCCAACACCCAGTATGAATGGACGTTCACCCCCACCGACACAGCCAACTACAACACCCTGACGGGCAAGATTACGCTGTGGCCCTATACCACGCCTGTCAACCCCGGCGGAGGCGGAGGCTATGTGCCCTCCGGCCCTGGCGGCACCACCATCACCGTCCCCGTATCCGGCGACAAAAGCACCGTTCACGTCAGCGCCAGTGTGTCCGGCACCACCGCCACAGTAAGCAAGATCGACACCACGCAGATTGAAAATGTCATCGGGGACAACGGGCAGGCCAGCATGGTAGAGATCGACTTTACCGGCCTGGGCAAGACCATCGACACGGTGAAGCTGCCCGCCGCCGCTATCAAGGACATCGCGGCAAAGGCACAGAACGAGGAAGTCAGGGGCCTGACGGTCAAGCTCCCGGAGGCTGAAATCTCCTTTGACGCCAAGGCCCTCTCCGCGATCCAGGCCCAAGCAGGCAGTCAAATCACCCTGACCGTCACCCCGGCCAAGCCCGCCGATCTCAACAGCAGGCAGAAAGAGGCCGTGGGCAGCGCCCCGGTATTCGATCTGACGCTACGGAGCAGCAGCGGGGCCATCACCGACTTCCGGGGCGGCTATGCCACCGTGTCCCTGCCCTACACCCTTACGGCGGGACAGAACCCCTCCGGCGTGGTGGTGTACTATCTGGACAGCGCCGGCAATATCACGCCCTGCACTACCATGTACGATGTGGGTCGCAAGTCTGCCATCTTCACCACCGGCCACCTGTCCCTGTACTTTGTGGGTTATGACCCAACGGCGGTATGGGAGAACCCGTATTCCGATGTGGCCGAGGACGCATGGTATTATGACGCGGTGCGGTATGCCAGTGAAAACGGTCTGATGGGCGGTTACGGCAACGGGAAGTTTGGCCCGAATGATAACCTCTCCCGCGCCCAATTCGCTCAAATCCTCTTTAACAAAGAGGGTAAGCCGGTTGTCAATTATCTGTTGCGGTACAACGATGTGGCAGACGGCGCATGGTACACCGAGGCTGTCCGCTGGGCTGCCAGCCAGGGCATTGTGGGCGGATATGGGAACGGGATGTTCGGCCCCAACGACAACATCACCCGTGAGCAGTTGGCCGTCATGCTCTGGCGGTACGCTGGAAGTCCTGCCGCCACTGATAAGGAACTGCACTTCAACGATGCAGACAAGGCCAGCGGCTACGCGCTGGAGGCCCTGCGCTGGGCCGTGGAGAACGGCGTCATGGGCGGCTATGGTGACGGACGGCTCGATCCCAAGGGACTGGCGACCCGCGCACAGGTAGCGCAGATGCTGAAGAACTACTTGGAGAAATAGCGTCCAATACAACGGGGCGGCGAGACGATCCAAATGTCTCACCGCCCCGCCTTTCTTAATGCGGGACACCAAGGAAGTGAGAGCTGATGCAGCACATTTTATTTATTGGAGCAGATTTTGAGCAGTATCTCCGGCTAAAGACGATCCTCAACGATTTTACCTGTGTGTATTCCGTCAACCTGATGGACGGAGTCCGGCAATTCAATCAACAGCGGTTCAGTCTGATCGTTTTGGATTTGTCTCTGATCCTGTCAGACGCAGGGCAGGAAGAACTCCTGCGTTCATTTCGCCGCGCACATCCGGTGCCTATTATTGCCCTGTGTGACAACGTGGAGGATTCGAACGTTGTCCGCTTGTTGGGAGCGGGAGCAGATCAGGTACTCGATAGCCAAACAGCGGATGCTGTTCTGACAGCGTATGTGCAGACGCTGGTCAACCGCTACACGTTGCTCGATCACATGGACCGGGAACAGGGTGGCCGTACCGAACTGTGCGTTGGCGATTTTAAGATTGACCTGATGCGCCGTCAGGTTTTCTTAAAAGAAGAAAAGATAGAGTTGTCCGGCAAAGAATTTGACCTGCTACTCTTTTTTGCACAGAACCCGGATCGCGTGCTGACAGAAGCCCAAATCTATGACCGGGTATGGCATACGGACAAAGATTTTCACAGCAGTCTCGCAAAGCCCATCAACAGGCTGCGGCAGAAAATAGAGCCAGATCAGCGTAATCCTGTGTATATCCGCTCGATTCGTGGCGTGGGTTATCAATTTGTGCCGAATACTGTAATATCCTGCGATATTTGACAGGCAACTGTCATTTAATGTCAGCATAATGTCAGACTATGTCAGCGATTTGTCAGAATCCATCTGTATAATCCCTTTTATGTAGAAAAGGGAAGGAACTGTTTGCAGCAATAACGGCTGTTTCCCGGATAGGGGAAACAGATGCCAGGAGTAAAGATACCACAACACAATAGGCTATCTGTCCAAGGTGCGGCCTCCGATAAGGGGGCCGCCCTTTTTTTTGCTTCGACCCAATTTGACAGCGTTCCCCAATCGCCCGCCGCCCGCTGGCAGCCATACATAGCAAGATATCCGTGACCCCGATCTCAAACCTCGCACCCCATAAATTTGAGATTGGAGATTATATCAAATGAACTATGACATGAAGCGCAGCGGCGCATACATACAGCAGCTTCGCATCCAAAACGGATATTCCCAAAATGAACTCGCAAAGGCAATGAACCTCAACCAGAGTTCTTTGAGCCGAATTGAACTTGGCAATAAAGGCTGTTCGGTGGATCTGTTCATACAGTTTTCTGAATTTTTTCATGTGTCGCTGGATGCCCTGATTTTAGGCGTAGGGCCTGATGCGGTACGGGAGCCGGAACGCAATATGCGTCTGAAAGCTGATATTGCGGAGTTGATCGAACAATTGACACAGTTGAAAGAGCAGCTCTAACTCTCCCCCATGTCCAATGGGCATAGGAATATGGCCGCTGGACATTAGCCAACAGAGGCATCCTCATTTACAATAAAGCCATAGCAAATCCCCCGCACCTTGAAAAGTTCACATCAGCAGTACGGATCACCACACGGACAGACGCACAGTGCGCGCCATGACCCGGAGGGGGCGAAAGCCTCCTCCGGGCCGCGATAAAGCCTGTGCGGGACGGCATTGGCAATGCTGCCCGCCATCCCCTGGGTTGAAAGCAGTAGAGACCCCCGGAATGTGCCCGTGAAGGTCTGCCAAGCCTTATCCGTTACTGTTCCCAATATCTCATCGGGGGGCGAGCTGCAAATACGATGAGTACCTATGAGAAAATGAACCGACAAGAGTATCCGCTCTCCAGAAAAATCATCTGCGGTGACTGCGGGACGCCGTTTATCCGGCGCAAGTCCTCCAGCGGCTATGTGTCCTGGGTATGCCGAAAGCACGATGACAGGGCGGCGGACTGCCCCGTGGGCCGGATCGCTGAAACGGAAATTTACGCCGCTTTCCTGCGGATGTACAACAAGCTGAAGCACAATGAGGACATCATCCTCAAGCCCGTCCTGGCCCAGCTCGGGGATCTGAACGATGCGCTTCAAAAAGGGAACCCCGCCATGCTGGCGGTGAACTTGGCCATCGCGGAGACCTCGGAACAGAGCCATAAGGTCGCCATCCTCCGGGCCGGGGGCCTGCTGGACGATGACGCCTGCGCCGCCAAGCTGCGGGACATTGAGGCCAAGCTGGCGGAGCTTCGCCGGGAGCGCCGCCAACTATTGAAAAACGAGGATATCGAGGAGGTCATGGAGGCCCTGCGCCAGACAGCGGGGATCATCCACAGCGGCCCGGACAGGCTGGCGGAATTCGATGAAGCCATGTTCGCTGATCTGGTGGAGAAGATCACGGCGGAGTCCATGACACGCATACGGTTCCGGCTCTACGGCGGCATGGAATTGACGGAGCAGCTTCGGGAGGCAAGACGATGACCAATCGGAAGATTTTATATGGCTATCAGATCCGGCATGGCGAATTGGCCATCGTCCCCCAGGAGGCGGAGGTGGTTCAGCGAGTCACCGCGCTGTATCTGGATGGGCTGTCCTATCAGAGGATCAGCGATATCCTCAACAGTGACGGCTTTCCGTTCAGCGTGGAGACCCCGCTCTGGAACAAACACAAGGTGAAGCGCCTGCTGGAGAACCCCCGCTACACCGGGGAGGACGGTTATCCGCCCATGGTTGAGCGGAGGGCATTCAATACCGTCCAGAGCATGATCCGGGAGAAAACATCTCACTATGCAAAAACCGAGAAACGGCCCGCCCTGCGGCTCAAGGCGTATCTGCGCTGCGGAAGCTGCCACGGGCGGCTGCTGGGTATGGGCGGGAAGGGCCAGCGGCGCGGTACGCTGTACCTGCGGTGCGAGGGCTGCGGCATGATGGTCACCCTCCCGGACAGTGCGTTGCTGTCTGAGGTAAACCGCCAGATGACAGAGCATGACGCGCCCACCGAGGAATCCTACATCCCCTCCGGCGAGGTCATCCGCCTGACCAACGCCGTCAACCGGGGGCTGGAGCATCCCGACAAGCCGGAGGATGTGGTGTCCCTGATCCTGCGGGGCGCCTCCGCCCGGTACGACTGCTGCCCAACTTTAATTGAATCAGAACCTTTCAACCGCCCAGCCGAAGTGGACATTAAACGCTTCGGTCAGGCGACCCGAGCCGGGCTGGCAGTTTCCCATATCGCCATAACAGGAAATCAGGACATAACCGTCCATTTCAAATAACAGGTCAAGGAGTGATCCCATGGAACAAGCAGTGCTGGAGCGCAAAGTCCACGTCATTCCCGCTACCCGGCCCGCCCCCGCCAGCGGCCCGCGCCGGGGCGGACGCCAGCGCGTGGCCGCCTACTGCCGGGTGTCCACCGACAGCGAGGAGCAGCTCAACAGCTACGACGCCCAAAAGGCTTACTACACCCAGAAGATTGGGGAAAATCCCGATTGGGAGATGGCCGGGATCTTTGCCGACAGAGGCATCACCGGGACAAGTCTGAAGAAGCGGGCGGAGTTCAACCGCATGATCGCCGCCTGCAAACGGGGCCGCATCGACATGATCCTCACCAAGTCCGCCTCCCGCTTCGCCCGAAACACGGTGGATTGTCTCCGGGTCATCCGGGCCTTGAAAAATCGGGGCATCGGTGTGATCTTCGAGAAAGAGAACATCAACACGCTGACGGAGTCCAGCGAATTCCTGATCACCCTGTTCAGCAGCTTCTCCCAGGCAGAGAGCGAGTCCATGAGCCTGAACATCATTCCAGGCATACGCCAGAGTATGAAGGAGGGCAATGTCCCCTTCCAATACAGCCGGACGCTGGGCTACCGCAGGGGGCCAGACGGCAGACCGGAGATCGACCCAGAGGAGGCCGAGACGGTGCGGCTGATCTACGCCCGCTACCTGGAGGGGGCCAGCCTGGGGGACATCCAGCGGGAGCTGACGGAACGGGAGATCCCCACGGCGGAGGGCATCAAGGGTTGGTCACGGCAGGTGATCCAGAACATCCTGACCAGCGAAAAGTACATCGGGGATGGGATTCGGCAAAAAACTTACACCACCGGCCCCATTGGCGACAGAAAAGCGGTGAAAAACAACGGGGAACTTCCCATGTACTACAGCAAAAACAACCACCCGGCCATCATCCCCAGGGAGGTCTTCTACCGGGTAAAGGAGGAGATGGCCCGCCGAACCAGCAAGCGGAAGGTGATGCAGAAAACCGCTAAGACCGAGCAGGGCAAGTATTCCGCCAAGTATGCCCTATCCGAGCTGTTGGTGTGCGGGGAGTGCGGGACGCCATACAAGCGATGCACCTGGGCGCGGAACGGGAAAAAGCGGATCGTCTGGCGGTGCGTCTCCCGGCTGGAGTTCGGCACGAAATACTGCCACAACTCCCCTACGCTGGATGAGGACAAGCTCCACAGTGCCATCGTGGCAGCGCTGAACGAGTTCGGCGCCATCCGGGCCGAGGTCAAGGCCGATGTGCTGGAGCTGGCGGAGCTGGCCCAGAGCGGCGGCGAGGACGGCGGAGAAAGCCCTCTGGCGCTGCAGGCGCAGCTGAAGGAGCTGTCGGCGGAGCAGGCGGTACTGCTGGACAAGACGCTGGCAGACATGGAGAACAAGGAACTGAATGCCCGGCTCAAGGTGGTATTGGATGAGAAGCAGGACATCCTGGATCGGATCGCGGCGCAGGAGCAGGATGAGGAACAGCGGGCCGCCCAAGCATCCAGACAGCGGGAGATGGAGGAATGGCTGGATCAGCAGCCCCTGTGCTTCACCGAGTACGATGACACCCTCACCCGCAGGTTCGTGGAGCAGGTCACGGTGGTGGACGCGGAGACTATCCGGATCAAGATCCGGGATGCCGGGATAGAAATCGAGCGGAAACTGTGCTAAAATGAGGAGAAAGGAGAGGACACCATGGCCATATTTCTCACGGGCGACACCCACGGCGATTTCAGCCGGTTCAGGCCCGATATCTTCTACGAGCAGACAGGGCTGACCAAGGATGACTGCACCATTATTTGCGGCGACTTTGCAGGCATCTGGGACGGCACCCCCGAAGAACAGGGCCAACTGGACTGGCTGGAGCAGAGGCCCTACACCACTCTGTTCGTCTCCGGCAACCACGAAAACTATGATCTGCTGGCCCAATACCCCGTGGAGGAATGGCATGGCGGGCAGGTGCAGCGGGTTCGGCCCTCGGTGATCCACCTGATGCGGGGGCAGGTATACGACATCCAGGGCAGGAAGTTCTTCACTATGGGTGGGGCCAGCAGCCACGACATCCAGGACGGCATCCTGGAACCGGACGATCCTCTGTTTAAGAAGAAATGCAGACGGTTGAATGCCAGGGGCGCAATGTACCGGGTGAACCATCAGTCCTGGTGGGCGGCGGAGCTGCCCAGCGAGGAGGAGTACCAGACCGCACGGGCCAACCTGGGAAAGCACGGCTGGGAGGTGGACTACATCATCACCCACTGCTGCCCCTCCAGTGTGCAGGACGAGTTGAGCAACGGGTTTTACAAGGCCGATGCCCTGACGGATTTCCTCGATGAGATTGCCCAGCGGTGCCGGTTCCAATACCAATTTTTTGGACACTACCATGCCAATAAGGTTATCCGGGAAAAGTTCGTTCTGCTGTATGAGCAGATCATCAAACTGAAGCTGTGAATGGAAAGCAGGTCTCAGGAATGGACACGAAGTTGATTCCTGAGACCTGCTTTCCATTTTCGGAAATTTCGCCTGATTTTTCAAATTTTTCTTTACACTTTGGCCGATTTATGCTATACTGTAATCAGTAAACGATGGGTGCCCAATTTTGTATAAGATGGCGCGGCAAACGCTGAAAACCGTTGCAGCGCAACGGTTACAAGGTGCATCTTTTTTGTCAACGAAACACATAGTAGACAAAACCTGCGTTTAGCGATAGTTATACGCAGGTTTTGTCTATATTTGTCAGAATTGCATTAAAATCGCAGTCTCTGATTAGCTATAATTACATATCGTAGGTATCAGCAAGCAGATTTAAGGAGATTGGTTTTCTCTTAAACCTGCTTTTATTTATGTTTTAAGAAAGTGAGGTAACTATGAAACTTCCATATGGCTATGTTTTGTCCGGCGAGGAAATCATCATGCATGAAGGAAAGGCGGATGTTGTCCGCAGCATATTTGAGTATTATCTTGCCGGAGCCAGTTTAGGGAAAATTGTTGATATACTCTTTGCAAAGGACATTCCCTCCCCAACAGGGAACTCCAAATGGTCCAGGGCAGCTGTGGATAAGTTCCTTGCCAATAAGAAATATATTCCGATTGTTGGTATGAAAGTTTATTTGGATACTCAATTCGAAAAAGATCATCGGTGCAATGTGGATTATGACAAGGCCGGACATCCGAGAAAATTGACCAGATATCAGGCTTCCTCCATAGAAACGGAATAAAGCTGTACAAATCCTGTTCTTTCTGATATACTTGTAGAAAAAGGGAGAATAGGATCATGACAGAGAAAGAAGTCGGTGAACTCTACACACGCTTGGCATTTCAGTACGAGTCCTCGATTGATTCGCTCTTAGCGAAACGAATCATAGACACGGATCTTGCTACTACATCGAGAGAGAAATTTTATGATTCGCTGAATGAGGAAAAGCTGCGAACATTTAAAAAAATCAGGGACTAGTATGAAACGGTTAGCCTATATATGAGACAGTTGACTTGCGAGGTTATGGTATCATTGACGGAATTGGAAAAGCAACATTCTGAGATGTCTCCTGGGTATGTGATTCAAAGCTGGATGCGCAGCCGCAATACATTGGAATTTCTTCTCCAATGGGAAAATGACATGAATGTGGAATTTGATGATAGGGCCTGTGAGGAACTGATCCAGCAGGGACATACAACATCGCTTACCATTACGCCATCTCTGTGGACTGTACTGTCCTGGACAAACGCGGCCTGAACAAACTTTTTGACAGCGGTCTACTTCATATTCTGCGTGACCTGTATCTTGGTATAACGGCGATTTCCCCGCTCATCCAGAGATGAGGTCGAAAAAGCTTTCGTCTTTTCCGTGCCATGGCCCCGTTTCTTCCCAACGATCAACTCGATTCTAGGCTTTTCCTTGGCTGATTAAAAGGGATAGTCCCAAAAATATATAGGGGGATGTTTTATGAGAGACCGAGAATTTGAAGTAAAGCTTGAACTTACAAATGAAGAAGCCGTCTTCATCAAAGAAAAGTTGAACGGTCAAATAAAAAGGCCAAGCTCGTGCCAAATTGATAGATATTATTGTCCAGAGGGGACAGATAGCAGAAAATATATGCAAGAAAAATGTCTACGGATCAGGACACAAGACGGTGAAGTCACTCTCGACTATAAGGAAATTATATCTCAACACGATATATATATGCAGCAACTTATAGAATATAGTACCATAATCGCAGATGCTCAAATCATGGATGCAATCTTGAACCAGATTGGGATGCGGCATATTTTATCTGTCACAAAAAGGCGCCAAGAGTATATTGTCGATTCAATATTTAAAATCGCTTTAGATTATGTGGAGCAGCTTGGTTTTTTTCTGGAAATCGAGTTACTTGACGAGACAAAATTCTCCGAAAACTGGGTAACTAATATCATAAAAGAATTAAATATAAGTGAAATCCGGATTAACAGGATGGGTTATTCTAATATGCTACTGGATTTACAGAAAGAGGAGTTGGAATGACTAAACATCTAGATACGATCATTGGAGTGT
>ERZ808042.575-NODE-575-length-18892-cov-3.823545_pt1 | contig 18892 bp, 16 predicted proteins | sample MGYA00380193_ERZ808042 | MGnify/ENA primary metagenome ERZ808042 (study PRJEB31490, sample SAMN06133401) | mouse gut metagenome | isolation source: M1_2 | host: mice | place: China: Chengdu | collected 2015-05 ...
AACTGGACCACCGCCCAGCCCAGGAAAGCCAGGTAGGGGACGTAATACAGCAGGAAGCCGATGACGCCGTGGCGGACCAGCATGGCCAGGGGGTCCATCTCTACCATGAAATAGACCTCGCGGCTGTAGGAGGGGGCGGTGGCGTAGCCGATGCCCAGAAGCTTGGCCAGGATGCCGCCCTCGGTGTACACCTGGACGGAGGGGGAGGAGCTGAGCAGGCGGCGGCTGAGAATCTGATCGATACGCTGGAGCGTCTCGTTGTTCTCCAGCAGGGTGTGCAGCCAGGTGCCCCGTGCCGCGGCCTGGATCTCCTCGCCCCAGGCCAGCATGGTCTGCTCCGGGTCGTTGTTGATCAGCTTGAAGTAGACATACAGCAGGTAGGTCATCAGGGGGGAGTTGACGAAGAAGATGAGCAGGGTGAGCAGCAGCGTGCCGCCCATAGCAACGGCCTGAATCCGGGTGGTCCGGCAGGGCTGCTGCTTGAGACGGACCAGCTGCCAGATGAAAGCGGCCAGACAGTACAGGGCGATGGCGCCAAATACGATCTTGGTGCCCAGGAAGTTGGCGCTGACGGCGATGGACACCAGCGACCAGACGGCCAGCGCACCCTTCCACCAGGTATGCTTGGTGACGGTGGGCAGCACCTCCAGGCACCAGGCGATGGTGAAGGGGGCGGTGAGGGCGATGACGCAGCCTACCTCGTTGGCGGCGTAGAACCAGCCCCGGGCGCCCATGCCCGCGTTGCCATAGGAGACGAAGCTGGTGCCGGTGATCAGGGCGATGGGGATGACGCTGGCGTACAGCGCGCCCGCCAGAGCGATGATCCGGGCCCCGGCCAGATAGCCGTACTCCTTGTACGCCGACCAGAAGAACATCAGCGCGAAGGGGATGAAAAAGGTTTTCATCAGCTCCTTGAGGTTGGACAGGCACAAAGCCAGCCCGCCCAGGGAGAACATATAGCCCATGAACAGCACCAGGTAGGCGCACAGCCCGCCGATGAAGATCATCCACCATTTTTTCCCCGGGAAATCGCTGACAAACACAAAGTACAGGAAGGCCAGCACCATAAACAGGGAACGGACCACCACCCCCGCGGTGACGGGGTGCCCGAACTCCGCCCCCAGGCCGGTGAGCACGTCGGCCTCCTCGGTCTTGGCGGTGAGGAAGAGAATGGGGCAGGCGGCCAGGGCGCGGATGCGGCGGCAGGTGGCAAAGCCGTCCTCCTCCGGCATCATCACGTCCAGGAGGATGCAGTCCGCCCAGCGGCAGTGGGCCTCGCTCACCGCCCCGCCGCGGTCGAGGAGGGAGACCTGGTGTCCGTCCCGCTCCAGGGCGGTTTTCAGCAGGGCGCGGAGATCCCCGTCGTCGTCCACCACCAGAATATGGGCCATGGATACCACCTCAGTTCAGCAGAAGATAGAGCCCCCACGACAGGGCGTAGAGGATGTAGATATGGGCGGGATAGAAGGCGTAGAACAGCCGCTTGTGACCCCCGCCCCGCTGCCCATTATAGCACAGCATGAGGGGCGCGGCCAGGATGCCGTAGATCTCGTAGTACCGGGTGAAGAGCTGTGTCCACGCAAAGTCGGGCATCTGGGAGGCCATGAGGCCCATATACACCACCCCGTAGAGGAAGTAGAACACGGCGAAGGCCAGTACCTGCGCCCTCCGGTTCCGGCGGAGCAGGTAGAGCACCAGCCCCATGGCCAGCACCGGCCAACTGCTGTCTCCAGTGACGCCCCAGATGGGGAGAACGGAGTAGGCCGCCAGGCCCACGGGGGTGGCCAGGGCGGGGACGGCCAGGGAGAGGGCGGAGGCCAGGAAGGGCCAGGCCAGGGGGAGAAGAAGCGCCGCCAGGCCCCGGACAATATGCCGCCGGCCCAGCCAGTCAATGCCCTGGAACATCACCATGAGAATCACAAAGGTGGTCATCATGCCGTTGGCGGGGTAGAACCCGTCGGGCCGCACCAGCACGTGGGCAAAGGCCATGAAGAAGAACAGGAGAGACATGGCGGTGGAGAGGACGTAGACCCTTGCGAAGTACCGCTTCCGGCTGTGGGTGTGGGTGAAGCCCTCCACCAGGCAGAACAGGAACAGGGGCGCGCCCAGCCGCCCCACCATACTGAACCACTCGGGGACGCACCCGGTAAAGCTGAAAAAGTAGTGAATGTGGTCCAACACCATGGTGACCAGGGCGATCCATTTCAGCCCCGTCTCGGACAACCCCCGGGCGGGGGTGATATGATGTGTTTCCATTGCGGACAGCTCCTTTTTGTGGTCTGTCCACAGGATAGCAGGTAATTCTAAGGAATCTCTAAGGATATCGAAAAAGGCGGTCTTGACAGGGGAAGGGATGTATGGTAGGATAGCAGCCGGAACACGGGAATGAGGTTCTCCCGGGGCGCTGGCCCGAACCGCCGCTTGGCTGATGACTTCTGCAAGAGATTGCAGGGGGCATTGGCTTTTTTTCTGCCCTCTGGAGAGGAATGATTTGTTATGTTAACCAGTCTCGCCTATGTGCTGCTGCTGGGCATGGCCCTGGGGGCCATGGCCAGCAGGCTCCGCCTACCGTCCCTGGTGGGGATGCTGCTGGCGGGGATTCTGCTGGGGCCCTGCGTACTCAACCTGCTCAGCCCATCCCTGTTAGGTATTTCCGCAGACCTGCGGCAGCTCGCCCTGGTGATCATCCTCACCCGGGCGGGCCTGTCCCTGGAGCTGGAGGATCTGCGCCGGGCCGGGCGGCCCGCCGTGCTGCTGTGCTTCGTGCCCGCTTCCTTTGAGGTGCTGGGCATGGTACTGCTGGCCCCCCGGCTGCTGGGGGTGGACGTGTTGGACGCCGCCATCATGGGCGCAGTGGTGGGGGCGGTGTCCCCCGCGGTCATCGTTCCCCGGCTGCTCAGGCTGATGGAGGAGGGCTATGGCGCAGACAAGGGCATCCCCCAGATGATTCTCGCCGGGGCCTCGGTGGACGATGTGTTCGTCATCGTCCTCTTTACCTCCTTTACCGGCATGGCTCAGGGAGGCAGCTTTTCCCCTGCGGCCCTGGCGGGGGTGCCGGTATCCATTGTGCTGGGTGGGGCGGCGGGCCTGGGGCTGGGATACGTCCTGGCTAAATGCTTCACCCGCTTCCACCTGCGGGACTCGGCCAAGGTGGTGGTGCTGCTGGCGCTGGCTTTCCTGCTGGTTGCCCTGGAGGACGCGGCGGAGGGGGTGGTCCCCTTCTCCGGGCTGCTGGCTGTTCTGGGGACGGGCCTGGGCCTGCGCCGTTGGCGGAGGCCGGCGGCGGAGCGGCTCACTGCCAAGTTCGGTAAGCTGTGGGTGGCGGCCGAGGTGATGCTCTTTGTCCTGGTGGGGGCCGAGGTGGACATCGGCTACGCCGCGGCGGCAGGGCTGGCCGCCGTGGCCACGGTGCTGGGGGTGCTGTGTTTCCGGGCTGTGGGGGTGCTCCTCTGCGTGGCGGGGAGCCGCCTGAGCGGACGGGAGCGGCTGTTTGCCGTGCTGGCCTATCTGCCCAAAGCTACAGTGCAGGCCGCCATCGGCGGTGTCCCTCTGGCCATGGGCCTGGCCTGTGGGCAGGTGGTGCTCACCGTGGCGGTAGTCGCTATCCTGGTCACTGCCCCATTGGGGGCCCTGGCCATCGACCTGAGCTTCCGGCGCCTGCTGCGCCGGGACAGGGGATAGAGAACAGCAAGGGGCGCGCCTGCAAACGCAGGCGCGCCCCCTCTGTTTATACAGGATGCGCTCAGCACAGCTTGGCGCCGGCGGGGATGGCGTCGTCCACCATAACCAGGTGGAGCTTCTCCTCCCCGTGCTCGGTGTGGACGGCGGAGAGCAGCATGCCGCAGCTCTCCTGCCCCATCATCTTGCGGGGGGGAAGGTTGATAATGGCTACCAGGGTCTTGCCCACCAGTTCCTCCGGCTTGTAGTACATGGCGATGCCGGAGAGGATCTGGCGGTCAGTCCCGGAACCGTCGTCCAGGATGAACCTGAGGAGCTTGGCGCTCTTTTTCACGCTCTCACACGCCTTGACCTTCACGGCCCGGAAGTCGCTCTTGCAGAAGGTGTCGAAGTCCACGCTCTCCTGGGCGAAGGGCTCCACCTCCACGGCGGGGAGGGCGGCCCTGCGGGCCTCGGCCTGCAGCTCGTCCAGGGCGGCCAGCTCCTTCTCCACGTCGATGCGGGGGAACAGGTTCTCCCCCTTGCTCACCGCCGCGCCGGCGGGGAGCAGGCCCCACGCTCCGGCGGACTCCCAGGTGCGCGCGCCCTCGTCCACGCCGAGCTGGGCGAAGATCTTCCCGCAGGTCTCGGGCATAAAGGGGGTGAGCAGTACGGCGGAAAGGCGCACGCACTCCAGCAGATTGTAGAGCACGTGGGCCAGGCGGGGCTTCTGGGCCTCGTCCTTGGCCAGTGCCCAGGGCTTGTTCTCGTCGATATACTTGTTGGCCCGACCGATGAGCTTGAACACCTCCACCAGGGCGTCCTGGAAGGCGTAGTGCTCCATCTGCGCCTCGTAGCGGCCCCGCAGGCCGGCGGCCAGGGCGATGAGCTCCACGTCGTACTTCCGGGGGTCGTCCTCCGGAAAGTCCATGGAGAGGTTCACCTCACCCTGGGCCTGGGCCAGCATGCCCGCCAGCTCCGCCTCGTCCTCGGTGGCGCCGCAGTCCTCCGGCAGGCGCTCGCCGAAGTACTTACCCACCATGGCGGTGGTGCGGCTGACCAGGTTGCCCAGGTCGTTGGCCAGGTCGGTGTTGATGCGGCCGATGAGGGCCTCGTTGGAGAAGTTGCCGTCGGTGCCGAAGGGGAACTCCCGCAGCAGGAAATAGCGCAGGGCGTCCACCCCGTAGCGCTCGGCCAGCAGGTAGGGGTCCACCACGTTACCCTTGGACTTGCTCATCTTGCCGCCGTCCAGCAGCAGCCAGCCGTGGCCGTACACCTTCTTGGGCAGGGGCAGGCCCAGGGCCATGAGGATGGCGGGCCAGATGATGGCGTGGAAGCGCACGATCTCCTTGCCCACAAAGTGCACGTCGGCGGGCCAGAACTTCTCAAAGTCGTGGTAGCGGCCGTTGCCGTAGCCCAGGGCGTTGATGTAGTTGGACAGGGCGTCGATCCACACATACACCACGTGGCCGGGGTCGAAGTCCACCGGCACGCCCCAGGAGAAGGAGGTGCGGGAGACGCACAGATCCTCCAGGCCGGGCTTGATGAAGTTGTTCACCATCTCATTGACCCGGCTGCGGGGCTCCAGGAAGTCGGTGTCCTCCAGCAGATGCCGGATGCGGTCGGCGTACTTGGACAGGCGGAAGAAGTAGGCCTCCTCCTCGGCATCCACCACGTCCCGGCCGCAGTCGGGGCACTTGCCGTCCTTGAGCTGGGTCTCCGTCCAGAAGGATTCGCAGGGCTTGCAATACTTGCCCACATATTTGCCCTTGTAGATGTCCCCCTGCTCATAGAGCTGCTTGAAGATCTTCTGCACGGACTCCACGTGGTAGTCGTCGGTGGTGCGGATGAACCGGTCGTTGGAGATGTTCATCAGCCTCCACAGGTCGAGCACGCCCCGGGGGCCCTCCACGATGTGGTCGACAAACTCCTTGGGGGATACGCCGGCCTCCTTGGCCTTGTCCTCGATCTTCTGGCCGTGCTCGTCAGTGCCGGTGAGGAACATGACCTCACAGCCCCGCAGGCGCTTGTAGCGGGCCATGGCGTCGGTGGCCACGGTGCAGTAGGTGTGGCCGATGTGCAGCTTGTCCGAGGGGTAGTAGATCGGGGTGGTGATATAGAATTTCTCAGGATTCATCGGGCGTTCCCTCCGTTGTATCGTTTTCGGCCCGGGCCAGGAGCTCCGGCCGGCCGGCATTGTACAGAAGCGTCACCGTGGACGAGAGCAAATAGAGGATGGCGAAGCCATAGAGCAGCGTCGTGGCCAGATCGTGCTGGTCGGCCAGGGTGGTCAGGCAGAAGTAGATCCCCAGCAGGGAGAACAGCCCAGCCCAGAACACCCGGCCCCGCTCAAAGGAGAAGCCGGCGTGGAAGTAGAGTCCCAGCAGGGAGGCGATGATGGCGAAAAGCTCATACACATAGTCCAACTGCACCGGATCTCCGGCCCGCACCTGGTAGGCGGCGATCAGCCACACGCAGCAGGTGTAGGCGGGCATCAGCAGGGTGAAGCTGTACTTGCCCCTGTCCAGGCCCTTAAAGCTGTTCTGCGCCGTCTGCATTACGCAGAAGAAGGAGACCGCCGCCAGGGCGGCCAGCAGCAGGCGGGTGTAGACGGTGTTGGTCCCCTGGACAAAGGAGAGCACCATCAGCACCGCCGCCCCCAAGAGCAGGAAGGCGGAGAGCACCATAGCGGTGGCGTACAGGGTGTTTCCCTTGGCCTGAAAGGCCTCGTCGTAGCCGGTGAAGGAGGGGTATTTGCCCCGGCAGAGCAGGGCCAGAACCGCCGCCATGGCAACCGAAAGGGCGATGAGGGCGAGAGTGGCCGGGGCGCCGGGAATGGGTAAGCCGGTGTCCGCCTCAAAGGCCGTGGCCAGCTCCCAGCGGCGCAGGACAAAGCCGGCCCCGCCGCCAGCCACCGCCACGGCGGGCAGCAGAATTTCTTTTCGCATGAAAACCACCCTTTCCGGATGAAATGAGTTCAAATCCATAGTATAGCACACTTTGGCGGAAAGTGCACGATTTTTCTTACAGGCGCAGGCCCTTGATGTCCTTGATGCGGGAGAGGATGATGTTGCAGCTCAGGCTGGCAACGCCGGGCAGACGGTGGATGACCCGGTCCAGAAAGTCCTCCAGTTCCCCCTGGCCAGCCGCCACGGCGTGGACGTGGAGCTTGTTGCGGCCGGACACCTGGTAGATCTGGGTCACGGTATCGCTGGCGCGCAGGGTATTCACCACCGCGCTGAATTGGGCGGGCTCTACCTCAAGCTCAAAGTAGCAGGACACAGCACCGCTGATCTTCTGGGGATTGACAATGGTGGTGTACTCCTCGATCACGCCCCGCTCCTCCAGGGCGCGGACGCGGGCCTTCACCGCCACACGGGACAGCCCAACCGCCTGGCCCAGATCTGAGTAGGACATACGGGCGTTGTGGATGAGCAGCTCCACCAGCCGCCGGTCGATGTCGTCCAGACCACTTAAAAACAACGCCTCCGCCCCCTCTATCTGTCAAGCTGTGTTTGTTATCTTATCCCGGCTGAAGAAAAAAGGCAAGTATAGCCTTGTATTTTTCCTCTGGATTTGCTATGATTCTTACGAAAAGAAAGATAAAACATTCAAAACGAAAGTGCGTGAGCCAATGCAGATGGATTTGACCCGGGGTGGAATCACCCGCCCTATGCTGCTGTTCGCCGGTCCCATGATCGCGGGCAATCTGCTCCAGCAGTGCTACAACATCGCCGACACCCTCATTGTGGGCCGGGCGCTGGGGGCGTCGGCCCTGGCGTCGGTGGGCTTCTCCTTTACCCTGATGACCTTTCTCACCTCGGTGCTGCTGGGCCTGTGCATGGGCAGCGGCGCCCTGTGGTCCATGCTCTACGGCGCGGAGCGGGAGGAGGAGCTGAAGCGGTGCCTCTTCGCCTCCTTTGTGTTTATCGGCTCCGTGGCGGTGCTACTCAACGTGGGGGTGCTGGCCCTGCTGGAGCCGGTGATGACCCTGCTGCGCATCCCCGCCGGGGCCTGGGACGAGACCCGGGCCTACCTGCGGGTGGTACTGCTGGGCGTCTGCTTCACCTTCCTCTATAACTACTTCGCCTGCCTGCTGCGCTCGGTGGGCAATTCGGTGGCCCCGCTGGCCTTTCTGGCCGTGTCCACCGTCCTCAACATCGGGCTGGATCTCTGGTTTGTCCTGGGACTGGGCTGGGGGGTGGCCGGGGCCGCGGGGGCCACGGTGCTCGCCCAGGGGGTGTCCGCCGCCGGTATCGCCCTCTACGGCTGGCGGCGGGTGCCCCTGCTCCGGCTGGAGCGGCGGCACTGTAAGGTGTCCCGGGGGGAGCTGGGGCGCATCATGAACTACTCCCTGCTCACCTGCGTGCAGCAGTCGGTGATGAACTTCGGCATCCTGATGGTGCAGGGGCTGGTGAACTCCTTCGGGGTGAACGTGATGGCCGCCTTTGCCGCCGCCGTCAAGATCGACGCCTTCGCCTACCTGCCCGTCCAGGACTTCGGCAACGCCTTCTCCACCTTCGTGGCCCAGAACACCGGCGCGCAGAAGACGGAGCGCATCCGGAGGGGGATCCGCTCCGCCCTCTGGGTGTCCGTCGGCTTCTGCCTGGTCAGCTCCCTGCTGGTGTGCCTCTTCGCCGCCCCCCTCATGGGCCTGTTTGTGGAGCCCGGCGAGACGGAGATTATCGCCGTGGGGGTGGAGTACCTGCGCATTGAGGGCATGTGCTACTGCGGCATCGGCATCCTGTTTTTGCTCTACGGCCTGTTCCGCGGCCTGGGGCGGCCCGGCGTGTCGGTGGTGCTCACCGTGGTCTCCCTGGGGACGCGGGTGGCCCTGGCCTACCTGCTGGCCCCCATCCCCGCCGTGGGCCTGAAGGGCATCTGGTGGGCGGTACCCATCGGCTGGGTACTGGCCGATCTGGCCGGGCTGGTGCTCTACCGGAGAAAACCACTTCCGGCGGAAACAGCCTGCGCGCCGGAGGGATAAAAAACCGCCGCGGACGGAACGCCAGTCCGCGGCGGTTTTTGCTATTCCGGTCAATCAGTCGGCCTTCTGGCTCTCCAGGTACTCGTCGTAGGTCATCTTGCGGTCAATGAGCTTGCCGTCGGAGGTGAAGTCGAACACCCGGTTGGCCACGGTCTGCACCAGCTGGTGGTCGTGGGAGGCGAAGAGCACGTTGCACTTGACGGCCTCCAGGCCGTTGTTCAGGGCGGCGATGGACTCCAGATCCAGGTGGTTGGTGGGCTGGTCCAGCAGCAGCACGTTGGCCCCGGAGAGCATCATCCGGGAGAGCATGCACCGCACCTTCTCGCCGCCGGAGAGCACCTTGACGGGCTTGTAAACCTCGTCGCCGGAGAAGAGCATCCGGCCCAAAAAGCCTCGCAGATAGGCCTCGTGGGGGTCGGAGGACCACTGGCGCAGCCACTCCACCAGATTGTCGTCGCAGTCCTTGAAGAACTTGGTGTTGTCCTTGGGAAAGTAGGAGAAGGTGGCGGTCTGGCCCCACTTGACGGTGCCCTCGTCGGGCTCCAGCTCGCCGGTAAGGATCTGGAACAGGGCGGTCTGGGCGTTCTCGTTGTCGCCCACGAAGGCGATCTTGTCCCCGTGGCCCACGATGAAGCTCACCTTGTCCAGCACCTTCACCCCGTCGATGGTCTTGCTGACGTCGGTGACGAAGAGGATGTCCTTGCCCACCTCCCGGTCGGGAGAGAAGGCCACCCAGGGGTAGCGGCGGGAGGAGGCGGGGATCTCCTCCAGGGTGATCTTCTCCAGCAGCTTGCGCCGGGCGGTGGCCTGCTTGCTCTTGGACTTGTTGGCGGAGAAGCGGGAGATGAACTCCTTGAGCTCCTGGGCCTTCTCCTCGTTCTTCTTGTTCTGGTTCTTCATCAGGTTCTGCATCAGCTGGGAGGCGTCGTACCAGAAGTCGTAGTTGCCCACGTACATCTTGATCTTGTTGTAGTCGATGTCCACGATGTGGGTGCAGATGGTGTTGAGGAAGTGGCGGTCGTGGCTGACCACAATCACCGTGCCCTCAAAGTCCAGCAGGAAGTCCTCCAGCCAGTTCACCGCGTTGATGTCCAGGTTGTTGGTGGGCTCGTCCAGCAGCAGGATGTCCGGGCTGCCGAACAGGGCCTGGGCCAGCAGCACCTTCACCTTCAGCCGGGCGTCCAGGGTGGCCATGTCGTTGGAATGGAACTCGGTGCCCACGCCCAGGCCCTGGAGGATGCGGCTGGCGTCGCTCTCGGCCTCCCAGCCGCCCAGCTCGGCGTATTCCTCCTCCAGCTCACAGGCGCGGATGCCGTCGGCCTCGGTCATCTCCTCCTTGGCATAGAGGGCCTCCTTCTCCTTGCCGATGTCGTAGAGGCGCTGGTTGCCCATGATGACGGTGTCCATGACGTTGTAGGCGTTGTAGGCGTTCTGATCCTGCTTGAGCACCGACATGCGGGTCTTGGGCAGGATGGAGACCTCGCCGGAGGTGGGCTCCAGCTCGCCGGAGAGGATTTTCAGGAAGGTGGATTTACCCGCGCCGTTGGCGCCGATGATGCCGTAGCAGTTGCCCTTGGTGAACTGGAGATCCACGTGGGAAAAGAGGGGCTGGCCGCTGTAGGCCAGGCCCAGGTCGGAAACTGTAATCATGTCGTACTCCTTTTTATGCGAAAATCATCATACGGAGCGGATTATATCACAGATTGCTCAAAGGGGCCAGAGAAAAATTGGACAAGACGGCCGTATGAAGGGAATGGATCGTTCAAAGCTCTGGCGGAGTCCGGTAAAATACGCAAGGAAAGGGCCGCGCCCCAGGCGCGGCCCTTTGCTGACGGAAAGCGGTTACGCGGCGGTGATGGCCAAAACGCCCTCCACCAGGGCGGACTCCGCGCCCAGCTGGGCGAGGAAGCCTTCGGCCAGATAGTAGTTGCCGTTGACGAGTACGGCGGGCTGGCTCACCGCAGTGCCGTCCACGGTGAGAGTCAGGCTGACGGCCTCGCCGGTGGGGGCGGAGCCGGGCATGGCCAGGGCCTCGCCCTCGTAGGCGGAGCCGGTGGCGACGGCCACGCTGCCGTCCCACGTCACATTGAACTGGGCGCCGGTGCCCTTCAGGGCAAAGGCGAGGTCGCGCAGGCGGTAGTAGGTATTCCCCTGGGCGTCGAAAGCCGTGGCCACGTCTTTGGCCGCGCCGTTTACGGTCACGGTGAGGGTCTCGGCCTTCGCCTTGGCCTGGGCCACCAGGGAATCATAGTCGGACAGGTTGTAGCTCTCGGCGTAGGGGGTGTCCAGCAGGCCGGCGTTAATGTAGCCCACCAGCTCCGCCCGGCGGGGGTCGTCCTCGCTCAGATCCACGCCCACGATCTTCCAGTTGTGGTCCACCTCGGGGGCCACGGGGGAGTGCTCGGCAAAGTAGGCCACGATCATATCCCGGATGGAGTTGGAGGACTCCCACTCCTTGGTGCCGGAGATGATGTTCTGGGCCTTCAGGGCGGAGGAGTAGCGGTAATTATTCACCGCCAGGGTCAGCTCCTGGTCATCCTGGAGGGGCGCGCCGTGGAACATGACGTTCTGGATGCGCTGGCCCTTGGGCTGGGACAGGTCGATCTCATAGTCCACGCCGGCAAACATATCGTAGAGGTAGTCGGGGTACTCGGGGTCGAAGGAGAGGTTGATATCCCCCTCCTGCCACTGGTTGTAGCACTCGGCGGACCACTCCATGTAAGCCTTGAGCTCCGCGCCGGTGACCTTCACCCGGTAAAGGGTGTTGTCAAATTTGTAGATGTCGAAGATGTTGCCGTAGTTGATGTCGCCCTCGGGCAGATCGCTGGTGCCCTTGAAGAGGGCGGCGGCGGAGACGTCGGCGCCGGAGTTCTCCAGCTGGACGGTGTTGATCAGATCCATGACGGCGGTATCCATCACCCGGCCGGCAGGGATGCCGCGGATCTCGTTCTCAGGCTGGAAGCGGGCGGTAGTGCTTCCCAGGGACGCGCCGCCCTCGCCCTCGTCGCCGGAGCCGCCGCCGTTGATGTAGTCGATGGTCTTCTGATGGGCCTCGGCCACCAGGGGGATCTCCCGGAGCTCCTGGCTGGGGGTCACGCCGGTCATATCCACAATCTCCACCGAGCTGTCAATAATCTGATTGTCGGCGTCCAGGGTCAGATCAAAGCGGGCGATGTCCCGGCCGCCGTTGCGCACGCCGCCGATGACGGTGGAGCCCTGCTTCTCGTTGACCACCACATGGTTGTGGGCCACCTGGAGCACGTCGATCTCCGGGTTGTCGTCCAGAATCTTCTGGGCGGAGTCGGAGCCGCCCTCCTCGTCAAATTCGGCGTACATGCCCATGTGGGCGGACACCATGATTACGTCGGCCTGGTCGCCGATCTCGTCGATGGCCTTGCCGACGGCCACGTTGGCGGCCTCATAGACGGCGTCGTCAATGCCGTCCTTGCCGCTGTCCCAGATGGGGACATCCGGGGTGACCACGCCGATGACGGCCAGCTTCACGCCGCCCCGCTCCACAATCGTCCAGCCCGCGCCGGTGACCGGCTCGCCCTGGGCGCCGGTGACGTTGGCGGCCAGAACCGGGAAGCTGGCCTGTCCCAGAATGGCCTGCATGGTGGGGATGCCCCAGTTGAACTCGTGGTTGCCCAGGGTCATGGCGTCATAGCCCATGTAGTTCATGGCGGTGACGACCGGATGGGGCTCCTCCGGGGTCTTGTTATACAGATCGTCGGTCATGATGGTGCCCTGGATGTCGTCGCCGGCGTCGACGAGGAAGGTGTTGGGGTTCTCGGCCCGCACTTGCTGGATGTAGGTGTAGAGCCTGGCCATGCCGTTGTTGTCGGTCTCCGCGTTGTCTTCGTAGGAATAGCCCCAGATATTTCCGTGCATGTCTGAGGTGCCCAGGATGGTGATGTGCTTCTCGCCCTCTGCCTCAGCCGCAAAGGCGGCGGGCAGCAGGGATGCCAGCAGAGCTGCCGACGCCAGCAGGGAGAGCAGATGTCTTCCGCGGTGCTTTTTCATACGAGAGGGGTCCTCCTGATTTTATATTTGCCAGGCCATGTCCCCTGGCTGGTATCTTAATGGTAACACGGTCCGCCTGGCAAGTCACCTGATTTTTTCTTTATTTACAAAATTTTTTCTCAGCAATGACTTTGCCGGCGGGTTTCCATTTTCCCATTTCTATGCTATAGTGCAGATGATATCGCGTTTCCCGGCCCAACCGGGCGGGAAAGGAGAGGAGAGAGCTGACATGGGAGAGGGCGCGCGCTGTCCCTGGGCAAAAACGGAGCATGAGATTTTGTACCACGACACGGAGTGGTGCCGGCCCTGCCGGGACGACCGGGCGCTGTTCGAGCTGCTGGAGCTGGAGGGCTTTCAGGCCGGGCTGAGCTGGAAGCTGATTCTGGAGCGGCGGGCGGCCCTGCGGGCGGCCTTCGCGGATTTTGAGCCGGCGGCGCTGGCCGTGTGGGGGGAGGACGAGGTGGAGGCCGCTCTGGCCGCCCCCGGCGTCATCAAAAACAGGAGCAAGGCCCGCTGCGCCGTCACCAATGCCCGGGCCTTTCTGGCCGTGGCGGAGGAGTGGGGCAGCTTTGCCCGCTACCTCTGGCACTGGGTGGACGGCGTGCCGGTGGACCACCGGCTGGAGCGGCCGGAGGACATGCCCGCCGAGGACGACCTGTCCCGCCGGGTGAGCGCCGACCTGAAAAAGCGGGGCTTCCGCTTTGTGGGGCCGGTGATTGTCTACTCCTACCTCCAGGGGGCGGGGCTCATCAACGACCATCTGGTGACCTGCCCATGGCACGGAGAGGGACTATAATTTGCAGGATTGCTTGCAAAATAAAACGGATGGTGCTATGATGTCCCTATAAAATGAAGGACTGCTTGCGAGGAGGCGCCTGTACCATGAGCATCCAATACCGCTCCGAGCACGACTCCGTGGGGGAGAGGTCTGTCCCCAAGGACGTCTACTACGGCGTCCAGTCCCTGCGGGCGGCGGAGAACTTCCCCATCACCGGGCTGGCCGTACATCCGGAGCAGATCAACTCCATCGCGGAGATCAAGAAGGCCTCCGCCATCACCAACCTGGAGATCGGCCTGCTGGACAAGCGGGTGGCCGACGCCATCGTGCGGGCCTGCGATGAGATTGCGGCGGGCCGGCTCCACGAGGCGTTCATCGTGGACCCCATCCAGGGCGGCGCGGGCACCAGCCTGAACATGAACGCCAACGAGGTCATCGCCAACCGGGCCATCGAGCTGCTGGGCGGGGAGAAGGGAGACTACGCCCTGGTCAACCCCAACGACCACGTCAACTACGGCCAGTCCACCAACGATGTGTTCCCCTCGGCGGGCAAGCTGGCGGTGCTCAAGCTGCTGGTGCGGGCCCAGATCCAGCTCGAGCGGCTCTCTGAGGCCCTGGAGGCCAAGGCGGAGGAGTTTGACGACGTGCTCAAGATGGGCCGCACGCAGATGCAGGACGCGGTGCCCATCCGTCTGGGGCAGGAGTTTCGGGCCTACAGCCGGGTGGTGCACCGGGACATCGCCCGCTTCGAGCGGGCCAAGGACGAGATGCGCCGCCTCAACATGGGGGGTACCGCCATCGGCACCGGCATCAACGCCGACGAGCGGTATCTGCGCCGCATCATCCCCAACCTGTCCAAGGTCACCGGGCTTGAGCTGGTGCAGGCCTTCGACCTCATTGACGCCACCCAGAACCTGGACGGGCTCGTGGCCGTGTCCGGCGCGGTCAAGACCTGCGCCGTCAACCTGTCCAAGATGTCCAACGACCTGCGGCTCATGTCCTCCGGCCCCCGCTGCGGCTTCAGCGAGATCAACCTGCCGCCCCGGCAGAACGGTTCCTCCATCATGCCGGGGAAGGTCAACCCCGTCATCCCCGAGGTGGTCAGCCAGGTGGCCTTCAACATCATCGGAAACGACGTCACCGTCACCATGGCCGCCGAGGCGGGCCAGCTGGAGCTCAACGCCTTCGAGCCCATCATCTTCTACAACCTGATCCAGAGCGTGGAGACCCTGACCTACGCGGTACATACCTTTGTGGACAACTGCGTCACCGGCATCACCGCCAACCGGGAGCGGTGCCGGGACATGGTGGAGCACAGCGTGGGCATCATCACCGCCCTGTGCCCCCACGTGGGCTATGAGAAGGCCGCCGAGGTGGCCAAGCGGGCCATCGAGACCGGCGCGCCGGTGCGGCGGCTCATTCTGGAGGAGGGCCTGCTGGACGAGGCGGCCCTGGACAAAATTCTGGACCCCTACTCCATGACGGAGCCCGGCATCTCCGGAAAGGAGCTGCTGGAGGGGTGAACGGCCGGGGCCCCCGGCCGTGCGGGGGCCCAATTTCCTGTCATACCTTTGGACTGTGGGAGGCCCTGGGCCGCCCGCCCCTGGCGGGAATCGACCTGTCCAAGCCGTCGGTGCGCCTGGCCGCCCGGCGGGTGCCGGAGGGGGAGTTCGCCGTGGCCTCCGCCTACCATCTGCCTCTGGCGGACGCCTCGGTGGGGCTGGTGCTCAACTGCTTCTCCCCCCTGGCCCTGGACGAGTTCCGGCGGGTGCTCCGCCCCGGCGGGGCCTTCCTCTATGTGGTGCCCGCCGCCGACCACCTGTGGGAGCTCAAGCAGGTGCTCTACGACCAGCCCTACCGCAACAAGGAGGAGGACATCCCCTACGAGGGCTTTTCCTACGAGCGGGTGGAGCCGGTGGAGGCGGTGGTGGACGTGGCGGGGGAGGCGCTGCGCGACCTGTTCCAGATGACCCCCTATTACTGGAAGACCCCCAGGGAGGGGGCGGAGCGGCTGGCCGCCCTGGACGGCCTGCGGGTGCGGGCCTCCTTCCGCGTCCATGTGTTCCGGCGCAGGTAGGGACCGGACACTGGCTGGGCTTTATGGCCGCCCGACCCGTTCCGTAGGGGCCGACGCCCCAGGGCGGCTTCTCTTGCCCATATCGGCCCGCCTTATGCCGGGCTGGCGCGCCTTCCATGGGAACCCTTTTTGACACCTGCTTTCTTGTCAAGCCTCCGGCGGGCCCCTTTCTGAGCGGCCAGAAAGGGGCGAAAGAGCCGGTTGGGAAGGGGGGATTTCGATTTCCCCCCTTCCCAACGCCCATCCCCCTTGAAACGACCAAGAAGGGGGAATTGCGATTCCCCCTTCTTGGAGTTTCCCCCGAGCCGTCCTGCTGGCGGCTTTCCGACGGCGGGGGCTTACGTTGTAACGCCCCCGCCGCTCCGGACGGGCTGGCATACCCTCCCTTCCTGGGGGGTACATCCAATAGGGGGGCCGCAGCCCCCCTGATTGGCCGTTTCAAGGGGTGGGGTGTCGGGGCGGGGGAAATCGGAATCCCCCGCCCCGACCCGTCTTTCCCCCCGCTTTCTTCGGCAAGAAAGCGGGGCCGCCGGAGGCATGACAAGAAAGCAGATATAAAGAGGGGGAGTATGGAAGGCGCGCCGACACGGTGCAGGGCGGGCCGATGTGGGCATCGGCGCCTACGAAAGGCCGACGGTGGTGACAAGCCCTTGTAGGGGCGGCCTTTATGGCCGCCCGCGGGCGACCACAAGGGTCGCCCCTACGCGGAGAGGAGCGGCCGTGCTTTACGATTTGCCTTACAATATGTAGTGCTTACAAAGCCCACAGATTGCCATACAGTAGAGATGGTGATTTGTATGGGAAGAAAATTTCAACTGCCCTCCATTCCGGAGACAACGCCCAAGAACATACGTTTTCCCAATGAAATTATTCAGCAGGTGGACGAGGTGATCCAGGGGACAAACGTGACGTTTTCCCGCTTTGTAATTGAGGCGACGCGGGTGGCGCTGGAGAATATGAAGGAGGACGGGGAAGATGGTGAATGACTGGGAATCGGCCTTTGAGGCGTGCCCGCCCTACGGCGAGGGAAAGGGGGCCTATGGCCCCGAGGACACGGCCCTTTTGACGGAGATGGAGCGCACGCTGGAGAAGCTGCTGCCCTGGCTGGAGGCGGAGGGGGTTTACCTCCTGAACGAGTATCTGGAGGTCTACCGCCGCTATGCCCGCCGGAGCAGCCGCTACTACTTTTACCGCGGGAGCCTCTACGGGGCCCGGGAGGCCCTGGAGATCTGGGCGGAGGAGCACGGCGGGAGCGGCGGCGCACTTGCGTAATGGGCGGGGCTATGATATAGTATTGGCGCGAGACAGGCCGGAGCCGCTTCCGGCCGATGGATTTGAGGTCGCGCCCCCGCGGTGAGGCGGGCGTTTGGGTACGAAACGGGGTTTCGGCTGCCTGTGGGGACCTTGAATCAGGCAAAACGAAACGAAAGGATGTTTGTACCCGAATGGAAATCAACGGCGAGCAGGTGAACGGGACCAAAACCTACGCGGAGCTGGGGCTGTCCGAGGCCATCATGAGGGCCATTGAAAAGAAGGGCTATGTCCAGGCCACCCCCGTCCAGGCGGGGGCGATCCCCTATTTCATGGAGTGGAAGGATGTCATTGCCAAGGCCCCCACCGGCACGGGCAAGACCTTTGCCTTCGGCATCCCCATGGTGGAGCACATCGACCCGGAATGCGCCGACGTGCAGGGCCTGGTGCTGGCCCCCACCCGGGAGCTGGCGGTGCAGATCCAGGAGGAGCTGCGGGATCTGTGCGAGTTCAAGGAGGGGGTGCGCACCGTCTGCCTCTACGGCGGGGCCCCCATCGACAGGCAGATCAACACCCTGAAAAAGAAGCCCCAGATCGTGGTGGCCACCCCCGGCCGCCTCATGGACCACATGAAGCGCCGCACCGTCCGGCTGGACAAGGTGCAGACCGTGGTGCTGGACGAGGCCGACCGGATGCTGGACATGGGCTTCGTGCGGGACGTGACCCGTATCCTGGATCAGCTCAAGCACCGCAGAAACCTGGGCATGTTTTCCGCCACCATCAGCCGGGAGGTCATGGACATCTCCTGGGTGTACCAGCGGGACCCGGTGGAGATCACCGTCCGCCCGGTGGAGGAGTCCAAGCCGGACATCACCCAGTACCGCATTGATCTGGATGGCCGGGAGCAGAAGCTGGACACCATCGCGGCCCTCATCACCCACGGGGAGTACGAGCGGGCCATCGCCTTCTGCAACACCAAGAACATGACCGACCGGCTGGCCGGCCTGCTGAAGATGCGGGGCATCTCCTGCGAGGCCATCCACGGCGACATTCAGCAGCGCATCCGGGAGAAGACCCTGGAGAAGTTCAAGCGGGGCGAGATCAAGGTGCTGGTGGCCACCGACGTGGCCGCCCGAGGCCTGGACATCGACGACGTGGACGCGGTGTTCAACTACGACGTGCCCGACGAGCTGGAGAACTACACCCACCGCATCGGCCGCACCGGCCGGGCCAAGCGCCACGGCGTGGCCTACACCTTCATCGCCACCATCACCGAGGGCATCCGCATGGACGATATCGTGCGCAACACCAAGGCGGAGGTGCAGCGGCTCAGATACGACGCCGACGGCTGCCTCATGCTGGTGGAGGACGGCAAATAATTTTCATGGATTTTTAAGAAAGCCCGAAGGACTTTTTAACCCCTCCCGTGGTATCCTATGTCCAGAATTCGAAATCACCTCGGGAGGATTTTCAGATGAACGAGACAAAAAAGCTGTACCGGCTGGATCACGGCGCTCTGGCTGGCGTGTGCGGCGGCGTGGCCGAGTACTTTAATGTGGACGCCAACCTGGTGCGCCTCATCTGGGTGGCGCTGTGCTTCGCGGGCACCGCAGGGCTGTGGCTCTATGTGGCGGCGGCCCTGCTGCTGCCCAAGAAGAGCCAGGTCTACCCTGGCTGGTGAGGACAACGGAAAATACGGTACGGCGGCCGCCCGAGGGGCGGCCGCCGTGCTTCTGTTATCGGTATTCGGAGGAGGCATTGACATGAATTTTTATGAGCGGGTCTATGAGCTGGTCCGGCGCATCCCGGCGGGGAAGTGCGCCTCCTACGGGCAGCTAGCCCTGATGCTGGGCAATCCCAGGGCCTCCCGGGCGGTGGGCCACGCCATGCGGGCCTGCCGCACGCCCGGCGTGCCCTGCCACCGGGTGGTGCGTGCCGACGGCTCCACCACCCCAGCATTTGGCCCCGGCGTCCAGCGGGCGATGCTGGAGGCAGAGGGGGTGCCCTTCACCGCCGACGGCCGGGTGGAGCTGGGCGGCTGCCGGTGGGACGGTGCCTGACGGGTTTTGCTTGCCATTTGCGGACGGGCGTGATATCATTTCGGCATACTAGGAATTTA